>Ga0207960_1000043_pt1 | contig 38841 bp, 34 predicted proteins | sample CryBogCBH29May08_FD_184613 | JGI IMG/M metagenome (GOLD analysis project Ga0207960, IMG submission 184613) | Freshwater microbial communities from Crystal Bog, Wisconsin, USA - CBH29May08 (SPAdes) | ecosystem: Environmental > Aquatic > Freshwater > Lake | place: Crystal Bog, Wisconsin, USA... | reverse complement strand
ATTTTGTGCACTTGTACCATTTACAAAAAGAGAATACGGAACATTCTTGAATTTTTTACGATTGTTCAAAAACCGCGCACAAGCACCGTCAATGCGATTTTCCAAATTGTCCTTGGATATATCAATACCAAATACAAAAGACAACTGCGCATAAATCCACTTAGAGAAATCTCCGCCTTTTCCACAAGCATAATCAATCATCGTATCGCCCCGTTTAGAAACGCTTTTGATAAGCAAGCGCTTGACAAACAAGTTGTGAAAATCACGGAGCCCTCTAGTCTTGGTAGAACTGGATAAGCGATTGTAATAGACGTCGTCATCGCCCAACATTTCCGGTATATTTGCACCAGTTGTAATCATCTCCACTGTAATTGGGTTATGGATAGATTTCCAATTGCTGTTTGCAACATGATAGGCGTTTCCAAAATTTTTGAGTCCTTGTCTAAGCTCTGCTGTCTTATCGTAGCGGACACGCAATGGTTTCCAGCGCCACTCGCTTTCTTCAATGGACAAATCATACTTAAATTCTACAATAGTGTTGTCTTGAAATACCTCTCCTTCTTCCGTAAACATTTGATAGACGTCTGTATCGTCCTTCTTCAACATGATGCGACATATTCCGGCTTTTGCATCGTAGGGAGTTGTTGGATAGAATTGTACTGGACGATAAGACTCTTCATTGTCAATATTTCCAAATTCTGGCAACTTGTCTTCAATCACATCTTGACAAGGATTCATATAACCATGTTTTGCTTCGTCAAACCCGCATCTCAATATCAAGGTCTTATATTGAACCAAGTCTGTTGTACTTGTTACATTAATTCCTTCTTGAAATATAGGAGTCATCATATCTTCTCCACCGTCTGTTTGTTTTTTCGTAGTCACAAGAAAGTCAATCGTATTGAACTGTGCGGGTTTCCACTTGAACGAGTGTTCCCAAGTTGTTTTATACAGCTTTCCAGATTTGCCAATTTCGCCGGATCCTACACCCAAGAACGCGGGCGTAAAGATGAGACCGTCCGTATGATACTCAAACAATCCGTTTTCCTCTTTGGAAATAATGACTCTGCATGCGCGGAAAATCGCTTCTGTAGTTTTAATCACTTTTGTTTTTTGTTTTCCTGTTTCACCATGTTTATCTTTTTCCGTCTCGTCTTCTTCCAACGATTCTGGATAAAATCGCTTTGACTCAATTCGCATAGGACAAAGGTCGCCCTTTACAATGTTCTCGGGAGCAAGAACACTCAACAATTTTTTCAAAAGCGCATACCTAGTGGACTTGACTTTTTTCTCGCGGTCTTTAAGTTGTTTTTCTTTTTCCGTCAACATATGGCTGGGAATCGCAATAAACGGCAAAGACCTTGCGTCTTCTTTTCCTACATAATAAATATCAAATGCCGCATACAAGTTGATAAACTTTCCGCCTTTGTCGTGACTAATAAGCTCACCATCCAAGAGTGAGTTGAATGTTGACTTTTCTTCTGTTTGCACTCCAGTAAACATGACTTCCATATTGGTATTGATCAAGTAAAGTTTGCCTTTTTCAGATATGTAAAGCAAATGTCGTTCGCCGTCCGCTTTGTCCGTAACCAAATAGTCATTGCGAATGTTGGGGACATTTGTGTTTTCATCCAGGGGCGCAATATTCTGCATTTGAAGCGTATAGGATGACGGTCCTATGAAGTCGCTTGGATAAATGCGTTTCTCCGGATTGAACTTGTCTTGGTACAAGAGACGCATATAGTTTTGCAGACATTCCATTTGTTCCGGATACGAAATTGGATAATTGGTTCCTTGAAGTCCTATCAAGACATACTTGATGCATTTGCGAAGCGCTGCGACTATCTTTTCCGCGCTGTTGAATTTGGTAGAAGGTCCAATTTTTCTATTGTCTACCTCAATCTCAATCTCATAAGACTCTGGATTTGAAAATACACCCGCCTCATCTGTTGTATATGTTTTCTTGTATTCGCGGCCATCGCGGCTTGAACTTTTTACAATACTAATATCCATAAGTACTGGATAGTCCTCGTGGGCGAAAGTTACACGATTGATGTAACGAAATGATTTTTTGATTTTTGTCCAATTTTCCGTTAAACTTCGCACAATGGGGCCAGTGGCACTCATTTTTTCCTCCGTTTTGTAACTAAGACGAAACTTGAAATCGTCAAAGTTTTCATCCCATATTTTTTCTCCGTTGACAATAGCGGGTGATTTCTTGACAAACCTTACGCTTTGTGTGTATTCTGTTGAATTCTTAACAACGTTGATATCATTCGCCTTGCAAAAAGCCTGGATCGCTTGAAATCCGTTTATTTCTGTGCGGATATCAGAATTTCTAAATTTTCCCGTTTTGGCATCTAAAAATTCGTTTTCTACACGGAGCATATAATTTCCTTGTTCGTTTGCACTAAAGAAACCCACAGATTTGAGTTTTTTGATTACATTGTCGTAGTCAATTTTAGAAAAGTGTTTAAATCCTCTTGTTCCAAATTTTACTTCAAGTTCGTGATTTGTCACAATGTCTTTTGTATATGGCGATGAGCCGTAAAACAAACTTACCAACTTGAACTTTTCTTCAGAAGACTTTTCCTTTCTATAAGACTTGTAAGGATTTGTTTTGTCTTGGTCTCGTCTTTTCATTTGTTGTTGTTGTTGTGACTTCATCTGGTGATATTGGTTAATATATAACAATACATTTATTTATATTTGTTATTGTTATATCAATTTTCTGTGGGGTACAGGGTAGGGAGAACCGGTATGCTACGCATCCCCCCTACGACCTCCCTCCTTCTTTAAAATGAAAATTTTTTTACACCTTTTCGCATTTCAAACGCCGTCTATTTTATACAATTTGTTTTCCATTTACGTATGTTTCATCATTCTTAAGAATATGCGTTTTATGATAAAAATCAAAACATTTTATTTCTGCGTCCGATGAATATGTTGGAATGTAGTCGTCCACACATAAAGATAATATACCAATGCTTATTTTTTTGTTTATTTTTAGGAAACTCATTTGTTTTCTATACTCATTTATTCCACAATTCAAAATATCTTTAATTTCATTATCAAGACCATCATGGTCGTCAGATATGTAATCACAAACATATTTTCCATAAAATACTTTATTGTTGTTCCCTATTCTGTAAATAAAAGTAATAAATGGCATAATGCATAATATTGATTTGTAGTATTTAAGTTCATTTCAATGAAAAATAGTGTAAAAACACATTCTTGTTGGGATTAAGGAGGGGTCGCAGGGGTGCGTAGCATACCGGTTCCCTGCTATACTATACTCCTAGCTCTTGCACGATTTGCTCATACAAGTCCTTCTTGATTTGCTTCTTGATTCCCATATTAATACCTAGCTTATGACACATATCTAACAGCTCTTCCATTTTGTAAGCAGAAATCGCTTTGATTGGCTTGTTCAAGTTGTCAATCTTGTACAAGGAACTTACTTGAATCTCTTTGCCAATCTTGCAGCCATATTTCAACGGCTCGTCAAACCGCGCAAGAATATTTGCCGTTTTTGTCTCTGCACTGGTCGTACTAGTTGCCTCGCCATCATCCAAGTCTAGCTCATAATACATTTTCTTGTGAACATAAGTCACAGGAAGCCCGTCGCAAACACAAAGCGCCAAAAATGTTTTGAGGTCAATCTTGAAATCGTTCAAAAGGCTGTTTTCCACATGCGTAAGCGGAGCCATCTTGCTCTGTTTGAGTTCTACTTTTTTTCCACGTAGTTTCTCAATGTACTCAATCTTGATTTTCTTTTCAATGACAATATTGATTTTACCCAGGTCTCTATACTCTTCCATTCCATGTTTCATAATGTAAAAACACCAAAATAGTTGATCTTTCTCTCGCGGAAAAAAAAGACCTGCTGTAATGGACTTGTCGTTTTCCATGGAAAGTGCTGCGGGTTCTGGTGGCTTCAACATATCAAATAGTGTTGGTTTACTGGGATTAGAATTAGGGTTAGGGTCATCAACAATATTAGAATTAGACCCAGACTCATCCACGACTTGTTCTGGCAATGTGGGCATAGGCTGGTCAATTGGCGGAGGCGCCACTTTGGACCGCGGCATAACAATGGTCTTTTTTACAGGAATAACATATTCTCTCATCTCTTTCATTCGTTTTTCCGTGAGCATAAATTCCTTCATGGATTCTAACAACATCATGTCTGTCAATATTATATAGATAGATGTGAATTAGCTTATCTATATAATATGTTGTTTTGTCTTTAAGTTCGTTTGTGTCTACTTCTTCTCACTCTCTTTCTTCTCGTTGCTATTCTTTTGTTTTTTTTGCCTGTTCTTCTTCTACGTTTTGTTCTCCTTCCTCCAAGGCTACTACTAGATTTACCACCAGCATCTGAAGAAACAGACAAATAAAATCTAGCTGGATCAGATAAGTGAACATGACCAAGTGTAAGTAGTTTTATTTGTTCTGTGGTACCATTATTTTTTTTTAAATTGTATGTTTTGAATTGATCAGATAACCCCATCCTATCTACTTTTTTTTGAGTAAAAACAGGTTCACTAGTAAATGCGCCACAAGTTTCGCTTGAAGTACAACCACCTATATCGGAAACGATTGTTTGACAAACCATTTGTAGTTGATCAAAAACATCATCTTCTTTTGATCTTTGTAATTGTTCGGTAGCTGCCAACGATCTAATCTTATTTATTCCATATGGAGAAAAAGGTTGAATAAAAACAGAATTTCCATGATTTATCTCATGATATAAATTCCTATCTCTATCATCAACCAAAATAGTATTGAATATGTTGAATTTTTTAAATTTCTTTCGTTTTTCATCATAAACTGTTACAGAAGGATCCCAAATTAATCTTAGATCTTTTGGAATACCAAGATCTTCATCAATATCATCTACACTGTATACAAATTCAAAAAAATTAGGATCTTCTAACCCCAATACACGGATTAGATTTGCCGCAACCATATCCGCATATTCTTTATCCGAGTATGTCCATATTCCAACAGCGATAGTTCCAGCTAATTTTCCAGCCTTTAAGTAATCAAATAATGTGCGAATATGTGGTCTAAGAATCATACCTTGTTTTACCTTTGCACCAGGAGAACTAGTTAATACAAAATCTGCACCAAAATTAGCCTGTGCGTCGTCACCAATACCAGGATCACCAACATATTGTATTAATGTCTCATCAATATCAAACACTACTAATAAAGGAAGAGGGGTAGGAAGATCCTGTGCCATCTATTATATAATATGCTTTTAAAAAAATGCTTTTGCAAAGAATGGTAAAAGCATGGCAAAATGGCATGCCGTCTTCAACCGTAGGTTGGCAAGCGAGTTTGTCTCTCTTGTACCAAGAGAATTAAATTCATTTATAATAATATTGTGAAACGCTGGTGCCTCGCAGAGGCACCTGCCATTTTGCCATGCTTTTTCTAAAAGCATCTAGTTGCTAAAATAAGCATTCTTAAACTCCTCCTTTTGTTTTTCGTCTTGTTTAAGAGCTAGCTCTTGTGCGTTAACATAGCTCACATAGTCTGTAAGCTCATTCACCACATCATCTTTCAAATCGGACAAATTCACATGAACGCCATACTTGTTTTCATTCAAAATCACATCGCCGTGCTTACTCAAAATCCGCAAAACTTCTACTTGATTAAACTTGCTCATTGTTTCAATCATATTTCGCATTTTCTCCAAGTCGTACATTTTTATAACTATAATTTATCTATTACTTTCCTTTTATATACTTTTAAAAAAAGTATGACAAAATGGCAGGCCCCCTGCGGGTGCCAGCGACTTCGTCAATCTTGTACCAAGAGAACCAAATATCTATATAAAGCTTTATACCTCTACAATAGCTTAAAACGGTAGGTTACTGGATTTTACTCTCTTGCAAAAAACCATAAAATAAAGAAAATAAATTTACTGCAAAGTAAATGTGTTTTTTAAAAAAAGCATTCTGACTGGGGTTAAGGAGGGGTCGCAGGGGAACCTATGGTTCCCTGCTAAACTAGACGGAGTCGCTCGTCGTCGCAGACGACGTGCCATTTTGCCACGCTTTTTTTAAAAACATAAGCATACAAAAGCATAGGTAACCTCTTCTGTTCCAGCCTTTACTCCGCCACTTGATGCGCCCGGTCTTTTGCTATTTTTCACAGCAAAATTATAAGGCAGCATTTTCCATCCGTATTTTTCGTGAATTTGAACAACGTCTGTCATCAAGTTATATTTCTTGTCTGTTTTAAAATTCTTCACGCTCCAGCAGCTATATTTTACGCGTTTCAACACCTCGCAAATGACTGGTTCTAAAAACAAGGTTATCCACATCTCGTAGCTTTCATATTGCATAGACTGTCCATTTTCTTTTGCATTGTCGCCAATGCAATCATCATATATTTCTAAATTATAATAAGGCGGACTTGTTAGTGCAATGTCAAATTTTTGGTCACTAGGCAAGGTTTTCAATACCTGTTCTGCTGCGCCTTTTAATAGAGTGACTCTTTGATCCAAAGAGAGAAGTTCCCGTATCCCACACAGTCCATTATATGTTGCTGTACAAGGTTCAATTCCTGTATACGTGACATCGTTTCCCGCAGCGATGGATCCAAGCATTCTTCCGCCCCAGCCAGCACAAACATCCAACACACTTTTTGCTCCCAGTCGCGAAACCACCGTTTTTGCCATGAGAGGACGATACATGGTAACACTGCCCAATCCATTGGTGAAAGAAAGCGAACGGATAATTTCACTTACATAAGGCGTAGAGTGATATTTGCGGTTGAAGCGGAGTGCCTTTTCCAAATGTTCTTTTTTCCATAGAGAGAGTACAGAAACGCCCTTGTAATTTGTTACAGCGTAAAAGTGTGGCATAAAATGTCGCATAAGCTTCATACCAATTGTACAAGTGGCTGGTACAATAATTATACTATTTTCGTTATCATTATCATGATGCAACTCCACTTTTTTTTTGCACAAAGAATTCCAGTCTTTCAACATTTCCTCATTCGTTGAAGTATTATAAATAAATCCATCATCTTGAAGAGTCTTTGCTAACTGCGGAACAAGAACCTCAAAATCCTCATCTGTCAAATCGCGAAGAGCATTTTTTTTGTTCATGTATTGATTTGACTCTACCATACTCATTCAAATTGATTTATTATATATATAATATGGGATTGATTTAAATCAATTTTAATAACAACTTAAAAAGAAAACACTAGATACTACATAAGGAAAGCAGGAGAAGCACTAAAAAAGTTGAATTAACATTTTAAGGTAAGTTACAATGCACCGTTCACCCATACGGTAAAACATAAACATAATATACAGTAGTTACCCGGTTAGCTCAGTTGGTAGAGCGCCAGACTTTTAATCTGGTGGTCAAGGGTTCGAGCCCCTTATTGGGTGTTGAGTTGTCTGGTCTCCTAAAACAGACACCCGGTTCCATAGTGTAGTGGTTAGCACCGCAGACTTTGAATCTGCTATCCCGGGTTCAAACCCCGGTGGAACCTAGCTGGTAAAACAGTAAAACAGTACCCGATTAGCTCAGTTGGTAGAGCGCCAGACTTTTAATCTGGTGGTCAAGGGTTCGAGTCCCTTATTGGGTGTTAGAGTTTGCGGGTTCTCTTAAAAAAACTAGCAAGCCCGGTTGGCTCAATTGGATAGAGCGCAAGACTTCTAATCTTGAGGTTGAGGGTTCAAGTCCCTTATCGGGTGTTTCTTAAAGGGTCATCCAATCCCCTAAAGAGTGAAGTTGATAGACATCTTTTGTTTTGGCATAAAAACTATCATCCAGGCCTTATGGTGTAACGGTTAGCACACAACCTTTACACGGTTGAGACAAGGGTTCAACTCCCTTTAGGGTCACCAAATCCGATATGGTCTAGTGGTTAGGATAGGGGATTTTCACTCCCTTGGCCGGGGTTCGATTCCCCGTATCGGAATTAGGGCCTCACCCAAAGGTCCAAAAACGAGTTCTTCTAGTATAGTCTCCCAAAACAATCTAGAGTGGCGCAAGTCACATCAAGCACGTGTGGCCGAGTGGTTTAAGGCGACGGACTTAAGACCCGTTATCTATGATGCGTGGGTTCGAACCCCACCGCGTGCAATCCTTCCCAAAAAGGAATCACCCAACTCCTTTTTTTATAAATTTTATTATTATTATTATTGTTAAGCATGTGTGGCCGAGTGGTCTAAGGCGGCGGATTCAAGACCCGTTATCTATGATGCGTGGGTTCGAACCCCACCGCGTGCAAATTTAATTTTTATTTTTTTTCATAAAAATTGAGATATTTTTATGAAAACATATAAATCATAGAAAAAAACTAATGACAGAAAAGAAAACTTTGGAGAATAGAATCGTAAACTTCTTTTCTGGTAAGAAAGAATATAGATCCTTGAGTAATTTTTGGGAAAGAGAAGTGATCATTGGACAAGAAAGAGTATATGAAAGCGGCGAACATTGTTTTCATGGAGAAAAATATATTCGTCTTGGAGAAGAGTGCCAAGACGAATGTAGAAAACAAATATTACTTGATTATGGGAAAACTTTTTTGAACCCATCGCAATATAAAACATGTACACTTGCAAAAAAAGCTGGTGGAAAAAAAGGGCTTTTACTGAATGATACAGAACTGAGAGAATGGACTTCAATTAGTATTGAAGTTCAACGCGATATATGTCTATGGAAATTTGAAAACTATCACGAGGTTATAAATGATCTTGCAAAAAGTGGAAACAACATATTAGTACATCCGGCTATGAGATGCAGTGAAGAAAAGGTAAAAGAGAGAATGTGGGAAGGAAAAGCTATCATTAGAGATGAAAAAATTATAGTTTTGGGAAAAAATATGCTTGGAAACATATGGATGGATTTACGTTCTTCTAGCAGGGAACCGGTATGCTACGCATCCCCTGCGACCCCTCCTTAACCCCAACTAGAATGTTTTTATTCGCAAAACTGCTATGTTGATTTTGCGCGCTTTTTCTAAAAGCGCTATATTGATTTTGCGCGCTTTTTCTAAAAGCGCTAGGGTATATACTCCGCAATGACACTTACATACTTATCATTGAGTTCAAAACGCTGTCCAATAACCCGTGCAGTAAACTTATCTCCCTCTTGAATATTGGCAAACTGCGGAACACTATAATGATGATCTCTCGCAATAAATACTACGACTGGCGACGGTGCTTCACCATCACTCTCCGCACGAATACCCGCTTTGGTAATGTTTTTGGCAACACAAGAAATCAACATGCCTTCTACAGGAAAACACACTTCGCATTCAAAAACAATTTCAAATACAATATTCTCACCTTGAATTTGTCCACTTGAATGCGTAATCATTTTCGCAGACTTTACCTTGACAAACCCTTCAACCAAACATTTTCCTTCCACCATGGAAATAATCTTTTTTTCTAAAATTTCCGTCAAATTTTTGCCCACCACAGAAATGGGCAAAATAACCTTTCTTGTAATTAAACAACGGGAGTAAATAGGAGCAAGTTTACCGGTTTCCTTCTTCTTGATCTGCCGCACTTTTCCTTTTACTTCCATCATTATATAGTATAGATAATATTTATTTACATTGTTTTAAATCAATTTTATATGCTTTTAGATGCTTTTAGAAAAAGCATGGCAAAATGGCGAGGTCACCTGCGGTGACCACGCGACTTCGTCTTTCTTGTACCAATAGAATTATTATTATTATTATTATTATTATTATTATTATTATTATTATTATTATAGTAATAAGAGTTTTCTAAACGAATAGTGAAACGCTGGCACCCTTCGTGTGCCTGCCATTTTGCCATGCTTTTTTTAAAAGCATCTAAAAGCATTTCATACCAGAAAGTTCTGTCAAATATCGTATACTACAACTTTCAACCAAAAGACCATTTGCATAAACGCCATAATTCATGCGATCATCGTCGTTGTTCAAAGCGAAATGATAAATAGTGTACTTCCCGGCTTCTTCATATACACTCGCTCTCTCGTCTACACAAGCAGGAAGTCTATATTTATTGTCCGTAATAAAAACGCGAGTCAAAACTTCTTCTGTTTTCTCTCGTTCACCTTCTTTGAACTCCTTGACCAAGATGGAATGACATCCAGTCAAAATTAAATCTTCAAGTAATTCCGGGTATTTATCCTGTGTACATTTGTATAGTTGATCCTTGATTCTCTCTTGAACACGAACATGTTCAATTTCTTTATAGCCAACGCCATAAACAGCAACATAACCGTGACATAATGTTTTTACCAAATCACCCTTTTGCAAGTCTTGGATAAAGATATATCCCTTATCTGTGAGAATTTTAGTGTCCTCTTTAAAACACACCATATTTGATGGAGAAGGAATAAAATAAGGAACTAATGCAGCATTACCTATTTGATAATAAGGAATATTAAAGGTTTGTCCAGGTTGGAGAATATCATTCCCACTTTGATCAAGAATACTTCCATACTCAAAAGACCACCCAGCAAATATCATACCTTGTGGAATTGTCCAATCTGGATTGCCTATGGTACTATATGAACTATCTGGAGTTGATGGTGTAGGTAAAGGTGGAATGCCATAAATATAAATATTATCTGTTGAATAATACACTGTATAATCACTGTAAATACCGGGAACAGGATAATATAAAAGTCCACTGTATCCAACAGGAAATCCAATTTCACTCATAGGTCCTATCATAAGACGTTCGCTATTTTGAGTATTTACAGTAGAGTGTTCTGTGCCTTCTTCAAATACATAAGCGGTACCGGCTTCAATTGGATAGTTATTTTCATTAACAACTAATTCTCCAAGACTATTAGTAACATAGATCAAGTAAGTATCACTAAATTCTGTTTCGCCTCTATCAGTATGGCTCATAGTATCTCCCTTGACCCAGCGCATAGGGATCTTTTCAATATTAGACAAATCCATACCTAAACTATTTTCAATACGTTGTTTGAGAGTGACCGGAAGCTCAATCGCAAATTTTACAACAGGATTTTCATCGTGAATATTTTGTTTTTGCTCTTCTACAACAGCGAGAGAAAGTATATATTGAATATCACTGGGCTCTAACACATTTTGCATAGACCAAGCATTCATGTGATGTTATATATAATAGTTAAACAGAATTAAAAATAAAAAAAACTACTCAAACAAAAATACGGAGATGAGTTAGTTGCTAAAAGCATATATTGCCATGCTTTTATCATTCTTTGCAAAAGAATATAGGTAAACGACTTGAAGACATCTCTACATGATAATGTATTCAAGGAATGAAAACACGAAGCCAAACAAAACAAGAAGACATTGAGAGAGAAAACGCAATGAAGATAACGATAGATTTTGATGAGGCCAGCAAAGCGTGGAGAGAAAATAAGATTAAACTTAAAAATGGTTGCTACAAGTACAAAACAGAAAAACAACTGCTTATGCAGAAAAAACAGTAGAAATATTTTTCAATAAATTTGTCTGCTTTTTTACTGCATCTACGTCAATCTTTATTTGATAAGCATCCGGATTTCTCGCAATATGATATAGCAAGTTCATATCTTCATCAAGATTTCCACTCAATGAATAAACAACATTAGGAAAGTATGCATCTATGTTTTCGCAGCCCCAATAAATAGGAGTGGTTCCACAAAGCAGTGGATTTATTATTTTTTCCGAATAATAATGATCCGTTTGAAAATTTTCAATGCAAATATGGAATCTATACTCTTCATACGGCTCGGTTTCTTGAAAAATACCAGTTACACGGGGATCAATTAAACTGTAAAAAATGCACCCCCTCCCATAAATATCAATTGGAAGGTCTGTCTTCAATATTTCTTCAACCAATTTGTGGCGATATATGTGGCCTGGTGCACTTTTCTTTTGGCTAACCATGATTGATATTAATTTTTGTTTTTTCAAGGGAATATGTTTCAAAGGAGCCATATGAGACAAGTAAGCATTTCCACCAACAAAAGGCGCTGGCAAATTTTCCACGATGCCAATAAAATATTTTCCAATGTGTTTTTGAGCATACTCAACAAAGGTCTGGTTTATTCCCAAAAATTGCGGCGGCTCGTAGGCAAGACCCACAACATTTTCTTTGGGCATATTTGGAAGTAAAACGGGCATCGCCTTGTTCCAAATAATTGCGTGTGTATAATCGTCACCTGTCGTAATATGAATCGTTTTCCCATAAGATTCCATCAAATTCGTTTCAAATATCTTTTCATACACATTCTTTCCGTGAAGGCTTTCACAAAAATCACTAAAAATCCGGATCCGGTAAACCGGATGCGAAAAAAATAAAGCCATCCTCATTACTATTTATCGCGTTTCTTTAAGTAGTTATTTTGTAAAAATAGATATCTAAACTATGCATAATAGATGGTCCTTGTTTGATTATAGTACATTTCCCAACAGTAACCTCTGTGGTATTTACGACCCGTCCAAATAGAACCGTACTTCACATTGATTACAATGAATTTTTTATTGTCCAACTTGAACCAGGCACTTCCTTTCATTGGACTTTGTCCAAATTGTGATTCCACTGTACTGTTCTGAACCTGTTTGATTGTTGGGCGCCGCTTCAACATGGTATAGCGGAAGTCATCTTTTTGTATGCTATTCATATACTTGCCGTTTCTCCAATGACCTTCTCCTGTGTATAACTTGACAAGGTCAATCATATCCTGGGGTAACTTTTTTGCAAACACATACGCCATTTTGTTTGCACTTGATAAAATTTCTTTCTATACACGAGAGAAAGAAATTTCATTTCAATTTTATACAGGTACGGGGAGACCCCGTAAACCCCCCTATAACAAAGAGACCTCCCACTCTAAATCTTGTAGATTAGCGCCGCCTCTGGTGTCAAAAACCATATTTTTCCATTCTTTCTCTCTTTATTGTATTTTCTCAAGATGAATTCTTCCATTATGCAAATGCCCGTGTCAACAATTGTCTTTGTATTTTCCTTAGTATACTTTTCTTCACCAATAATGCTGTTTAATATAACCAGGCTTTTGGCTTTCGTGGCTTGATCGCATCTGGCACCAGTGGTTCGTTTGGCCTTTACGTTTTTCACTTTGAATACCAAATATTTATTTTTTTGTTCCGGTCCAATAAACCCCACTTGCTCGTTCAAGTCGTCTGCATTCATTTTGTATTTTTTTGAAATGGCCGTTTTCAAATCACGCTCATCTTCCGGTTCTGCTTCTTTCCATTGGCTTTCTTTCTCATCCAAAATCATCATGTGTCTTATTTGTCCATTGTAAAGAATAATTCCAGACAATCTATTATCATGCAATGTATTTTCTTCAATATATATTTTTGATGCAGACTCAACTTGCGTCATCTCATCCAATACTCGCTTCTTAGAGAGAAAATTCATGAGTGCCAGTTTTTCTTCAAATAGTAGATGCTCTATCATATGTTCTACTAAAAAAAACAACAATTCTTCGCGGTTCATTCCTTCTTCCGTCATCAACTTGTACATGATGGAACCGCAGTGTTTAAACCAATTATTTTCTCCCTTTTTCACACTGTTTGCTTTCATATATGAAACTGCCGTGTCGTAACCTTCTTGCAATCTTTGTAGTAAATCTATTGCAAGCGCCTCTTTGTTTTTTTCTTTTTCTTCTTCAACGGCTTCTGCTTGATCAATTTGTGCTTCATCCGCTTTTTTTAAAGCAGATGGTATTTGTTGTTGCACCTCAACTTGTTCTGGTACAGCAGCAGTAACCTCGCCCATAATATCTTTCATTTTAATTTCAATCATGTCATGCTTGTAATCCACTGGAATAGCTCTCTCAAATATAGAAGATTCTATGTGTGGCGCTTCATTGGGTTGAAACAAATAATAATCTCCAATATTCACTAGGTTACCAAAGCGACCATACTTGTCTATGATAACTTCTGTAGAGTCATCTACTAACTGCGAGAGAGCTGCATAAATTTGTACCAGTGGATATGTTTTGATTGCATTTATTTGAGCAATCAATGTTTTCTTTTGGTAAAAAAATCGTTCTTTCATCAAGTCTCTAATTCTCTGCATAATTTTATCATTGTTCAATAATATAAAAGACTCGTTGTATGTATTTTCCGTAGTATCGTTTTCTGTAATTTTTTTGTCCGGTATACATTTGTATTCACATGTATCCATATAATCACATGCCGCGGTATTTGGTTGATCTCCTACAGAAAAGTCTTCTATAATCTTACCATTAGAGAGAACTTGCTTTACAGTAAGACCCATTTGTTCTTTTGTAAAATTAGATTGGTCGTGATTTAATATGCAGTCAACAGAAATTTCTTTGAGAAGACGAGTTACGCGGCCTATTTGTGTGGCTTTATATTCTGCAACGCGATAAATATACAAGTCTGATGCTTCTTCTTTGTTTTCCTTTCCTAAAAAAGTTGCGTGAAAATAGATTTCCACATTTCTCTTTTCAAATGGCAGGTCTTTATGACTCATATTTCGTACTGCGCGGCCAATAATTTGTTCTAATCTGTTCATGTTATACCATGGATCTAATATATGGACTTGACGTATATATTTAAAGTCAACACCTTCAGATCCGGCTTTACTAATCAAGATAACCTTTATTTTCTCTCCATTTGCGTTATTTAAGTTTGTTACTGCTTTTATTTCCTTGTCATTGTTGGGTGAAACGCGAGGATCACCGCTAATAATAATATATGAATTGTTTACTGGGGTTCCTGATGGTTGAGGTTTTACTTTGAACAAGTTTTTTCCTTCGTAACGCGTCATTCCCATTTCCTCTAGTGCAAGTGCCACTGGAAGTAGACCTCCCGGAATGTATTGTGAGTAGACCAAAAGAATTCCTTCTGTATTTTGTACTTTGTCGCAAATATATTTTATCTTGCTACTGTATTTTCCAATTTCTTCGTATGAAAAAATTCTTCCATATTGTTCTGTTTTATATTCAAATGATGTCAATTCTGGGGGAGATTTTTTATCAACAAACTTCATTATTCTAGAGAGCCCCTTTTTGCCAGTTAAATCATGGGGATCAATAAATGATTTTTTGTTGTCTCCTGCACCACCTTCTTGTTTTTGTTTATTAGATTCCTCTTCCTCTTCCTCTTCCTCTTCACCAGCCTGCGCTTCCTCTTCCTCTTCCTCTTCCTCTTCCTCTTCCTCTTCCTCTTCCTCTTCCTCTTCCTCTTCCCCTTCCTCTTCCTCTTCCTCTTCAACAGCTTCCTCTTCCTTTTCACCAGCACCAACTTCTTTATTAGCACCAGCTTCTTCACCAATACCACCATCTTCAAAAGCTTTCACTTCTTTTTCTGGTATAGGTAAAACCGCCTCTTTTTCATAATACTCTACTGGTGGAATTGAATCTACATATTCTTTTAATCCTTCCGCTGGATAACTAATAATTAAAGATTGGATTGGAATTTGTAACAAGGTATATCCAAAAGATTCCATGTTTTCAAAACTGGGCATTTTACGCACCTTTCCTTTGGAAGTTGTGATGGACATGTTTTTCTTACGCAATGAATCAATAATATACTTGTAAACCAACTCTTGTTGACTTCCAATATTTGTTAAAAAAAGTTGATCCTTCATAAAAGTAATCTTGTCCTTTTTCCCAATTTTTTTCCCATTCATTTGATACTTTGGATAAGTAAGACTGTTCTTCCCACCTTCTATTTCTATAAATGTATTTTCTGGAGAGAAGATATTGGGATAAACACGATAGGGAAAAATATATGGGTTCTCTCCTCTTACATAAGATACATAACCAGTCGCTTTTCTAATCAAGAGTTCACGTCCACCTTCTTTGAAATTTCCATTCTTATCAAAAATATCTTTCATTGTGATCAATCCACGACGATCATTTGCATTCATCAAGTTGAGAAGCCAAATGATTTCTTTGTAACTATTGTACATTGGCGTCGCAGACAACAATAAAAAACGCAAATTTTCCACATTTTTTACCAGTTTCATCAAGTTCGTCGCCACCTTCTTGTTCTCATTGTCTTCCGTGTTGCGAATATTATGAACCTCATCAATCACAATGAGACGCCCTTGAAACTCGCTCTTTAAGTTGACTGTCTTTATAATATAGTTGGCAAATCCGTCGTATCCCAAAAATAAATAGGCGCCGTTGATAAGGGCTTTTATTTGGTTTACTATTTTCTCTTTGGGTAGATTTTTCATATTTGTTTGTACGACTTCTTTCAAGAGTTTGTTTCCATATGGCGAGGCTTTGATTTTCCAAATACCGTTTACCAAGTCCAATTTTCTCTCGTCAAAGAGTTGTGTACGAAAATTATCTTGAACTGTTGGAGAGGCGACAACTATGATTCGTTTGGAGATGCCCATCTGTTGATTGTATTCGCGCATCTCTTCGCAAACTCCTATACTACTCAAGGTTTTGCCTGTACCTACTGAGTGGAAAAGTAATAAGCTATTGTAGGGTGTTTGAAAAGAGAGAAAGTTTCGGACAAAAGTTTGGTGAGGCGCCATTTCAAAATCCATGTTGGCCAATTCGTCTGCGCGTTTTTTTATATCGCGATATATTTCCCCATCATATTTGGTATCATTGAATTCTTTTTTTTCTGCTATTTTTATTATGAAACTAGGATCATCCAAACTTGGATACAATGCACTATCGTCCATAGGAGTTTTGTCTTGTTCATATTTTTCTCTTGACAAAAGTTCTGTTTTTAGTAAAAATTCATTACATGATTTGCTATACATGTTTTCTGGATTTTCACACTTGTGTTGATTATATTCTTCTTTTAATCTTAATTCTTCTTGTGACATTATAGTTTACTACAATATAGTGTCATAAAATTCCGGGGGCTGCGCCCCTATCCCACTTAAAGTCCCTTGTATAATTTATACTGTTGCAACGTCTTGTATACATTCGTTATAATTTTCTTTTTTTCTAAATTATATGGTCTTATTGACTCTAAACATTCATGAATTGTTTTCCATTCAATTTTGCTCACCTCCGACTCTTGATAGCTTTGCATACTATCTACATCTTTGTTCATGTATCCCAAAAAATATTTGTGTTTATATGATTTATGATTAGATCCAATAAATATTTCCTCAAAAGGTAGTATATTTTCAACAGTAACCACATCGCTTGTAGAGTAGCCTGTTTCTTCTTGAAATTCTCGTAAGGCGCAGTCCAAATCCTTTTCTTGGTTATTTCGCCGCCCCTTGGGAAATTCCCATTCCGTTTCTTCCCAACTTGTTGTGCTTGATTCTACCAAATTGCTCAATGTTATTTTTTCGTCTCCAGCAACAACAACTCCGTTAGTAATCAACTGAAACTTTTTACTAGAAGACATTTCTTCGTTTCTATATTGTGAGTTATTTGACGACCCCCACAGCTTCTTCCACAAGGTATCAAAACTTTCATCCAATATTCTTGATTTTTCTTCTAGAGACATTTCATTGATACTTGTTTGCAGTTGTTCCAAATTATACGGCGAATACTTGCCGCGCATAAAGTCTATATATCCAAAGCTGTCTTTGCGACGTATCATAAGAAACTCTATACCTCGTTTACTTGAACGACAAACAATCATACCATAACTAGTGATGGGCAACTTGCATTGGTGAAACAGATGTCCTTGTTTTCCGCAGTTGTTGCAATGAACCATGGACTGTGTCGTTAGTTTTGTCGTAGAATATCCACTGTATTGATGTTTATAATAATCAATGCTTTCCGCAGCATCCTGGTGTGAATAACTATATAATTCGTTTAGTGAACTACTTTTGGGTAATATCATTGTTTTTTTTGTATCTTCTTGAAATCCAAAATGGATGGGAATAGTTACTTCATTATCTTGGTCTAGATTGTTGACATCTTCGTATATTTCATCATGATTTTCAACGATACCATTTATTGAATATGATTTTTTATATTGATTTTGATTCATCTTTTCTTTTTACTTTATTATATGCTTTTCTTGGAATCTTTTTATATCCTTTTATCGTAGCCTAATAGAGATGACTGCATACTTAGATCCATCCGTTTGGGGACCGCATTATTGGTTTTTCCTCAATACCGTTGCGCTCAACTATCCACATTATCCAAACACAATTACGAAAAAAAAGTATTACGATCTTTTTCAAAACTTGCCTCTTTTTATTCCTGTTGAAAAAGTGGCCAACAACTTTAGTAACTTGTTGCAAGAATATCCAATAGTTCCCTATTTAGACAACCGCGAATCTCTAGTTCGCTGGATCCATTTTATTCACAACAAAGTAAACGAACAATTGGAAAAACCCAAAATACCGTTGAGCCAATTCTATGTCAAGTATTATGAAGCCTATAAACCAAAGGATATCAAGGCGAGAGAATATTTGAAAATGAAAAAACGCGCGGTGTACTTCGCGGTGTTGGCTTTTGTTATTGGTATGATTTATTGGTTTTATAAAAAGTAGGAGGAACAACAGTAATTCATTCTAATATTTATTTCCAAATGTAGTATAACAATGAATATTGAATATAAAGCACAAAATTATAAAACAAAAAAAGGAAAAAAATCTAAAAAACAAAAAATCACCCACAAAAGAAAAAAAAATAATAAAAATAAAACTGCAGTTAGACGCAGTACAAAAAAAAGAATTCATAAAAATAAAACTAGAAATAGAAAATGGAAAGGGGGTTTTATGACAGTCCAAGAATACAGTTCTGGTGCAAATGACTTTCAACGAAAAATTATCAATACCCTTTTTCCAGATTGGTCTCTTTGGACAACATCTGACATAGTTCCGCCTAAAATGATTATATTTGAGAGAAGAAAAGATACAGCGAATTTTGATTTGATATACGATGAGCGTATGTTACTTTCTGACTACTGTAAGAGATTCTATAAAGGAAGCGGATCTTTTCATATGTTGACGGATTATACAAACACTTTGTACGATTATCCACAAATTGAACTAGACTTTTCTGTTATGATGACTCTTATAAGAGATTCATTTCCAGTTTATAGTGCATTTACATCTGCTATGACTGAAGAAATAGAACAAGAAACGAGCCAAGAAAGAAAATTCCAAATTGCAATTCGTGATGGAATTTATCAAATAGCTAGAATGGCAAATGCAATTAGTATATTTTTTTATAAGGGTTATGACATAGAAAGTACCATTTTATCTTTATACCAAGACATTTGCAATATTAATATTAATAACATAGATCCAGTATATAATCGTTATTTTATACATAGTTTACTAAAAGATCATGATGTTGATGACCCAACTAGACATAAAATTGGAACTAAAGGAGCGGGAATGTTTGTAATTTGTAGAATTAACTTATTATTACTCTTCATTATGATGGATTTTTATGGGAAAGAAGATGAAAGTATCCAGGCAACTATTCAATCAATAAAACAACGGTTAAAAGTTATAAATGATTCTTTTTCACATGGAGCTAACTATTCGTCTTCACAGTATACAAGAGATATAAATACGTTCTGTATTGAAAGCGCACAAGGTATTGAACAACTAGTAAAAAATAAAAATGAAGAATATGCTGATGCTACTGACACATGGAACAAATGGAAAGAACAACAATCCAAAAAATCCTCTTCCAATATACTTGATACTACTTTGTTGCCCGGTCCAGAAGGACCACGGTTCCCAAGAGTTAAAGGAGTTGGTCCACCACTACCTACAATACAAAGGCCAAAAAAACCAATAGGAACCTTACTAAAACTACATAAAATATCATTTCAAACTGTGTATAGCATGTTGATACTATTTCAAGGAAATTCTTTTTTTAATGAGTACTTTGGAAGAATATTTGCAGTAGATGCTAACTGCACATATGATAAACCAGTCATTACTCGTGGGTTATCTAAAGTTGATATTCCATTTATAATTGAAAATAGCAGTAAAATAAATTCTTTGTTTGATCTAGGACCCCTAGATAACTGCAGTTCATCTAGTAAGCCAATGATTGAAAATTATTTAATGAATTCAAAATCGTGCATTGTTAAAGTAAACAGTGATGATCAAATTGTCGTTGAAACAACTTTTGCATATCTTGTTATTTTTCAAGAAAAAATTGTAGCAGTGATTTTATCCAAAGACGAAGCTAATTTATCAACCAACTCTTACAAACAAATGGACCAAATTAGAAGTGTAGTCACACAAGAAACAAAAGATCAAATACTAAGTTCTCTTGATCCTAATAGTGAAGTAGGCACATTCTTAAGTGAACTTCAACCTTTGAATCAATATAACAGACAACCATCTCACAAATACGATGGTAAATTTTGTGTATTCTTAGGTCCAAATGAGGGTAGTTATCGCACTGGAACTAGTGAAAAAGAACGAAAGTGTATGCAATCAACATTGCAAAAAACAACTGTTAAGAGGGGTATTACTGATAGACTAAAATATGCGGCTCGTGGATTAGGTATAGGTAAAGACAGAGTAGATGAATTAGAACGCAGTCGGTCTCCTTTAGAACCAACACAAGAACAAGTTGCCGAATTTTCTTCTCCACCAGATAGTCAAGAAAGTGAAAAAAGTGAAGAAAGTGAAAAAAGTGAGAAAAGTGAAGTAGATATAGCAGATAATACAGTTCATAGTTTATCTTCTTTGTCTAATGAATCTGAAGTTCCAATTGTAATAAATGATACAAGATTTGTTATTCCAGCTCAAATATGCCCTACTAAGCCATAATTATTTATGAAAACTATTTATTTTTATCACTATACTATAAGAATAAATACAATACAATATAAACACAACAAATGACATTGATCAAATCTCAATCCCATAAAACAAAAAAAAGAGCACTACTTGGACAAAAAAAGAAAACGCAAAAAAGACGAAATAAAAAAGAAAGGCAAAAGCAAAAGCAAAAGGAAAAGGAAAAGGAAAAGGAAAAGGAAAAAGTTGGCGGCGAGGCAATTGGTCATGGCGGATTTGGTTGTGCATTTCGTCCCGCATTAAAATGTAAAAGAGCTTCTGGGAGAGAAACTGATCGTGTAAGCAAGCTCATGAAAAAAAAATATGCAGAAAAAGAGTACGAAGAGATAACCCGTTTTTTGCCACAACTAAAAGAAGTTCCCAATTACAAGCGATACTATATTATAGATGATGTAACTCTTTGTGAGCCAGATGATCTTACAGAAGAAGATCTGGTTCATTTTTCTTCCGAGTGCAAACCCATGAAAAAAATAAAAATTACAAAAGAAAATATCAACTCCCGTTTAGATGAATTGATGATTTTGAATTTGCCCGACGGAGGAATGGATGTGGGTCATTATGTTGATAGACAACTTGAATCTAAAACTTTTCGTTTTGACCAGTTGAACAATATGCTCATTGAACTCTTACTTCATGGAATTATTCCTATGAACCGAATAAATATTTACCACGGAGACATCAAAGAATCTAATATTTTGATAGGCACCGATGGATACGCCAAATTGATAGATTGGGGTCTATCTAGTAAAACAGATGGCGAAAGTATTCCAAAATCTTTTTCCAATAAACCATTTCAATATAATATTCCTTTTACCGCAATTCTATTTAATGGGACATTTACATACATGTTTGAGAATTTTTATGCAAAACAAAAAAGAAAAAAGGCGAATGGATCTAAATCTGAATTACTCACTATGGAAACAGTAAAGTCATTTGTAGACAGTTTTATTCGTAAATGGAATGAAGAAAGGGGAGAAGGACATACAAAAACATTTAATAAACTAATCAAATTGGCTACCGATAGAAAACCGTTGACGGTTATTGTTGAATATATTGCAAAAGTGATATTGCATTACGGAGCGACAGCGAATGAAAATTGGCTAATGACCTATTTCAAAGACGTTTATTTGAAAAATTTGGATATTTGGGGACTTATTACAAGCTATTCTCCAGTACTGGAGGAAACCGAAGATCCTCAATTGAAAGAAATCTTTTCTAGATTCTTGTATTGTCCAGAAAATCCCCATGATGTGATGAATGTGGACAATGTGATCCGCGCCCTTACAAAAAAAACGATTGAGTTGAGTTGACTTGACTTGACTTGACTTGAGTTTTTTTTTAGTTATTTTTTTCTCTCTACTTAATAATTCATAGATCATAGAATACAGAAATGTACATTGCTCTGATAGGCCGTCCGGATAGAATGGGCGCCAACCTCACTTGGTATATTATGCAAATTATTTATGCACACCATCGCAAATACTTCATACACTGTTATGATATGCAGTTTGATGACAGTATTTTTATCAAGAGCGTTCGTGAATATGTAGATAAATATAATATCCAATTGGCGGAAACTCTAGGAAGTTATGATCATGGGCAACGTCAATATTGGGTCCAAGTTAATCAACAAGATTGGCCAGGAAATAACATGTTGGTTTGCAAAGACATAGGTGTTGACTTGGTCACTTATTTTAAAAGGCATATTTACAACGACTTTAGAAAAGTCTTGGAAAAACAAGCCTCCAAGATATGGGTCAATGCTAGACATTTATCTAAAGAAATTATTGGGGTTCATTTACGACTGGATGACGTGTGTTCAAGACCAGATTATGATGGTTCTATATGTGCTGAATACTATCGTGAAAAATTGAATAGCGGTTATATTGAGATTAACTTGCAAGAAGAGCACGAATTTGGCCAGAAGAAGGGTGTATATATTCCTAGTTGGGGGCGGACACACAATATGTATGATTGTCAAGCGCCTATTGCAGAAGATAAAATTCAAAAAGTGATTGATCAAGTGAGAGAGAAATATCCAGATCACGAAGTTGTCGTTATTGCTTCACCAAAGGGCGAAATCAATTTACCTTATCCTTGTATTAGAAGTGATAATATAGACGAAGATTTGTATTATTTGTGCAACTGTGATGTTTTGATATGCTCTAGAAGCTTGTATTGTTTTGCTTCTGTTTATTTAGGTGTTGCAAAAGAAATCTATTTGCCTCTATGGGGTCATATTGTGGGGACTGGACTCACTACAAGGTACGACGAGGCGAAATTAAATTATTACATCTAGAAGGGGAACAAACAATAATATAAAATATTTTTATAATTTATATGTCACAATCATCTTCTTCTGATGCTTCTCGTTCATCTTCACCATTATTGCCAGAAACAAGAGAGGAAGGTGCTTATGATAAATTAAAAAGAATAATAGATCAAACAACAGTTAGTGGATTTACATATCCGGATGGAGGACCCAATAAGGTTGATACAAACTTATTATCTTCTGGTGATGCTGCTACTACTGGTATAAATCCAACAACAAATTTTGTTGTGGCGACCTATTGGTGGGGAAGAGGAAACGATAATGGCAATACGGCAAGACCGTGTGTATCATTTTTTGAAGACATGGTGAAAGATATTACAAAATATGCAGTAAAAATGATAACCAGTCTTTATAAAAATAAGATAGCTATAACAGGAAAAGATCTTGAGGATTATATGAATAAAATGACTGTGTTTACTGAGTTCAATAATATTGTTAACAAATATACTAAAAAATACATGAGTATGGTGTATGATTTTTTACAAATTCCATTATGTAAATTACAAAAATACGAAAATGTCAAAGCCCAAGAACAAATTAATCGCATTGAAAGTTATAATAAAACTATTGATAGTGTAAATCGTAGTTATGCAGAAGGATTAATACAAAAAATTAAAGTGGATGGATTTCAAGATGTTATGTTGTCTATTTACGAGGGTCGTAAAATTTCAAAACAATTTGAATATAAAACACAAGAAGAAACAGAAAAAGATATTCGCGAAATTTTTATAAAAATGATAGACCTGGCAAAAGAGGATACTATTAATATATCTAACGTGAGACAACAACTAGATGCTCTTAAAAAATTATATGATGAAACATATAGACGTCCTCTTGGACCAAATGCACCACAGGGTACTGTTGGATTAGCCGAACAGTCTGATCAATTAAAACCTCTTTTTTTAGAGACTGTTAAAAGAATAAACGAATTAAAAAAACAATATACTGCCGCCATAATAACAAAATTAAAAGAGAAGAAAAAAAATTATACATTATTTGGAATAACATACAATTATGCTCATTATAGTGAAATAGAAGACTTAAATAAAAGAACTCCCAAAGAAGAAGGTGCGTTTACTGGCTATAATATATATGATATATTGAATGAAAGATTTCGTTTTATTGAGCCTTTAAAATTTGAGGAAATGATTCAAAAATGGGGACAAGAATGTCAAAAATATGGATGTTATTATTTATCTGTAGAATATCCAGAATTTTCTGGACAAGGAGGATATCAAATGGCAATAAATGCAAAACCATTGTTTATACAAAAGGCATTACATCTAGTTAAAATAACAAAACCTGGAAATAATTTGGGTGTTTTGTACATTGATGGTGATATGTATATTCGCAGTTATCCACATATATTTGATATGCCAAATGTAGACTTTATGGCAAGAGGTTGGTGGATTGATCCACGGTCAAGTTATAAAATGGACGAAAGTATTACCTACGATCCATATACTTTTGAAACTTCTGGTGGCACCATGTTTTTCTCTCAATCAATTGAGTCTAAGTCATTGGTTGATGCATGGATAAATGCAAGTAATAAAGTTTATCAAGCTGGAAAAGCAGATGATCGTATTTTATCATTGATTTTTAATACGCAAAAATGGCTTCTTACTGCAAATATAATCCAATTACCAATTGAATATTTATGGTTAACATTGGATTATGATGATAGATTGAAAGAGAGACTTTATGACTGGAATGAAGAAAAAATGAGAGAAACTATATTTATTGAACATCCAGAATGTCTTACTAGTGAAGAAACTGCGGGTGGCGCTGGAGCATCAAGCGATCGTTCACCAAAGTTTTATAAATTTTTAGATTTGGATGAAGCGCGAATACCAGTTACTGAACTTTTCTATGAATACTTGATGTTTGACGATGATACGTCACATGAAAAAATAAAAGATGCCTTCAAAACATATTTTGACTATATGTCTAATGTTTATTATATAGACGATGAGAACGAACAACTTGTTACGCGAAAATTAATAAACCAAGATGATCCAGATTTGAATGAACAACCTTTATATATTTTTCCTTATGAAAATGGTTACGCTACTAGAAGTGCAATTGCAGAAAAAAATAAACTTATATTAAATGGTGTTGAAGAGTTAAATAATACAGCTCCTGCTTCTGGATCATTTGTTGAAAAAAAATTTAATTTACAAACAGATCAAACAATAGGACATCATATAGAACAATATACTAGAGAAAGCGGTGGAAACGAATCAATTGATATTAATATTTTTAAAATAGTTAAATTGGGTCCGGTAGATGAAGCTCCTCTTGTTGCCGGTCAAGGCCCAAAAGTTCTTGGCGAAGAATATGAAATACCAATTATTATAAGTTTACTAAGTAAAGGATTTTCTGTAATATATTCTCATAATACTACGTTGAATGAGGATGATGTTAATAAAGCGTTAAGAAAGTATACAAACACTGGATTAGAATTAATTTTTTTTCCAAAAATGAGTGAAATGGAACATAATTTGAAACCAATAATTGATTTAACAAAACCAATCATATTCCGCACATTTGAAGGACCGTCTAGAAATATGATGATTAAAATTTTGTCCATGTTTTCTTCATTGGAAGATTTTTCTGAATACTTGTCTCGCGGTTCTTATCAAATTATGTCGCGAATTCGTATTGGATATGTATTTAGTGCTAAGTCACAAGCTGTTTGTTTGACTGGTGCTGGAGGACAATCAACACTTAGTGGGGGAGGGAATCAAATAGGTGGAATGAATAGAGATGATGAAGATATATATAAAACACTTGGTATTGAAAAACCCACAAAACTAACTCCACAAAAAACGAAACAAGATCCAGCTGAATTTCAAAAAGCTTATGAAGAGTCATTTTGTAGATATTTATCTTTTAAAGATGAACAGGAACCAAGTCAAGGAGGGGTTGCTTCTAGTTCTTCTCTTGTCGCTGGAAAAGGAGGAATGCGCAAAAAGAAACAAACCATAAGAGGAAACAAAAAATACAATAAAAGGACAAGACGACACTAAAAGAATAGAACAGTTTATCCTAGTATAAAATAAAGAAAACAAATTGACTGCAATGTCAAATTGTTTTACACCTTTGCACATTTAAAACGCCTATTTTATATAATTTTTCCGTTGAAATTATATAAAAATAATATATGGTTATTATCTAAATGAATGTTGATGAATTGCTTACCAAAAATAAACAATTAGAAGAAGAGGTAAATATATTAAAAGAAAAACTTAAAAAATATACTGCCCCTTCACGCAGCAAAAATTATTATGAAAATCATAAAGAAGAAATCATAAAAAAAACAAAGGAATATAAGGAAACTACAAACTACTACGCTACCATTCCAATTGAAAAGAAAAAAGAATACGCAAGAACAGCGTATTTAAATAAAAAAGAAAAATTACAAAAAGAAAAGGAAGAAGAGACAAATGAAAAATCCATGGAGGAAAACATTTAGGCATTTTATAACTTTTGCGAAAAAGTTATATAAATATAATCTTTGGTTATAATATAGAATGGTGAAAAAGAAAAAGTTGAAAGACGACTTCAAATCATTTAGGAATAATGAAAAAGCATCCTTTCAAACCATCAAAACTACACTCAAATCTGTTTTGTTAAACCGCAATGAGATACAACCCGAAATAAATAATTTGGTTTTTGTTATAAATGACTTAATGATACATTCCTACCAGTTTATCCGGTTGTATGTTTTATATTGTTATACTAATCAAATACCTTTGCCTGATATAGACGAAACCTTTATACTTTACTGTATCAAATCATTAGGAATTCGTGATAATAGAGGTAAGAAAGGAGCAGATACAGACCTATTAGAAAAGTTAGAGAAGTTTTATACTACGGAATACCAACCGTTACTGAACCATGAAAAAACTAATTTGAAAAATACTACTTTTATGCTTCCTTATTTAGCAACACAAATTCACACTTCATTGTCTAATAACGCACAAGAGCATTTTATTCAACATTTCCTACGCTTTATAAATAAGACAACAAACGAAATAACTGAAGATAAAGCAACACTATTTCAGTTTAAGAAACAAGTATTGGAATTGGATACAGAAACAAATGAAATATTTTCTAATTGGAAACTCACTCATTTACCTCACATTTTTCCAAAGGATATCAAGAAGTCAATTCATTATGATGTGAAAGTTAGACCTTTTGCTTATCTGAAAGGAATGCTTTATATGAACACCGTGTTAGAAAAACAGGAAAGTAAATTATTTCAATCCTTACCATTAAGAAGCAATATTATTCCAAAACATATTATTTTGGATACTGCTTGTTTGGTTAGTTTATTTAGTCCTGAAAAAGATAAAGATGGGAATAAGACAAAAAAGGGTGAATTATTGAAAAACATCAAGGACAACCAGCATGATATATGGAATGGGTTTTTGAATTTGAACCATAAAACATTCAATAATAAACATTACCAATTTCACCACCAAATACAAACAGATGGTATTTCTTGCTGTTTATTATTTATCCGAAAAGATTTGAAAGATAAGAAGTGGGGCAGTAAAGTCCCTACTTTACCTGAGCAAGATTTCTATAACATAGAAGATTTATCAAAGGAACAATTAGAGGAATTGAAACCTAGAAATATTGTTGGGTGCGACCCCGGTAAAAGAAGTTTGGTTTATATGATGGATGGTAATGGTAATAAATTACAATATACAGCACCGCAAAGAAAAATAGAAAGTAAAGCAAAATGTAATCAATGCATTTTGATAGAAGAAAAGAAGAAAAACAAAATAAATGAGTGCGAAACTGCACTCTCTACCGAAAATAGCAAATCTGTAAATTATGAAAAGTTCAAATCTTACTTGATTGAAAAGAATAAACTCAATAAGAAAGCAATAGAATTTTACCAACGAGAAACATGGAGGAAAATGAAATTCCGCCAATATAGTTATGGTAAGAAAAGCATGGATAATTTCCTGAATAAAATCAAAGAAACTTTTGGAGACAATATTCTTATTGGTTATGGTAATTGGAGCAGAAGCACACAAATGAAACATTTTATGCCGACCATGAATAAGGGATTAAGGAAGCAAATTCATAAGAAATATGATACAATTACCATAAATGAATGTAATACCAGTAAGAAATGCTGTGAATGTCATAACAACCTGGATTACTACAGACACAAAAATGGAGATAAACAGTTCCGTCTTTTAGTGTGTTCTAACTGCGTGCGACCTCAAGTCAAACAAACCGTATTTAGAACCCGAGATGCGAATTCATCAATAAACATAATGAATTTAACAAAGTGGTGGATAGAGAAACAGGAACGCCCATTATGTTTTCATATTTCGTCTTTCACCTCTTCCAATCCCGAAGGAAAAAAAGAAGAGGAAAAAGTTAGACCATCGTAGGTGAAATTCCTACTATTGATTTTACATTTTTGCATATTTTTTTGTCCTCTAAAATGGGTAAAATGCGACGAAGTCGCATCCACCCTGAACGACCAAAGGTCGTTCTTGGGCGTTTTAAATGTGCAAAGGTGTAAATAAATAAATCTTATTGAAATTAAAGAGGGGATCATAGGGGAGAACCTATGGTTCCTCTATAGTTTATCCAAAAATCCGGTTCCACCTATTATTCCCTTTACAAAAAGATGCAATAAACCGGTTTCTAATATTATTTTTGCGTTTCGCATGCTCAAAATCAATAATCCACACCTCCTCCTCCTTTTCATCAAGGATGAAATTGTATCCAGTAATATCTGGATACTCAATATTATAAAGAACGAGCGTCTTGATAATATCTCTTACCTGATCAAACATTTCTTCTGGAACCGCGCGAGCCTCTTCTCCATAAAAATCCGAGAGACTTAGTCCGTTGATTCTCTCCATGACCATAGATTTTGTCGTTTTGTTGTAGTCAACTATCTTGGGTACATTTAGAATGTCCAAATCATATATATACTTATGCATCTCATACTCATGAGATTCAACCCCCTCTTTAATATAATAATTCTTGTTTCCGACCAGCATAACTTTATGTTTAATATGTATTGATATATGTTCTATATTCTATATGATGCGTTGTTTCTATATCAATTTTAACGGATCTATTGGGCTGGGTTCTTTAAGTAGTTTTTATATATATTCAAAACACCGGCTTAAAGACAGTTGTCGCGCAAATGGCAATTCTCTCTCTATAATATAGTAATAGAGTCACTGTTGCAAATGCGAATTGAGATTGTCATATTTGGAATTACTGCCTTTTTCATATACGACGCATATCACGATGGAAAATTTATGAAAATGTTGCGATCTGGAAAAAAATATTACCAAATAATATTTTATGGTGTTTTAGGGCTGGGAGTCTACTTGATGTTGAAACGTAATCCACAACAGTCTAAACAAATGTTGTTGTGTGCCAACAATATGGTGAAATATTTGCCTATTAGCCGGTCTTCTATTGATATGATCTCTCCTATATTAGATTTTACAGACACAAATGTAGAAAACAATGTGGACGCGGACTATACTGGACAATTTATGAACTCTTTTAACAGGGCAAACGGTATGAGTGAGCAACGTATCTTGGCGTCTGGTAAAGGGGCGACGAAACGCTCTGTGAGCGAAACGAAAAAAAAATATGTGGCCTCTCAACAGGGATGGAAATGTGGCCATTGTGGCGGGACTTTGAATGCTTGGTTTGAAGTAGATCACAAAGTAAGACTTGAACACGGTGGAGGCAACGATGTCTCTAATTTAGTGGCCTTGTGTCGCGAATGTCATGGCAAAAAAACGGCTATGGAGAATATGTGAGTAGGGGGAACCCGGGTTCCCCCCTACGACCCCCCTCCTCGTGGTAAATCGTTATACAATTCTTAATCTCATTTTAAATGTTCAACGGTGTATATCTGCAATATATTTAGCCACCAGGAGGGTTTAAGGGAACCTGGGTTCCCTTACTAGGTTCCCCACTATAATCTAGACTTATACTAATGGGCAACGCCAATTCTATTCCAAATAATTCAAGTAATAATGATGACGACAAGAAAAAAGATAATAAACTACCAACAAATGCAATTGTTGGCATAGTTTTTGCTGTCATATTTGCGATTGTTTGTGTAACCATGATTCTAGTGTATAATATTCCGGGATTTGGCGCAAACCTACTGTCTATTTTCAGTGCTTTCTCTCATTTTCTCTATACCGAACCCAAATTTGTTATTGGATTTCTCTTCGCCCTTGGTTTTTTGATTGCATTTTTTGTCATTTACAATAAACAAATCAACAGCAAAGACACTAGCGCACCCATATTTTCTACGTGGGCGACAAGTAACTGGATATTTTCCATCATTGTTGTTGCATTAATCATTGTTGGTATGGGATTTTTCAATCTCTCAACAAAACCAAAATATGACAACGCAATTCCAATTTCCTTCTGGACCGTTCTTATGCAGAGACGAGTTAACTATCTCACATACTTTGCCATCTTTTTGATATTAGCTTTTTTATTCTACTTTTATGAACCATGGAACTTATCAAAAGATTATTTTGGACAATCCACCTTTGCCATTATTTTTATAGGCGTTTTTTTGCTTGGACTAGTGATGAATTACACCATCTATTTTTCCGCAAAAGACATGCGAATAGAAAGTGTTGCAAATAGTAGCTGGGACTTATTTCTCAAGTCTCTCTTCATATTGGTTTCTTTGGGAATTTCCGGCGGTCTCATCTATTGGATGATTAGTAGTGCGGGACAACTATACTCGTCTTCCAGCATCATTTCTTTCATAATCAACTTGTTACTAATTATTGTCATTCTTGGGCTCACTTTCAAAATCCTCATGTCAAGTCATTACGTGCAAAGCTCTCCATACGTGCGTCTTTTTATCAACAGCGTACTATACATTCCTTGTATATTAGTGTATATTGTAGACTTTTTGGTTAGAATCTTTTCTTCTGAAAAAGCGGTTGGAAACAAAACAGAAATCGTCTTGTTAGGTCTGGGATTATTTTTAGTTTTGCTTTACTTTATTTCTCCCTTTATTGAGAATCTTTTTGTTTTACAAGGTGGAAAACAACTGATCAATGACCCCATTTATATAAATGGACAAACAGGTGTAGCAGACTATATGCAGCTTTATGATTTGGATCCAAAACACATGCCCAATCCAATTGTATACGACTACAATTATGGAATTTCGTTTTGGTTTTATTTAGATTCTTATCCAATCGCTCAAGATAAATACATGACAATATTCAATTATGGAGACCAACCGCGTGTACTTTACAAATGCTCAAACAATACCATGATGGTTACATCTGCGCCAAATAATATACCCAATTCTGCTGCTTCTTCTTCTTCATCAAATCCAACACAACCAGGACTAAATTTGGAAGATATAGACAGTAATGGTAATGTAATTGTATATACAAGAAAAAATATGCAGCTCCAAAAATGGAATAATTTGATTTTTAATTATAGTGGTGGAACTTTAGATATATTTTACAATGGAGAACTTGTCAAGTCTGTGGAAAATATCGTTCCTTATATGACAATGCAAGGAATTACTGTGGGCGAGAGCGACGGACTTCATGGAGGCATTTGTAACTTGGTTTTTTTCAAAAATAGCTTGACGGCGCAACAAATAAAGAGTCTTTACAATTTGGTCAAGGATAAAACGCCTCCCACTTTATACAGTTCAACCAAGTCGCTCACATTTGCAAACGACTAATTCTCTTACAACAATATGCGGTTGCTCCAGTCCTCGCCATTTTGCCTTGCTTTTACCATTCTTTGCAAAAGCAATCTAATCCATTTTGCCTTGCTTTTGCAAAGAATGGTAAAAGCAATGGCAACAATAATAAAAAATTTCTAATTGTATATTATATTATACTCTTCCATGTCAGCAAGTTCTATTATAATGATTGTGGTGATACTCATTCTATTGTATTTAGTCATCACCTATTTAACAACAAATGTAAGTATGTTGAATCAAAGCGTTTCTGATGGAACCGTCGCCGTCACAATTGCGCCGCCCGCAACAGATACTTCAAATACAGCTGCAAATTTTACCTATTCTGTATGGTTTTATGTGAATGACTGGAACTACCGTTATGGAGAGTTGAAGTTTATTTTTGCACGAACTGGTCCAACTGGTAGCTACCAATCATCTACAAATACTGCATCAGATGTAAACAGTATGATTCCTTGTCCCGCCGTTACATTAGACCCACAGCAAAATAATTTGAATATTTCTATTAGCTGTACTTCTACAACTGGAACCACTCCTGCATCTAGTGCAAATGTAAATGTTACAACTATCCAAAATGTGCCTATTCAAAGATGGGTGAACTTATTATTTAGCGTTTACGGTAGGACTTTGGATGTCTATATTGATGGAAAACTAGTAAGAACTAGCATATTGCCCAACATTGCAATAGTGAACCCCTCTTCTTCCATCATGTTGACACCCAATGGAGGCTTTAATGGATGGACTTCCAAGTTTCAATACTGGCCTAATGCTATGGATCCTCAAGGCGCGTGGAATGTATACACCGCTGGATATGGGGGTGGATTCTTGGATAGTATTTTAGGACAATACCAAGTGCAATTCTCATTTATAAATAATGGGAAAACGTTGAATACATTGACGATTTAATAAGGGTAAGGGAACCCAGGTTCCCTTAAACCCTCCTAGTAATCGGATATAATTGAGTTTTTAATCTCATTCAAATTTAATGGGATTAATAATAAATGAATTATCATAACAAGGTAAAAATTTCAGGAGGGTTTAAGGGAACCTGGGTTCCCTTACTGGGTTCCCTTACTGGGTTCCCTTATCTTATTATCTTTGCTTTTTATATACAAACAAATAAATGAATAATTCAACAAGTACAAATTCAAATGGATTCAATAGTTTTTCTATAAGTCAACCAAAATATGGATCTAAAGAATTTTTAGAATCAAATACTTTGATAGGCAAATTTGCATTTTTGATTCTATTGCTATTTGCTTTCATTATTATGTTCCGTTTAGGCACAACCATAATCCAATGGTTAATGGGATCATCTGGTTCACCCCACTTTATTGATGGTATGGTAGACGCAAAAATAACAAATACTTTTGGTCAAGACCCCAACATGAATGGATCTAAAACGGCATCTCGTTCTAATAACGGACAAGATGGGATTGAGTTTACTTGGTCTGTCTGGATTTTTATAGATGACTTGACTTACTTGCAGGGACAGTATAGACATATTTTTAGCAAAGGAGATCCATCCGTTGTTGGTGGCAGTGGTATTGCAAATAACGTCAATTTAATGTCCGGTATGACAACCAATAACTGTCCCGGAATGTACATTGATCCCAATACCAATAACTTACTTGTCTCTGTAAATACATACAACAATCCAATTGAAATTATAGAAATTGACAGTATACCTCTCAATAAATGGGTCAATGTAGTCATTCGTTGTCAAAATACCATCATTGATGTATACATAAATGGAGTAATCACCCAGAGTATGCAGCTATCCGGTGTTCCCAAACAAAATTATGGAGATGTATACACGTCTCTCAACGGAGGTTTCTCTGGTTACATTTCCAACTTGTGGTATTACAACTATGCGCTGGGAAGTTCTGATATTCTCAATTTATCTCAACAGGGACCTAACATGAAGATGATTGGATCTAATGGTCTCAACAGTAAAAAACCAGACTATTTGTCTTTGGCGTGGTATTTCAATGACTCTACTCCACAAGTAATTACTGTGGCCAACTCTAATGGCCTGACAACCATGTAAAATAAGGAAGAGTGGGAAAGAAGCTACTTACCTGGTTATCTTCAAGTATCGCTTTTCCTCTGGAAAAAGGTCATTTATAAAAGTGTCTTCTACTTGCAAGGTACTACCGGTTTCCATGGTCCATTCATGAATAGTACTATCCAACCAACCCATAAATACAAAATCTCTTGTATATGTTTTGCAGTTCATCTGTAAAGTCACAGTAACGGTAGATTCTATCTCTGGATTCTCAACAGATAGACACCGTTCGCCATTATACCATTCTATATCTCCACTAATAGGACACTTGCAAATTGCCATTTTTTTTGCTATTCCAATGTAATATTTTGGATAGTTTTTATTTTTATGAAAACGAGCCCACAACTTATCCATAGTCTTGGATGTGGTTTTAGATATTGACGGTTGGAAAATAAGATCTCCACAATACTTGATGGAATATTCATCATGTGGAACGTGCCACTTATATTCTTCCTTTTCATTAGTCGCATAAACTCTAACTTCATTTGTCATTTATCTGTGTGTTGAATTGTTAAAGAATAACGACAAAACATTCAATTTTTTTGAACGCTATACTTATTGAACAAATCTTTATCAATAAGTATATAAAGAAACGGCTCATATAATATGCCGCAAACCTGTTATTATAATCCAGCGCCAACGCGAGTGTGGAGTAGAGTTCAATCGCCATGCACATATCCAGGAGGTGACTACACTGCACAGTACATCTACATTCCGCAAATTAATAAAATTGTTCCTATTGGAGATGTCCCATTTGAATTGGCTGTTTTGAACAAGGGAAATATTTTGCAATATAAAAAAAACAGTTCAAACTTAACAAGCAGACAGAGATATTCGCAAATAGCAAAAGGAATGTGGACAAATCGCAATACCACTTATGCGTCACAAACACAAACGTCTTCGCAGCCCAATACAAAGAGTTTGAAACAAGTAAACTACGCGACAGTAACTTTGAATGGCGTGCCCATCAATGAACCGGTTTCATGTGTAAAACCCATCATTATTCCTCCACCATCCTCACTTCCTTCTGGAACAGGAAAACCTGCGGTACCTGTTCCCCCCATACCACCTTTGCCTTTACCAGTGGATTCTTCTTTGAACGCAGTGATTCCCAATATTATTCCTACTCCTGCACCTCCTGCACCAGTCGTTCTTCCGGATGGAGGACAGTTGATTTGTACAATTACGGAAAATATATGTACTGGCGAAATTTTACAGTCTACCAGCGTGAATTACTGTACTCCTACGAGCGCATCAGATGTTCCTGGTCCTATTATTGACTTGTGTTATAACGATGGATTTTTACCCACTTATTATCCTAGACAGAACTTGACTCAGGCAAGCAGCGGAGGAGACAAATTCCCAGAAGGATACAAGGGATTCGTTAGCGCGGTATACTTTACGGGGAACAAGTAAGATATATCTCCTCATCTTAAACTTGGATTTACGCAAACTTGTTGACTTGGGAATATTTCTCCAGACATGCACTTGTCTGATTCACTCACATATGCGCAGCTCCTAAATCCTTTATCTGTTCCTATAAAACACCACCCGGCTTTGCTAGCGGGTTTTGCATTTTGAATGCTACTACAAGATTCATCCGCACAATAGTCTTGGGCTTGAGGCAAATTATAGAGCTCTTTGCGATGTTGTTCTTGGCCTTGACTTTGATTTTGGTTAGACGAATATTGCAGTGATGCGTTTAAATTATTGTTTGCATTTTGATTTGCGGATTGATCGCCTATAGATGTCCCGGGTTGTCTAATAGAGCTTGTATTTGTATTTGGATAAGGCGGACTAGATACTGCGGCGTTTGCACTACTATTTTGATTTGGAGGACTTGATTGTGTTGTTGTTGTTGGAACGGAAACAGGTGCAGAGCTGTTTGATGCGTCTGTTGTAGTAGTACTGTTTTTACCAGAGAACAAGTTAGAAATGCTTGAAAAAATACTAGGACTAGAACTAGCAGTATTATTAGAGGCGTCAGAAGTCTGGCTCGTTCCTTTTACAGCATTTCCAGATGAGTCGGTAGATCCAGGAACTCTAGTAAAGAAGTCGTAGACATACGTTCCAAACAAGGATACTTGTTGTGACAAAGGATCATTCATGTGACCATTTACTAAAACTGTAGTATAAAAGTCATACATAAGATATAAAAAAAAGAAAAGAATGATTGTAACAATGACAAGCAAAAAATTCATACCCTGGCTTGATGAAGATGAGGTGGATGAAGATGATAAATAATCCGTTCCTTGAGATTTGGATGACGATGAAGATATATTGTTATTGTTATTATTACCTATTTGAAAATAGTCCATATATATAGTTAAACCTTTAAAATGATGGCAGAAAATAAATATATTACACTTTACTATTTTTATATAAGTCTAGTATAAGAGACATAAATGTATGCGTATTTATTTGGATTTTCTTTCATGAAGTCTATCATTCCATATGTAACTAAACATGTATTGACTACACTAGAAAGTGAGGAATTTTTATACATTTCTTATATTGTTGATATCTTATTGATAAGTGTAATAATAACATACTATTTTTGCGCTGATAACAAAAAATTCATGAAAAAGTCAAGTAAAACATTGCAAAGATTGAAAAAATTAAGTTTCACACAAATTGGATGCATCATGTTAATTTCCATAATTGGCATTGTTTCCACGTTTATGATATTTGAATTGAATAACAACCACAATCCGTTGGTCATATTCATACTCACTAAAGTAATACCTGTCGTCATTATTGTTGCAGGAAGTTTTTTTATATTGAAAGAGTCGTTTACTTGGACAAAAATGCTGGGAATCGCATTGGCAGTTTCTAGCATTTATCTTCTTGCTAAAGATTAAGATTGAGGCGTAAGCTGGTCCAAGATTATCCACGAAGGATTACTTGTTTTTTCACTTTACCAGGATTTAAATAAGACAATATGTCTTCCACTAATTGATTTGTATCACATGCTCCACAGGTGAAACAGTCTAGTGCGATATAATTTAATTCCGGCCACGAATGCAAGCTCAAATGAGATTCTGAGAGTAGATAGAGAGAAGTAAATGCGCCCAGAGGGTTTTCAAAGTCTTTTATACTATAGTTGATTAAATTCATTCCGTGTTTTTTCAAATTTGTGGATATGCATTGATGCAGCGAAGTAAATTTGTCTTCCGACATTTTTAAAAAAATTTCATTTGGAATCTCATGAATATCTACAATAATATGATTGCCTATCATAACTTATTAGGATACTAATTTATGATAATATAATTTATTAGGGGGAATCAACATGTTCCTTACTTACTTACTTATTTAAAGGTATACAAGTATAAGAATTGATTTAAATCTCCCAAAATTTCATCGCGAATATTGAAAAGATCCGTATTTGACATCTTTTTCATCGTGGGTTGACTTTCCAAACCAACAAGAAATGCCTTGTACTTTTCAATTTCTCTCTTGAACTCTTCCGGAGAAGACATGTCGTTCAATGGAATACTGCGCATTTTCACTAAATTCACGCGATTACCATATTTGCCTAATAAAACTTCCACAAACTTGTCTATCGTTTTACCCAACCTCTGATAAAGCTCATCTGTAGCTGTGTGAGCAGAATATCTTTTGGTTTTCCAATGATAGAGTTTTACAGTATTAAGCATTTGCAAAAACATACACACCACCTTTCCTTCAAAACTCTGGTCGCTTTTACTAAGACTTCCTCTTCTTCTGTTTGATGACATTGTTTTATTTTTATTATTTGTTATTCGTTTTGCTGTTTTATTCATATACCGGTTGTCTATATAATATATGAATAAATAAAAGAAATTTACGTTTATTCTAAATTTAATTGGGTTTCATAAAGATGTACAAGTATTGATATTCGTATCCACACTTGATCAAGTCAATTTTTCCATGATAAATAAATCCAGCATTTTGTGCTCTCACCAGTATTTGCTTGTCCGTTTCCATATAAAGAATATGTTCGTTTTTTCGTACCCGTCCGTTGTCTTTGCTTGTGAATTTTTCTTCAAACGTGGCAATATTTTTATTTTGGTCTAGTTTGAAATTGGCTTTGTATTCCATGTTGTTGAATATGATGGAGGTTTTGGTAATTCTATCTTTCGCATATCTTTGTGGACTCACTAGAAGAAGTGGATTTCCCGCAGGAAGAATGGGATCAAACTGTTCTCTATCCACAACATGAACAATCAAATATCCGCCAGGCTTCAACCAGCGCGTCGCATTTTTGAAAAAAATGTCCTTGTTTTGAAAGTAGTATATGCTAAAATACAAGCAAAGAATATGAGTAAACGACTCTGGGCTAAATTGACCCGTCTGCATTACGTCGCCAACTACATATTTGAAATTTGGGTAATATTCTTTCGCTTTTTTTATCATGGCAGGAGAAATATCTACTCCTGTAACATTGTAACCATCTAGTCCTAAAATATTGACATGATTACCGGTTCCGCAACCAACATCCAATATAATACTCTCATTTACAAGTTGTGTTTCGTTGATAATTTGACCAATTTCAAAGTTATTTTTCTGATGACTGTAGAGCATTTGGTCGTATATATCCGCATAAAAATCGTCATATATATCACCGCCTTGTTTTACTATAAAGTCGTCGTTTTGTTGGAATCCTTCTACTCTTGGGGCAATTTTTTTATAAATACTGTATACGATAAGAATCATGCAAATAACCATTAGTATTTTACCCCATATTGATAGATTTTTATAAAAACTGTCTTTCATTTATTGTTTATTGTATATGTTATATAGTGCTATAATTATTACCACAATGAAACTCCCTCCTAAAAATCCTTGCCAAAATTTGGTTGGACTGCTGCCTCTATTTTCATAAAAAATAGGTTGTTCGTCCATGTAATAAACTTCTCTTGGTTCGTAGTAATACTCATATCCGCGATCATAGTAAAGAGGATTGAATG
>Ga0207960_1000035_pt1 | contig 43002 bp, 36 predicted proteins | sample CryBogCBH29May08_FD_184613 | JGI IMG/M metagenome (GOLD analysis project Ga0207960, IMG submission 184613) | Freshwater microbial communities from Crystal Bog, Wisconsin, USA - CBH29May08 (SPAdes) | ecosystem: Environmental > Aquatic > Freshwater > Lake | place: Crystal Bog, Wisconsin, USA... | reverse complement strand
GCTGGCGTATTCAAGTTCGGCAAAACTCGTTTGGGTCGGTGTATTCATTGGCAAGTCGGCTTTAGGCTTAAGTTGGTGATATTATCTCATTTCTTTGCGAATGATTTAATCAGCGATTCCCTAGTAATCATTACTGGAGTTCTAGTGAGGGCGGCAGCAGAGTCGCGTGGCTCCAGGACTTTGGCGATGGCTACCAGGACTACTACGATAAGGGCAACACGCTGGCAGTGCGCGCTGTTAGGGCTTTTTAACCATTTAACCCTTTAACACTTTTCTTTACCCGCCGAAGGCGGGCGTTTTTTAGCACTGGTCTTGTTGGTGGGCGGCGAAACCCACCCGCCACGCTTTGTAACAGCAGATTAAACAGCCATTATTGGCTTATCGTGCCGATGGTTTTTTTACTTCGGCAATGTTGTATCATGGCAGTTTGCGCCACCACCCTGTAGGTGATGATTTTGGGATATCTGCCCACGACCCTTGCCATTAGAACAAAAACCATTATGAACCGCCAAAGCGCCCTAGCACTACTTACAAAAGCCAAACCCATACTAACGCAAAAATTCGCCGTGACCCGGCTGGTGTTATTCGGCTCAACCGCCCGCGATCAAGCCAAAGACAATAGCGATGTCGATATTCTGGTAGGATTCGATGGCCCAGCTACCTCGGCACGTTATTTTGGTGTGCAATTTTATTTAGAGGATCTGTTAGGTTGCCCGGTTGATTTGGTCACTGAAAAAGCACTGCGTCCAGAATTACGCCCTTTTATCGAAAAGGAAGCCATTCATGTCTGAGCCGATAGCGCGTGAATGGTGTTTTTACCTAAGCGACATGATTGGCTTTGCCGAAAAGGTACTGAGTTACGCCGATGGTTTTAACCAGCAACGCTTTATTGAAAGTGGCTTAACTTACGATGCCACGGTACGTAACCTGGAATTAATCGGCGAGGCCGCCACCCATATTCCGGAAACAGTACGGCAAAATAATCCGCAAATACCCTGGCGCATGATTATCGCCACTCGCAATCGGCTCATTCATGGCTATCTTGGCATTGACGATGATACGTTATGGAGCATTATCCAGACCGATATCCCTGTTTTTTACCTCAATTGCGGCAATTACAAAAGTACAACGCATCAACAAAACAAAATTGGAGCTAGTCTGGCTAGGCAAGGTCAAGCGGCCTAAGCTGGGGGCGCACATTTTAGTTGAAACACCTGCCTTGTCATATTACGCCCAATTCTGCACCCTATTGATGTGGGAGCAACTCTAGATGCCTATAAAATTGACATCAACCCCGCTAGCCAATCAATCATGAAAATATTGCTGTTTGAATACATCACTGGCGGTGGCCTAAACAACCAACCCCTGCCGGTTGCCTTGGCACGGGAAGGCCAACTGATGCTGCAAGCCTTGCTGGATGAGCTGTGCCGCCTAGACAAAGTCCAGCCTGTTGTGATGCTGGACGAGCGTTTTAAGGGGCTAATCAAGCATCCTTTCGCTACGGTATGGGTCAACAAGCAACAAGACTGCCACAACGTGTTTTTGCAAGAGGCCAGCCAATGCGCTGCCGTTTGGCCCATTGCGCCGGAATTTGATGGTATTCTGCAAGCCCTTTGCCACGACGTGCAGCGGCTGGGTAAACGCTTGCTGAGCCCCTCAGCCGCAGCCGTGGCACTTAGCGCCGATAAATGGCAGACTTACCAACGCTTAAAAGGCTGTGCCGTGCCTACCGTAGCCACTCAACGGCTCGACCAATTCAGTTATGGCGGCAGCGGTGAATGGATGGTGAAAGCCCTAGACGGGGCCGGTTGCCGGGATAGTCACCTAATTAAACACCCGCAAGACTGGCCCGTACTGGACAAGCCCACCGACCGCTATATAATCCAGCCACATCTGTCCGGCGACAAAATCAGTTTGTCGGCATTGTTTGCGCATGGCCGCGGCTATCTGTTATGCGTTAATCGGCAATATTTCCGGCTAATTGGCCAGCATTACCAGTTGACCCGTATAGAGGTCAATTATTGTCCGGCCACGCTAAGCCACCAAGCGTTATTGGACAAAGTAGCCGCGGCTATGCCTGAATTGTCCGGCTATGCCGGTGTTGACCTGATTGCCACAGCAGACGGCTTGTTGGTGTTGGAAATCAACCCCAGACTGACGACTTCCTACGTTGGCATATATAATGCCACGGGTATCAACGTGGCGGAACAGGTCATTAATGGTTTAGCAGCTATCCCCAGCATTCAGGCCACCCGCCAGCAAACGGTTACACTCAATATATAACAGCTTGATATATAAAACCATGACAACATCCTATAAGGTAGGCTGGGACATTGGCGGTGCCCATGTAAAAGCCGCTGTGCTAAATCCTGACGGCAAGCTGCTTGCCACCTATCAACAGCCTTGTCCGCTTTGGCAAGGGCTGACCCATTTGCAAAGTGCGGTGCAGGCCATCTTGCAACAGCTTGAGTCTGCCAGCCATTGCCACGCCATTACCATGACGGGTGAATTGGTTGATTTGTTTACCTGCCGTGCTGACGGTGTTAGGCAAATTCTCGACACCATGAAAAGCTTACTGCCCAATACGGGGCTGACCGTGTTTGCCGGTACGGCGGGCTTATTGCCTATCGGTAAAATAACAGCACAATACTACCCCGCCATTGCCTCTAGCAACTGGTTGGCCAGCGCCCAAGTTGCCGCGCAACAGTGCCGCAACGGTTTGTTAGTGGACATTGGCAGCACCACTACTGACATCTTGCTGCTGAAAGATGGGCAAGTGCTGGCAGAAGCTTATAGCGATTATGGGCGCCTAGTATCCCACGAGCTGGTGTATACCGGTATTGTCAGGACACCGGTGATGGCAATTGCCCAAAGCGTGACCGATAACGGACAGGAAGTGCCGATGATGGCAGAATATTTTGCCACCACGGCAGACGTGTATCGGTTGACCGGAGAACTGGACGAAGGGCATGACCAAACCGCCCCTGCGGATAATGGCGAAAAAACCCTGCCTGCCAGTGCCAGACGGCTGGCAAGGATGTTAGGTTGCGATTTTGATCCCACCGAGCTGCCGCGTTGGCAAGCGGTAGCCTTACATTTGCGCCTACAACAATTGCAAACTTTAGAGCAAGCTTGCGAATTACAGCTATCGCGCTTGCCTCTGCCTAAACATAGCCCATTGGTTGGTGCGGGGGTAGGGCGGTTTTTGGTCAGGGAACTGGCCCGGCATTTACGCTATCCCTACCGTGATTTTGCCGATCTGCTGCCCGCCCCGTTGACCAACACGCCCCTTAATGCTGCCGATTGCGCCCCGGCGGTTGCCGTGGCTTACTTGGCGCGTGGATAGCGGGCAGACTAATTTAGCGGGGCTTCGGCTGCGCTCAGCCGACGTGCTTTGAATACGCTCAGCCGACGTGCTTCGGCTACGTTAAACCACGCACTGGGATAACGATCAGCCAACGAGCTGCGCTTGGGTGTAGCCAAGGCACATCGACACGTTCCCTGAGCGAAGCCGAAGGGATCAGCTCACCCTATGGCTGGCTTTTTAACCCAACAGCACCGCCATATTTTCTCTAAACAGGCCGATAGACTACAATGACACTTTTAAGCAACCGCTTTTGGCTTGTCAATTTAACCTGACTGATTATCTATGAAAAAATTACAATGCGCTGTGATTGGCACGGGCTATCTTGGCAAATTTCACGCGCAAAAATACGCCGCACTGCCGGACTGCGAGCTGGTCGCCGTGGTGGACATCAACCACGCCGCCGCCCATGCAGTTGCTGAGCAATACAATGCCACCGCCCTCACTGACTATACGGAATTGCTGGGGCGTGCCGATGCGGTCAGCATTGTGGTGCCGACCACCTTGCATCATCAAATCGCCTTGGCATTTCTTAATGCGGGTAGCCATGTGTTGGTTGAAAAGCCCATCACCGTGACTATTGCCGAAGCCGATGAACTGATTGCCGCCGCCAAAGCCAATGACCGGGTGTTGCAAGTCGGGCATTTGGAACGCTTCAACCCTGCCGTGTTAGGGCTGGATAAAGACGAAAAACCGCTGTTTATCGAATCGCACCGGCTATCGCCCTTCAATCCCCGCGCCAATGATGTCAGTGTGGTGCTGGATCTGATGATCCACGACATTGATATTATCCTGGCTTTGGTCGATTCCGAAATTGAGCGCATTGACGCCAGCGGCACAGCCGTGTTGACGCAAGGCACGGACATAGCCAATGCCCGTTTGTTGTTCAAAAATGGTTGCGTTGCCAATGTCACCGCCAGCCGCATTAGCATGAAACTGGAACGCAAAATGCGCCTGTTCCGTCCCAGTTCTTATATTGCCGTTGATTTTCAAAACAAAACCCTGACCAAACACCGCACCGGCAGCAAAGAAATGTTTCCGGGCATTGCCGAAATAGAAACCGAAGAATCGGTGTTTGAAAGCGGTGACGCACTGCTGGAAGAGATCAAGCATTTTGTCCACTGCATCCAAACCGGCAGCCAGCCCTTGGTGTCCGGCGAAGCAGGCCGACGGGCTTTGGCAACCGCCATCAAGATAACCGGGCTGTTGGGTGAAAACGGATAGTATGAGTTAATGCAGCCTGCTTTGCCCTATCCCGTTAACCGCATAACACCATAATAAAATAGCAATAAGGAAAAAATATGATACCGATGGTCAACCTAAAAGCCCAATACGCCGAAATAAAAGATGAAATAGAGCAGGGCTTGGCGCAGACAATAGAAAATTGCTCATTTATCTTAGGCCCTAATGTGCAAGCCTTTGAGCAAGAATGTGCTGCTTATTTAGGGGTCAAACATGCCATCGGCGTAGCCTCGGGTACTGATGCCCTGCATTTGGCGTTGCTGGCGGAAGGGATTGGCGCGGGTGATGAAGTGATCACCACGCCGTTCACCTTTATCGCCACCGCCGAAGCCATCAAATATGTCGGCGCGGTGCCGGTGTTTGTCGATATTGACCCGCGTTCGTTCAACATCAACCCAGAAGCCATTATTAAGGCCGTCACCCCCAAAACCAAAGCCGTGATGCCCGTGCATCTGTTTGGCCAACCCGCTGACATAGGACAGATCAGCCAAATTTGCCACACCCACAAGCTGAAATTGATAGAAGACTGCGCCCAGTCTTTTGGAGCCAGCGTTAACGGCAAACAAACCGGCTCTTTGAGCCATACCGCCGGGTTCAGCTTTTTCCCCAGCAAAAATTTGGGCGCGTTTGGTGATGGTGGCCTGGTGGTCACCCAATCGGACGAGTCAGCGGCACTAGTCAAGCAATTGCGTAACCACGGCTCCAAAGTCCGCTATTACCATGACATCATCGGCTACAACAGCCGCCTGGATGAAATGCAAGCGGTGATCCTGCGCGCCAAACTGAAACGCATTGACCAGTACAATCAAGGCCGCCGCCAAGTGGCGCATTGGTATTCTGAATTGATGGCCGATTTGCCCATCATTACCCCGCATGAAGATAACTGCGGCGTGCATGTTTATCATCAATACACTTTGTTGTCCGAAAGCCGCGATGAGATTATGAAAGCCCTGCAAGATCGGCAAATTGCCTGTGCCGTCTACTACCCCGTGCCTTTGCATCAGCAAAATGCCTTTAAAACAGAATGTGCAGGGATGACCCTGCCAGTGACCGAATCAGTGGCGGCAAACTGCTTTTCCCTGCCGATTTGCCCTTATTTGACCCGGGCATCGGTTGAGGAGATTGTCGGGGTCATTGCGGGGGTTATTGGCGGTTAAAGACAAGTGGCTGGGGTTTTTCGGCATGTCTGATTGCAAACCGCCGCTTTTTTGCCGCTTTTATCGTGTTAGCTTAGGAAGCTAAGATGAATGGACATTGTGGCGTCTTATTTGAGCAGGCTCTAATTACTTGAAGCGGTTTAGCAACCTTTCTGACAGGCTTCGTTTACATGACTTTGTTTTATAAGATGTCATTCTTGGCGTTTGTGCGGGGCTATGGAATTTTTATTTAGCTAACTAATTGTTCTTTAATGTTAAAACAAGTCTAATTCTCATATTTCCACTCGCTCATATTTCAAACCCGCCAATTGCCTTTTAATCTCAATCATCATAATGCCCGCCAATCGCAAACACAAAAATCGAATCCTCATCAAACCGATAAACCAGGCGGTCTTTTTGTGATAATCGGCGTGACCATAAACCTGAAAGTTGATGTTTAAGCGGTTCGGGTTTTCCTAATCCCTGCGTTGGGTCATTCCTGAGCATTTCCTTTAAAATTTTGCATAATTGTTGGTGCTGTTTTTTATCTTGTTCGCGCAGTTGCTCATAAATTTGCCAGGTTTTACCTTCAAATACTAAGGAGCGCATTCATTTCCTCGTCAGTCGGTTTATAACCTGAACGCTGTTCGTGCGTTTGCATTGATGATTCAATCTGCTCCATCAAGGCTTTGTTTTGGGCAATATAATCAGTCTCATCTTCTTCAACGATAATTAACACTTCAATTTTTTTGCCTTTCAAAAACGGCAAGGGAGTTTTTAAATTGAGCTGTTGTGGGTTATCGAGCGTTAGTATTTCTTTGTATGCGTACATAGCGGTCTCTTAATGGCTAGTGAATTGCAATTTAGCTAATTGTTGTTTAATCTCGGCTTCCAAGTTGCTAGATTCAGCAAAAAGCATATCGAGGTAGGTTTTAAAACCTGTCATTTTGGCTTCAAATTCAACAGGCGTAATATCTGTATATTCAACCTGAATCTGTGACATTAAATCATAAGAACACTTCTATGCTAATGATTAAAAAGGCCAACAAACCGTTGGAAGCTCAGGCGGCAGAGCAATAGGAATTGCAACTGTCCGTCGCTCAGGTTATAGAGCTGTTGCAACAACAAGATACGCACCATCATTTCAGTTGGAAACAGTGGCTCCTGGGGTTATTATCCCATAATAGGGCGGTTTTTCGAGCTACCCATAGATAGATTCCAAGCGACCGGGGCAGGCTGGCAGACCCTTATGAAAACCGCATTAAGGCAATGGCTGCACGAACACCCGAACGTGAACCCACCGGATAAGCGGACAGCCTTGGCACAATTGCAAGCCCACATTTAACAGGGCAATGCAAGCTAGCGGGGCTAATGCGCCCTAGCAATTCCGGTCAGGTTAAAAAGGCCGGCATCAAAGCAAATAACCATAACGTTTAAGCCGATGCCTTAAAATATTGCGGCTAATGCCAAGCAAGCGTCCGGTTTGTACTTGGTTTTTTTCGCAATATTCATAGGCGGTCCTAATGATGGCCTGCTCCAGCGTGTCAAACAGATTGTCTTGGGGGGTTTCATATAAATCGGTCAATGCCTTTTCCAAGTTCCAGAGCGAAGCGGCGGTTGATGAGGGTCTATGGGCGTGTCTTGAATGGGATACGAAAAAATTGGGGTTTAAATGCAAATCTTCTGCTTTAATCGCATCCCCTCTGCAAATGAGCAAGGCATGATGGATAATATTTTCCAGCTCCCGAATATTGCCGGGCCAAGCGTAGCCCAGCAGGGCATGTTCCGCATCGGTATTTAAGCGAACGCTATCCAGTTTCATGCGACCACAATAGCGTTTCAGAAAATGGTTCGCTAAGGGCAGGATATCACCGGCACGTTCTTTCAACGGTAACAAATTGATTGCTGCCACATTTAGCCGGTAGTACAAATCTTCGCGGAAGTGGCCTGCCTGTACTGCTTCCGCCAAATTGACATTGGTTGCCGCGATCACCCTAACATCAATAGGGATAGTGACCCTGGCCCCCAAACGCACCACTTCTTGTTCTTGTAAGACACGCAATATTTTGACTTGTGCCGACAAGGGCAAATCGCCTATTTCATCGAGAAACAAAGTGCCGCCGTTAGCGGCTTCAAACCAGCCGCTACGGGCATTCAAAGCACCGGTGAACGCGCCTTTTTCATGGCCAAACAACTCGCTTTCCACTAATGATTCAGATATTGCGCCGCAGTTGACGGCAATGAACGGCGCATCTTTACGGTGGCTCAGATTATGCACTTGGCGAGCCACCAGTTCTTTACCTGTACCGGTCTCGCCAATAATCAACACCGTGGCATCGCTGGGGGCTATGCGCTCTATGTAGGCCAGTAGGCGCAACGAGGCCGGGTCATGGAACACCAATGCAGTGGCTCTAATTGAAAGTGCATGTGAACTTAGATTAGGCAAGGTAATCAATGGCTCACTGTGAAAAGCAGAGCTAAGTCCGGCACCGGTCAAATTATGGTTATCGATCATCTGTGAAATTTAGTTGTAAAAACCCTTGCTATAGTGCGGCAAGTGGGCTTAAAAATCGGGACTTATGCTACAACGGGCTGCCAGAAAAAAATGACGCCCATAAGCACACCTAATTAAGGGAAAGGTGATTCTTGGTCAGAAGTCTAGCAGATTGCCCGTTAAGCCATTAATGATATAATTCGATACTTTTATCTAATTTACAGATTTATATATTGTATTTGAACTATTAATTAGCTTTATATGGGAGGCAGGGCAACCCAGCCAATGCTGTTGTTTTATCAGCACGGCAGCAACAGCAATTGTTGTCCGGCACGCAGAAACTTTTAAGTAAACGATATAATTAATATATAAATCATGATGTTATAATTTGGCACAGGAAGTGCATTGAGTGTAGTGACCGATCTTAATCGGCAATTTGGTTTTATTGAACGCTACAATCGACAAAAGGTACCTATCATGAAAAAATTAAATACTTTAGCAGCGGCTGTTGCACTGGCAGCCGGATCACAAGGTGCGCAGGCATTGACACCTTGGGCAAACGGCACACCGGACTTGGTTGTTTATACCTCAGGTGGGGCAGCACAAGATAAAGCTTACACACAAGTTATCAATGATGTTTTGGCAGCCTCCGGCAGTGTGGACACATTTTCCGATGTTGACCCTGCTGATCCAACCCAAACGTTGGGTGCCCGTTGGACGGCTTATTATTTTACCGGTAGCTCAACATTGCCGTCCGGATTGGCAGGCAAAAAAATTCTGCTCGAAAAACGTATCTACGGTGCAGCCGGTTATGGCTTAATACCATTGCTGGCAGGCGGTGCTACCTACAGCGGCCTTCCCATTGAGCATTTGCTTGTGGCCGGCACAACGGCAGCCCAGTGGGTGGCCAATGGCACACAAAGCTGGAAGCAAACCATCTCCAGCACCAATGCCACCACTTATCTGACCCATGTGGTTTCTGATGCCGGTTTTTCAGGTGTTGATCCTAGTATCCTGCTGAAGCCTGGCACTATCAATTACCCAACCCCAGTCAAGCAAATATCGACTGGCACACTTGATGGCAGCTCTGGTTCTATCACTTGGCCGACCACATTGACTGCAGTACCTACCACTGGCAACGCAGCCTTTACCGTATTGCCGACCGGCGGTCTGGTTTATGGCGTTGCGGTTACCCTAGATTTATATAAAGTGTTGCAAGCAGCCGAAAAAAGAGCCGGTAAACTGCCCAGCACGGTCACCATTGGTGCTTACGACGAAGGCAGTTTGCCTAGCCTAAACAGCAACGTATTGGCGTCGATCATTTCAGGTAATGTTGGGGCATGGGAGCAGATCAAGATTGTTGACACCACGGCTGGCAATGCTGTCAAAACCTTGCTTGACCCCAGTATTTTAAGTGATGCAGGCGTATCTGCACCTTATGTATCGCAGACTACGGGCAAAACCCCTGTCGCTGTGGGTAACCGAAATAACGGTGCTGCGGTTGGTGCGGTGGCATATGCGGCACTGCTCAACTATCCTAGCGTTGCCAATTCTTTTGCGCCAGCCACTGCTGTGCCTAATGACTCGCCTGATGAAGATGGCAGCTTGCCTATTGTCAAACAGCCTAACGGCACTACTGACACCGGTAATCTATTGAAAGACTGGCAGAATGGCACTAACTTGACCGGCTATAACAATGTTGTGAGCGGTTCTGGTTTCGCCAATCGTTGGGGTATCGCAATCAATAATGCAAGCGGCAACACTAAGGTTACTGCCGCAGGCACAGGTGGTGACCCTTGGCGTTATATTAAAATTGACGGCTACGCACCGACTCTAGAAAACGTTGCGTCTGCTGATTACCCATTATGGGCGGAAGGTACATTCATTTTCCGCACCACTAAAGCCACCGACAAACAATGGGCCAACAAAGTCAATCTGTTTAAAGCCTTGGCTAATGCATTGGGAAGCCCGACCGTAGCAAATGAGGTGAACCCGACCCAAGCTTGGGGTGCAACAGGCATTTTCGCCACTACTGCAGACCCACGTAACTTTACTGCCAGCATTCCATTCAACAGTGCAAGCCCTGTAGTACCGTTGACCCACAAAAATGGCACAACCACACATGCTGATATTGTCCCTGTTGCCAACCCCAAATCAAACGGCGGATTGGCTCTGCAATTGAAATAAGCAGCCGTTTAAGCTATCCTATACAGTGTTGGAAAAGTAGAGTTTCTTTATTAGTCCAGCACTTTTTTTCTGCATGACGCTGCAATGGCGAAAACCTTTGAGAGGGCTAAGGATTATTTTTGGAAAAGGATTTCCCCCCCCATGCCAAAACGCTTCGTTCCAGTATTGGCTTATATGCCGCCGATAGCCTATAATAAATAATAGGTTTATTATGCCTGTCTATAGCAGCTATCCATCTGTGAACGTCGGTCTGTATCCAGCCTGATGCTTGCTGCTTTTTGTGGTGACATAACCCAACAAGCAGCCGCAACCTTCAAAAATAGCGTGGTGTTGTCAGTGCGGCAGGCCGATAATGAGGGCTAAAAAGGAATTACCTATGAACAAAGAAATTATTGAAGAATATCTGGCCGAATCGCTCAACCACCTTGAAATGGCGCGGGATCACGCCGCTTATTGCGATTCTGACCAGACCCACTCCCGTTTGCATAGCTTATGCCAAAATGTTTCGGATTTGTTGGATCAGTTTGAAGACGATTCACTGTTTATTAGCCTTAAACCCCGCTATACCAGCACACAGGCGCAGTTGTTGTACCAAGCTTTGCAACATCATGATGCCATCAGCCTGCAGCCCGACCTGGACAACGAAAGCAGTGCTGCCTTAAATGACGCACTTGCCAATTTGCGCATGGAATTGTTGGCTTATGCCGCACAAGCCGCCCCTTTCGACCCTAACGAAATGAATACCGATAGTTATAGCTTTGATGACCCCGTTGATGGTCAATAATAGGGCCAATAAATACGGCCATAAATAAATGGGGTCGTGTAGTTGCCTATGTCATTTATTAGTTTAATCGAACGGCAATGCCATTCTTTACCTGACCCTTTAGGCAACAGCACAGGAGATGCACTACGCTTATGGTGCGACCAAAACCCTAGTTTTACTGGGTCGGCTGAATTTGCCGCAGCCATGGTCAAAGTCTGGGCATGTAGCCAATTTGTTGCCGAAAATTGCCAGCGCAACCCCGCCTTATTATCCGATTTGCATAGCTCAGGCGATCTCGCCAGGAGCTACCACGCACCCACCTATACTGACAAACTGACCTTATTGCAAACTGACAGCGAAGCACAGCTAATGGCGGGGCTGCGCCGGTTCAGGCAACGTGAAATGGTCAGGATTGCTTGGCGTGATTTGGCCGGATGGGCTTCATTAGCAGAAACACTGCTCGATTTGTCTATGTTGGCCGAGGCTTGCATCCAGTATGCTTTGGCCTTTTTGTATCAACAGGCCTGTGCCAAGAAAGGCACGCCTTTATTATCTGACGGAAGCCCACAACAACTGGTCGTGGTGGCTATGGGCAAGTTAGGTGCCTATGAACTCAATTTTTCATCCGATATCGACCTGATTTTTGCCTATCCCGAGAATGGCGTGTTGCCAGACCGCAAGGCCACCAGCTACGGCGAGTTTTTCACCAAGTTATGCCAAAGCCTGATCAAGGTGCTTGACGAAATAACCGTGGAAGGCTTTGTGTTCCGCACCGACATCCGCCTCCGGCCTTATGGGGACAGTGGCGCGGTGATCATGAGCTTTGAGGGGATGGAGACCTATTACCAAACCCAAGCACGTGAGTGGGAAAGGTATGCCATGATCAAAGCCCGCCAAGTGGCCGGTGATTTTAATGCAGGTGGGCAGTTGATGGCGATGCTGCACGCTTTCGTTTATCGGCGTTATTTGGATTATGGCGCGGTGGAAGAATTACGTAACCTAAAAGCGCAAATAAACCAAGAGTTGCGCCGTAAAGATCGGCGGGATAATATCAAATTAGGGCAGGGCGGTATACGCGAAGTTGAATTTATCGGCCAAGTATTTCAATTGATTCGGGGCGGACGCGAAAAATCGCTGCAAATACGCGGTATTTTGGCGGTGTTGGCACGATTGCCAACGCTAGGGCTTATGACTGTAAACGATGCCGAAACCCTCCGGCAGGCTTATTGCTTTCTCCGCCAGGTTGAAAACCATATCCAGCAATACCATGACCAGCAAACCCATGATTTGCCCACTGACCCGCTGGTGCAGCAACGGTTGGCATGGTCAATGGGTTATCAAAGCTGGCCTGAGTTTAAATCGAAGCTCGATGCAATCAGGACGCAGGTGCATGATTTGTTCGGACACGTTTTTTCAATGTCCAGTCCGGCACAACAAGACCCTGCTTGCCACTCTTTGTGGATGGGGGTAGGTGACGGGCAAGAACTGCTGCACACCTTGCAACTGCTTGGTTTCAAAAACCCCGCAGCCAGCCTGAATGCCATCCGCCAATATAAGCGTTGTCCCGCTATCAGGCACTTGACCGCCAAAGGTGCCGCCCTGATGGACCGGCTTATGCCACAGCTGTTTGCCGCATTGCAATACGTTGGCAATCCCGACGAAACATTACAACGTATCCTTGCTTTGTTTGAAGCCGTTGCCGGGCGTAACGTCTATTTGGCGTTATTGTCGGAAAATGCCGGGGCGTTGGCGCAACTGCTACGCTTGTGTTCTGCCAGCCCTTGGTTGAGCGGGTATTTGGCGTTGTATCCGGTGTTGTTTGATGAACTGCTCGACCCCCAAGCACTTTACCAGCCTCTGGACAATGCGGACATGGACAGGCAACTTACCGTGTTGCTTGCCCCTTACGCCAGCCAAGATGCCGAAGCGATATTCTTTGCGTTAAGGCAATTCAAGCATAGCCATGTATTAAAAGTGGCGGCAGCGGACATTATGGGGTTAATACCTATCAGGGTGGTCAGTGATTATCTGACATATATTGCGGAAAATATTGTCAAGCACGCGTTGCACTGCGCGTGGCGGTTGGTCACTGAAAAACACGGCTGCCCCCCAGGCACGTCCTTGCAGGCGATGGGCTTTGCCGTGTTGGGTTTTGGCAAACTAGGCGGTTATGAATTGGGTTATGGCTCCGATCTTGATTTGGTGTTTATAGCGGATTACTCCTCTATCAATGGTGACACCCTGACCAATGGTGAAAAGCCGCTGGGCTGTGCCCAGTTTTATGGGCGTTTAGGTTTAAAAGTCCGGCATATTCTGGACACACAATTGCTGTCCGGAAAATTGTACGATGTTGACATGCGTTTGCGCCCACAAGGGGATTCCGGGTTGTTGGTGCCCGCCATCAATAGCTATCAAAACTATCTGCAAAATCATGCTTGGACTTGGGAGCAACAAGCATTGGTCAGGGGGCGGTTTATTGCCGGTGATGCCCATATGCAGCTTGCCTTCCATGACATGCGCCAGCAAGTGTTGGCGCAGCCCAGAGACCTGCCAACGTTGCAGGCGGAAGTCCGCGCCATGCGAGGAAAAATGCATGAGGCAAGGTCAGGCTGTAAAGCCGACCAATTCGACCTTAAGCACAGCCCAGGTGGCATAACCGACATAGAGTTCATCGTGCAATTCATGGTGTTGGCCCATGCGGCAAATTTCCCGGAACTTACTGCCTATACCGATAATATCCGTATTTTGGCAAGTTTGGTGGACTATGGGCTGCTGCCCGAAGCCGATGCAGAAAAACTGGTCGATGCTTATTGCAGTTATCGTGATTTAGGCCATAAACAAGTCTTGCAAGATAGCCAAGCAGTGCTGGATGTGACCGAAGTGGCCGGGCATAAGTTTGCTGTGATGCAACTATGGGAGCATTTGTTGGGGTATTGACAGCTTGCCAGGCAATTGGGGCAGAGCTGCCGCTGGTAGGCGTAGGCAAAGCCCGCAATTGACAACTTTGCCACAGTGGTTAGTTTCAAGTGCGGGCCTTGCTGTTTTTGGCTATCGGCTAAAGCCTTAGCCAAGGTTATAAACTGCTGGTCAGGGCCATTTTTACATTGGTGTGCATGCTGGAGTTATATTGCAATGCGGCAGTCAACGCTGCTGGGGTGAGCAGTTGGCTTTCTATCATGCGGTCAGTCCAATTGGAATATTCCATCATTGAGTAACTGCTGAACAAAATCTCAACCACAATTTTCAAATACTCAAAACGTAATTGGTTCTCACATTCCTTTTTAATAAAATCAAACGGGTAGTTGGTGTGCGCCACCCTTGTTTCGGTTATTAAAGTGGCCAATGTTTTTTGGTATTGGGGCCAGGCCAAATTAAATTTGATGACATAACCTTTGTTGTCCCACTCGGCGGCAAACAACTGGGTTTCTGGGTCAAACTCCCGCCAGATACTGCCCGGTATCAACACTTCAAAATTGTCGTTGGTTGCGGCTACCGTTCGGGCGGCTGTTGCCCTGGCTTTGCCCCTGTTCAATAAGGCGGAGGCATATTGGCGCATTTTTGTGCCTTTATGTATGCCCAGAACAGCCAAATTGTGTTTAATACCTTCAATTTTATCTCCGCTAGTGTCGTTGATAAAAAAGCTTTTTTGGAAAACATCCAATTCATTGGGCATGTTATGGGCAAATTGTTCGCCAAAGTCAGTAGCGTTAAAATCCCTTAGCCTGTGCATCAAACGGGTGCGGGAGGGGTGCGAATCAACCAATTCGGGGTTGCAAGGCTCGATATAAATAACCACGCGCTCTTCGCCAAAATGGATGCCAAAGCTATTCAGTTGCAAGCGTTGCATGCGTTGCGATTCGTTAGGGTTGTAATAAAGTTCATTTTTCCAAAGCAGGCCAACATGCCCCAAACCATTGAACGATTCATTATCATCCTGTGCCGATTCTGATAATATCCACCAATGGGCCCATACCTCCAAGCCCACGGCTTTAATTGGAACCACGCCGCTTTGCAAGGCATGGCAGTTAAGATAGGCTTTTTGTCCAATGATGGTTTGCCAACATAATGTTTGGTCTTCGTTACGTTCAGCAACTTGCACATCCAAACCGATAGCCGGTAAAGTGAAGTATCGGCTGTTCAAAAAATAGGCAATGCCTTTGCGGGTTTGTTCTGCGCTCACCTGACGGGTCAATAGATTTTCTGCCTTGGCAAACGTGTCTTCGTCCAGACTGTTGCCTAGCAGGGTGGCGCAAGCCCCACTACCGCGTTTTTGGATTGCTTCGGCAAAATCCTTGGTTGCCAGCTTACGGTAATGTTCAATCTTGTCACCATTGCGCCACGCTTTTATTTCGTAGAGGAAGGTATTGGGGTTTTTCCATAATGAAAACTCAATGCCTTCTGATTCACCAAACGGTAAGGTGCGGTACACCATGCCTTGGGTATTTTCAGGTAAGGCCGATGTTTTGGCGCCAATACCAAAATTACTGGGCGAGACTGGTTCGCCTAAATTTTTGGCAACATGCGCCGCATTGCCGGAATTGACCAGTTTTGCCAAATGTTCGGTCACTTGGTTAAAGGTCATGCCAATGCCATCACCCCAAAAACACAGCTTTTTGGGGTCGTTGGCATCCGGTTCGATGCGGATAATGCCGGTAAAATCGGATTGGCCGATGATTTCCAGTTCTTTGTCCCAACGCCGGTAGATGGCATCCAGTTCATTTTGGAACAGTTCCCGCACATACATATAAGCCGGTGTGCTACGGTAGAGCATGTCGACTATAAGCGTGAGGGCTGTGTCACCTGATGTGGACAAGGAAATGCCATTAGGTATGCTTTCTAAACCCGTATTGCTAGGCTGCTGTTTTTCTAACAATTGTGCCAAACGCATTTTAAATCTGGCATTGTTGGGCATCAGCTCAACAGCTTTACGGTAAGCGCCAATGGCGGGTGTTAGGCTATTTTCGTGTTCTAAGGTATCGCCTAATATTGCGTAAATGGCGGGGGGGGTATTGTTTTTACAGATAGTGATCAGCAATGCGCAAAGTTGGGAAAGTTGCCGCGCATACCTTTTACGGGGCAACGATTTCTGTAAATAATCAATTTGGTGGACTAGCTTCAGCTCAGTGGCTGCTATCTCGGACACGTTTCTTTTTAGCAAGTGCACACTTGCAAAATGTACGGAATCGCTTTCTGTTTCAATAAATAACTCAAAATGATGCTGGGTCTGTTTGGCAGCCAATGGCACCGTAAATTTAAAATTACTGAAATTTGCGTGGTTGACACCGGGAAACCTTGCCACTAATTCGGGGCTGCCTTGTGGGGCACAAACCAGTTCCTTGGTATCCAGTTGGTTCTTCAACACTACTGCTATTGCAGGCGCTTCGGCACCCACCGCCCAGAGGGTGATGATCAATTCCGAACCGCAAAAAATGATCCTTTCTTGAAAGCTGGTCATCATCGAATCTAAAAAAAGCTCTGATTGCCCTTTAGGAAAATAGCTTATTTCAGAAATATACCAAACATCGTTTGTTGCGGCTTGTGTAATTTCGGTCCAATTCATGTAAGTTACTTAGGTTAAGGTAAATTAGGGAAAGCGGGTTAGTAAAGTGTAAAGACTGCATTGAGGCCGTTCCAAGCGCGGATTTTTTGGCAATAAAATCCACAACGGCCAGAAACCTGGCGGCATAGTGCTACTAGGTGATGGGAAGCTATCTTAACCGCTACGATATTTCCAAGTGTAAAGTGGCCCGATCCTGCCTGATGACTAATTTTTGTCATATTTTATAATGTTATCTTCTAATTATAATCTGAAGTCCAACAAATAGTAAGCAGGGCCGATGCAGGGATTGTATCCAATGCAACACGCCAACCTTGGATTGTCCTGGTAAGTTCCCGCCTCCTTGTCGCCGGCTGTCCCACCCCTTTGCCTAGGCGTTAGGGTTAGGCGAGGGTTGCGTAACAGGGGTTAAAAATAACACGCTATTATTTCAATGCTTTTTCCCAGCGACTGATCACTGCCGAAGCAATGCTGTTGCCAAACACATTGGTCGCACTGCGCCCCATATCCAATAGTTGGTCGATGCCTAATAATAGCAATAAACCGGCTTCGGGAATTTTAAACATCGACAAGGTGGAGGCAATAACCACTAAAGAGGCCCTAGGTACGCCCGCCACCCCCTTGCTGGTGAACAGCAACACTAATAGCATCAGCAATTGGTCGGTGAGGGGCATGTCAATACCGTACGCTTGGGCAATAAACAGCACGGCAAAAGTCATGTACATCATGCTGCCGTCCAAATTGAAGGAATAGCCTAATGGCAAGACTAAGCTGCACACCTTTTCATCGCAGCCAAAGCGTTCCAATTGCTGCAATAGTTTTGGGTAAGCGCTTTCACTGCTTGCCGTGCCAAACGCCAATAACAGCGGTTCACGGATATGGCGCAGCAAAGCCAGCAGACGCCGCCCTATAAACAGGTAAGCAAAGCTTCCCAGCAAACTGCAAAGCAACAGCAAACCCAGGTAAAACTCACCTATAAACATGCCGTAGGTCAGTAACACCCCCATGCCGTGTTGGGCAATCACGGAGGCCATGGCAGAAAATACCGCTAGGGGCGCAAAATACATCACATAGCGCGTCACCTTCAGCATAATATGCGCTAAAGAATCCAATAATTTCACCGTTGGGTGCGCCAGTTCTCCTAATGAGGCACAGGCCATGCCAAAAAACATTGAGAATACGACAATTTGTAAAATCTCATTGTTGGCCATGGCCTCAATAATGCTTTTCGGGAAAATATGCGCGACAAACCCGCCTAAATTGGGCGGGGTGGCCAAATTAACCGCTGCATCAGAGCTAGGTAGCGGCAGTTGCAGGGCAAGGCCTGGCTGGAACACATTGACCAGCAACATGCCCAACAGTAGGCTGAGCAGGGAAGCAGAGAAAAACCACAGCAAGGCTTTAAAGCCAATGCGCCCGACGCTATTGATGTCACCAATTTTGGCTATTCCCGCCACCAAGGTGGCAAACACCAGCGGCGCGATAATCATTTTGACCAAACGCAAAAATACATCGGTCAGCACATTAAACACGGCCACTATTTGCAGCAACAGCGGCGGCGCTTGTGCCGCCCCCCCGAAGCTCAAATTGAGCGCTTCACCCAAGACAATGCCCAATATCAAGGCAAAGCCTACATAGAAAGTTTGCAGGTTTGGTGTTTCCGCAGGATGCTGTTCAGTGCTGTTCATAGGATTAATTGGCTTAATAGGCTGGCAATAGTTTGGCTAACAGCTTATCTATGCATTTGGACAACGCATAGCCACTGCTAGGGTAAGCTTGCATTAGTCCGCCCAGTGGCGCGACCAGGTAACTGTTGACAGGGTTATACCCTAGCTTGACAGCCATGATAAACAACAATAATGAAAAGTAGCGTTTTAATTGTTTGGCGGGTAGCCGATTAGCCAGCCATGCCCCTATCGGAGCGGTCAAAACGCTAGCAACACCCACGCCCAAAAATGCGGGCAAATAAATGTAGCCAAAACTTGCTTCAGGCAGTTGTGTCGCTGTGCGCCCTAGCCAGGCATAGCTTAAAGACCCCATCAGGGCAATCGGCAAACCACAGGCACTGGATACCGCCACGGCATTGCGCATCGGCATCTGCCCTTTCACCAAATAGGGTACGGTCAGTGTGCCGCCGCCAATGCCCACTATGGCCGATAATAGCCCGATCAGCCCTGCCATGGCAAAATCCATGCGGCTGTTTAAGGATTTTAAGCCGGTTTTAAGTTTAACTTGCAATGCCATTTGTATACCAACGTAGCATAAAAAAAAGGCCAGTATCATCTTTAAAATGTCGGCGGGTATTTGTTTGGCTACCACCGCGCCTAAAACAGCGCCCAACATGATGCCGGGGGTTAACCGGAACACTTGCCGCCAAACCACCGCCCCCAAGCGATGATGCGCCCAGACCGAAGCCACGGAGGTCAAAATAATGGTGGCTAAAGAGGTGGCCACCGCCATTATCATGGTCAGTTCGCTTGGAACATTATGTGCGCTGAACAGCATGGCCAAAACCGGCACTATCACCAGACCGCCACCTATACCAAACAAGCCTGCCAAAAGTCCAGCGACTAAACCTAATAATAAGCAAGCCATAAAAATTTCTTGCATTGAAACACATCCTTTGCGTGTTGCACTGATGTTAGCAGCTGAAATAGCCTGCTGTTATGCTATCCTAAATTGACAAAAATAGTTTGGATAAGCAATGGAAATTTATCTGGTTGGCGGTGCAGTGCGCGACACTTTGCTGGGCTACCCGGTCAAGGAAAAAGATTGGGTGGTGCTGGGCGAAACGCCCGAATCAATGCAAGCCCATGGTTTTCGTGCGGTAGGCAAGGATTTTCCGGTGTTTTTGCATCCTGACAGTGGTGAAGAATACGCGCTGGCCCGTACCGAAAGGAAAACAGCCCCCGGCTATAAGGGATTTGTTGTCCACACGGCAGCCGATGTCACCTTGGAACAGGATTTAATGCGCCGTGATCTGACCATCAATGCTATGGCCATGTCCCCTGATGGGCAAATATTCGACCCTTATGGTGGACAACAAGATTTGCAACAGCGTGTGTTCCGGCATATTTCCCCGGCTTTTGCCGAAGACCCTGTGCGTATCCTGCGGGTGGCCCGGTTTGCCGCCCGTTACGCGCATTTGGGCTTTGTCTTGGCTGAACAGACCCGTACCCTAATGGAACAGATGGTGGCGGCAGGTGAAGTGGATTTTCTGGTGCCTGAACGGGTTTGGGCAGAACTATACAAGGCACTCAACGAAGCCACCCCCAGCGCATTTTTTGAAATCTTAAACGCCTGTGGTGCGTTGGCAAGGATATTTCCGGAATTGCACGCGCTGTTTGGCGTACCGCAACCAGCACAATACCATCCTGAAATTGACACTGGCATCCATAGCCTGTTATGCCTGGAACAAGCGGCATTGCTATCAGATAAGCCGGAAGTCAGGTTTGCCGCACTTGTCCACGATTTAGGCAAGGCCTTATCGCCCAAAGATAATTTGCCCCATCATTACGGTCATGAAACAGCGGGGTTGCCGTTATTGGAAGCGTTTTGCAAACGTCTGCGGGTGCCCAACACTTTTCGGGCACTGGCCTTGCACGTCATGCAATATCATACCCATTGCCACCAAGCTTTGGAACTGCGGGCCGCAACGCTCACTGATATGCTGGCTAACCTGAATGTATTTAAACCACAGCACCACTTCCCTGAATTTTTACTGGCTTGCGAAGCGGACGCAAAAGGCCGCCCGGGCTATCAGGATTTGCCTTATCCCCAAGCCGTTTTTCTGCGTCAAATTGCCGCTTCCTTGCAAGGATTGGATACTTCCGTCGTGGCCCACAGTAACCTGCAGGGCCCGCAAATCGGCGCAGCCATCCGCCAGTTACGCATCCAGGCGGTGGCATCAGCCATACAAAACCACTTGGCGTAACGGTTGCCTATAAATTTGTAATGACCTATTGGGCATAATTTCGTAGAATTAGCGGAATAAAATTTTACAGCGGGGTGAATCCTAAGGGAACATCCCGTTTTGCATATTTGAGGTAATGTGATTGGCTAAATCAGCGCTATTAATGTTAGAAGACAGGACCGTTTTCAACGGCGTATCTATTGGGTCGGAGGGCTGTGCAGTAGGGGAGGTGGTGTTTAACACCGCCATGACCGGCTATCAAGAAATACTTAGTGACCCCTCCTATGCCCATCAAATCGTCACGCTGACTTATCCGCACATCGGCAACGTAGGCAGCAATAGCGAAGATGATGAATCTAATCTTGTCTATGCCAGCGCTCTGGTGATCCGTGATTTGCCTTTGTTGGCCAGCAACTGGCGCAGCCAACAGACTTTGCAGCAATACCTACAACAAAACCAAGTGGTTGCCATTGCTGATATAGACACCCGTAAACTGACCCGGCTATTGCGGGAAAAAGGCGCGCAACGCGGCGCGATAGTGGCGGGTGAAGACATCAGTGAGGCCACCGCCATTGCCGCTATCGCCGGATTTGCCGGTTTAAAAGGCCTCGATCTGGCCAAAGCTGTCACTTCGCCCACCCGCTACACATGGACAGAAAGCACTTGGACATTGCAGGATGGCTATCAAACCGGTACAGACCTTAACAAGCATGTGGTCGCCTACGATTTTGGCATCAAACGCAATATCCTGCGCTTATTGGTCAAGCGGGGATGCCGTGTCACAGTCGTACCGGCCCGGACACCGGCCGCAGACGTATTGGCTCTGGACCCCGATGGGGTCTTTTTGTCCAACGGCCCGGGCGATCCTGAGCCTTGCACTTACGCCATTGAGGCTATCCGTACAATCTTGGTACAAAAAATACCCGTTTTTGGCATTTGCCTGGGCCATCAACTACTCGCATTAGCCAGCGGTGCGAAAACCGAGAAAATGAAATTCGGTCATCACGGTGCCAACCATCCGGTACAAGACATTACCACTGGACGTGTCATGATCAGCAGCCAGAACCACGGCTTTGCCGTCACCGAAGCCAGTCTGCCAGACAATGTAGTGGCTACCCATCGTTCTTTGTTCGACGGCAGTTTACAAGGCATCCGCCGCACTGACGTGCCTGCGTTCAGCTTCCAAGGCCATCCAGAGGCCAGCCCCGGGCCGCATGATGTGGAAAGCTTGTTTGACGAGTTTATCCGACTTATGGAAAACGCCTGATAACCCAATGGCATGGTAAAAATTATTCGGGAAATAGATATTGGCTAGGCACACCGTTATGCCCATCCAGTTATCTGCTACCCAATCCTCTTTGCATCCTTTAGGTTTCATCACGCTAGCTGATTGATAGCCGGATGAATACCAAAAATATAAAATTTTAAGAGATTATGCCTAAAAGAACCGACATAAAAACCATCCTGTTAATAGGTGCCGGCCCCATCGTCATTGGTCAGGCATGTGAATTTGATTACTCCGGCACTCAAGCCTGTAAGGCGTTGCGCGAAGAAGGCTATCGGGTGGTATTGGTCAATTCCAACCCCGCGACAATTATGACCGACCCCGATATGGCCGATGCCATTTACATCGAACCTATCGATTGGCAAACGGTGGAGAAAATCATCGAAAAAGAACGCCCCGATGCCATTTTGCCGACTATGGGCGGGCAAACCGCACTAAATTGCGCTTTGGCATTAGATGCCAATGGCGTGTTGGCCAAATACAATGTGGAAATGATCGGCGCCACCAAAGAAGCCATCCACAAGGCGGAAGACCGGCAGTTGTTCAACGATGCCATGAAGCGCATTGGCTTTGAAGTCGCCAAATCAAAAACTGCGCACACCTTGGAAGAAGCCTTGGCGGCACAGCTAGAAGTTGGCTACCCCACTGTTATCCGTCCGTCCTTTACCATGGGCGGCAGTGGCGGCGGTATTGCTTATAACAAGCAAGAATTCTTAGAAATATGCGAACGCGGGCTGGATTTGTCGCCCACCAACGAGTTGTTGATTGAAGAATCGGTGTTGGGTTGGAAAGAATATGAAATGGAAGTGGTGCGTGACCGCAATGACAATTGCATTATCGTTTGCGCCATAGAAAACTTTGACCCGATGGGGGTTCATACCGGCGATTCCATCACCGTAGCACCGGCACAAACTTTGACCGATAAAGAATACCAAATCTTGCGCAACGTGTCAGTGGCGGTGTTGCGCGAAATTGGCGTGGACACTGGCGGCTCCAACGTGCAAGTGGCGATCAATCCGGTGGACGGACGCTTGATTGTCATCGAAATGAACCCGCGCGTGTCCCGCTCCTCGGCACTGGCCTCCAAAGCGACCGGCTTCCCTATCGCCAAAGTGGCGGCAAAATTGGCGGTCGGTTACACCCTCGACGAACTGCAAAACGAAATTACCGGCGGACGGACACCGGCATCATTTGAACCCAGCATCGATTATGTGGTGACCAAAGTGCCACGGTTCACCTTTGAAAAATTTCCCCAAGCCGATGACCGTCTGACCACGCAAATGAAATCCGTCGGCGAAGTCATGGCGATAGGCCGTACTTTCCAGGAATCTTTGCAAAAAGCCTTGCGCGGTTTGGAAATTGGCATAAACGGCCTCAATGAAATCATCGACTTTAATATTGAAGGGGCGGGCGAAAAAATCCGTCGGGAATTGCGCCACCCCGGGCCAGACCGTTTGCTCTATGTAGCCGATGCCTTCCGTAGCGGCATGAGCTTTGCGGACGTACATGAAACCTGCAAAATAGACCCTTGGTTTTTGGCGCAAGTTGAAGACTTGGTATTGACTGAACAATCCTTAGCCAGCAAAACCTTATCAACTTTGCACAAGGGTGAACTCTACCAACTTAAACGCAAAGGTTTTTCCGATAGCCGCATTGCCCAATTATTGGGGGCTTCAGAAATTGAAGTGCGCAACACCCGCCATAAACAAGGCATCCGTCCGGTCTATAAGCGCATAGACTCCTGCGCGGCGGAATTTGCTTCTGACACCGCTTATTTATATTCCACCTACGAGGAAGAATGTGAAGCACGGGTCACTGACAAAGAAAAAATCATCATTCTGGGCGGCGGCCCTAACCGCATTGGACAAGGCATAGAATTTGATTACTGCTGCGTCCATGCCGCCTTGGCCTTGCGTGAAGATGGTTACGAAACCATCATGATCAATTGCAACCCGGAAACAGTATCCACCGATTTTGACACCTCTGACCGCCTGTACTTCGAGCCATTGACATTGGAAGACGTGTTGGAAATTGTCCAGCTGGAAAAACCCAAAGGCGTGATTGTGCAATACGGCGGGCAAACCCCTCTTAAGTTGGCACGGGCCCTGGAAGCCGCCGGTGTGCCAATTATTGGCACCTCACCCGATTCCATCGACTTGGCAGAAGACCGCGAACGCTTCCAAAAACTGCTCGAACGCATTAACCTCAAACAACCGCCCAATGCCACTGCCCGTTCGGTTGAGCAGGCCCTCAGCGCTGCCAAGGATTTGGGTTACCCGTTGGTGGTCAGGCCGTCCTACGTTTTGGGCGGCCGTGCCATGGAAATTGTTTTCAACGAAGAAGGTCTGCAACGCTATATGAAAGATGCCGTGACGGTGTCCAACGATTCACCGGTGTTACTGGACAGGTTTCTTGATGATGCGGTGGAAATGGATGTTGATGCCATCTACGATGGCGAACGGGTATTGATTGGTGGATTAATGGAACATATCGAACAAGCGGGGGTACACTCCGGTGACTCGGCTTGTTCTTTGCCACCTTATGGCTTGGCGGCGGACATTCAGGACAAGCTGCGCGAACAAGTTGCCAAACTGGCTGAAGCGTTGGGGGTCAGGGGGCTTATGAACACCCAATTTGCCATTCAAGGCGATGATATCTATGTGCTGGAAGTCAACCCCAGGGCATCACGCACGGCACCCTTTGTGTCCAAAGCCACCGGTTATGCCTTGGCAAAAATCGGGGCGCGGGTGATGGTCGGGCAAACCTTGGCGCAACAAGGCATCACCCAAGAACGTATCCCGCCTTACTACTCGGTTAAAGAAGCGGTGTTCCCGTTCGTCAAATTCCCGGGTGTCGATTCATTGCTGGGTCCGGAAATGAAATCCACCGGCGAAGTGATGGGAGTGGGCAAAACATTCGGCGAAGCCTTTGCCAAATCACAACGCGCCGCCGGTATCAAATTGAATGCATCCGGTATGGTGTTGATCAGCATCCGTGATGCTGACAAAGCCAAAGTGCCGGAAATTGCCCGGATGCTGGTGGAAAAAAATTACCAGATCGTAGCCACCGGTGGCACGGCGGAATACCTAAAGGCACAAGGCATCCCTTGCACGGTTGTCCTAAAAGTCAACGAAGGCCGCCCTAACACCGTTGATATGATAAAAAATGGCCAGATACAACTGGTCATCAACACCACCGAAGGCAAACAGGCCATCTCCGACTCATTCACCCTGCGCCGCCAAGCATTGCAACACCGGGTAACCTATTACACCACTATGGCAGGCGCCAAAGCGGCTTGTTATGCACTAGGCGAGCTGGATGCCGGTGACGTGGTGTCTCTGCAAGATTTACATAAAAGCCTGACTTGATAGTCGGTCATGGAAGCCTAACAACAGGAGCAATAAATTATGAGCAAAGTACCTTTAACCGTCGCCGGTGCCAATAAGCTGCGTGACGAACTGGAAGAACTGAAAACCGTCGTCCGTCCTAGGATAATCAACGCGATTTCCGAAGCCCGCGCGCATGGCGATTTAAAAGAAAATGCCGAATACCATGCGGCCCGGGAGCAACAAAGCTTTGCCGAAGGCCGCATAGCCGAGATTGAAGGCAAACTGTCCAATGCCCAGATCATTGATGTCACCAAGCTGGATGCCAACGGCAAAGTGGTGTTTGGCGCCACCGTTGAGATTGAAGACATTGCCAGCGAAAAAAGGGTCACTTATCAGATAGTCGGTGAGGACGAAGCCAATATTAAAGAATTCCGCATTTCCATTGGCTCGCCCATTGCCCGGGCGATGATCGGCAAAGAAGTTGAAGATGTGGTGACTGTTAAGGCACCGGCGGGTAATGTGGAATACGAGATCATTGCTATCCATTACATCTGAGCAGCTGCACAGCCAGAAATCATCATTATGCGGCCCTCGAAATAAGCGGCGGTATCAGCACATTGCCCCCAATGACGGTAGTGTGCTGAATAGTGTTGCTTGTGCGACTTATTTTTTAGGGTTTTTCCTGTATACAACGGCAATTTGACCAATCGATTGGATTAAATCAGCGTTGGTCCCGACACAAATGGCCGCCGCAATTTCCTTACGATCATCCCGTTCGGCACGTATTTTAATTTTTATCAACTCATGGGCATCCAGCGCGATTTCAATTTCCGCCAATACTGCGGGTGTTAGCCCTGCTTGACCAATCATGACAACGGGTTTTAAAGTGTGCGCGTCAGCACGCAATTGTTTCTTGTCTATGGCTATCACTTATTTTCCTAAAAAATCATCCATTTTACACCAAAATTAAAAGAACTATGGCGCGCAGTAAAAGCAGCAATCGTTGGATGCAGGAACATTTTGAAGATGAATATGTCAAACAAGCACAAGCGCAAGGTTATCGTTCCCGTGCTGTTTTTAAATTAAAAGAAATACAAGAGAAAGACCAGCTCATCAAGCCGGGCATGAACATTGTCGATCTAGGCGCGGCACCTGGTGGCTGGTGCCAATATGCACGGCAACTGATAGGCAAACACAACAAATTGGTGGCGTTGGACATCTTGCCGATGGAGGCACTGGAAAATGTGCTGTTTATCCAAGGCGATTTCCGTGACGAAGCCATACTTGACCAGCTCTATGAGGTGTTGGCTGGTGAACCCATCCATCTGGTCATGTCTGACATGGCACCGAACATGAGCGGCAATAAATCCATTGACCACCCTTCCGCAATCTACCTGTGTGAATTGGCACTGGATGCGGCCAAAACAGTATTGGCAAAAGACGGCTGTTTTTTGGTCAAAGTTTTTCAGGGGGAAGGCTTTGAAAAGTTCCACCGCGATGTGCAGCAACAGTTCAGCAAAGTGGCCATCAGAAAACCCAAAGCCTCAAGGCCCAGGAGCAACGAGGTTTATATTTTGGCCAAGGGTTTTAAATTACCCTAGATTGACATTATTTTGTTTATAATAAATAACCTACACATTTAAGTCCGTAGTGGTTCATTTTGCTGTGTTTCAACCGCTCATTTTAAATAATCAGACGTACGAGTGCAATCCAATGTTTAACAATGTATTTTTTCGTTTAAACGGCATTAATCATAACAAGCAAGAACATGTTGACAAGGGCTATGCCAAATTGGCGCAAGCGCAAGGTTATCGTTCCCGTGCTATTTTTAAATTAAAAGAAATACAAGAAAAAGACCAGCTCATTAAGCCAGGCATGAACATTGTTGATCTAGGTGCTGCACCCGGGGGCTGGAGCCAATATGCACGGCCACTCATGGGCAACAACAACAAATTGGTGGCGTTGGACATCTTGCCGATGGAGACACTGGAAAATGTGCTGTTTATTCAGGGTGACTTCCGCGAACAAACCATACTTGACCAGCTCTATGACGCTTTGGCAGGTGACCCTGTCCATCTCGTCATGTCCGATATGGTGCCTAATATGTTCGGAAGCAAACACCTGGATTACTACGCGGCGCAAGATTTATGTGAATTGGCACTGGATGCAGCCAAAACCCTATTGACGCCTGGCGGCAGTTTTTTGGTCAAAGCCTTTCATGGCGAAGAATTCGAAAGCTTCCACAAGGATATACAACAGCATTTCGACAAAGTGCTTATCCGAAAACCCAAATCCTCAAAGCTAAGGGCCTATGAAGTCTATATTTTGGCCAAAGGCTTTAAATCACCCAAGCCCGCCCCCATATAGCCAACAACAAAAAAGATGTTATACCAATAATTGGCAAATATAAGTAAGCTGTAAAGTAGTCCTGATATAATAGGTCAGTTTTTAAACCAAGCACTGTGAATAGCTGGGGCGTGTGAGTTGAATGAAATGTTAAAAAATGTAGTTTTGTGGGTGGTTATTGCTGTTGTGCTGATGTCTCTGTTCAACAATTTTGCCCCACAAGCCGACCGGGCGGATTCCTCGCTTTCTTACTCGCAATTTATCGAGTCCGTAAAGGCAGGCCAAGTCCAGCAAGTGATGATTGACGATCATATCATTAAAGGAAAAATGCAAGGCGGGCAAGTGTTCAAAACCTACGCGCCCACCGATTTGCATTTGGTCGATGATCTGCTTGCCAATGGTGTGGACATTAAAGCCGTGCCGCCTGAACAGCCTTCGTTATTGATGCAGCTGCTGGTGTCGTTTGGCCCCATGTTGTTGCTGATTGCGGTATGGGTGTTTTTCATGCGCCAAATGCAAGGAGGCGGTGCTGGTGGTCGTGGTGCCATGAGCTTTGGCAAAAGCAAAGCCCGCATGTTGGAAGAAAACCAGATCAAAGTCACTTTTGCCGACGTGGCGGGTTGTGACGAGGCCAAAGAAGAAGTGTCGGAAATGGTCGATTTCCTCAAAGACCCCGCCAAATACCAACGGCTGGGTGGCAAAATTCCGCGCGGCGCCTTAATGATCGGCCCGCCAGGCACGGGTAAGACTTTGCTGGCAAGAGCCATAGCTGGCGAAGCAAAAGTACCGTTTTTTACTATTTCGGGTTCCGATTTCGTGGAAATGTTTGTCGGTGTTGGCGCCTCCCGTGTCCGCGATATGTTTGAACAAGCCAAAAAACACGCACCCTGCATCATCTTCATTGACGAAATTGATGCCGTAGGCCGCCAGCGTGGTGCCTGACTGGGTGGTGGCAACGACGAGCGCGAACAAACCCTCAACCAGTTGCTGGTGGAAATGGATGGCTTTGAAGGCAACGAAGGCGTAATTGTGATAGCTGCGACCAACCGCCCCGATGTGCTTGATAAAGCATTATTGCGGCCGGGTCGGTTCGACCGCCAAGTGACAGTTGGCTTGCCTGATATTAGGGGGCGCGAACAAATCCTTGCCGTGCATCTCAAAAAAGTGCCGGCTGACGATGATGTTGAAGCCAAATATATTGCCCAAGGCACTTCTGGATTCTCCGGTGCCGACCTCGCCAATTTGGTCAACGAAGCGGCCTTGTTTGCTGCCCGCATGAACAAACGTGTGGTCAGCATGGTTGATCTTGAAAAAGCCAAAGACAAACTGATTATGGGGGCGGAACGGCACACCATGGTTATGGGCGATAAAGAAAAACGCATGACTGCCTACCATGAAGCGGGGCACGCCATTGTCGGCAAGCTAGTGCCGGAACATGACCCTGTTTATAAAGTTAGCATCATGCCAAGGGGGCGCGCATTGGGTGTCACCATGTTCTTGCCTGAAAAAGACCAATACAGCGCCAGCAAGCAAAAGCTGGACAGCATGATTTCCAGTTTGTACGGTGGCCGTATAGCTGAAGAAGTTATTTTCGGATGGGAACAGGTCAGCACCGGTGCTTCCAACGACATTGAGCGGGCCACCGAGCTGGCCAGGAACATGGTCACCAAGTGGGGCTTTTCGCAGCGCCTTGGCCCCTTGTCATACAGTGAAGAAGAAGGTGAAGTGTTCTTGGGGCGTTCTGTCACCCAGCACAAATCCGTTGCAGAAGAGACCTCGCACACTATTGATGAAGAAATCCGCTGTATCATTGACCGCAATTACCAGCGCTCTGAACAGCTTATCAGGGACAATATTGACATACTTCATGCCATGTCAGACGCACTGATGAAATACGAAACCATCGACAAATTTCAGATTGATGACCTGATGGCCCGCAAACCCGTCCGGGCACCGCAAGGCTGGGATGACCTGCCGCCGCGCGGTGGTGTCAGCGTCGATGGCTATATCCCCCCTAAAGACGGCGTTAAAGCCGATGGTTCAATCGGAGCAACCGCCCAACAAGGTTGACACGTTACATTAACCGGTCAGAAAAAGGGGACGTCAAGTCTCCTTTTTTTTGATATGGCATCAGACACTTCAAGCTAAACTACTGGCGGCAATCTCTTTGTGGCACCCACTAAAAATGGGTTAGGGTGATTGCATCGTTAAGTTTAAGCAAACAACATACAGAGTCCATTAATGGCAAGAAAATATTTTGGTACTGACGGTATTCGGGGCAAGGTCAGCGAGCCGCCCATCACCCCTGATTTTTTTCTAAAATTGGGCTGGGCGGCCGGGCGCGTGTTCGCCGAAGCAGGCAACGACTTTGTGCTGGTGGGTAAAGACACCCGCATATCAGGTTATATGTTTGAATCCGCCCTAGAGGCAGGCTTGACCGCGGCAGGAGTAGACACCCGCTTACTCGGCCCCATGCCGACCCCAAGCATCGCCTATCTTACCCGTACCCTTCGCGCCCAAGCCGGCATCGTCATCAGTGCTTCGCACAATCCCTATTATGATAACGGCGTTAAATTCTTCTCCGTGTTAGGCACCAAATTGCCCGATGAAATTGAAGAAAAAATAGAGGTCTACCTCGATGCGCCGATGATAACCGTAGCATCGGCAAAATTGGGCAAGGCCAAGCGCGTCACGGACGCGGCAGGTCGCTATATTGAATTTTGCAAGGCCAGCATCCCGACCCGCTATGATTTTGCCGGCCTAAAAATTGTCGTCGATTGTGCCAACGGCGCCACCTACCATATTGCACCGCCTGTTTTTAGCGAAGTGGGGGCGGATGTGGTGGCCATTGGCGTACAGCCCAACGGCCTTAACATTAATGACAACTGTGGTGCCACAAAACCCCAATTACTGGTGGAAAGTGTATTGGCACAGCAAGCCGATTTAGGTATTGCCCTCGATGGTGATGGCGACCGCCTGATTATGGTTGACCATAAAGGCGAAATTGTAGACGGCGACGAACTCATTTACATCATTGCTAAATCAAGGCTTAATGAAGGCATCATGCAAGGCCCGGTGGTCGGTACCCTGATGACCAATCTAGGTATGGAAAATGCACTGGAAAAATTGGGCATTGCACTGCTCAGGGCCAAAGTGGGCGACCGTTATGTATTAAAAATGCTGGCTGAACACAACGGCATCATCGGCGGTGAAAACTCCGGGCATATTATTTGTCTGGACAAAACCACTACCGGCGATGGCATCATTTCAGCTTTGCAAATCATGGCGGAAATGCAACGCACCGGAAAATCCCTGCACCAGCTAAAAGGCGACATGCAAAAATATCCGCAGATACTGATTAATATAAAGCTTGCCGCAAAAGTCAATATTGCAGACTATCCTAATATCAGTGCCGGTGTGAAAGCCGTGGAAGCAAAACTGGCAGGACAGGGCAGGGTATTGCTCCGGGTTTCAGGTACAGAGCCCTTGATACGCGTCATGGTGGAGGGTGAAGATGAAGTGACTGTAACAGCATTGGCGCAACAATTGGCGGACATCGTCAAAAATGAAATAGGCACTTGAACTAAAAGCCGTTAGCCTATATCATTGGCGGTTTTATTCTATACGAGGATTAACCATGCGTCAGTCACTGGTCATTGGAAATTGGAAAATGAATGGCACCCGCGCAAGCGCCCAAGCACTTGCCCAAGGCATCATTGCAGGTTTGGGGTCAAGCAGCGCAGGATTGGCAATTTGTGTACCTTACATCCATATTCCCGACATCAGCCAAATCGTCAGTGGCACCCAACTGGCTTTGGGTTCACAAAATATTGCCGATAAAGCGGCCGGCGCATTCACCGGCGAAATATCAGCATCCATGCTGGCCGAGTTTGGTTGCCAATACGCCTTGGTAGGCCACTCCGAAAGACGCAGCTACTACGGCGACACCGACGCCAGCGTGGCAGCCCGATTTGCCCAGGCACAACAACAAAACATCATCCCTGTGCTGTGTGTTGGTGAAACCCTCGAACAACGCGAACAAGACCAAACCTTCCAAGTCATCAACAAACAATTGGATGCCGTTATTGAAGTTGCTGGTGTTGCCGCATTCAGCAGTGCCGTAGTGGCCTATGAACCCGTTTGGGCCATCGGCACTGGCAAAACAGCCAGTGACGAACAGGCACAAGAAGTGCATAGCCATATCCGCAAATACTTTGCCGACAAAGACCAGGCCATAGCCGACAAACTGCAAATTCTTTATGGCGGCAGTGCCAAGCCAGACAACGCCAAGGGTCTGTTTGCCATGCCGGACATTGATGGTGGTTTAATTGGTGGGGCTTCCTTAGATGCGGAATCCTTCTTACAGATTTATAATTCTACCAAAGCAGTTTAGATTTTCATGTATCAAATCATTATTGTTATTCATGTTATGCTAGGATTAAGCATTATTGGCTTAATCATGATGCAGCAAGGCAAGGGCGCGGATGCGGGGGCTTCATTTGGCTCCGGTTCAGCGGGATCTGTTTTTGGCGCCCAAGGGGCGGCATCGTTCCTGTCACGCACCACCGCTATTATGGCCGCCTTATTTTTTGTCACCAGTTTGGGGTTGGCTTTTTTGAACAGCAAAAAAGGCCAAACGTTCGACTTAATGGCACCCAGTAGCCAAGAACAGCCTGCGGTGACCGAGACACCACCTGTCGATGACAAAAATAATGACAAGGCCTTGGAAAAATTACTGTTAGACCAGATAAAATCCCAAGAGCTGCCACCTAAGGCATCTGGAGAGACCGCCCCAGCTGTCAGCACCAATCCAGTAGCACCCGCTGAAATAAAAGAAACCACTGTACCCAAAGCAGAGGCTATCAAAAAAGTGGAAGAAAATGTCCTGCCATCAGCAGCACCTAAGGCGACAGACAAAAAGCAATAGGTTATTGAGCCGTTAAGCCGATGTGGTGAAATTGGTAGACACGCCATCTTGAGGGGGTGGTGACGCAAGTCGTGCCGGTTCAAATCCGGCCATCGGTACCATTTTCAGTATCAGCCAGTGTGATGCACCAAAATTAAAAAACCCGCGAGTTATATGGCTTGGCGGGTTTTTTTATGTCAAACCATTTCCTGTGAAAAGTGGTTGTCGTGGTCAAGTTTTTTTATGGACACGGCAACGGTTAGCGCTTGCGCCATTTCCAGTTCATAGGTATTGGGCGGCACCTTCTGTTGCCGCCAGACGCTTTCATTAAATGGTAATTGAAAGATGTATACAATATAGACTATTCAAAAAATTAAACCCGCTGGCTTATTTTTATTACAATAAGCCTATGTACATAACCTATGACCCTCAAAAGGTACTACCATTGCTACCTTACGGCTCAACACCATAAACGGCAACCTGCCTAAGAAACATCCGTGCATCTGATTGGTAGCATTAAACCTAAACCAAAAAACAAACCTAAAAACATTTTATGATCCAACTGCCTGAATCCATCGAAAACCGCCTGATCCACGCCGCCAAAGACGCAGGCAAACCCCCCGCCGTTTTCTTGGATGCCCTACTGGATGACTACTACCAAGACCAACTGGATTCATTTGAAGCCAAAGCCGCCTACCTTGAATTTATTGACAGCGGCGCCCCCTCCAAATCACTCCAACAAGTGATAACCGACAATGGCCTATAAAATCCAATTCACACCCAAAGCAGAAAAATAACTCGCCAAACTTGATAAACCCGTAATCAACCGTATCAAATCTTTCCTCATACGCCTTGAATCCATTGAAGAACCCCGCGCCACAGGCAAGGCATTGGTATCCGACCTGTCAGGGCTATGGCGTTACAGGGTAGGGGATTACCGTATCTTGGCCAGAATCACAGACGAAACCCTTATAATCCTGATAGTAACCGTAGACCACCGTTCCAGCGTCTACAAATGACCATCAAGCTATGGATAAGCGAAAAGCCATAGCACCGCCCAATGCTTACTTAAGTGGGCCCCTTTTATTACGTTTTGCCTAATTTTTTCATTCGCCAACAGCAAACTTAACACGACCCCGCCGCCAATTATTAACAAATTCGCATAATGCGTATTATGTTAAATTATTAAGAAGGCAAGCCAGAATATCAGGCAATACATGTTCAAACCTCCTGCAGTTTTACAGATGGTCAATCCTGGCTTTTGCTTATTAGTGGTGGCTGGGCGGAGTCCTGTGTGCGGCCTTTCGGCTTCGTTCAGGGAACGTGTGGTGGAGGTCATGCCCGCGACCATTGCAGCCATTTAGGCCTATCACGGGCATGACCCGCCCCAACAAAACAACGCGTTACCAGTAAAATGCAGGTACTAATGGCAGGCAACAGCAAAAGCTTTTTCTCCGATCTTCCTTAGCAATTCCACAATTTGCCGGTCCAGCATAAACCGCAACTCCCATTCCATCGCCAAATCGTCCGGTAAGCGGCCGATACCCAAGTGTTCAATGTAACTTTGTTGCAGTTGCATTTGCTTATCGGCAACTTCGGTACTGCCCGCAGCTGGTTCACCAGCCAACAGTCGTGCCGACTGCTCCAGTGCAGTTGCCAACTCGGCATCAAAAGCACGGCTATATTGTTGCAATTGCTCGGGAAAATGGTTGAACGGCTGACCGCTCAGCAAGCGGTAACGTTTTCTAACCAACAGCAAGCCGGACAAATGGCTGGCATCTTTGATGACTGCCCTGAGTACCGCCCTCTCGTGGGTTTTTTGCGCCAATCGGGCATCAGGCTCCAATACCGCGTGGGCGATCAGGTCATGTGCCGCCGCCATATCTTTTTCTGCCAACAAGCGCAACGGTAAGGTATAGTGCAGCAAATGCGCCTTGTCAGGCAGCCGGACAGTCAACTTGGCAAGTGTGCGTAGTGCTGATACGCTACGCTGCCGCGCCAGCACAATAGAACGCCGGGGCCAGAGTGCGTAGTCGAGCACCCCCATGACCACCAAGCCCAGTAAAATACCGATCACCCGGTCGCGCGGCAGATAAAGATCAGTAGCCGCCCCGAAATCATGCAATACAAACAGCGCGAAGGAAAAGCCAAGTTGCCTGCCCAAGTAGGCGATACGCTCGCTACCGGCGGTAATCCAAGCTGCTAGGGCCCAAAATGGGCTGGTGGTCAGCGCGAAGCCGATGATAGTGTCAAATTGCGATTGCAACACCAGCACATAAAAGTAGGCGCACAGCCCGCCCAAGGCTGCACCTGATAAGCGTAGCAACGATAGCCGGTAATCAGCACCCAGACTGGTTTGTGCCGCCACCAGACAGGTCGGGATGGCGGTGTTGATGTCGGGCCAGTCCAAGCCTTGCACTACCAACATGCACAATATCGCACCTAGCGAGAACTTAATTCCATATTGCAGGCTGTCGGCGTGTGCCGCCCAAAATCTGTAGCCGAACCAAGCCGATAAGCTATATGCGGTCGGGTAAGTGTCGGCATCTTCGGGTGCTTGGTCGGGGTCGGTGCTGGGCGGCGGTGCTATGGGTTGTTGCAAGTCATGCATTAGGCTGGCAACACTTTGCAATGCCCGCCACAGGGCGGTCAGCAACGACGGATGGTGTTGCTCCACATAGCTATGCAACACCGCATCAGCCAATAAGCGGTTTATAGGCCCGGAAACATCGCGCGATTCTTGCACCCCAAGCCGTAACAGGCCACAGGCATCTTGTAAGGCCAAATAGACATTCAATTTTTCTTGGCTCATCGGCTGGGCGCGGTACTCCACCGCCAACACCGCATCAAGCCAGTCAGTCAACTGGCGCAAGCCGTCCAGTTCCAGCAGCAGCAAGCGATAAGTGTCGTGGCGTTTTTGGATATCTGGATGTACCAATTCGGCATTTTCCAACAGAGCCAATAACTTGCCGAAGCTGCCCACAGCGGGATGTGGCACTGCTTCCGACTGATGGCCTGGCAAACCGCTATCCGCCAAACGTCCGCTAAACACCTGCTCAACCGCTGCCAATTGTGCAGCAATGCTGGCCTGCAATAGTTTTAGCGGGTCTTGCGGTTTGATGGCCCAATGCACCACCGTCCAAGCCCCCAAAGCCAGCCCCCCAATCAGCGGCACCGTCCATAGGCCATTATAAATGGCGGCTTCGGGGTTGCTAGGGTTGTACAGCACCGCCACCGAATACCAGAGGGCAACACTGGTGGGCCAGGCTATCAGCCGCGCATGGAACAGGGCCAAGGCCAGTATGACGAAAGACAAGCTGAGCAACAGCCAAGCATCGTTGCCCACAAACATCAGCGTAAACACCGACACTAAGGTGGTCACCATAAGGTAGCCTAGCTGGCGCAACCCGAACATCAGCGATTGCCCGGTATTGGCATAAGCATCGTAACTCAAGCACACCAGCAAGGCAATCGCCCCTAGTGGTGGCACATGCAAGGTTTGGCTGACCAAGGCGATGGCTAACGCCACGGTGAACAAGCGCAACGCCGCCACCCGCCGTCCGGGAAAATCCCTCAGTTCGGCCTGGAGGAATTGCGTCAGGTTGCTGCCAAACCAAAATCTGCCGTGATTGGTGCCAGTTGCCGATGTGTTCGGGTTGTCGCCCAGTTTCATTGCGTCGGCAGATTTTTATAGGCAGTTGCCGCATCGTCGGCAGACTGTCCCAGCACGGTGACAAACGCGGTCATGCCCATCCTTAGCGGATATTCCGGGTCGCGTTCCGTTATCTCTATCCGTACCGGAAAACGCGCTGCCAAAACCACCCAGTTGAGGGTGCGCTGCATCTCCGGCAACACGCCTTGTTGCTTGATATTATCGGGCGAGTTAGCCCAACCGATGCCGGTCACCACGCCCCGGTAGCGTTTGCCTGGATAACCCACCAGAAACACCTCGCTGGCATGACCGGGTTTGATGGCTTTGAGATAAGTTTCTTTGAAACTGGCAATCACATACCAATGGCGGTCATCGACCAAAGCGAACAGTGGCGTACCGGCTTTGGCATATTCGCCCTCGCGGGTGTTCAGGTTGCTGACATAGCCATTAAAGGGGGCACGGACTTGGCAGAATTCCAAATCGAGTTCGGCGGCGGTGACTGCGGCTTGGGCCGCTTCGATGCGGGCATTGACATTGCCGGCTTGGGCAATTAATGACACGGCACGGCGGCTGTCGCTTTTGGCTTCCTCAACCGCACTACGCGCCGATAGTGCTTTGGCTTGAGCGTCCGCCAATGCTGCGCGTGAGGCGACATAGCGGGAGCGGGCCTGCTTGAGTTGGTCGGTAGTGACATAGTGTTTTTCAGCCAATGGTTGTAAGTGTTGCAGATAATTATGCAAATACTCATCTTCCGCTGCAATCCTGCTGACTTCTGCGCTGGCGGCTACGCGCTGGTGTTCTAGGCGTTCAATAGCCAAGTCGGCGGAGGCGCTGGAGAAGCGGCGCGAATCCACCTCCTTTTGGGAAATCAACAAATTCGCCTTGGCCTCGTCCAGCTTGGCTTGGTAAGGGCGCGGGTCAATCATATACAACAATTCACCTTGTTTGACGTATTGGTTGTCGGAAACTGGCAAGTCCACGATACGTCCGCTGACTTCCGGGGCAATGCCGACGATGTCGGCCCGCACCATGGCATCATTGGTACGGGGATGCTGATAATTGATATGCCAAACCCAAATGCCACTTGCTATTGCACCCAACACAATCAGCACACCTAGGCTGCGTCCGAGCAATTTTCGCCATTTAAGGTTTATGGCAGGGCTATTGGCTTGATTGTTTTCCATGGAGGATTGGCCTAAGCATTAACTAAGAAATTAGACAGAATTTGCAAGAAGGACATGATAACAACATGAATATCTTGTCAATCCTGTTCGTCCTGTCTCACATGTAAAACAACAACCAAATGACAAAAGTGCAGAGCGCCCACAGACTGGGGGCAATCAACAACGGCGAGCCCAGATAGGGCGCCAAACGGTATCGCACCAATTGCCACATCAATACCATGCTGACCGCCAGACCCGCCAGAATGCAAATGATCCAAGCTGGCCAGAAAGAACCCTCAAGGCTCAGCATTGGGTCGCAAGCCGTCAGGAAAACCACGGCAACCGCCCCAAAGGCCATTTTGTAAAACCCAATTTTGTAGAACCAAGGTGTGGCTGACATGCTTTTTACCTACGGGTGGAAACCAGATGAATAAGCATTGTGGATGCCCTACCCTATCAACTCTAGGACAGGTTCTTCAATAGCATCGCCACGGGCCGTGACCACCGCTTGGTGCAGCCGCACCAACTCGGCCTCCAATGCGGCAATCTCCCCAAGCGTATAATCATCGAACAAGCGGTTGATAAACTGCAAATGCTCATGGAAAGTTTGTTCATATAAGGTACGCCCCGCTTCGGTCAGGCGGATAATTTGGCTACGTCCGTCTGTTTCGGAGGCCAGCCGTTCCACCAGCCCTTTATCTTCCAAGCGGCCCAACACCCCCGTCAACGTACCTTTGGTGATCAAGGTTTGTTCACCCAGCTTCTTAGGCTGCATCCCGGGACTATTGCCCAAAGTAATAATCACATCATATTGAGGCAAGGTTAAACCCATGGGGTGGACATGCCGGGCCGCATAAGACAAAAAGGCTTGGTGTGTTCGCAGCAATTGCCGCAATACGGTAGGAAAAGTGGCGGGCGTGGGCATCATAAGTAAAAAATGTAAAAGGTGTCTTAATGGGTGTGTAATGGTGTAAAACGATCTTCCGATACGCCGCCATCTGTCAGCAAATCCTGCTGGCCTTGGCTACCGGCAACAAACACCAGCGTTGTCGCAGCGCGTAACAAGGTCGCCCGGCTATCAATTTCGGTATAACGGGCGCGTGCCAAATCTTTTTGCGCCGACAGCAATTCTATGACGGTGGAAAAGCCATGGGCATAGGATGCTTGGGTGGCAGCATAAGAAGCTTCGGCGGCTTGCAACAAGGCCAGGGCAAACTCACGTTTTTCCAGTTCGGTTTTGATGTCAGCGTATGCCTTCCAAATATCCCGCATGATTTCCAAGCGCAGAGCCTCCAGTTGGGCTTTGGCGCTGTTGGTTTTGGCTTCCGCTTCATGCATGGCATGAATGCGGTCAAAACCATCGAACAATGTCCATTCGACATTCAGCATGGCGCTATCGACCAGATTGCTAGCTGAATAAACTTGATTGCCGGGCGAGGTATGTACACCACCCCAGTATTGGTTGCCAACCATGCCGCGCAGGGCAATCTTAGGCCAGAAATCTGCCCTGGCCTTCTTCACTTCCGCTTCACGGGCGCGTAATTCGGCAAGCCGTGCCAGTAAATCGGGGCGTTGTTCCAACGCTTGGTCGGCAATTTTTTCGACCGACGCTTCCAGTCCTGCCGGTAACGGTAGCTTGCTTAGATCACTCAGGTGCAAAGAATAAGCGGGTGAAACACCCAACTCAGCCATCAGCGCAACCCGTGCCTGAGTCACCGCGCCCCGCGCATCTTGCCGGTCGTAACTGGCTTTAGCCTGCTCCTGAAGTGCCAGCAGCAAATCGGGTTTAGTTGCCAAACCTTGGTCAAATTTTGCCCGCACCGAGGTGCTGTTAGACTGTGCCGCCTCGAATGACTGCTGTGCGGCAGTCACCTTGGCCAATGCGCCCTGATAGCCAAAAAAACTGGCGGCAACCCGATAGGCAATTTCCTGATGCTTGCGGTCAAAACTTAGATTAGCCGCGCTCAGACGCTGAGCGCCCGCGTCTATTAATGCCTCACGACGACCGAAATCGAACAAGGTCCAGGCCAAATCCAAGCTGCCCAAAGAAGAATATCCATGACTGACCAAAGGCTCGCCCGGGATAGGAAAACTGGTTTTAAAGGATTGCCCAAAAGCCATGACCGTTAAAGTGGGATACCAAGCGCTGCGGTTGCGTTCGAGCCGCGCGGCGGCGGCTTTTGCATCTTCCCAGCTAACGCTAGTTTCCGGATGGGTGCGCAAAGCCAAATCGACCAATGCAGGCAAATCGTAGTTTAGTTTGGTGTCGATTACATCTTCTTCAGGTGAATGGCTGGATAGGCCGGACAGTTGCGTGTTATCAAGGGGTTGGTAATGATGTGAATCGCTGCCACCACGGCGGTCAATGGCAGGCTTGCCCAAAGAGGGCGGATAATAAGCCACAGGCGGCATCTTGTCCTGCGGCATACAGGCGGTCAACATCATCATCGTGGGGATAATCCAACCGTTAAAGCCTCTGGGTAAACATAACAATAACGTTACCTCTTAAACAAGATTGTCAATAGGGTATTGGCAAGCAACCCAAACAACGTAGGGTGACTGGCGTTAAAAACAATAAGGTGTAAAGCATAGCATGAATTAGTTTTCATTAGAACCAATATTGTTCTAATGAAAACATAACGTGGATTCAGCTCCGAAGTGCAGAGGAACTACAAACAGCTTGCCGATGGAAAAGAAATAATTATCAGTTGATTTATTTTCTGGTTAGGTTATTATAATCAGATTGAGGAGAGGTGGCAGAGCGGCCGAATGCGGCGGTCTTGAAAACCGTTGAGGGTTGATCCCCTCCCAGGGTTCGAATCCCTGCCTCTCCACCAATATCTAGTAGTACTTAAAATTCAGAAAGTTATACGCTTCTAATTTTAAATTAAAGTTTCCACTTTACATACCCAATTTATTTCCAAGTAACCTCGCATCGATTGCCGAGGCTTTGGGTGGTGGTTATTTTTTGCAGCCCTGCACAACATAACCCCGCTAAGCCTTCCCTAATGCCCTACAAGCCACGATAATGGCAATTTGAAATGGTAAAACACCTGCTCAATGTAAAAATCTTGGTCTTCAGTGCGTATACGCTGTTGCCGGGCGACAAACGCAAAGCCTTTGCCCAATCCCAACAAGAAGGCTTGCAGGTTATCCAGTAGATATTGTTCCAGAGATGTTGCACGCATGTTGGACGAGGACTATACCCGCCGCCTCTTTTTCGGCAGCCGGAAATAGTATGTTTCGCGATGATAATTTAATTGTATAGTAACAGGTATCATAATTTAGTATAATATAAGTTCATGAAAGGGGGCGACATGGCTTCGACGTGGGTAGCAAAACCTTGAGTGCATGCCGAGGACTGTAAATCTCGTAAAATATACAGAAAAAAAGTATTCGCAAACGACGAAAACTACTCAATGGCTATCGCTGCTTAAAACCAGCACCATTCCTTTGACTATCTGTGCTTATGCGGGTAGAGCCTGTTTTACTGGGCGTTCAGAGGTCATTTACATAAGATCGCGCTGAAGTCTGTCCGGTGTGGATGCGCTAAAACCTTACGGAATCGCTGGTGGTTTTCTTGGCCTGACGGGTAGCCATTAGCTAAATCAAAAGCTCGGGATAAGCATGTAGACCTTTAGGCGGAGTACTTGCGGACGCGGGTTCAATCCCCGCCGCCTCCACCAAACAACCGTTTGACAAAATCCAAGACAGTCCAGAAACCCTTGATTATTCAAATAACAAGGGTTTTTTTATGCCCATTAGCGTCCAATGGCAACCATTGACAGCTTGCCAAGCGTGGGGGTATAACTGGGGGTATATCGGACAAACTCAAAAGAGATACCCCCAATGGCATTGACAGACCCCGCTTGCAAGAACGCAAAGCCCAAAGAAAAGCCCTACAAACTCAGCGACGCAAAAGGCCTGTACCTACTGATCAACCCCAACGGCTCAAAATACTTCCGGCTCAAATACCGGATCAACGGCAAAGAAAAACTACTGGCGCTGGGGGTATATCCAGAAACCACTTTAAAACAGGCACGGCAAGACGCAGAGACGGCAAGGGAACAAATCAAGAAAAGCACCGACCCCAACCTAACCCGCAGAATAGAAAAAACAGGCGCAACCGAAAACACCTTCAAAGCCATCGCCCTCGAATGGCACACCAAAAACATGGCCGACAAATCCGACAGCCACAAAAGCCGTGTGTTGCAACTGCTCAACCGCGACCTGTTCCCATGGCTGGGCGACCGCCCCATTGCCGACATCAAAACCCCCGAACTACTGCTGGTCCTGCAACGCATAGAAAGCCGCAACGCCATAGAAACCGCCCACCGCGCCCTGCAAATCAGCGGGCAAATCCTACGCTACGCCGAAGCCTCAGGCAAAATCGACCGTGACTTCACCCCCTCGCTCAAAGGTGCGCTTGCCCCCGTCAATGGCGGCAACTTCGCCGCCATCACCGACCCCAAAGAAGTGGGCCAACTGCTCCGCGCCCTAGACACCTACAGCGGCACATTTCCAGTGAAAACTGCCCTGCAGATAGCCCCCCTGCTGTTTGTAAGGCCCGGTGAACTACGCCAAATGGAATGGGTCCACATCGACTTTGACACCCACGAATGGCGTTACCTAGTCACCAAAACCAAAACCGCCCACATCGTGCCATTGTCCAGGCAGGCACTCGCACTGCTGCAAGCCATCAAGCCGCTGACCGGCAATGGCCGTTTCGTATTCCCAAGCGCCCGCACCCCCAACGGCAGCCGCCCCTTGTCCGATGTAGCACTACTGGCGGCCTTACGCCGCATGGGCTACAGCAAAGATACCATGTCCGTTCACGGCTTCCGTGCAATGGCCCGCACCATACTCGACGAAGTGCTGGGCTACCGCCCCGACTTCATAGAACACCAACTCGCCCATGCCGTCAAAGACCCCAACGGCACATCCTACAACCGCACCAAACACCTTGAAGAACGCCGCACCATGATGCAAGCCTGGGCCGACTACCTCGACAGCCTCAAAAATGGCGCGGACATCATCACCTTAAAAAAAGCCGTTTAACGTGTCCGCCTACGCCATAGCTTTATGGCGTAACCCCCTCGTTTAGCCGCTGAGTCCTGCTCTAATGCACTTTCAAAAGTTCCTTTACGTTTTGGTGTAATGACTATAGAGGCTAGCTAATGAATTTAGTGACAATACATATTTATGGCGTGTCCGCTTGCCGATTGTGAAAAAATCAAAAAAATAAAAAGGTTGTAAAAAAAACTGCAGAACTACAGGAATTCTATTAACTTGTTGTTATATATTATAAATACGACTGTAGTTTTGCCAAAAAAACTACATGAAAACTACAGGAAACAGCAAAAAACTACAGGAATCCGCCAATTTTTACCCCATTCACCCCCGCAAACCACGCGCCAAAACCCACCGGGTGCATGACAAACAAAGCCGCCCCAACATCGGCACACCACTGGACAAACACCCGGACAATGTCATACCCTTTATAAAACACACCGCCTAAGCCACCCCCCTGCGTCAGAATAGTTGTCGCCTCAAATTTTTAAAGAAAATAAAATTTGAGATTAGAGATGAAAACGTATACAAAGTATTCTGAAGACTTTAAAGAGCAGGCACTGTGTAAAGCTTACAATCGTAGAAATGATCAATC
>Ga0207960_1000025_pt1 | contig 52479 bp, 59 predicted proteins | sample CryBogCBH29May08_FD_184613 | JGI IMG/M metagenome (GOLD analysis project Ga0207960, IMG submission 184613) | Freshwater microbial communities from Crystal Bog, Wisconsin, USA - CBH29May08 (SPAdes) | ecosystem: Environmental > Aquatic > Freshwater > Lake | place: Crystal Bog, Wisconsin, USA... | reverse complement strand
GCTTTACACAGTGCCTGCTCTTTAAAGTCTTCAGAATACTTTGTATACGTTTTCATCTCTAATCTCAAATTTTATTTTCTTTAAAAATTTGAGGCGACAACTATTCTGACGCAGGGGGATACAGGCTACATTTTTATTATCAACCTTTCCACCCGATTTTGAGTGACCCCACCAAACCATGACCCAACAAGAACTCAACAAATTAGGCAGCACCCTATGGGACATTGCCGACCAGCTACGCGGTGCGATGAATGCCGATGATTTCCGCGATTATATGTTGTCGTTCCTGTTTTTGCGTTACCTGTCCGACAATTACGAGGCCGCCGCGCAAAAGGAGCTGGGCAGCGATTACCCGCAAGCGGCGGGCGACGGGGCAGCCGCGCCGCTGGCGCTGTGGTATGCGGCAAATGTTGCTGATGTGGCGGACTTTGAGCAACAAATGCGCCGTAAAGTGCATTATGTGATCGAACCGCAACACCTTTGGAGCAGCATTGCCGAACTGGCCCGCACCCAACACGGCGACTTGCTGCACACCCTGGAACGCGGTTTTAAATACATTGAGAACCAAAGCTTTGACAGCACTTTTCAGGGCTTGTTTTCGGAGATCAATCTTAATTCTGAAAAGCTGGGTAAAGACTATAGCGAGCGCAATGCCAAGCTGTGCAGCATTATCAGCAAAATTGCGGCCGGTATTGCCCAGTTTTCCACCGATAGCGACATTTTGGGCGATGCCTATGAATATCTGATCGGCCAGTTTGCCGCCGGTTCGGGCAAAAAAGCCGGTGAGTTTTATACGCCGCAGCAAATATCCAGCATCCTTTCCGAAATTGTCACTTTGGACAGCCAAGAGCCGGCCACCGGCAAAAAGAAAAAACTCGATAAAGTGCTGGATTTTGCTTGTGGTTCCGGCTCGTTATTGCTGAACGTGCGTAAGCAATTGGGCAGCCACGGCATTGGCAAAATCTACGGTCAAGAAAAAAACATCACCACCTACAATTTGGCGCGTATGAACATGCTGCTGCATGGGGTGAAAGATTCTGAATTTGAAATTCACCACGGTGATTCGCTGCTCAATGATTGGGCTATCCTGAACGAAAAAAACCCTGGCAAAAAGCTGGCTTGTGATGCGGTGGTCGCCAATCCGCCGTTTAGTTACCGCTGGGAACCCAATGAAGCTTTAGGCGAAGATTTCCGTTTTAAAAGCTATGGCTTGGCGCCCAAATCCGCAGCCGATTTTGCTTTTTTGCTGCATGGTTTCCATTTTTTAAGCGACCAAGGCACAATGGCTATCATTTTGCCGCACGGGGTGTTGTTCCGGGGCGGGGCGGAACAACGCATACGCACCAAGCTGTTGGTGGATGGACATATTGACACGGTGATTGGTCTGCCCGCCAACCTGTTTTTTTCAACCGGCATTCCGGTCTGTATTCTGGTGTTGAAAAAATGCAAAAAGCCTGATGATGTGCTGTTCATCAACGCCAGCGAGCATTTTGACAAAGGCAAACGGCAAAACCGCTTGTTGCCGGAGCATATCAGCAAAATTATAGACACTTACCAATACCGTAAGGAACAGGCCCGCTATGCCCGCCGTGTGGCTATGGCGGAAATAGAAAAAAATGATTACAACCTGAATATCTCGCGTTATATCAGTACCGCCCAAGCAGAAGCGCAAATTGACTTGCTGGCCGTCAACGCCGAGCTGGTTGAGCTGCAAAATAAAATTGCCGCCAGCACCCACAGCCATAACGCATTTCTCAGCGAGCTAGGATTGCCACCCCTGCCGATGCCTGCTTGCATAACATCAGTTACAAAATAAAACCATCGTTAGTGGACTAAACCTTGATAAAGCCGTAATCAAGGCAGGTCAAATAAAGGCGAAAATCAAATTCCAGCTGATGATAGTCAGGCTGCATATATTCGCATAATTTGTAAAATGCCTTGTTATGGTCTTTTTCGCGTAAATGGGCCAGTTCGTGTACGACAATCATGCTGAGGAAGGCCGCCGGGGCTTGTTTGAATACCGAGCCAATGCGTATTTCGTGCTTGGCCTTGAGCTTGCTGCCTTGTACGCGCGAGACAAAGGAATGCAGCCCTAATGCCTGATACACGGTATCTATCTTGTCATCAAAAACCACTTTACTGAGCGGGCTGGACTGCCGTAAATAGCGGTTTTTTAGCTCGGTGGTGTAGGCATACAAGGCTTTGTCGGTGCGGATATCATGAGGGTTGGGGTATTTTTTTTGCAAAATACCCGCCAATCGCCCGTCATCAATCAGTTGCTGAACCGATTCAGTCACTTGCCCCGAATACCCCGCCAAATATTTTAACTCTGCCATGACCCGCCCAGTATGGCCGGTTTAGTGCTTGGGGCGCATGTGCGGGAATAGCAGCACATCACGGATGGAAGGGGCATCGGTGAACAGCATGACCAAGCGGTCAATGCCGATGCCTTCACCAGCGGTTGGCGGCATTCCGTGTTCTAGTGCGGTGATATAGTCAGCATCAAAGTGCATGGCCTCGTCATCACCGGCTTCTTTATCTTCCACTTGCTTTTGGAAACGTGCCGCTTGGTCTTCGGCATCGTTCAGTTCGGTAAAGCCGTTGGCAATTTCCCGTCCGCCGACAAAAAACTCAAAACGGTCAGTGACATGGGGGTCGAGGTCATTGCGCCGTGCCAACGGGGACACTTCCACCGGATAGGCGGTGATGAAGGTCGGTTGCAGCAAGCGGCTTTCAACAGTTTTTTCAAAAATTTCTATTTGTATTTTGCCTAGGCCATAGCTGTCTTTTACCGGAATCCGTAAATTTTCCGCCACTGCCGCCGCCGCTTCGCGGCTGGCCAAATTTTCGGTAGTTAATTCAGGGTTAAAATGCAGGATAGATTCCACCACGGTCATGCGCTGGAAGGGCTTGCCAAAATCGTAGTCTTCACCTTGATAGTGGATGGCGGTATGCCCGACCACTTGTTCGGCTATACCGCGCAACATGGCTTCCGTCAAGTCCATCAAGTCGTGATATTCGGCATAGGCTTGGTAAAACTCCAGCATGGTGAATTCAGGATTATGGCGGGTCGATAAGCCTTCGTTCCGGAAGTTGCGGTTGATTTCAAACACCCGTTCAAAGCCACCCACCACCAAGCGTTTTAGGTACAGCTCAGGGGCGATACGCAAAAACATGTCCATATCCAAGGCGTTGTGGTGGGTGGTGAACGGACGTGCGGTTGCACCGCCCGGAATGACTTGCATCATGGGCGTTTCCACTTCTAAAAATTGCCGTTCGGTCAGAAACTGGCGGATGTAGGCGACAATTTTTGAGCGGATAAAGAAGGTGTTGCGTGATTCTTCGCTCATAATCAAATCCAGATAGCGCTGGCGGTATTTGATTTCCTGATCGGCAATCCCGTGGAATTTTTCCGGCAACGGGCGCAAGGCTTTGGTCAATAAGCGGATGCTGTCAACTTTTACGCTTAGCTCATCGGTATGGGTTTTGAACAATATCCCCTCTGCACCAATAATATCGCCAATATCCCATTTTTTGAACTGTTCGTTGTAGATGCCTTCAGGCAAGGCATCACGGGTGACATACAATTGCATTTTGCCGGACATGTCTTGGATGTGGCAAAAGCTGGCCTTGCCCATGACACGGCGGGTCATGATGCGTCCAGCCAGCTTGACCCGGAATGGCTCCGCTTCCAATTCTTCTTTGGTTTTTTCAGCGTATTCGGCAAGCAATTCCCCTGCCACAACATTGCGGCGGAAATCAGTAGGGAAGGCAATGCTCTGTTCGCGCAATTCGTTGAGTTTGCTACGGCGCTGGCGGATTTGTTCTTGTTCGTCTTGTTGTTGTTCGGACATGAGAATAATTTTAAAAATAGTTAATTAAATTTGATGAATAACTCATCAGCACAGACTACTTGTCTCACCAAAATTTTATAAAAGACCCACAATATAATAAAATGCGTTTATTTTCCATCATCAATTGAATTTATATATTCAGCAAGAATGTCGCCATGACAAGCAGCAGGTTTACAATGGCATCCCAGCTTTTTACCTTTTAACAATAAAAGTTTTTGCTTATCACCTTTTAAAAAACCACGTTCAAAATCGTATTTATATTTTCTAATGACCTCGTCCCTGTCACCATCCTTTCCAATTGCGTAAGGATTCCCCCAATCAGAACCCCTGCCAATGTAAACATCATATTTTTCATTTTTATCAATGTTTACAACTTTTGTAACTTTGGCTTCTATTAATCGAGTCGGAACATTTTTAACAGAAAGTCTAGTAATAATATTTGAAAAGCTTTCATTGTCATTAAATATGATGGCATAATTAACGACTTCGGTAATCAGTTGATCATCAAACAAAGTTATTGAATTTTTAACACGCTCATCAGAAGCTAATATTTTTTCGATAAAACCTAGGTAATCTTCGGGGTAAGCTAAAGAAAAGCTTTTAAGGTTAGCAAGAATCTTGGTTATTTTTCTTTCAAACTTTTGATAGCAAGAAAAATTATGTGGATATGCTATAAAAACAGTGGGGTTTTCTTGAATGCTCATGACAAATGGACAATATTGATGTTTTCATCCCAATGTAGGCTAAGGTATTCGGCGACCAACCGTCTGTGGCATTGATGTGGCAAATGTTCGCTACATAACAAACAGCCCTTGTCAAGCAAAGACTTATCAATAGTACGTTCAATATTGCGTTGCGCCATTAAATTTGTAAATTTATCGGCATAACTTTCCCAAGTTATAATTTTTTTTTTATAAGCATCTAGCATAGTTTTAGTTGGTGTTAAATCAGGTGCATGGACATAATCTGTTTGGCACAATTCTTTTAGAAAAAAAACTAAGTCATTTTTTTTGGCAAAACCAGATAATTGCGATGTGATGTTTAATCGTGTATCAATTATGCGCTTAACTTTATTTTCCCTGATTAATAAAAAAAACTGCTCGGCTGATTTTTGGGTAAATCCAATGGTAAATATTTTCATTATTTAATCAGTCAATAAATTGCAGCAATTATTTTGTAGCAAACTCCATCAAAGTTTTCTCCTAAGCTAATACATAATATGTTTTGTAAGCTTAGTAGGTCTTCATGAATGATACTGTCAAAATTTGGATCCGTTACAGGCAAGTCATAATAAATGCCTTGATATAAAAAAGAAGCCCGTCTTTTATAGAAATTATTTTTATACATATTTAATTGACAAACCTTTACCAAATATAGAGATTGTAGAATTTTAACGTTATTATTTTGAATATCGTAAAAACAAACTCTATCGCCATCACCCCATAGAGATTCAGGTCTATCCAAATAGTTTATTAGCTGATTTTTCTCAATTTTGAAATTTTGCTCCCAGATGTTATTCGAAGAAACAAAATTATCCGGTTGATTTGGCAACGGGGCATGATTCAAAAACTCGATTTCTATTTTTTGTAGGCACTTCGATTGGTAGGGCTGCTTCCCTTTGTTCTTCCATATTGAGTTTGTACATTTTGTCTGCTCTTTAGATAACTCGTCACCTTCTGAGGAAGAAACAATCCTGACCCATTCATTTGAATTTGTATCTTTCCCTGCAACACAGTGACCACCCTTTTTTATCGACTTTGCAAAAATTACGATCGTTTTTTTAAACATAAGAAAGCTTTAGTTATCAGTGTTACAGAGAAGTAAAAGATAATATACGCACTTACAACCCGCTCTTCAAACTAGCCTCAATAAACTGATCCAAATCGCCATCCAGCACTGCTTGGGTGTTGCCTGTTTCCACACTGGTACGCAAGTCCTTAATGCGCGATTGGTCCAGCACGTAAGAGCGTATTTGGCTGCCCCAACCAATGTCGGATTTGCTGTCTTCCAACGCCTGTTGGGTTTCGCTGCGTTTACGTATTTCCAGTTCGTACAGCTTGGCTTTCAATTGCTTCATCGCGGTGTCTTTGTTCTTATGCTGTGAGCGGTCGCTTTGGCATTGCACCACTGTATTGGTGGGGGTGTGGGTGATACGCACCGCTGATTCGGTCTTGTTGACATGCTGGCCGCCCGCGCCGCTAGCACGGTACACATCGATGCGCAAGTCAGCAGGATTAATGTCTATGTCAATATCATCATCAATTTCCGGTGACACAAACACCGAAGCAAACGAGGTATGTCGGCGGTTGCCGGAGTCGAACGGCGATTTTCTCACCAAGCGGTGCACGCCGGTTTCAGTGCGCAGCCAGCCAAAAGCATATTCACCTTCAAAACGGATGGTGGCGGATTTAATGCCCGCAACATCGCCAGGCGATTCTTCAATCAGCTCGGTTTTAAAGCCTCGGCTTTCACCCCATCGCAAATACATACGTTCAATAATGGAGGCCCAATCTTGTGCTTCAGTGCCGCCGGAGCCGGACTGGATATCCAAAAAGGCGTTACAGGCATCCATTTCACCAGAGAACATGCGTCTAAATTCTAAATCGGCGACTTTTTTCTCAAAATAGGCCAAATCGTCTATGACCGTGTTGAGGGTGTCTTCATCATCTTCTTCGACAGCCATCATAAGTAATTCTTCGGCATCGGTCAGGCCGCGATCCAGTTCGGTGATAGTGTTGACCACCGCTTCCAGCTGCCCGCGTTCTTTGCCTAAAGCTTGCGCTTGTTCAGGGTTATCCCAAATTTTAGGGTTTTCCAGCTCGCGTAAAACCTCTACTAGGCGTTCGCTTTTATTGTCGAAGTCAAAGATACCCCCTAAGCCCGTAGCCACGGCTTTTAAGGTCGGCGATTTTGTTTTTTATAGGGTTGATTTCTTGCATGGTAATCAGGGGTTGGCCGTTTGGCGGTCAGGATGCCAAAAAGGGTCTATTATAAACGATAAGTTTGGCTTATGGATAAATGGCTTAGGCTTGAACAGCAAACAACTCCGGCAACAGCCGCTCGCCGGCCCATAGTTGGCTAACCGCTTCACGCTCCCTGACCAGATGGCAACGCGGGCCGTCAACCATAATTTCTGCGGCACGCGGTCTGGAATTATAGTTGGAACTCATACTAAAACCATAAGCGCCTGCCGAACGTATTGCCAGTAAATCATCTTGCTTAAGTGCCAAGTCGCGGTCTTTACCAAGAAAATCCCCAGTTTCGCAAACAGGGCCGACGATGTCCCATCGTAAGGTATCGGCATCGTAATGTGGGTTGACGGGGATAATGTTTTGCCAAGCGTCATACAAAGCAGGGCGCACCAAATCATTCATAGCGGCATCGACAATGGCAAAGTTTTTATTGGCGGTAGGTTTAAGGTATTCCACTCGGGTGACCAAAATACCAGCATTGCCGACAATAGCCCGCCCAGGTTCCATTAAGATTTCATAATCAACATTGCCCAACCGTTTTAATACGGCAGTAATGTAGTCGGCCGGTTCCGGTGGTTGTTCGTCTTTGTAGCATATCCCCAAACCACCGCCTAAATCCAGATGATGGATGTCAATACCTTCGACTTTTAATTGCCCGACCATGGCTAGGATTTTGTCCAGCGCGTCCAAAAAAGGGCTGGTATCGGTCAGCTGTGAGCCAATATGGCAGTCAATGCCGACCACATTAATATGCGGCAATGCGGCAGCCCGGCGGTATTCGGGCAGTGCTTGGTTGATATCAATGCCAAATTTGTTTTCTTTAAGGCCGGTTGAAATGTAGGGATGGGTTTTGGCATCCACATCAGGATTGACCCGGAAAGACACCGGGGCAACCATGCCCAGCTCACCGGCCAGCCGATTGATACGGTCCAATTCGCCGCTGACTTCAATATTAAAACAGCGGATGCCGGTTTTAAGGGCTGCCAGAATTTCATCTTCACGTTTGCCGACACCCGAGAACACTATTTTTTGCGGATCACCGCCCGCCGCCAATACCCGTTGCAATTCACCCAAGGATACAATATCGAAACCTGACCCCAAACGCGCCAGCACATTAAGCAAGGCAAGATTGGAGTTGGCTTTGACGGCATAGCAAATCAAATGCGGGGTTGTGCCAAAAGCGCGGTCAAAAGCATACCAGTGCCGTTCTAGCGTGGCCCTGGAATAAATGTAACAAGGGCTGCCGTAGCTATTGACAATATCGCTTATGGCGACATCTTCGGCAAATAAGTGTCCGTTCCGGTAATTAAAATAATCCATTGTTAGGGCGTGTTGATGTGTCTGGTTGTTGTTGGGGTTCTATATCTTCTGGTGGATTCGGTTTTTTTGGCACCGTTGCGGCAGCTTGCGGTGCTGGGGCTTTGGCGGGCAAATACAATGGCCCGGTTTGTCCGCAGCCCCCCATCAGCAAGGCTGGCGCAAGCACAGCGACAAGTAAAATAGTCAAGTTAGCGCGATTGGTGTCCATAGCAAGGATAGTAGGTTGATAATAATTGTGTCGGCAAGGAAAATCGGTAGCCCCCACTCAGCGGCTCTTATTCGACCAAGGTAAATTGGGCTTTCTCAGTGCCGACCATCACTTCAAAATCGCCCGGTTCGACGATACGTTTTAAATCAACCCCGATAAACGACAAGTCATGCTGTGTTAAGATAAACTCCAAGCGTTCGCTTTGTCCGGCCTCCAAGGCAATTTTTTTAAAGGCTTTCAATTGCCTGTTGGGGCGCGTGACAGAAGCGGCGACATCGTGTAAATAGAGCAATACCGCTTCCTTACCTTTTAGTTTTCCGGTGTTGCTGACATTGACGGATACATGGACTGATTCGCCGGGTTTTATGCGCGGGTTGGCAACCTTAAGGCCAGTGGTTGCAAAGCTGCTGTAACTCAAGCCATGCCCAAACGGATACAGCGGATGATAAGCGTTGCTGTCAAAAGATTCTATAGGTTTGTAATCGTACAGGGTGTGGCCATTGCTGCTGCGTGGGTAGGAAATAGGCAGCTTGCCGTCAGGATTATAATTGCCGTACAAAATGTCGGCAATCGCCCTTCCTCCTTCCATACCTGGCAAAAAGCCCAGCAACACCCCAGAAGCTTGTTCGGCAATCGAAGTGATAATGCGCGGGCGACCGCCCAACATTAGCAATACCACTGGCTTGCCGGTGGCCAGCATTGCTTCAGCCAGTTTATTTTGCGCGGCAGGTAGCTCTAGGCTGCTGATATTGCCGGGCGTTTCGGTGTACGGTTTTTCGCCTAAACAAAGCAGGATGACCTCGTGCTTGCCCGCTTCTGCCACGGCCTTGTTAATATCCACTTCCGTATCAAAACTGCTGCCTTGCTGATAACCGATAGGGCCACTGGCTTGTTGTTGCAGGGCATCAAGTACGGTCAATTTATTATGCGGATACAAGCTTTCATTGTCACCCTGCCAAGTGATTGTCCAACCGCCATTTAACACACTGAGCAAGTTGGCGGTGGGGCCGGTGACAAAAATATCGGCGGATTTTGGCAAAGGCAAAATACCGTGGTCATTTTTAGCCAACACAATGGCTTCATGTGCCGCTTGCAGGTTAATGGCTTGCGCTTCTGTTGTGGCCAATTGCGTATCAATCGGTAATGGCGTTTGTTGCGGTTCAAATAAGCCTAGCTGGAATTTGACGCTAAGGATACGGCTGACCGCTTCATTAATTCGTGCCTCTGGCACTTCCCCGGAGTGGACTAAATCCAGCAGCAGGTCATAAAAAGAAAAATCGAACGGCACCATGCTCATGTCCACACCCGCCAGCACGGCGATTTTAACAGCCTCCCTTGGTGAAGCCGCCAATTTGTCACGAGTGTAAAGGCGTTCTATATCTTCCCAATCGGATACCGTAAAGCCCTTAAAACCCATTTCCCCGCGCAGAATAGTGGTCAGGTAGTGGTGGTTGGCATGACCGGGAATGCCGTCCACTTCAGCAGAATTGACCATAACGGTCGGCGCACCGGCCTTAATCCCAGCTTCAAAGCCCGGTAAAAAATACTCCCTCAACATGCGCTCGCCAATCCAAGCAGGTGTCCGGTCTTTGCCGTTGATAGGAAAGCTGTAACCCACATAATGCTTAAGGCAAGTGGCGGCCTTATCGGGCCGTGAGAAATCATTGCCTTGATGCCCCTTGATAAACGCGGTGCCCAGGGTAGTTGCCAAATGCACGTCTTCACCGTAAGTTTCCCAAAGCCTAGGCCATAAAGCTTGACGGCCTATATCCATGACAGGGGAAAAATTCCAGGGCAAGCCGGATGCACGTAGTTCTCTGGCGGTAATCTCCCCTTCCTTAAAGCTCAGCTCAGGGTTAAAGGTTGCCGCCATACTGATGGCTTGTGGGAAAAGTGTCGCGCCTTGTGTATAGGTTGCACCATGTATCGCATCAATTCCATACAGTACAGGGATTTTTAAGCGGCTGTTAGCGCTTGCCTGTTGGATTGCAGCAGTAATGCGCTGCCAAAATGCAGCCGGTTGCGCCTTATTATCGGGCGACATCGGGGCATTTAAAATCGAGCCAATATGATATTTGCCAATCGCCAGTTCCAGCTTTTGCTGGTCAACCGGACTATCTTTTAGCAGGTAATCCGGGCTGCCAATTAGGGAATAGTCAATTTGCACCATCTGGCCAATTTTTTCTTCCAGCGTCATCTGCGCCAATAACCCGCTGACTTGCAGGTCTTTGGCGTTATCGGCTGATTTTTTGGCCGATGCCTCGATCGGCTCCTTAATTGGTTCCATAGCACATCCCAGCAGCAGGCAGGCGGCGAAAATTGCGGATAATTGGATTGTCTTCAACGCTATCTTCCGTCACCAAGTGCCGGTATTGGCCATGGAGAACCACGGCTCTTGCGGTGGCAAGGCATCGCCTTTTTGTAAAAATTCTATGGATATTTGATCAGGCGAACGCACAAAGGCCATGCGCCCATCACGCGGCGGACGGTTAATAACCACACCAGCATCCAACAATTTTTGGCAAGTTGTATAAATATCATCAACCTCAAACGCCAAATGGCCAAAATTACGCCCGCCGCCATAATCTTCTGCATCCCAGTTATAAGTCAATTCCAGCAAGGGCGTATGCATACTAATGGCTAGTGCCTCATCATAAGGAGCATACAAATAAACCAAGGTAAACCTGCCCGCTTCGCTTTCCAACCGGTGGCTTTCTTCCATGCCAAGCTGGTTACAGAAAAAATCCAATGACCTGTCCAAGTCACGGACACGGATCATGGTGTGAAGATAGCGCATAGTCATCGGTGTTCCCTCCTAAAGCCGTATGGTTATAGTTTTTTGGTTATTGTTGATAAGCTTGCCAAATTTCGCCGTGCCGGGCACATTGCAGGGTATGGTCATTGACCATACCTGTTGCCTGCATCATGGCATAACAAATAGTGCTGCCGACAAACTTAAAGCCTCTCTTTTTTAAGTCTTTGCTCATGGTATCGGATTCCGCACTGGTCACGGGTATTTCTGCAGAACTTTGCCAAGCATTCTGTTTGGGCTGGCCTCCGACAAATTGCCAAATATAACAGTTAAAGTTGCCAAATTCCGATTGCACCTGCAAAAATGCCTGGGCATTGCTCACCGCGGAATGGATTTTTAAACGGTTCCTGATAATGCCAGGGTCAGCCAGCAAGCTGATAATTTTGTCTTGATTGTAACGGGCAATCTTTTCCACATCAAAATTATCGAATGCACTCCGATAAGCTTCCCTTTTTTTTAAGATCGTCAACCAACTTAAACCGGCTTGTGCGCCTTCCAGCAGCAAAAACTCAAACCAAAGCCAATCATCATGGACAGGAACACCCCATTCGACATCATGATAATGCCCTAATATGGGGTGTGCCAACGCCCAGCTGCATTTGCCCATCAGTTATAACCTTGCCCATTGGCGCGCATAAATAGCAAACCGATATTGTATACTAGCTAGCCGGACTGCATAGCTACAAGCTCAGATGAATTTTGATAAAATCACCCGTATTGGCGAAAAACCCGTCGTCGCCATCATTGGCGGCGGCCCGGCCGGATTAATGGCGGCAGAAGTTTTGTGCTTGGCAGGTGTCAAGGTTGACCTTTATGATGCCATGCCATCGGTAGGCAGAAAATTTTTAATGGCCGGTAAAGGCGGCATGAACATCACCCATGCCGAAGACTTCGACGTTTTTCTGTCACGTTATGGTAACCGCCGTACTGCCATTGAACCCATTTTGGCAGCTTTCACACCCGACAACTTGCGCCACTGGTTGTTGGAGTTGGGTATTGGCAGCTTTGTAGGCAGCTCCGGACGGGTCTTTCCCGATGAGATGAAGGCAGCCCCCTTATTACGGCGTTGGCTGCACCGTCTGCGTGGGGCGGGTGTCAGCTTCCATGTCCGCCACCAATGGATGGGGTGGCGCGGTGGCAATGCCACCCAATTATGTTTTGCCACCCCTTCAGGCCAAATTGAAGTAGAAGCCGATGCCGTCATTTTGGCATTGGGCGGCGGCAGTTGGCCTAAGCTGGGGTCAACAGGTGCTTGGCTGCCGTTGTTAGTGGCACAAGGTATTGCCGTTGCGCCATTAATACCCACCAATTGCGGTTTTGATTGCCAATGGAGCGGGCATTTTCAAGAGCGTTTTGCTGGTCATGCGATCAAGCCGGTGGGATTGAACTTTACTGATTCAAAAGGAGAGGCATTTGCTAAGCGCGGGGAAATTATGGTCACCAAGCAGGGTTTGGAAGGTGGCCTGCTCTACGCCGCCTCTGCTATTTTGCGGGACACCATTGCCGATAATGGTTATGCCACTATCCAGCTGGACCTTGCCCCTGACCGCCCTTTAGCTTGGCTGGTCAATGCCCTGTCATTGCCACGCGGTAAACTTTCGCTGGCTAACCAGTTGCGCAAACGGGCCGGTATTGAGGGGGTCAAGGCGGCCTTGCTCAGGGAGGTTCTCCCCCCAGTTGATTGTGCCGAACCTAACAAGCTGGCTACCGCCATTAAAGCTTTGCCCATTAAATTGCTTGCCACCCGGCCTTTGGCGGAAGCCATCAGCACTGCGGGCGGGGTAGCTTTTGAGGCGCTGGACGGACAATTGATGACCCTTGCCAAGCCTGGCTTGTTTTGTGCCGGAGAAATGCTCGATTGGGAAGCCCCCACCGGTGGTTATTTGCTTAGCTTTTGCTTGGCTTCAGGACGGGCTGCGGGATTGGGGGCGTTGGCTTGGGTGCAACAGCTTGCGCATGAGTGACTGCATAAAGGTTTTGCCTAGTTGCTTCAGCAAATTTTAGGAAAATAATGAAAACACCAAAAACTTTGATGCCGCTGCAGGCAGATGGTCTGATTGATGAAGTGCTGCGCCCTTTAAAAAGCGGCAAAGAAGCTTCCGTTTATGTGGTGGTTTCTGAAGGCGAGGTGCGTTGCGCCAAAGTTTATAAAGAGGCCAACAAGCGCGGCTTTCACACTCAGGCACAATATCAGGAAGGCCGCAAAACCCGTAATAGTCGCCAAGGCCGGGCACTACAAAAGAATTCCAGGTTTGGTCGCCAACAACAAGAAGAACTTTGGCAAAATGCCGAGGTGGATGCCCTATACAAACTGGCTGCTGCAGGTGTGCGGGTGCCACAGCCATATAATTTTGTCGGTGGCGTGTTGTTGATGGAGCTGGTCACCGATGCCGACGGTAATGCCGCCCCGCGTCTGAACGATTTGGAGCTGACTGCCGACCAAGCCATTGCTTATCATGGCCATTTAATCCGTGAGGTGGTGAAAATGCTCTGTGCTGGCATTATTCATGGCGATTTATCCGAATACAATATTCTGCTCGACAGTGACGGGCCAGTGATCATCGACTTGCCGCAAGCCGTGGATGCGGCGGCCAATAATAACGCTCAACGCATGTTGGAGCGGGATGTGGCTAATTTGGCGGATTATTTTGGCCGTTTTGCGCCTGCCCTGCTGACTACCCGTTACGGCAAAGAAATTTGGAAACTCTACGAATCCGGCAACTTGCACCCTGATGTGGTGCTAACGGGGCAGTTTAAAGACAGCGACAAACGCGCCGATGTCAACAGCATCATGCGCGAAATTGAGGATGCCCGACAAGAGGCATTGATGAGACGGTTTGAGCCAGAAAATTAATGGGGCTTTTTTTAGCGGAAGCAAAGGCTTAATGCAAAGCTTGTCTATCGGGATGCTGGCATAGCGGTTGCAATGCCCGTTATGCCAGCGGTAGTTGCTTTACCGGTTAGGACAAGCAGCAAAAATTTAAGCTTAATGCCCTGCCCTAAACGGTATGGTATAGATGATTAGTTGAACAAATCAGACATTACTTGTACGTCAGCGTCACAAGCGTGGTTCAAACAAGGCAAGCCCAAACCTGATTCGATTGATTTCAACAAAGAGAAGTGATTGTAATAAGTGTTGCTTTGCATGCCTTTAGAGCCAGTTTTGGTCAATACGATCACAGGCACTTGGTTAGTGTTAGGTGCAGTGCTGTAGTCGTTTTCGTCCCACATGATAACAATCGCGCTGTTAGTGGATCTGTTCCAGGCTGCAGAGCTTTGGATAGAGGTCACTAATCTTTTGATAGTTTCGTCGCCACGTTGGATCAGTGCAGGGTTCAAGCCAGCTTGGCTGCCGTCTGATAATGGATCGTAATTACAGAATGGGCCGGCATTGCCACGACCGTGTTGGTCGTTACATTGGTTAGGTGCGATGAACGAAAAGTTAGCTGCTTTGCCATTGGCCAAATCAGCAAAAAGACCGTTTTCGCCTTCAAAACCTACTGTTTGGTTAAGACTTAGTCTTGGGTTCATGCCTTCTTGGATATTCTTGAAATAGGCAAACGGGTTATGCTTTACGGCATACAGCGCAACAATACCAGAAGACGTCAATGGTGGGTTCAGGGCAGGCAAAATTTTGCTGAAATCAGTGTTGTTGGTGTAGAAACCGTCACTGATATTAACAGTGTCAGCACCTTCAACAGGCAAGCTTTCTTGGTAGCTCTTCCAAGTCATTCTGGCTTTAACCATCTGGTCAGCAATGGTTTTTCCAGAAATTTTAGAAGCAGCAGGAATAGATTTTACACCGTCAATATTGTTCAGACCGGGCAAACCTTGGGTTTCGTCGGTAGTGTCTACCGCTGGCGTGGCTGCATCGGTGCCAGTGCCTGAAATTGGGCAGACAAGCCCTGTGCTTGGGCTGTCAGTATTGGCTACGCCAGTGGCCAAATTAGTTTGGCAAGCAGCATTATGCCAGTCAGGATAATGGTCGCTGTGAACACCGAAGTTTGAACCACCAACCACTTCCAAATAGTTGGTCAAGCTAGGATGGGCAATAGCAAAATAATTGGTTGCCAAGTTGCCGCTAGCGGCCAATTGGTTGGTGTAAGGGGCGTTAGGGTTGCCGATGATTTGGCTGTAACCATGGTTTTCCATCATGATCACATAGACGTGATCCAATGGATTGATGCCAGTAGGTACTGCACCTTCGTTAGCCATAGCAGGGGCGGCCAGCACTGCGTTCAGCAGGCCAACCAGAGCAAGTGTTTTTTTCATTGTGAATGGTTCCTGTAAAAAGTCGAGTCACTAAAAATGGTTCAAATCCAAAGCAAAAGGGTGATTGGCTAGACCAATCACCTTAATGTTAGGGTTTAAACATTAATGTAATGTGACAAATTAATTTTTACTTGACACACTTTTTGGTAAGCCAACATTCGGATAAGTAGTGTTTTTGCCCCTACCTTTATAATAATGCGTCCAGTCTGTCATTCCACTGATGACCTAAGTGGCTAATAAACTCAGATGTAACCTTGGCTTATGCCATGCACTGTGAAGCAACTTAATGATCGGCAACCTAGAATGCTGGTTGAGCGTTTATAATAAGGCTAGCTTCTGCCAACTACCCCTTTTTACCATGAGTTTATTACTAAATTATTTGCCGCTATGCTGGTTCCGTAACCATCCCACTGAGTTGATGCCATCAAAATCGTTCATGTTGAACACCATTGCCTTCTATCTCGTGTCAGGCATTGTCGTTGAAGGTTTGATCGCCGATTTTGCCGATGGCACACTAGAAGTTTTGTTGCGTACTTTCATGGCATTTACGTCAATTTCAGTGTTTTTGTTGGCGATAAAAAGATGGCAGCTATTCTTCCAATTGTTCACGGCCATATTTGTTTGCGAAAATTTTATTATGACCTGGGCAATTTTTGCCGAAGTGCTGGATGAGGTGATGGTGGCCAAACACTATGAATACCGCGAAGCGATTTCCATTTCATTGGCAACCGTGCTAGTGACTTGGTATCTGTCGATCATTGCCTATATTTTGCGGCAAGTGTTTGCCTTCAAAATAAATGTCAGCTTGTTGCTGGCTTTTTGTTATTTTGTGTTGACTTATGGCTTGCCAATGGCATTTATGGATTTATAAAACAACACAGTTGCTTTCTATAAAAAATCTAGTATAAAAGCCTCACCCAAAAATCGGCGTAAGGCGATATTATCCTAGTCTATCTTAACTGCTTAGGAAATAAAGCAGTGCTTCGCCACCCACGAAACTCTATCTAAACATGACTAAAGCAATAGTATTAACCGGCATCACCACCACCGGCACACCCCACTTGGGCAACTATGTCGGGGCTATCCGGCCTGCCATTATCGCCAGCACCGACCCCAATTATGCGCCATTTTATTTTTTGGCCGATTACCACGCAATGATCAAATGCCATGAGCCGGAAAAAGTACGCCAGTCAAGCTTGGAAATTGCCGCCACTTGGCTGGCATTAGGGCTGGACACTTCAAACGCCGTGTTTTATCGGCAATCGGATGTGCCGGAAATTTTGGAATTGGCGTGGATGCTGACCTGTGTCACATCAAAAGGACTGATGAACCGCGCCCATGCCTACAAAGCCGCAGTGGCAGAAAATGAAGAAAGTGGTGAAAATGATCCCGACAAAGGCATTGCCATGGGCTTGTTCAGTTATCCCATCCTGATGGCTGCCGATATATTGATGTTCAATGCCAATAAAGTGCCAGTGGGCAAAGACCAAATCCAGCATATAGAAATGGCCCGCGATATTGCCGGACGCTTCAACCATATCTATGGCGAACATTTTGTCTTGCCGGAAGCGGTGATCGATGAACACGGTGCAGTCCTGTCCGGTCTGGATGGCCGGAAAATGAGCAAAAGCTACAACAACACCATCCCCTTGTTTGAGCCGGAAAAGAAATTACGCAAGCTCATCAACAAAATCAAAACCAACTCGCTAGAGCCGGGCGAACCTAAAGACCCCAGTGGCTGTACGCTGTTCAGCATTTACCAAGCTTTCGCAACCGCTGACGAAGTGGCCCATATCCGCCAGCGCTATGCGGAAGGCATTGGTTGGGGTGAAATGAAGCAGACCTTGTTTGAACATATCAACGGACAGATTGCCCCGGCACGCGAACGTTACGAAGCCCTAATGCAAGCCCCCGAACATATCGAGGCGGAATTGCAAGCAGGCGCCCAAAAGGCACGCGCTATCAGTGCGCCTTTCTTGGCTGAATTACGCAAAGCGGTGGGTATTGCCAAAATAGCTTAATTACGCCGCGCAACAATACGCAAGGGGGCGGCTTGTTTACAAAATATCCGACGCATAATCCGCCAAGCGTGACCGCTCGCCGCGCCTTAAGGTTATATGCGCGCCGTGTTGCCAAGTTTTGAAGCGGTCCACCACATAGGTCAACCCCGATGTGGTGGCAGTCAAATAAGGCGTGTCGATTTGCGACAAATTGCCGATGCAGATAATTTTAGTGCCCGGGCCAGCACGGGTGATAAGGGTTTTCATCTGCTTGGAAGTTAAGTTTTGGGCTTCATCAATAATCAAAAAACGGCTCAAAAAAGTGCGTCCGCGCATGAAGTTCAACGAGCGTATCTTTACCCGGTTCATCAATATATTTTTGGTCGCACCTTGCTCCCACTCATTCTGGCCAGAACGGCTGCCCAACAATTCGAGGTTGTCCATTAACGCCCCCATCCACGGCGCCATTTTTTCTTCCTCGGTGCCGGGCAAAAAGCCGATATCCTCACCGATGGGTACTGTTTCGCGGGTCATCACAATTTCGTTGTAGAGTTTTTTTTCCAGCGTCATGGTCAAGCCTGCTGCTAAAGCCAACAGGGTCTTACCTGTACCCGCCGTGCCCAGCAGCGTGACAAAATCAATTTCAGGGTCAAGCAGCACGTTAAAGGCAAAATTTTGTTCGCGGTTTTTGGCAGTGATGCCCCAGACATTATTGTGTTTGGAGCGGTAATCGCGTGCCAATTCCAATACGGCAACATGGCCCTCCACCAAACGGACAATAGCTTCAAAATTGAACTCGTCGTCCATGTACAAATATTGGTTAGGATACCATTCCGCTACCAGCGGGTCTTCCAGCCGATAAAAAGTACGGTCTTTCTCTTGCCAAGAGTGCATGGCGCTACCGTGTTCATCCCAAAAGTCGCTGTCCAGCTGGGTGGCGCCGCTATACAACAAATCGATGTCATCAAGCGTTTGGTCATTATGGTAATCTTCAGCAAACAACTCCAAGGTTGCCGCTTTAATACGCATATTGATGTCTTTGGACACCAATATGACTTTAATGGCAGGCAGCCGTTTGGTCAGTGCCAACACAATGCTTAAAATGGAGTTGTCCGCCAAACTGCCGGGCATGGAATCGGGCAGCAGCTCGGTCAGGGTGCTGGTCTGAAAATACAGCCTGCCAGCACAATCGGCTGCTTCATGCGGGCCATGGGTAATGCTGGATAACGCCAAGCCATCGTTAAGGGTTTGTTGGTTGGCATCGCGGATCAGTTCATCGAAAAAACGGCTGGCTTGGCGGACGTTGCGCGCCACTTCGGTAAGGCCTTTTTTGCCGCTATCCAGCTCCTCCAATACCACCATGGGAATAAAAAGATCGTGTTCTTGAAACCGAAAAATAGCCGCCGGGTCGTGCATCAGCACATTGGTGTCCAGCACAAACAGTTTTTTGTCAGGGGTTGTTTTAATGTTCATGCGCACGAAAGTCGGGGCTGTCGGTTACAGGAGAAGGCGAATAAATCAGCAGGGGGCTAAGCGCCTTGTTCTGCCAAAGCTGCTAACACGGCTTGGCAATGGTCTTTAACTTTGACCTTACGCCATTCTTTAACTAGTACGCCTTGGCAGTCTATCAAAAAAGTGCTGCGCTCAATGCCGCGCACTTGTTTGCCGTACATAGCCTTCATTTTTATCACATCAAACTGCTGGCAGAGCATTTCATCCACATCGGCAAGCAGCTCAAACGGCAGGCCATGCTTGCTTTTAAAGCCTGCGTGGACGCGTGCGCTGTCCCTGGAGACACCCAATATAACCGCGTTGGCCGCGCTGAATTGGTCAATGGTATCCCTGAACGCTTGGGCTTGTTGAGTACAGCCGGGCGTGTTGTCTTTAGGGTAAAAATATAACACAACAAAGCGTCCTTGATAATCTGACAATCGAACCGTCTGCCCTTGGGTGGACGGCAATTCAAAATCAGGGACGGGGCTACCGATTGCTGTCTGGGTCATGTATAACCTATCGTTTTATGGGTTCAAGAATCGCATCTATGTTAATTTGATCGCAGAAATCCAAAAATTCCTCGCGCAATGACAACAAATGCAGCCTAGGAGGGATTAAAATGATAAATTTGGTGGAGAAGATGGGTGTTTGGATATAGGGGGCGAGATAAGAGCTGCCACTGATTTCTTCAATATCAATTTCCCGGTCAATCAGAAAAGAAGTGATCGACTCAATAACGTTTTGCTTGTCCAACGAAATGGTTTCTAAAGAATACGGCACACAGTCCCGCACTTTGTCCTTGGGTTCGGGACGCAGCGTATGGATTTTGATCTCCATGCGTTTTTGCAGGGTGTCCAAGTGGTTTTCCAATTTGGCGACTTGGTTCCAATTGCCTTGTACCAATAAATGGGCTGCTGCCGATTGTGCCAACCGAGTAGAGCGTATTTCCATGATATTACAATTGCAATCACGTACAGCGGACAATATTTCCGCAACAAAATTGAGCTCGAGGTTGCCTAAGGCGGTAATGGCTAGTTGCATAATATTTTCTAAAATTTTTTGGCAGTTTATCATCAAATGCGCCGAACCATACGAAAGCAAGGCAAGCACCCAACAAATAATGCAAATTTCTCCGACAATCAGTATTTTTACCACCTATTATGTTAGCGCGTTAATATGACAAATTTTTCACAAGACATTCATCCTTACAGAGGCAATAAGTCCGATGCCAACGGAAATTTTCAGGAAGAAGAGCTGATTTTGGCTGACCTGCACGCCACTTCCGACGATAGTGGGTTACAAATTGCGTCCTTACGGCACTGGCAAGATGATGAAGAGGCGATGGGACGGTTAGTAATTAATAACGGGGTTGAGGTTGAAGGCGAGACTGCATTTACACACGAGGGAAGCTGGGGCGCATCGGAGCCTAAAGCATTGCCCCAAGCAGAAGAAAATGCAGCACCGGCAACGAACAAAACCCATCAGGCAGCTAGGTATGGATCGGCAATAACCGTGGCAAAAGTGGCATTAAAAACCGCATCGCCTGCCCCCGGCCCTGCTGTTGTAAAGCCAGAAATACCCTTGCCTTTTGTAGTGGAGTCATTCATTGCCTCGCACCGCGCCATGCGCCCCGATTTGAATGCTGGGCAATACGGCTTTGTAAATGATGAAATTGCCGAAACAGCAATTGAACCGGCGCAGGAAACCGGCCAAGAAACAGCTCAAGCAGAGCTAATGGCAGCAGCACCTGATGCCATAGCCGAAGCTGTTGTATCAGACAAGGGCATAACCGAAGACCGTAACAAAAATCGACGCCAAGGGAAGTTGACAAATACCATCCAGCCATCTAATTGGGTGGCCACCTTAATAACGGCAACGTTGTTGTCACTGCTTGCCGCCACCGTAAGCCTAGTGCTGACCGTATCAACACTTAAGACAGAAGTTAACCGTTTAAGTGCCTTAATGGCAATAGTGAAAGATGATGTCGAGGCACTGGGCCAAAAATAAGCGGAACTTTCTTTTATTGGCAGGCAGCAGCTAAAATTTTTTGGTGCATTGGTCGCTTCATGTGTTTACTCTGGATTTAAATAGTACTAAAATAGTACTTAATTAACGGGGGCAACACATGTTACGGGTAGGAAAGCTGACAGATTATGCAACGGTGATCTTAAGCATTATGGCAAGAGACAAACACCACGTGTTTGCAGCAATGGAAATGGCCACAGTGACCGGCATTGCCTTGCCTACAGTCAGTAAGGTATTGAAAATTTTGGTTAACGCTAAAATATTAATGTCCGTGCGGGGGGCCAAAGGCGGTTATCTGCTAGCTGGCGAACCTAATAGCATCACCGTGGCCGCAATCATCAGCGCACTGGAAGGGCCAATTGCCCTAACCGAGTGCAGCTTATCCAAACAGGCCTGTGCGACTGCATCCGGGTGCGCCATCCGGGCCAATTGGCATGTCATCAACCAAACCATTTATAACGCACTGGCTTCCGTAACATTGGCCGACTTGATAAAACCTGCCGTCGGGTTAGAAGAGGCTTATATTCCGCTCGTCAGTCTATACCAATAAGAGAAGCCTTATGTCCGCAAGTGCGCAAGAAATCAACAACCTGATCAACCAAGATTACAAACAAGGCTTTGTGACGGATGTGGCAGCCGACACCTTCCCGCCGGGTCTGAACGAGACCATTATCCGTCAACTATCCAAAGTTAAAAACGAGCCAAGCTTTATGCTCGACTACCGTCTAAACGCGTTCCGCCATTGGCAAACCCTAACATCGCCGGAATGGGCGCAAGTCAACATAGAACCCATAGACTACCAAGCAATCAGCTACTACTCCGCGCCCAAACGTAAAGAAGACGGCCCGAAAAGCTTGGATGAAATCGACCCGCAAGTGCTGGATGCCTACAAAAAGTTGGGCATTCCACTGGACGAACAGGAGCGTCTTGCCGGTATTGCCGTGGATGCCGTGTTCGATAGTGTATCGGTGGCCACCACTTTTAAAGGCAAGCTTAAAGAAGCCGGGGTGATTTTTTGCCCCATGTCTGAAGCGTTACGCGACCACCCGGACCTGATTAAGCAATATCTCAGTTCAGTGGTGCCGATCAGTGACAATTATTTTGCCGCGCTCAATTCCGCTGTGTTTACTGATGGTTCGTTTGTGTACATCCCCAAAGGCGTGCGCTGCCCCATGGAATTGTCCACTTATTTCCGCATCAATGCCGCCAATACCGGACAATTTGAACGCACTCTGATTATTGCCGATGAAGGCAGTTATGTGTCATATTTGGAAGGCTGCACCGCCCCCATGCGCGATGAAAACCAGCTACATGCTGCTGTAGTCGAGCTAATTGCATTAAAAGATGCCACCATTAAATATTCCACCGTGCAAAACTGGTATCCGGGCGACCAAGACGGCAAAGGTGGCATTTACAATTTTGTCACCAAACGCGCCGATTGCCGGGGCGACAACGCCAAAGTATCCTGGACACAAGTGGAGACAGGATCGGCAATCACTTGGAAATACCCCAGTTGTATTTTGACCGGCGATAATTCAGTGGGCGAATTTTATTCGGTTGCCGTGACCAATAATTGCCAGCAGGCCGACACCGGCACCAAAATGATCCACATCGGCAAAAACACCCGCAGCACCATTGTATCCAAAGGCATTTCCGCCGGACGCGCGCAAAACACCTATCGCGGCTTGGTCAAAGTGCTTAAATCGGCGGAAAATGCCCGCAACCATACCCAATGTGATTCATTATTAGTGGGAGACCGTTGCGGCGCCCACACCTTTCCTTATGTGGAAGTCAAACAACCCACAGCACAAGTGGAACACGAAGCCACCACCTCAAAAATCAGCGAAGACCAATTGTTTTTTTGCCAACAACGTGGGCTGTCCGCCGAAGACGCCGTCTCCATGATCGTCAACGGCTTTTGCAAAGAAGTCTTTAAGGAGTTGCCCATGGAATTTGCCGTGGAAGCACAGGCCTTGTTGGGCTTAAGCTTGGAAGGGTCAGTGGGTTAAACCGTAGCTTTTGTAACCATGCACACCCCATTATCAAACTCGCAACAAACGGAAAAACCATGCTCAGTATTAAAGATTTAACCGCCAGTATCAACGATAAAGCCATCCTCAAAGGCATCAACTTGGAGGTTAAAGCGGGCGAAATCCACGCCATCATGGGGCCCAACGGTTCAGGTAAAAGCACCTTATCACATGTCTTGTCGGGCAAGTCCGGCTATGAGGTGACAGGCGGTTCAGCCACCTACCAAGGCAAAGATTTACTGGCTTTGCCACCGGAAATACGGGCACGCGAAGGGGTGTTTTTGGCCTTTCAATACCCGCTGGAAATTCCTGGTGTCAGCAATGTCTACCTGTTGAAAGCGGCGCTCAATGCCGTCCGCAAGCACAATGGCCTTGATGAAGTCGATGCTATGGATTTTTTGACACTGGTAAAAAGCAAAATAAAAGCTTTGGATATGGATGAAAAATTCCTCTACCGTGCCGTCAATGAAGGCTTTTCAGGGGGCGAGAAAAAACGTAATGAAATCCTACAAATGGCCATACTGGAACCAAAATTGTGCATCCTTGATGAAACTGATTCCGGCCTTGATATTGACGCGCTGAAAATTGTCGCCGATGGGGTTAATTCGCTACGTTCGCCAGACCGCTCATTTATCATGGTCACCCACTACCAACGTCTGCTCGATTACATCAAACCCGATTTTGTGCATGTGTTGGCACACGGGCAAATCATTAAATCTGGCGGGCCAGAATTGGCCTTGGAGCTGGAAGAAAAGGGCTATGGTTGGCTGGAAGATGGTCAGGTAGCAGCATGAGTGCGGCACTGACAGCATACACCACAAGTTACCCAGCTGTGGCGGAAGGATTGCCGGGGAATGCGTTGGCAGAATTACAAGCCATAAGGGAGGATGCTTTTGCGCAATTTTCCGCACATGGTTTTCCAGCAACGACTGAAGAGGACTGGCGTTACACCAACCTATCAGCGTTGCAAAAAAAAGCTTTTATCCCTGCATTGTCTGGCATAAATCCGGTCGATGCCGATTGGCTTGAATCCTATCAATTGGCGGATGCTTGGTCATTAGTTTTGGTCGATGGGCATTTTCGCGCTGATTTGTCGGTTTTGGCAGGTTTGCCCGAAGCAGTAACCATAATGCCCATGGTTGATGCCTTGGCACAACATGCCGAACAAGTCATGCCCTATCTGGGCAAAGCCCTCGCCAGTGCCGGACACGGTTTTATTGCCTTTAATACCGCTTGGTTCACTGATGGCTTATGGGTCAATATTCCCGACCAACAGGTTTTAGAAAAACCCATCCAATGCTTGCATGTTGTCACCCAAGAAGGCAACTTGGCATCCACCCGCAACCTGCTGGTGCTTGGTCAAAATGCCGCTGTACAATGGCTGGAAACATTCATCGGTAGCGATGATGTCGGTTATTTATCGGTTGCTGTCACCGAAGCCTTTATAGGGCAAAATGCCCAACTGACCGCCTATAAAATACAATGCGAATCAGCCCAGGCATTTCATTTTGGTGGCTTGTATATCCAACAAGCACCACAGGCCTGCTGTACCCATCATAATTTTGCTTTTGGTGGCTTACTGGCGCGTTCCGATATCCATACCGATTTGCACCAAGCGGCACAATGTGAATTGAACGGCTTATATTTGGGGGTCAAACGCCAACATATCGACAACCATACCCGCATCAACCATAACCAGCCTGATGGCATAAGCCGCGAGACCTACAAAGGCGTGTTGGCTGACCGTGCCAGAGGCGTTTTTCAAGGTCGGGTGGTGGTGGCGGAACAAGCCCAAAAAATAGACTCCAATATGAGCAACCGCAACTTGCTGCTATCGGCTGATGCCGAAGTGGACACCAAGCCACAATTGGAAATATACGCCGATGATGTCAAATGCGGTCACGGTATGACAGTAGGCCAGCTTGATGAAAAATCGGTGTTTTACCTGCAATCACGCGGTATTGATGAAGTCACCGCCCGCAATATGCTGACCTTTGCCTTTGCCAATGAAATGGCCGATAAAATCACTTTGCCCGCCTTAAAAGCGCTGTTGCTCGGACAATTGTTAGTGCATTTTCCGCAACATGGCTATGTTGACTAAGCTAGAGCTATTCCAAGCCTTTGTTGCCCCGGCTATTTTCATATCTGCTGCCGGTTTGTTTGTACTGTCGCTCAACGCCCGCTTGCTGGCAATGGTATCGCGCTTGCGGGTATTCCATCGGGAAAAGCATTTGGCGGCCTCAGCAGGCAAAAAACAAGAAGCGGCGGCTTTTCATTCGCAAATTGAATCCATAGAAAAGCGTGCGGAAAAAATAAAACAGGCTTTTTTTTTCATGTTGCTCGGTACACTGGGCGTTATGCTGACTTGCCTGCTTTTGGGTCTAGGGTTGTACGCCCCCGATGCCTTACTGTTTGCCGTCATCTTGTTTGTGCTATCGGTGTTGTCAATGATGATCGGCATGGGGTTTTACATTGCCGAAGTGTTTATTGCCTTAAGTTCAGTCAAAGAAGAAGAGAAATTGTACGGCCTGATTGACTCGTTAAACCTTACCGAAGAATAGCCCTAAAGTCGGCATACCACCATCGAATATTGAACCTTACTATGACCTACCCCATTGCCGCCATCCGTGCCGATTTTCCCATTTTGGCAGAAAAAATCCGCAACAAACCGCTGGTTTATCTGGATAACGCTGCCAGTTGCCAAAAACCGAACGCAGTTATTGATGCGATCAGTGATTTTTATCGCCACGATTACGCCAATATTCACCGTGGCGTACACACCTTAAGTGTACGCGCCACCGACAAATTTGAAGCGGCCCGCGAAAAAGTGCGTGTTTTTATTAACGCAGCCAGCAGCAAAGAAATCATTTTTGTACGTGGAGCCACCGAAGCCATCAATTTGGTCGCGCAAACTTTTGGCAAAGCCAATATTAAGGCAGGCGAAGAAATAGTCATCACGGCAATGGAGCATCATGCCAATATTGTGCCGTGGCAGATGCTCTGCCAACAAACCGGCGCAGTGCTAAAAATTGCCCCGATGAACACGCAAGGCGAACTGATTTATGAAGCCTTTGAAGCGTTATTGAATGACAATACCCGTTTGGTTGCCGTGGCCCACATGTCCAATGCCTTGGGCACTATCAACCCCGTGCAAAAAATCATTGCCGCCGCCCACGCCAAAAACATCCCGGTACTGCTCGACGGTGCGCAAGCCCTGCCGCACACTGCCGTTGATGTACAAGCCTTGGATTGTGATTTTTATGTGTTCTCAGGCCATAAACTCTACGGCCCATCCGGTATTGGCGTGTTATACGGCAAGCAAGCCCTGCTGGAAGCAATGCCCCCTTACCAAGGCGGCGGTGATATGATACGCACCGTCACCTTTGCACAAAGCACCTATGCTGGCTTGCCACACAAATTCGAGGCAGGCACTCCCGCCATCGCCGACGTAATTGGCTTGGGTGCTGCGATTGATTACCTGAATAGCATAGGCATGGCCTCCATTGCCGCCCACGAAGCCGAATTGCTGGCTTATGCCACCGAACAGGCCCAACATATAAAAAGTTTAAGGATTATTGGCGAAGCAGCCGAAAAAGGCGCGATCCTCTCATTTGTGCTGGAGCGCATCCACCCGCACGATATAGGCACTATGTTGGATAGCTTGGGCATCGCGATCAGGGCGGGGCATCATTGCGCCATGCCAGTAATGGATTTTTACCACCTTCCGGCAACAGCGCGGGCTTCATTTGCCATGTACAACACCCAAGAAGAGGTTGACGTGTTGATGGCGGGGATTAAAGGCTTGATTGAGGCGTTTGGGTGATAAATGTCAACAAAGTTTTCATTAACAGTACTGAAGCAGCAACTAAAAACCAAAACAGCACCGGAATTGGTTGAAGAAATAGCGGCGTTGTGTAAAAAATTCCCGCAAGTTAAGGAATATTACCAAGTCACTTTCTTAGGTCAGGATGACGTTGCCGTCCAAAACAAATACAAGGCTATTGTCAAAGCCGAATTTATTCCAGGTTTTAAAGTACAGTACCCCAAAGCCCGCCTGGCCGTTGCCCGCAAAGCCATTGCTGATTACAAAAAAATAGCCACTTCCAAATACGGGCTTGCTGATATTATGCTGACATTTGTCGAGTCGGGCGTTATTTTCACCAATGAATACGGTGACATAGAATCAGCTTTTTACAATAGTATGGAAAGCATGTATGAAAGCACCCTGAAATATTTGCTTAAAGAGCAAATAGTGGATGATTTTGATGACCGCCTACTGGCAGTGCTTAAGGATACCCGGCACATTGGCTGGGGTTTTTATGATGGCTTGTGCGGGCTTTATGAGCAGTATGTCGGGTATGAACCCGAACTCTAATATAATACTGATGTTACGCAAACAGCCCGCTGCATATAGGGATTAACCAAGCCCCCGCCTAAAACCGTTCGTTCCCTGAGCGAAGTCGAAGGGAGGGCGCAACCAGGCCAGACCACAAAAAAACAGCCGTAGATGGGGCTTCAGCTAAGTTCAGCCAACGCGCTGCGTAACATCAGATAATACTGTAACCGATTGGCAACTGTCAGGAATTCTGCGTGGAAAAATCTTGGAAAGATGCGATTAAAAAAGTGCTGGCAGAATCAGACACGCCATTGCACTATAGCGACATTAGCGAACAAATTTTGACCCGTGGCTATTACAAAACGGATGGGGCAACGCCATCTGCCACAGTCAATGCCCAAATAGCATCATCCATAAAACACGAAGGCCACAAATCCCCCTTTTTAAGGCTTGGCAAAGGCATATTTGCCCTCAGAGAGTTCCCGGGTATTGCAGAAAAGTCGATAAGTTACTATTTTGCTTAACAAAAGACAAATGTCCAGGCAATTTTAGATGAAGGGTTGTCGGACTCGATTATCCAATCTTTTGGCATGTATTGGCAAAGGGATTTGATTGTTTGGCGTAACGACCCTAAATTGTTCGGCAAACAACAGGCATTATCAAAGCCCGTCGATTTTGGTAAACAGAAGGGCATTTATATACTTTACGACCATCACACCGTTGTTTATGTGGGACGCTCTATTGACCGCCCACTAGGCAAGCGGCTTTATGAGCATACCATTGACCGATTAGGTAGCCGTTGGAATCGTTTTTCCTGGTTTGGCTTGCTTGAGGTCACCTCAGAAGGCAATCTGCAAGAAACCACCCTGAATATTTCCTTTGCCACCTTGATAGGCACATTAGAGGCTTTGCTTATTGAAGCCCTTGAACCGCCGCAAAACAGAAAACGGGGTGATGACTTTTCGGTCATCGAATACATTCAAGATATTGACCCAGAATTACGGGAAAGGGAAATCCAAAACACCTTGCGTTCGATTAAACAAAAAATGCGCGGGGGCTCTTGATGCTGTTTTCCAATAGTGCATTGATAATTAAAAGGTTAATAAATGTTTTAGACCATTAAAGCCCATATACATCTAGGGGAGCAATCCGCTTTTGTCGCCGAATTTGCTATATTTCCGATTGTTACACAAGGAAAAACTTTAGATGAAGTGATGGACAATTCGCCAACGACATATCAGTGCGTAACCAATTTCAATTCTGAATAAACAGAGAAAAACCCATGTTTGAAGACCTACGCGACCTTTACCAAGAAGTCATATTCGACCACAACCGTAACCCGCGCAATTTTCGGGTCATGGACAACGCAGACCGTAAGGTGGAAGGCTTTAACCCCCTGTGTGGCGACCGCTTGACCCTGTTTTTAAAAATGGACGGTGACACCATAACCGATGCCAGCTTCCAAGGCTCAGGCTGTGCCATTTCCACTGCCTCGGTGTCGTTAATGACAGAAATCATCAAAGGCAAAACCGAAACAGAAGCCGAAACTCTGTTTAAAACCTTCCACGAAATGACCACCGGAAAAGACCCCGACATCCAACTGGAAGCAGTCGGCAAATTGGCGGTATTGGCAGGCGTGCGGGACTATCCGGCAAGGGTCAAATGCGCCACACTGGCATGGCACACCCTAGATGCCGCCCTAAAAAACGAATCCCAAGCGGTTTCCACCGAATAAGCCAGCCATTTCTAGCTTTTGTGTAAAAAATTGCATGTCATCAGCCTATCCCTATACGGGAAAACTCGCCGTACTCTACCAAGGCCAAGGCGATTTACCAACCCTGCAACAACTGGCGGAACGACTGCATGTGCCGCTCAGGCTTTCTACACAAGCCGATTTTGACCAACATGAAGCTTTTTTCTTAAGCTGGCGTGATGGTTGCTTAAAACTGCTGGACAAAGAACTGCTTAAAAAAGGCGGCATGGCAGTGGACATCGAACCCCGCCAAGGCGAACAACGTTCTTGGCCCGCCCCCAAAGATGGCGCTCTTGCGAAGGCGTTGGGGCGTAAAACCCAAACTGTCATCGATGCCACCACTGGTTGGGGGCAAGACAGCCTGCATATTTTCCGCATGGGCTATGGCTTGCGCTGCATCGAACGCTCGCCCGTCATGGCGGCTTTGCTGGCTGATGGCTTCCGGCGTTTGGCACAGGCTGACTGGATGCAACGCATACAATTGCAGCCACCCGATTTGCTGGTTGGCAATGCCATAGAACTCTTGGCAAATTTGCCAGAACCGCCTGATTGCATTTACCTTGACCCGATGTTTCCGCCTAAACGGAAAAAATCCGCATTGGCGAAAAAACCCATGATGGTGTTGCGTGACTTGTTGGGTGATGACGAAGACAAAGACCGTTTGTTTGTTGCGGCGATGCAAGCCACCGGCAAGCGGGTGGTGGTGAAGTGTCCTGACTACGCAGAGCCGTTAGGCAACAAAACTAATGAAGTTTTCTATGGCAAACTATTACGGTATGATGTTTTCCTGAAGAACTAAATAATAAGCATGAAATAACGCAGGCAGAAATACAACCCCTACACATGCCCAACTGGGTTTCATGCCATTTGGGTTTTTACCGCATTAATCTTAAATTAAACAAAAGGATCGTTATGTCAGAGTGGCAAGATGTAATCGCCGAGTATGCCTTGGCGAACGGTGAACACGTTGTGGTTGATCTTGATGGTACTCAAGTCGCTGTATTTAAACTCGATGGCATTTGTTACGCCATTGAAGATGCTTGCACCCACGACGGCGGCGAAATTTCAAGCGGACTGCTCAACGGCAGCGAAATTGCCTGCCCACGGCACGGGGCAAGGTTTTGCATTAAAACCGGAGCAGTGCAATCTCCACCCGCTTACGCAGACATTGCAACTTTTCCAGTGCGGATTGAAAACGGGATCATACAAGTCACCGATGACCGATGGGATTAATTTGTATAAACAATAGCTTATATAATTATTATTAACCGTTAAAAACTACCGCCAAAGGCGTGAATTGAAGACTGGTTTAATTTTAAGCAATCGTTTATAATGGTCAGCTTAACGCAAAATAGCGTCGCCTCGGTGGCGAAATTGGTAGACGCAAGGGACTTAAAATCCCTCGGTGGTAACACCGTGCCGGTTCGACTCCGGCCCGAGGCACCAAATAAATCAGGCACTTAGGATTTTATCCAAGTGCTTTTTTTATGCCAGTTAAAAAAATGTCCCAAAAATGTCCCATTTCAAAATAAGAAGCCACAAAACACCGCAACAATTGCCGTCTGTTTAGGCTATTTTTTCTAACCGTTCCCTCCATTTTTCCGCCCAAAACCGCCGCAACCTTTGCCGCTGTCCAAAAATTATTTTCAGCTTGGCATAGCCCCCTATAACTTGCGTTTTGCAAGTGGCTAGGGCAAACCCTAGGCTAGGGTTTTTTGTGGCTGTGGTGATTGTGTGGAGCTTTATGGCGAGGTTGGGGCGAGGCTAAAACTTCATTTCTCCATTGCCTTGACTTGTAGCCGGATGCCGCTGTGGGCTTGCAGGTGCGAGATGACGGCAAACAGGTTGCTGGCTTGCGGGTTGCCTTTTTGGCTGAACATACGCATCAGGCTTTTGGGCGGCGTGTTGGTGATTTCGCTAAGGCTTTCAAAGCCGATGGTGGCGTTTATGTAGTCGCGCAAGATGGTTTTGCCTGTATCGACTTCGCCCGACAAAAGGCACTCTATGCCTTCCAGCAGAAAAGCGGCCTTAAATTCTGTATCGCGCTCAATACGGGCTTTGATGGTTTCTTTGAAGCTGCGGGTTAGTGTCATTTTGCACCTTTGTTTTTGCGTTGTTGGTAATCTTCCCATCGGGTTTGGGCGCGTCCAATATCATGCTGCTGGCGTTTTTTTGTGCCACCTGCCAGCAATATCACCAGCTTTGTGCCGTCTTTGCCAAAATAAATACGGTAGCCTGCGCCAAAATTGATACGGTATTCTAGGACACCTGCACCTACCCCTTTGGCGTTTGAGAAGTTGCCTTGTCCCATGCGGACTATCGCGGTGGCCACTTTGGCTGCTGCGGTGCTGTCCAGGCCGTCAAACCACGCTGCAAAGGGGCTGTTGCCGTCTGTGTCAAGGTATTCTACGATTTCAATCATGGGGCAAAGGTAACGCATAAGTTACCTTATGGCAAGGTTTGTTCGCTTGCCAGCCGCTTTTGTTGCCTCGTCTTCTATCTCCCCGCGTAGTTGTTTAATTTCTTCTTGGCATAGCCCCCCCCTTAACCCCTTATTGCCGCCCCAACTTAGCAAGAAAATAAATGCCCGCTATCTTTGCCGCAAGCGTTTTATCATCCATGCCGGAGTTGTCCGCACCCGCTAGGTTTCGCCCTTTAATGGCATCACCCTCAAGCCCCGCCTCTTGCCGTTCTTTGACTGTTAGGAACAGCTTGTCTAGTTTATCGGCTATTTCCTGTGGGCTTAATTGCTGGCATCCGCCAACCTTCGCCGCCTGTTCTTCCAGCTTCATCAATCTTGTTTTAATCCTCATTGCTTTTGCTCCAATTGTTCAACACGTTTTTCTAAATCAGATGTTTCGATAACCTTAGCCACGCCCTGCAAGCACCAAACCAGCTTGGTGGCATCCTGAACGTCCGTCACGCCGCTCCGTGCCTCGCGGTACACCTTGCTCATTTCGCGTTTAACGTCCGCTATCGTGTCCAGCTTGCAGCGGTAACGGCCTTTGCTGGGGGGTAGGGCCTCCACCTCGCCTGTTAGCCCATCAATCTCTACGGGATAATCATTGCTCATTTTCTCGCCTCCTAACGGCAGGTAATTCAGGTTTAAAGTTCATTGAACCGCCCGTTAAGGCGGTATGTGGCTACCATCAAGCCTAATGGTAGCGGGGTGGCGGGTTCATCTTTATCAGCCAGTCGCGGTATTGTTCGGACAATCCGCTGAATGTGACTGGTTCGCCCAATGAGGTGTAGACGGTGAACGCATCGGGCTGTTCGGCTTGCAATGCCCTTATGATCTCTGCCTTGTGGGCTTTCAGGTAGGCTAGTTGCTGGGCTGTCAACTTTGAGAACGGGGCAACCGCCAATTGCCCGTCTTCCAGTTCTAGTGTGAAGCCAGCTTGGCGTATTTTTTCCAGTGGACTCATAATAGCCCCCTATCGTAGTGTGCCGTTTTCCCCCCTGTATCCGCAACACCGCAACAATCTATATAATTCAATTGGTTAGGTTTTTTCGTTTCCGCAACATTGCCGCAACGTTGCGTTTTATCCGCAACATTGGCGTTATCCGCCACATTGCCCGCTGAGCCGTTTTGTTGCGGTGTTGCGGATAAATGGGGCTGTTGCGGATGTGTTGCGGATAAAGAATCATTCAACACATTGATTTTATTGACTTGTTGCGGTGTTGCGGATAATTCGGGAATATAGCGGGTAAATGCGTCGGTGAACTGCCACAATTCAAAGCCTTTAGGTGTTTGGTTGCCTAGCCTAATCCCCTTGGATTGAATCCCGTAATCCTTTAACCGCTTGGACACTTGCCTAAAAGCAATGGGCTTGCCTTTGTTGTATGTCAACCAAGGCTTTTCTTCATCCTCACATAGTGCCTCTATCAAGTCCGCTGATCTGATCTTGTCGCACCGCTTGTGTTCAAACACTTCTTTGATGTCCGCTAGCAGTTCAACACCGATGCTTAGGCTTTCTTCATTTGAACCGGACAACTTTAGGGCGGCGGCGGTGGCGCGTTCGAACCATGCCGGCCCTGCCAGTTGGGCTATCGCTAGCAGGGATTCCCATATTTCTTGCTTCCTGTCGTCCAAGGCTTCGGGCAGTTCGGGCCGTGCTTGCCTTATGGTGTCGCGGTTGTCTTCGGCGAAACGTGCCAGTTGGGATGCCAGTTTGCTGAACATGTCGGGTTCGGCATGGCGTAGGCGTTGCACTTTCTCGTTGGGCAGTTTGCGCCTCAGCTCCAAAACAATCGCCCTGTCCATGATGGTGTCCGGCAGGTGTCCGATGCCTGACAAGGCTTTAGCACCAAAGGTGTTGAAGCGTTTGGGGATGTTTTCATCGCCGACACAGCGGATAACGGAAGCCAGCTTGCGCTTGTACCCACAATTTATCATGCCGCGCAAGCCTTCATCGTCTTTCATGAAGGTGTCGGCTTCGTCAATCAGTAGCGTTGGTGTCCATAAGTCGATAGAGCGGAATAAGGCTGCTGTGGTGATGCTGCTGGAGGACAATGGGCGGTTGACAAGTTCGCCGATGATTTCCAGCATCTGGCTTTTGCCACAACGTTTCTCAGGTGCTGTTATTACGGCCAGTGCAGCCACTGGGATGACGTCAACAAACCATGTCATGACTACCCATAAGGCCGCTGCATCTGCAGTTTCGTCAGGGCATACCATGAACCGCTTTATTGTTGCTGTCAGTTGGTTGAGCAGTGCCTCGGCTTTGACTGGGCTAGGCCACGGCTCTGGCATAGGGAACATGTCATTGTCGGTGCTGGCTGGCTTGGTTGCTTTGCGGTGTTCATTAACAACCTTGTCCAGTTCGGCCTTAGGGATGCCTAACGCGTTGGCTGCTTCTTTTTTGGCGCGTAGGTAGTCGAGGGTGGGCATGGCTGCCAGCCGTTTGATGGTGTCGGTGTCGCTGGTGGGCGGGGTGCTTGTAATCAGCTCGTCCCGTAAATCGTCAAGGCTCATGATTTCACCTCCGCTTTAAGTTCGTCAATCAGGCTCATGGCTTGCCCTACCCTGAGCGCGTCAACTTCATTTAACGGATTGCCTTGCTGCAATTGCTGGATGGCAACATACAAAATCAGGGCTTCGTAAACCAGCCTGTCAAACAGTTCAATCCGGTTAAATTTTGGCGGTTTCTTGCCTTTGGCATAGGTGATCTTGTCGGGGAACAAGTCCGCCATTTCAATGCTGAGTGCTTTCAGCACCGCTGAAATGTCGCAACCCGCCCAACACTTGATAAGGATTTTGCCGTCATCGGTAAGTGTGACTTTTAATGACGGGTGCTTGTCATTATGGGCGGGGCAACACGCTAACCACTTGTTGTTGCCATAGGCTTTCACCTTGTCGAGCTGGTTCAGGATGGTGTCCAGATTAGCCATTTTTCGCCGCCTTGGCTCTAATCGCCTTGAGTTCAGGGGCAAACATCTCATTTAGTAATTCAAGATGGAATATGCCAATCGGGCTAAGCTTGGGCTTTTCAGTCAAATAAATTGGCTGTGTGGCTTTGGCCTGTTCGGTTCTGGCTTGCGGGGGAAGGCAATGCCCCCCCACAATTTGGATTGCAGGGGCTGGCTTCATTGGGCGTTACCTCCAAGCAACCAGATGACAAACAGCATGGCGTAAACGATGATGGCGTATATCATTTTTCACCTCCGTTGCCGATGCAGCCAGCTTTGAAGGCTTGGATAAATTTGCCCTCGGCGAAAAGCAGTCCGTCAAGGATGTCGCGCTTCTCTTTCCACTCTTCGCTGTTATAAGGCGCGTTTTCTTGGCTTGCTCCGATAATTTCAATCTGCTCCCGTAACAAGGAACGGGCGGATGTGTAAAGTTCTTCGGCTGTCTCTACAAAGTCCGCCGCTGGGTTGCCGTCCGCTATCCATTTTCTGTAACGGATTTGTCCCGCCGTCAGTTCTTCGGTTTTAGGTGCGGCTATCGGTGCTTGAGGCTTATGCATGACGACCTCCGTTTTGGGTTTTTATCCAACCGAAAAACAAAACTTCGTCTATCAATACCTTGCGGCCTAAACGAATAATTGCCCCTGATTTGGCTAAACCGTTTGATTTTTCATTAAAAATCAATGCCCTGATTCCGCCCGCCTTAAAAGCTTTGTGTTTTTCGCAAAACTGGGTGACGGTTAGATATGCTGCAAGGCAATATGCCTTAGCGGCTTCATTCGATTTTTTAACATTTGTCATAAAATACAATCCTATTTAGTCATAAAAATTATCGCCAGCGGTTGCCGCTTTTGATGGTTTATATGCTAAACGATTGTTTTTTATGAAAATATTAGGCAAATGGTAGCTGCCTATATTGCCTAGGTTGCCTATATTTTAAGTTGCTGATTTTGTGGGGCAAAAAAAAGGGGCTTTTTAGCCCCTGCCTAGTTTATTTTTGCGAGGCCGCCCCGCTTTTAGCTTGATACCGTGTTCTTTGCTGTACTGCTGCCAAAAATGCCGCCGCCACGAATCGGGCGTTATGCCCCCCCAACAAGCCTTATCATGCCCAACTAATAATTTGTAGATGTCTTGGGCTTTGTATTTTGTTAAGTCTGCACCTGAGTCTTTAAGCCATTTTTTAAAGCTTGCTAGCTTGGTTTGGTAGTTGTCTTGCACTTGTTCTGTGCCAGTGTCGGGCGTTGTGTCCGGTGTGCCAGTCGGCTGGGTGGCGTTGTGCCATGCCCTGATATGTTCGCTGGGCATTTGGTACAGCTCTGTCAGTAGCCCCATGACATCCGCCGCGCTGTATGTTGCGGGCCAGTCTGATTCTGGGTTGCTTCTGTTCAGGTTAGCTTCAATCTGGCGGATGATTTCTGATTGTCCGGCCTTGTCAAACGGGCATTGCAGCCGTGCTATCCGCTTGGCTCTTAGGGCGGCTGGAAAAAAATAGTGGGTGTTTTTGGAAACATCAAGCCCCAACGTTTGCGCCGCGCTCAACCGCGCCTCTTTTCGCATTAGGGTTTCGGGTGGGTTAGGTTTAACGGCTTGTCTCATGCCGCAGGGCGGTTGAGTGTCATAATGCCTGCATTCCTTCAATGCTAAAACAAGTTCAATTAATGTCCATTTTTTTGAACGTTCTTCTAACCATTTGCTAAGCTCGTTTATTTCTATGCACAAGTCGTCCCTGAATTTAAGTGACAGGCTGTCAATGTGTTTATCCTGTACTTTCGGATTGATGTAATGGGCAAGTTTTGCGGCCTCTTCAGGTTTGATGTCGTTGAATCGCGCCCAATAATCCCAATCTATCAAGCCGCCCAAGCCGCCATTGATTAAACACTCTTTAACACCGCTGGCTTCTTCCGGCATTCCATCAGGTAGCAAAGCATTTATGTCAACCATCACACACCCCCAAACAGCTTGGCGTTCATGCTGGCAACCACGTTGCTGACATGCCCGTCTGACAAATGGGCGTAACGCTGCACCATTGCCAATGTCTTGTGGCCTAGGATTTCGGCTATCTCTGCGAGGCTTGCGCCGTTCATGGCTAGGTAACTGGCGGTGCAGTGCCTTAAGTCGTGCCATTTGAAGTCTTGTATTTCTGCGCGTTCTAGGGCGTATTTGAACGCGCTCCTAAGTTCTATGGGTTTGAGTGGGTTGGTGGTGCTGGGGAACACTAGCGGGGTGTCCATCCGCCGTATTTTGCCATAGTCGCGTAGCAGTTCCAGCCCATGCCCTGCGAGGGGTACGCGCCGCCGCTTGCCGTTTTTGGTTTGGTGCAAAATCAGGTAGCCGTCTTTCAGGTAAATGTCTTTCCATTGCAGGTTCATCAATTCGGCTTGCCTCATGCCTGTTGACAGTGCGAGGATGACGCACAAATAAAGCTGCGGGCTGGTGGATGCTTGGCATTCTGCCAGTAGCCTTGCGCGTTCTTCGTCGTCTAAGAACCTTACGCGCCCCTCTGCGTTGCGGGGCTTGGTGACTTTGCGGGTGGGTGTGTCTTCAAGCCAGCCCCATTCTTTCACGGCTATGGTGAAGGCGTGGGACAAGGCCGCCATATAACGCACTACGGTGGATGGGCTGCGCTGGGTGTGGCGGTAGGTTGTGCCGCTGGCTAGTTCGTCGCGGTATTGGACTATGAGGGCGGGGGTGATGTCCGCCAAAACGTATACGCCCATTTTGCTTTTCCACCATTCGAGCTGGGTTTTTTGTTTGGCGGCCTGTTTGGGTTTGGTGGGCAACACGTCTTTTATGTACCTGTCCACCAAATCACCGAAAGTGTGCTTTTTGGCTTCGGCGGTTTTGAAGTGGCGGCCTTCCCTGATGGCGGATTCGGTGTCTTGAATCCATTTCTTAACGTCTGTCTTGCGTTTGAAGGTGGCGGTTTGTGTCGGGTAGCCTTTTAGGCGGATTTCGACAAAATAGCGGGGTGTGCCGTCTTTGGCGGTGCGTTCTTTGATTCGTGCCATTTTGGATGCTCCCTAGTGGGTGCAATGGCAGGTTTGATATAATCAACTCAGCCAATGCTTAACCCGATCTGTTAAGTTTTGGTAAGGCCCTGTTTGGTGGTGGTACACCTGCGGGGCCGCTTTGTTTCTAGGGTTTCATTATAAACTTTTGTCCCATTTTTGTCCCAATTGCCAGTAAAAAATGGGAAAAAAAGGTAACAATTGGCAACACTGTAATAACGCTAATATTCTGTTTTAATTGCTGTTGTTTGTTGGGTTTTGTTGTGGTTTTTTCGATTTGATAGACTTAAAATCCCTCGGTGGTAACACCGTGCCGGTTCGACTCCGGCCCGAGGCACCAAATAAATCAGGCACTTAGGATTTTGTCCAAGTGCTTTTTTTATGCCCGCTGGTTTCCACGTGCCACTCACGTGCCACTAAAAAATAAAACGCCACAAAACACCGCAACAATTGCCGCCCAACACTTGGTATCGGTAAATAAGCGATGGCTTTTTTTGGCATAACAAGCGCCCGGTTAGGTGGCGTTGTTAGTGGGCATGATTGGCGGGCATCAGGCTGGACAATCGGTAAAACCGCCCCAATCCCACCAAGTCCAGAAACGTCAAGCGGTGTTTGGCGGTTTGCTTGCTTTCTGAATCCAGCAAGACAAAACCCTGTTTTTGGTAAACTTACCGCCGCGCTTTTGGCAGCTTATAGCTTATGTAAAGTGTCAAAATTGGGCCAAAACCATCCTAAACATCAAGGGTCTAAGGTTGCGCTTGCGCACCGGTCAGCGTTGCGGGATTGCATGGTGGGCTTTTTTTGGCCCATTGATCGGTGATGTCCTTTGGCACTCTGCTATGCCAATATTGCCCTATCTTGTCCACCATTTCTAGTGTTAGTTCACCGCAAAAGGCCTGTTGAAGATTGGCGGGATGCTCGAGTCGCTTGCGCATGGCATCTTTGGCTGCTTGGCCTTCAAAAGGAATTTGGGTGAGTAGCGATTCGATTTGCCTTGCCGGCACCGAACTGAATTGTTCGGCTTGGCAGCTGTCCAGGCTCGCGTGATGAGCCAGCGCATACTTGATGCGTTCTTTGCCTATGATATATGAACCTTCAATTTGACAATTCGCGCCTTGCAGCTGCGCTTTCGCCAAATTCGCAATTTGCAGTTGAGCTTCCTGTAAATACGCGCCCTGCAGCTGTGCATTCGACAAATCCGCGCCTTGCAGCTGCGCCCCCGACAAAGCCGCGTATTGCAGCTGCGCGCCCCACAAATCCGCGCCTTGCAGCTGCGCCCCCGACAAAATCGCGCCTTGCAGCTGTGCCCCCGACAAAGCCGCGCCTTGAAGCTGCGCGTCCCACAAATTCGCGCTTTGCAGCTGCGCTTTAAACAAAAACGCGCTTTTTAGCTGCGCCCTCATCAAAACCGCACCTTGCAAACTGGCATCTGCAAGCTCTGCCCGCACCATCACACTGTCTGATAAATTGGCATAATTTAAGGAGCGTTTTCGCCAATTTTGGCGTTGGCCTTGTTGCCACCATTGCTCGGCTATTTTGTAGTTGGCTAAATCGGTGAGGCTTGCTGCAGGGTTTGGTTTGGCAGCATTGGCCTTGGTTTCATATGCTTTAGGGTTTGGAGCAGATAATTCATGATAGGCCAGCATTTGCAAGGCATTTTTTTCATTTTCATCAATGTTGACCAAGATTCGGTCACGGACTTGAAGGCGGGGCAGCAGAGCGTCCAGATTGGGATTTTGGACTTTACTGATAAATGTGGCGGTGGAAGCAACTTGCCAAGCACTGCAAAACCAGAGTGTCAGCAACAAGCTAAGCATGCCCAGCAGCAAAGTTTGCAGGGCGCACAGGCTACGTTGTAGCCGGGCGAGCCGCAGTGTTAGCAGAAAGAATACAGCAGGGACAAGCCAAGCCGGCGTGGGCAGGGAGCTGAACAAGTCCATAGCAATAGCGGCAATCATCACTACTGGGAATAAGCCGGCAAACACTCTCGACCATTGCGAGTGCGGCAGGATTGGTGCCTGACTCCAGCGGCGGTAAAAAAAGCAGAACAAGGCAAAATCGACCGCCGTCAAGATAAAATGCAGCACCGAAACCAGTACGTTTTGATACGCACCAAAGCGCACTTGCAGCACCAGAAACACCAACAACGGCAATTGGTAGGCCATCAGCCATACCATCCATTCCAGTAGCCCGCCGATGCGGCTTTGACCCCGACGGGCATAGGCGAAGTCGAGGAAAAAGGGCTTTAGGTCGCGCGGATCGGCTCGGCCGCTGTTCAGGACTTGCCAGCGCTTTAGCTTGGCCAGGTGTTCGTCCAGGTTATGCAGCAAGTGGCCATGCAGGATGAGCAGCATAACCGGCACCACGATGAACCACGCTAACGGTTTTAAGCCCAGGTCGATTAACGGCAGTTTCATTGACATGCGGTTCATCAACAAATCTTCGTCGCTAATGCCCAGCACCATCACCAAGGTATAAAGCAGTACGCCCATGAAGACGATGAACAGATTGCGGTTTTTATCGGTTGAGTCGTCAAGATTGTCTTTGGCGTTGGTTAACGCTTCTTGACTGCGGGAGGCTCTGCCTGGATTGAGGGGGGTTGGCATGGTGGCGGGCTTGGTCACAGGTAATGCTTCGATTTTAGCAGGATTTTTCTGTCCAGTTCAAGTTGCCAAGCTAGGTAAAGGACAGGTGGCCTTGTTTAAGGTACGCTCCTTGAGCGAAGTCGAGAAGGGTGGCGTCGTAGCACATAGTTTGGCACGCCATAGGGTGGTAGTGGGGGCTTCGACTACGCTCAGCCAACGCAGCACTTGGCTCAGCCAAGGTGCTTTGCCAGCGTGGGGTAGGGGCTTCGCGCTCAGCCAAGGTGTTTTGCCAGCGGGGTGGCGGGCTTCGATTACTTTTGAATCCACGGGTATGTTTATGGCTGCACGGCTTGGCTATCAGCCAGGCCATATAATTGGTCCAGCACAGCGTGGATTTCATCGGTGCCGGTTTTCTTTAATGATGAAAACAACTGCAAACTGACAGGCATGGTCACCCCTGCCAGTGCCTTTTGTACTTGTAACAAGGTGTTTTTGGCGGCGCCGTAGGTCAGTTTGTCGGCTTTGGTCAACAAGATATGCAATGGCAAGCCGGAATGCTGGCACCATTCCACCATTTGCCAGTCATAATCGGTTAGCGGATGGCGGACATCCATCACCAGGACAATGCCGCACAATGATTCGCGTTTGGTCAAATATGATTCCATCAAGCGGTGCCATTGCAGCTTGACGTTCTCCGGCACTTTGGCGTAGCCATAGCCCGGCAGGTCGACAATCCGCAAATGTTCGGCAAACTGAAAAAAATTGAGCATTTGGGTGCGCCCGGGGGTCTTGCTTATCCGGGCCAAATGGTTTTGCCTGGTCAGGGTGTTGATTGCACTTGATTTTCCGGCATTTGAGCGGCCTGCGAAAGCCACTTCCCGACCGATATCGTCGGGGGTGTTGTCAAGGCTGGGGGAGCTGTTGATAAAGGTTGCGCGGTGATAGACTGGATTCATAGTTGCCTCGCTAAAGCTAGCTAATTAAGGTAAAATTCGACCACGCAAAGGCGGCCTGTCAACATGACAGGCTAGCATAAAATGAACAACTATTCCGAAAGGAGATTTTCAATGAACAAACGCTTGCTGATTGCTTCACTGGCCTTGGTATTTTCCGGCTTTTCAACCACTTTGTTCGCTCGGGCCGATGCGGAAGCTGGCAAATCCCATGCCGCCGCTTGCGCCAGCTGCCATGGGCCGGAAGGCAACAGCATTGTCGGTAGCTTCCCTAAGTTGGCACAGCAGCATAGTTCTTATCTTATCCAGCAACTCAATGCGTTTAAGAGTGGTGCCCGTAAAAACCCCATCATGTCCGGCATTGCCATGTCTTTGGATGAACAGGCCATTAAGGATATAGCTGCCTATTATGCCGGACAGAAAATCGCCGCCAACCCTGAACCGACCTTACCGAATAACGATGATGATGACGAGGAAGCCGCCGCCCCGGAACAGGCCGTGAAGCCAAAAACGATGCTTGAGCTGCTGGCGCAAGGCGCCGATTTGTACCGCAACGGTGATTTGGCCCGTGAGGTGTCTGCCTGTGTTGCCTGCCACGGCCCATCGGGTGACGGCAACTTGCCTGCGGCTTTCCCATTGATAAAATCGCAACAGCCGGATTATTTGATTAAAACGCTCAACGACTTTAAATCCGGGGCGCGCACCAGCAACCCTGAGAATATTATGCGGATGATTGCAAAAAAAATGACCGAAGAAGAAATCAAGGCGGTCTCTTACCGTATTTCTACCATGAAGTAAGCTTTATTTACCCTGTATCCCACTATTAAGCCAAACACTGGAGCCCTTTCCACCATGATGTTAAACAAATTGCTAAACAAGCTGGCCCTGACCAGCATTCTGGCCGTTGCTGTTGCCTTTGTGCCGTTGGCGCATGCCCAGGAAGCTGGCTACCAAACTTTGTCACCCGCGCAACCTACCCAACACCCGGACAAAGTGGAGGTGATTGAGTTTTTTTGGTATGGCTGCCCGCATTGTTATGAATTTGAGCCTTTGTTAAAAAAATGGGTTAAGGCATTGCCCGCAAATGTGGAGTTTATCCGCCAGCCTGCGGTGTTCAATGAGTTATGGGGCAAACATGCCAAGGCTTATTTCACCGCTGAAGCATTGGATATGGTGGATAAAATCCACAGCGATTTTTTTGACCAGGTGCAGAAAGCGTTACATGGCAACGACCCTAAAAATAAAATGGATAGTGAAGAGCAATTGCAAGCGTTCTTTGTTGCCCACGGGGCGACTGAAGCGGCTTTTAAAGAGGCTTACCATTCTTTTGCGGTTGATTCAAAGATGCGCCAAGCACCCGCTATTGCCGCACGCTATGGCATTACCGGTGTCCCCGCATTGGTTATCAATGGCAAATATCTGACCAACGGGCCGTTATCCGGTTCGCATGAAAAAATGCTTGAAATTGCCAGCAAACTGATTAAGCAGGAAGGCGGCAAGTAATTTTACTAAGCCGGTAACTGGCCATTTAGGCCGGAGTTGCTCTACTGCCATTATGGACTGGCTAGTTCACAACGCTAATAAGATCAATTTGAAAGGAAGGCATTGTTAATTTTGGATAGCTTTTGTTTTTATGTATATGAATTTAAAGCATGAAATACGAGAAACCTATACTTAATTGGCAATGCCAGAAACCGATACATCTCTACGCCGTTTTTTAGCTGAACGAGGGATGAAAAAAGGCGATATTTCTGTATTTATTGTGGATGCTGTTAAATGGCGAGTTTTGAACAGACACTTAGTAATCCATAATAAAGGTTTAAGCCGTCCACATAAACAATTGTTCGCATTAAAACTCCATTAATAAAGACAAAGCAGCCCGAAGGCAGCTCGTGTTTCAGGTTTCAGGGCTTGGTTTTTCATGACATGGGTAAGTTCGTCATCGTCATAATTTAGCGGAACCGACGCCAAACAGTGCAGTGCCGCCCGATTGTTTGTCGTCCTGTAGTTTAATCACCCCGCAGCCCAGATCACCTGACGGCCTTTAACTATCATTGATTATGACAACTATTCTGCTTGTGTTTACTGGTGGCACAATTGGTTCGCTGGCATCAGCTGGTACGATCAGGCCCTGTGGCAGTGCCCGCCAGCTGTTGTTGGAACTGCTATATGCGCGGCAGCCGGGCTATCGGACGGTCAATTTCGACATTATTGAGCCGCTACAATTATTGAGCGAAAACATGTCGCCAGCCGCCTGGACGGTGCTGGTGGAGGCGGTGCTTGAGGCGCGGGCGGAACAGTATGACGGCGTTATCATTTGCCACGGCACGGATACCTTGGCCTATACGGCGGCAATGCTGGGCTTTTGCTTGGCACGCTGTAAGCCGCCGGTGTTGCTGGTCGCCAGTGATTATCCTTTGACCGACCCTAATGCCAATGGCCTGAGCAATTTTATCAGTGCTATTGAGTACATCTTACAAATCGGCAGCAGCGGGGTGTTTGTGCCTTACCGGAACTTGCACGGCATGTGTGAGGTTCATCTGGGCGGACGACTGACTTGTTCTTTGCAATTGGGCAGTGATTTTTACAGCGTGCAAGGCAAAAGCCTGCTTAAGTTTATCAACAAGCAGTTTGTTGCCCCATATCCGGGCATTGCGGAAATTGCCATACCCCACGGCATTGGCAGCGAGGCGGGCAGTTGTCTTGTGGCGGCGCGGTTTTGCCCGCGCCTGCTGATGATTAGGCCGTATCCGGGGCTTAATTATTTGCACTATGATTTAAGCCAAGTTGATGTTGTGTTGCATGACCTGTACCATTCAGGCACGGCTTGTGTGACCGGGCAATGGGGGGAGGATTTGTCTTTGCTGGCCTTTTTAAGACGTTGCCAAGCGGCCGGTATAAAAGTCTATTTGGCACCTGCCCTGTATGGCAGCGATGCTTATGAGTCGACTAGGGCTTTGGTGGCGGAAGGGGCGGAGATGATCTGGAACACGTCGATTGAAGCAGCTTATATTAAGCTGCTGCTGGCTTACGGCAATTTTAGTGAGGACGGGCAAAGGGCGCATTTTATCCATAGTGATTGGGTCGGGGAGCGGGTTGAATAAGCATCCCGCAGGGCTGGGCGTGGTTTTTGTTGGGGTCTATGCCTTACCGCAACCTACAAGCCGGGAGAGGGCGGGCATGTCTCGCACTTATCGGCAGTGCGATAGGAAAAAACTATTTTTTAATGGGTTGTATAGTGTTTCTGAGGGCTTTAATGGGGTTGTGCGCCGCATTGTCATGGAATTGTAAAAAAAAATTAACCTGTTTGTCACAGAAGGGTTTTAACCTTATTGACAGAATAACAATAACAAACTGGACTCATCCGGTCTTAGATTCTGCCCAAAGTCATTGAGTTGATCGGCTTTCGTGCAGAGCTGTGATACTTTGCTGAAGAGGGGAAAAAATGAAACTGCTGCTTTCTATCCATAAATACGATGTGTTTATGTTTACTTGGCTGATCAATGCCAAAATGCATAATCCGCTGTCAAAAATTGCCAAATACCTGTCGAAAACAGGGGATGGTCAACTTTATGTTATACTGATGCTCTTGCTGGTTGCGACTGAAGGCTCCAACAGCCTGATGCTTAAAGCCATTGCATTGGGTTTTGTGTTGGAACGGTCGATTTATTTTGTCGTAAAAAATGGCTTTAAACGTAACCGCCCGCAAGCAGCGCTTAAAAATTTCCGTAGCCTGATCACCCCGTCCGATAAATTCAGCTTTCCGTCCGGACACACTTCCGCCGCTTTTATGATGGCGACATTGGTCGGTTATTTTTTCCCTGTGCTGATGATCCCGGCTTATTGTTGGGCGGCGTTGGTCGGCTTTTCGCGGGTTGTGTTGGGGGTTCATTTTCCAACAGATACCTTGGTTGGTGTGCTTTTGGGTGTAGGGACAGCATTGTTTAGTTTAGGGCAAATCATTTAATGAGAATTTTTTATGGGGTGCAAGGTACCGGCAATGGCCACATCACCCGTGCCAGGGTTATGGCAAAAGAGCTGGCAGCTGCAGGCATTGAGGTCACTTATCAATTCACTGGTCGGCCCCCTGAAAAATATTTTGATATGGCGGTGTTCCGTGACTACCATGTCCGCACCGGCCTGACCTTCAGTTCCAAGAACGGTCAAGTCAGCTATACCAAAACAGCGATAAAATCCAAGCCCTTTTCGTTTTTTGGCGATATTAAGGAGCTGGACTTTTCCGGCTATGACTTGGTGATTTCAGATTTTGAACCGATCACCGCTTGGGCGGCAAAGTTCAGACAAAAGAAGGTGCTGGGCATAGGGCATCAGTATGCCTTCAATTATAAAATCCCCCGTTCTGGCTCGGACCCGCTGGCGGGTTTGATCATGAAATATTTTGCACCGACTGATGTGAGTGTCGGTCTGCACTGGCATCATTTTGGGCAACCTATTTTGCCGCCGATTATTGCCCCGCCGATTAAGCCTGACCACGTTATCTATAATAAAATCGTGGTTTATCTGCCTTTTGAAAATCCCCACGAGGTCATTAAGCTGTTGTCGCCTTTTGAAGGCTTCCAGTTTGACATTTATTCGCCCGAGGTGGTCGCCTCAAAATACCCGCATATCCGTTGCCATCCGTTATCGCTGGAGGGTTTCCAAAGTGATTTGCGTAGTTGTGCGGGCATTATCAGCAACGCCGGTTTTGAATTGATTGGCGAGGCTTTGCAGCTGGGCAAGAAAATCTTGCTCAAGCCGTTGCATTCGCAAATGGAGCAAATTTCCAATGCTGCGGCTTTGCAGCAGTTGGGTTATGGGCATGTGATGCGGGATATGGATATTGAAGTTATTGGCCATTGGTTGCATGACCGTCATGCGGTGCTGGTGACTTATCCGAACACGGCAAAAATTGTGGTCGATTGGATTTTGCAAGGGATGCCGCCAATGGACGCTGATTTTATAGAAAATGTTTGGAACTGCGTGGATGTGGTGAAGCAGCAATTGCCCGATAGTTGAGCCAACCCGGAGACAGCTGGTCGCGGGCATGACCCGCTGCTACGCACTGGGGTTGAGTTATGCTTTTTTGTCACCGCTATAACCTACAAGCTTTGGTGTCTTATGGCTTATCCTGAAGGGTCACTTGGTCAACGTAGGAACGCAGCACTGCATTGATCTTGGTTTGATAGCCTTTGCCCTGCCGACGGAAAAACTCCATCACGTTGGCATCCACGCGCCTATTGAGAACAACCTTGGGCTGATGTTGTTGCTGTTATTTTCTGGCACGACTGACTACATAAACACCTGCCAACACCAGAAAAGTACCGCCGAGTTGCAGGGCGGTGATGGCTTCTCCCAGTAAAAAATGCGCCAGCACCAGTGTGACTATCGGGCCGGTGGTGCTGATGATGGATGCGGGGCCGGCACCGATGCGCCGGATTCCGGCGTTGAGAAAAAACGATGGCAACACGGTCGAAAACACGGCCATAATCAAGGCCAGCCGATAGACTTCGTAGGGCAGGTGCCAAAGGTCCACACCACGCGCCAGCACAAAATGAGCAATGGTGACGATGCAAGCAATGCTCATGCTATAAGCTGTGAACTTGCCGGAGCCAATGCCTTGGGTCATATGGCTGCTGCCCATGACAAAAAAAGCAAAAATCACCGAACTGCCCAACACCAGTGCAGAACCCAACCAAACCGCCGACGACTCCCAAGACAGGTGTTCCACAAACACCAACATCATGCCCGCATAGCTGAGTGCCAGTGCAAACGCCACGCGTCTGCTGATACCCCGTTTGTGCCAAAGTGCGGTGAACAGTACGACGAAGGTAGGGTACAGGAACAAGATCACCCGTTCCAAGCCTGCCGATATGTATTGCAAGCCCAAAAAATCCAAAAAGCTGGCGAAGTAATAGCCCATCAGGCCCAGCAAGCCAATCAGCAAGCCTTGTTTTGCCGTCAATGCTTTGTTTTGCGGAGCGGTTTTGCTGCGGCTGTGCCATAGCGAGGCCAACAGGAAGAAGGGCAGTGAGAACAGCATCCGTAAGGCGATCAGGCTTAGGGCATCGACGGCGGGGCTAATGGCATAGGCCAGTTTGATTAAAATAGCCTTGGCGGCAAAACCCAGCGCACCCAGCAAGACTAAGATAAGCCCTATGAACAGGTTGGATTGGTGGGATTGGGGATTAACCATGGTTTTGCCAGGTGGTTGGCGTGTCAGTTGTTGCGGGCATGGGTGATGCCTAGGCTAAAAACGGCTGGTCATGAGGGGTTGTAACAAGGCTTTGATGTCGGCTTGTTTGTCCATGATGTCACTGCATAGGCGGAACTGTTCGTGGGCGCGCAGCAAGTTTTGCTGCGCATAGGTGGTCTTAAAATAGCGGTTGCCGTCCAAATAATCGGTATAGAAACGGAGACCCAGTTCAAAAGGGATGAGCCGTATTGAGGGGTATAGATAGCGGGCGTCCGCCGCCGAAAAGGATGCCCCGGCTTGGGCAAGATAGCCATCTAACCAAGCATTGCAAAGGGCCAGGTCAAATTGGCCGGTATCGGCGATATGGCAGCATGAACGCAGGCTATCGCCGATGTCGTAATGCACCAGCCCGGGCTTGACAGTGTCCAAATCAACTAGGCCGATGATATTGCCGCTGTGTTGGTCAAACAAAAAATTATCCAGCTTGGGGTCGCCGTGGATAACGCGCAAATGCAGCTCGCCGCTGTGCTTGGCCTGCTCCAAGTCACTGGTGATGGCTTGATGGCGCTCTATAAACTGTTGGCAATAGGCATCGACAGGCACGCTGCTATGGCTGGCGGTGTGCCAGTAATGGCGCAAGTAATCCGGGGCAACATGGAAGCCGGGCAAGGTGTCATGTAGAGCTTGCACCGGCAAGTCGCTGCATAGGCGGTGAAAATGTGCCAGCGCGAAACCGGTTTGCCGGGCATCTTGCTGGTGGCGTAGTTTTTTTAAGCTGTGGCCATTTGCAATGTAACTTAAGGCGCGCCAAAAATCGCCTTGGTCGTCGAGATAATACGGCTGCCCTGACAGGGTGTTGACCGGCGATGGCAAGTGCAGCTTGACCAGCCCTGCTGGTTTTTGGGCAATATGTCGGGCCAGCACCGCCATATTGGCGGATATCAGTTCGGGCGAGGGAAACACCTGCCGGTTAATGCGTTGCAGCACAATTGGCTGGTCGGCGGTTTCGACCAGAAAGGTGTCGTTAATCAGGCCGCCACCAAGCGGGCTTAGCTGGCCGATGTGGCTAGAAAATTGTCGGGCTATGGCGGTCAAGGCTTGCATCGGGGCGGGCTACACTGTGCTAAATGCTAAAGGGTTGCTTATGCTGAATGGCGGCCACCAGTTGCCGCAATGCTTGGCCACGGTGGCTTAGGGTATTTTTAAGTTCGGCGGAAAGCTCGGCGGCGGTGCAGGCAAGGCTGGGCAACCAGAATACGGGGTCGTAACCAAAGCCATTGCTACCCTGAGCATACGGCAAAATTTGGCCTTGCCACACGCCGTGGGCAATCAACGGGCAAGGGTCGTCGGCATGGGCGAGATACACCATCACACAGACAAATTGTGCGCTGCGCTGCCCTTCCTCTAGCCCTGCCAAGGCGTGCAGCAGTTTGTCCATATTGTCTTGGTCGCTGGCCCCTGCGCCAGCATAGCGGGCAGAAATAACCCCGGGGGCACCGTGCAGGGCAGCTACGATGAGTCCCGAATCATCGGCTATGGTAGGCAGCCCGCAATGGCGGGCGGCGTGACGGGCTTTGAGCAGGGCGTTTTCGACAAAGGTGGGGGCGGGTTCTTCCGCTTCGGTCACACCAAAGTCGGCTTGTGGCCTGATCTGGAAGCCGGTCAACAGGGCTTGGATTTCCTTGATTTTGCCACGGTTGTTACTGGCCAGCACGAGGGTGTCGGGGCTTGCTGTCATTCGGCAATGCCCAGTATGACACGTTGTTTTTCCAACAGTTGCTGGATGCCCAGTTTGGACAGTTCCAGCATGGCGTCCAATTCGTCTTTCCTGAAGGCGTGGCCTTCGGCGGTGCCTTGTATTTCGATAAATGCCCCGGCATCGTTCATCACGACGTTCATATCGGTTTCGGCGTTGCTGTCTTCGGCATAGTCCAAGTCCAACACCGGTACACCTTGATAAATGCCCACCGATACGGAGGCCACTTGCCCGTAGATGGGGTTGGTTTTGATTTGGTTACGTTGCTGCATTTTTTTGACCGCCAAGGAGAGGGCAATGAAGCCACCGGTGATGGCTGCGGTGCGGGTGCCACCGTCAGCTTGCAGCACATCACAGTCTATGGTGATGGTATGCTCGCCTAATGCCTTCATGTCAACCGCCGCACGCAGTGAGCGGCCAATCAGCCGTTGGATTTCCAATGTGCGCCCGCCTTGCCTGCCGTTGCTGGCTTCGCGGCTCATGCGGCTATGGGTGGAGCGCGGCAACATGCCATATTCTGCAGTGACCCAGCCTTCGCCTTTGCCTTTTAAAAAGCGCGGCACAGACCGGTCGACACTGGCGGTGCATAACACGCGGGTGTCGCCAAACTCGACCAGCACCGATCCTTCGGCATGTTTGGTGAAGCCGCAGGTGAACTTAATATCGCGCAGTTGGTTTGGGTTGCGTCCACTCGGTCTCATGTTAATGTTCCTTCAAAATAAAAAGCATTACAGTATACCTTAACCCGTCGCCATTCTGCGCCAATCATTTTAGAAGTTGCTGCATCTGCCGTGGCAATTGGTGATTATTCGGTTATAGTGGGTTATTGTTGAACATTATGTAGGACGACTGGACTATGATTAAAAGCATGACCGCCTTTGCCGCCAACGATGCGGAAATCGGCGACCTGACGTTAACTTGCGAGTTGCGTTCGGTGAACCACCGGTACAGCGAAATCAGTTGTAAGCTGCCTGAGCGGATGCGCCCTATTGAAGCGGATGTGCGTGCCCTGCTGGCTGAAAAAATCAGCCGGGGCAAGGTGGAGTGCAGCATCAGCTGCAAAAAACAAAACAAGGACAGCGGTTTTGTGGTCAACCAAGAGGCGCTGGCGGCACTGCTTGATGCTGCTTCGGTCATTGAACAAAAAATGCACTCCGCCGCATCGTTTTCGGCTTTGCAGGTGTTGTCTTTCCCGGGTATCCAGCAAGAACCGGACATTGACAAGGAGCTGCTTAAGCAAGCTTTGCTTAGGCTGGTCAAAGCCAGCTTGCAGGATTTGTTGGCTACCCGTGAGCGTGAGGGGCTGCAGCTAAAACAGTTGATCACTGAGCGTTGCGGCAAGATGCAAAGTTATGCCACCGCCGCCCGGGCGCGCTTGCCGGTGGTGTTGGCTTTGCTAAAGCAAAAGCTGCGCGACAAAATCACTGATTTGGTTGCCCAACCGGATTTTGACCGCTTGGAGCAAGAGTTGGTGATGCTAACGCAACGCTTGGATATTGCCGAAGAGCTGGATAGGCTGGAAACGCATATTGTTGAGGTATTGCGGGTGCTGCAGCAAAGCGAGCCAGTGGGCAGGCGGTTGGATTTTTTGATGCAGGAGTTGAACCGCGAGGCGAACACGCTGGGCTCCAAGTCGATGGATAAGGAAATGACGCAAATTGCCATTGAGCTGAAGGTGCTGATTGAGCAGATGCGTGAGCAGGTGCAGAATATTGAGTGAGGGGTGACGGGTTGTTGTAGCCGTGGCTTCTGCTAGGCCCAGCCAAGGTGTTGCGTGACATCAGTGTTTAATTTAAGCAGCGTACTGTAGGTGCTTGGACAATTCACGCCCCTACAGTACGCCAGCTTTTAATGCGGCACGTCGGTCGGCGCTTAGTTTGCCGCCCCCACCACATGGATGGTGGCCATCATGCCCCCGTCCTCATGTTCCAAAATGTGGCAATGGAACACAAAATCACCGGCAATGGCAAACGGTATTTGCACGTCGGTACGGGTAGATTGGCATACCTTGCTTCTCCAACTTGCCACTGTGCCATCACAACCTGCCCCACCAGACGGCAACGGTACATTGTCTTGTAAAATGCCTTGTGTCGGCACGCCGGAGCCAAGCCCTACCACTTCCCCTTTGGTCAACACTCTAAATTTGGTTTGATGGATATGGAAGTTATGGTCTTCACCGGTCAAGTTGATGAGCTCCCAATGTTCATAAACCGGCGTATTACCGCTCCCTAAAGGCAGGCACACCGTTTTTGCCGCATTAGGGAAAGCGGCAACATCTTGGAATGATCCAGGTACGGTATGTCCTTTATCATCGATCAGTTCAAAACCCAGGCCGAAATTGGTGCTGAGCGGATAGCCGTAAAATATGCGCCGTTTCCAGCCTGCCGGTAACGGTTTGCAAGCCGTGTTAGGCGCGATGGCTGCGTTGGCGGCATTTAACTGCGAGGCTATCTGGCGGTAATCCAAACCAGATGCTGCTACGGTTAGGGTCGGGAACTTTTTTAACGCCCCGCCGCCGGAAAAAGACACTTGTGCCAAGGTAATGGCTGGCCAGCTGTCCCCTGAAGGGCCGGTGGCATAGCCAACGGTTTGGAAAATCGCCTGGCTACCATCGGCTTTGATGACATTGCCGCCAGCATCCCGGTTGACCACCCAAACCTCAGCTCTGGAGCTTGGCATCATGTGCAGGCTGCTTGCACACACTGCTGCCGGATTGGCGCTCCTGACGCCCGGACACGGGATAGGGCGGAACTTTGCGCCGCCAATGGTTTTGATATCAGCCAAAGATATGCCGGTCGTGGGGGTGACACTAATGCCATCAATGGACAACAGTTGCAATGCCATACTGTTGGCCGATGCGGCTATGCCATTGTTGCTTTTGGTCAATTGCAGCTCGTAAGTGACGCTAGCCGAGGCATTGGTGATGCGCCAGATTTCACCGGCTGAATTGACTGTAATCGTGGGGTTGAGTTGCCCGCTCAGGGTAAAGAACCATTGGCTGCCATTATCGGCGGTACAAACCCCCGGAGTTGTGGTTGATGTGGCACACAGGGCGGGGTCTTCTTGATCGCTCAATAGTTGGTTATTGCTGACTTGGGTGTCCTTAAGGATCAAATGCCGGATGTTGATATTAGCGGGCAGGTTAGGTAGGTAATCTTTAACTTGCCCAATGGTGATGATACCGGATAGCCCTGCCGACACTTGGTTTAAGGCTATGCCGTGGGCATGGGGATGGAACCAAAACAAACCGGAGGGGTGGCCGACAGGTATGGGTATCTGGTAATCGATGGTGTCCATACGCACGTCGCCATGGATATGGGAGGTTGGGGTAATATCAGGTGCACCGTTTGCTGAATTGAAGCCTAACACAAAAACGGTGTCGCCAAAAATGGGGTTAAGCACAGTGGATAAGGGCAGGCTGGGTGAAACCAACATGCCGTGGGTATGCAGGTTAGTTGGGTTTTGCACCAAAAATACTTCGCCCGGATCGTCTTTATGCTTG
>Ga0207960_1000020_pt1 | contig 55650 bp, 49 predicted proteins | sample CryBogCBH29May08_FD_184613 | JGI IMG/M metagenome (GOLD analysis project Ga0207960, IMG submission 184613) | Freshwater microbial communities from Crystal Bog, Wisconsin, USA - CBH29May08 (SPAdes) | ecosystem: Environmental > Aquatic > Freshwater > Lake | place: Crystal Bog, Wisconsin, USA... | reverse complement strand
CTACACGGGCCAGCCGTTCGCCGATTCGGTCAGGGATATGATCGGCGCCACGGTGCAGGTCGCCAAAAGGAACGAACTGCACACCTTCGCGGTCATCCCCCAGCGGTGGGTCGTCGAGCGGTCCTTTGCTTGGTTGGAGAAATGCCGTAGGCTTTGGAAAAACACTGAACGGTTGCTTAACACCAGCCTACAATTCGTTAATTTGGCGTTTTTGGTCTTGCTTCTACGAAGATGTTGAACAGGTTCTTACAGGCTCTGGATACATTACCCAGTTCTTCAGCCAAATTTAAAAGACCTACTTTATGTTTGATAATTATTACGTTATTCTCAATCATGAGGGTCACCTCTTTCGGTTTGATAAAAATTCGACACTTCTATCTAACCAGTAACCCACTCTTTTTTCAAGAGCTGTGTCAGGTTAAGTCTGAACTAATACACATTAAACAATCAATAAGGGGTGGGGCATGGCTTGGCTGCTGTTGCTGATTGCTGGGGCGACTGAAATCGTTTTTGCAATCAGTCTAAGATATAACGAGGGTTTTACCAAGCTGCTGCCCTCTCTAGTCAGTGCGGCAACCGGTGGCATTAGTCTGTATTTGCTTATGCTAGCCATAAAAACCCTGCCTATCGGCACGGCCTATGCCGTTTGGACGGGCATAGGCGCGGTAGGCACAGCCATTTTTGGGCTAATACTTTTTAAGGAGTCTTGTGACTGGTTCCGCTTATTGTCTATTGCCCTTATCATTATCGGCATTATTGGTTTAAAACTGACCGACACACCTTAATATGCTGCATCTTATTTTCCAGTCACCTATGGCGGAGGCCATTATCGGGCGTATCGGGGCGGGCGATGGTGTAGTGTTTATGGGTAGTGCCGTGCTGCAACTGTTGCGCGCTGGTCGCCTCAATTGTGCCTTAGGTGATTTGTCAGAGCATAGCCCGTTGTATGCCTTGGCGGACGATTTGACAACGCGTGGCATAAGTGAAGATGAGCTGGTGCATGGGGTCACGCTGATTGATTATGCCGGACTGGTGGCCTTGACCGTCAAATATCCGCTTATCCAATCGTGGACGTAATAAGTTTGGATGCATTGTCCGTCGCCACCACCCACCAAGGCTTTCTGCTTAATCTGGATGATTGGAGCGAAGCTGTTGCCGTACAGCTTGCCGCGCACAACCAGATTGTTTTAACTGATGCCCATTGGGAAATTATTTTTTTTATCCGCAATTATTACCTGCAATACCGGCATCTGCCCAACGCCCGTGTGTTTACCAAGGCTATCGCCAAATCTTTAGGTGAAGATAAAGGCAATAGCCGTTATTTGCACCAGTTGTTCCCCGACGGGCCATTAAAGTATGCCTGCAAGCTAGCGGGTCTGCCTAAGCCGCCCACCTGTTTGTAAGCGTTTCTTTTAAGTGTTTCGCGTTTGTTTCATGTTGATACAACTATGTTTCGCTGGTTGTGTTATGAAACATTGTTCCCGCGTAGTCTGATACCGCCATGCCATCCGTTTTTCCTCTAAGGGTACTTGCCCTGTCCTCTATCTTTTTATAATATCAAACAGTTAGCGTTTTTTTGCGAGGCTGGGCATTTAATGCTGGCAAATTATACCCACACTTTCGCAAAGTTGGCTTGTTGCTTGCATTAACCAAATTAACTGATGTTAGGCAGCACATTGGCTTCGGCTAAGCCCAGTCAACGTGCTTGGTAACATCAGCAAATAACAGTGACCGCAACAGAGGATAGGCATGACCCCGCAGCAACTGAGCAAACTCCGTGAAACGCATAAAATCTGGTTGGATGAGCTGGGGCTGTTGTTGATCGAATTATTCCATTATTTGGCGCTGTTTGTGATTGGCGCGAGCATCGTGTGGTCGGCGGTACATGCGTATTGGGGGATGGTCGGTAACGGTCATGCCACTTTGGGCGATATTTTGTTGCTGTTTATTTATCTGGAACTGGGGGCTATGGTCGGCATTTATTTCCAAACCAATGCCATGCCCGTCCGCTGTTTGATTTTTGTCGCCATTACCGCCTTGTCACGATTGCTGATTGGGGACGTGCAGTCCCATCATCAAGACGGCATGGGCATTTTATGGGTGGCGGTGGCTATCTTATTGCTAAGTTTGTCCACTGTAGTCATCAGGCCCGCCAATGATAATTCCGATAAATAATGTGGTAATATCGGGGCGTGCTGATGGTGTTGGATGTTAATGATTGCTAATGAGGTTTTAAATAGGGGGTTGCCCGAATGCAAGACAGTCTGATAGCTAAACCTAATTTATTGCGTTGGGAGATAGCCGTTGCCTTGGCTATCAAGTTAATTTTGTTGGTGGGGCTTTGGTTCATTATTTTTCGTTGGCAAGACCGGCCGGCCACCAAGCCGGATATTGCCGCCCATTTTGCGTTGCCCGCAGCGCAAGCTAATGTTAATACGCACCACCCGTAACGGAGACTCATTATGTTCGGTGACGATGTTGTAATGCTATCGCGGATGCAATTTGGCCTGACCGCGCTGTACCATTTTTTGTTTGTGCCACTTACCTTGGGCATGACTTTTATCCTTGGCATCATGGAGTCAGTGTATGTGATGACCGGTAAGGAAGTTTACAAGGACATGACCAAGTATTGGGGCAAGCTTTTCGGCATTAATTTTGCCATGGGTGTGACCACCGGGCTGACCTTGGAGTTCCAGTTTGGCACCAATTGGGCTTATTACTCGCATTATGTTGGCGATATTTTTGGCCCATTGTTGGCCAGTGAAGGCTGGATGGCGTTCTTTCTGGAATCCACTTTTGTTGGCTTGTTTTTCTTTGGTTGGGAAAAACTGACCAAAGTCCAGCATTTGGTTGTCACTTGGCTGTTGGCGGTCGGCACTAGCTTGTCAGCCTTATGGATTTTGATTGCCAACGGCTGGATGCAATATCCGGTAGGCGCGGAGTTCAATTATGAAACGCTGCGTATGGAGATGACCAGTTTCGCTGCGGTGATATTAAATCCGGTGGCGCAAGTCAAATTTGTCCATACCGTAGCGGCTGGTTATGTCACCGGTTCAATGTTTGTGTTGGGCATCAGCTCTTGGTATTTATTGAACAACCGCGACATCGGCTTTGCGCGCCGCTCGTTTTCGATTGCTTCGGCGTTTGGCTTGGCATCGGTGTTGTCAGTGATTGTATTGGGTGATGAAAGTGGTTATACCCAAGGCGAAACGCAAAAAGCCAAATTGGCGGCCATTGAAGCAGAATGGCAAACAGAGGAGGCTCCCGCCAGTTTCACTTTGTTTGGCTTTCCTAATCAGGCGGAACAACGCACCGACTATGCGGTGAAAATCCCTTATGTATTGGGATTGATTGCCACCCGTTCGGTCAATGAAGAAGTCAAAGGCTTGAAGGAGCTGAGGGAAGACAGTGTGGTGCGTATTAAAGGCGGAATGCAAGCTTACGGGGAATTACAAAAATTGCGTGGCGGTGACCATAGTGAAGCCACCCGACAAGCTTTTGCCGAACACAAAGCGGATTTAGGCTATGGCCTATTGCTGAAGAAATATACCGAAAAAGTGGTTGATGCCGATGCGGCGACCATAGCCAAAGCGGCGGATGATGCTATGCCCAAAGTGGCGCCGTTGTTCTGGACTTTCCGCATTATGGTGGCTTGTGGCTTTACCATGCTGTTCGTGTTCGCCCTGAGTTTTTACTACTGCGCCACCCGTGTAGCCGACCAAAAACGCTGGTTGTTGCGGATGGCCTTTTGGTGTATCCCGTTGCCGTGGGTTGCCGCTGAAACGGGTTGGTTTGTGGCTGAGTTTGGTCGCCAACCGTGGACTATTTCCGGTATTTTGCCCACCCATCTAAGCGTCTCCAGTCTGAGCAGTGGGCAATTGTGGTTCAGTATTGGCGGTTTTGCCTTGTTTTATACCGTGTTGCTGGTTATTGAGCTGTATCTGATGGTCAAGTATGTGCGTATTGGCCCTAGCAGCTTGCATACCGGGCGTTATTGTCATGAGCAAGCAGTATACGGGGGTCACTAAATGAGCTTTTTCTCAAAATTATTGGGCAAGATTTCGATTGGATTCAGCTTGGTAGGGCTACTCGGGATGCTAGGCACGGGTGGATCGCTTGCCCAAGCCGCCGGCCCCGCATCGGAGCAGCGCTTGGAGGAGGTGGCTCAGCGTGGTGCCCAAGTCATGCCGTTCGCCTTGGACAAAACCCGGCATATTTTCACTAAAACCGCTAGCGGTGGTGTCCAGCAAGTGATAGTCCAAGAGGCGGACGACACCCAGCAAATTGCTTTAATCCAACAGCATCTGTCTGGCTTGGCGGTACGCTTTGCCAAGGGCGATTTTAGCGGGCCGGCAGGTATTCATGGCGAAACTATGCCCGGGCTTAAAGCGTTGGCAGCGGAAGCGGACCAGATGCAGTTCGGTTACCAAAATTTGCCCAATGGCGGGCAAATTGCTTTTGTGGCAAGCAAACCGGAGCTAGTTGCCGCTGTCCATCGTTATTTTGATGCCCAGTTAAGCGATCACGCCCGCCATGCCCAAGCAGACGGTCATGCCATGCATCATGGCCATCAGTGACCCAATCGATTAACGCTATATTTAGTTAAGGAGTATTCCATGTTTGATTATGAAACCATGCGTGTGATCTGGTGGCTGTTCATTGGTGTGGTCGCGATTGCTTTTGCACTGACCGAAGGTTTCGATTTTGGCGTTTGCACATTGTTGCCGTTGCTGGGCAAAACCGATATTGAGCGGCGCGTTATCATCAATACCGTCGGTGCGACCTGGGAAGGTAACCAGGTCTGGTTGGTGTTGTTGGGCGGCGCCATTTTTGCCGTTTGGCCTGCCGTCTATGCCACCTTATTTTCTGGCTTGTATGTGGCGATGCTGTTGGTGTTGTTCGCCTTGTTCTTTAGGCCGGCCGGTTTTGATTACCGTAGCAAAGTCAGTGATCCGCGTTGGCGCAACGCTTGGGACTGGGGCTTATTTATAGGTGGCAGTTTGCCGCCCGTTTTGCTGGGTGTTTTGGTGGGCAATTTGCTTTTAGGTTTGCCGTTCCATTTCGACCAAGATTTACGGGTGCATTATGACGGCTCGTTTTGGGGTTTGCTCAGCCCGTTTGCATTGCTCTGCGGTGTCATCAGCTTATTGGCCAGCACTTTCCATGGGGCGCTGTTTTTAAAATGGCGCACGGAAGGTATTGTTTACGACCGCTGCACCCAGGCGGTGCAAATTCTGGGGCCGTTGTTGTTGGCCGGGTTGGTACTGGCCTCGGTGTGGGTGTTCACCGGACTTGACCGTCCAGAAATCACCGCAATGGCGGCCACTAATGCGCCTTCAAACCCGTTCAACAAAACCGTGGTCGCGGTAGGTGCTGGCTGGTGGGCGCATTTTATGGCGCTGCCGGTGATGCTGGTGGCACCGATTTTAGGTTTTTCCGGCATGGCTATGGCGTGGTGGATGGGGCGTGGGCGGTCGGTGGCGCTGGCCTTCTTGTTCAGTAGCTTAGGCTTTGTCGGCCTGTTGTTGACGGTGGGTTTTGGTTTGTATCCTTTCTTGCTGATTTCCACCAGCGATCCGCAATCTAGCCTGACGTTATGGGATGCCAGCTCCAGCCACACCACTTTGTTATGGGCATTTTGGATTACCGTGGTGTTTTTGCCGATTGTGTTGCTGTATACCCGATGGGTGTACCGGATACTTTGGGGCAGCGTCACCGAGGCATCGGTTTTAAAAGATTCCCACACACTTTATTAGGAGCAACATCATGTGGTATTTCGCTTGGATATTGGGGGTCGGTTTTGCATCGGCATTCGCCATTATTAATGCAATGTGGTTGGAATCGGTATGCGATATAGACACCCACGGCATAGACCAAAGTTGCAGCACATTAACCCAAACAGGGGGAAATAAAAATGACCGTTGAGCGTATTGTCAGGATTGTTGCAGGTTCTTTTGTTTTATTGTCGTTAAGCTTGGGGGTGGAAGGCAGCCCCTTATTTGTCAATAGCCATTGGCTGTGGTTCACCGCGTTTGTCGGGGCCAATTTGTTACAAAGCGGTTTTACCCAATTATGTCCGCTGGAAAATATTTTAAAAAAACTGGGTGTCAAAACTGCTTGCCAAATACAGGCAAAACCATAACGTAATAATAAATAATGAGGAAATAATATGGCTAAGATCGTAATTGTTGGGGCGGGCATTGGTGGCATACCGATGGCTTTTGAAATGAAAGAGTTGGCGCGTAAAGAAGATGAAGTGGTGGTGGTTGCCGATACCCCCACCTTTCATTTTGTGCCGTCCAATCCGTGGGTGGGTGTCGATTGGCGCAAACCAGAAGATATCAAAGTGCCTTTGGAGCCGGTTTTTAAAAAGAAAAAAATAACCTTCATCCAACAAAAAGTGGCACGTTTCCAGCCCGAGCAAAACCAGCTCGAATTGGCGGATGGCAGCACTGTCAGCTACGATTATCTGGTGATTGCCACTGGGCCTAAATTGGCCTTTGATGAAATCCCAGGTTTAGGCCCCAATGGTTTTACCGAGTCCATTTGCCATGTTGACCATGCCGGCCCTGCGGGTGAGCGCTGGCTCGGTTTTGTGCAAGACCCCGGCCCGATTGTCATCGGTGCGGTGCAAGGTGCGTCTTGCTTCGGCCCGGCTTATGAATATATGTTCACCGTTGAAAGCGATTTGCGTAAGCGCCAAATCCGCGACAAGGTGAAAATGACTTATGTCACTTCCGAGCCTTATGTCGGGCATTTGGGCTTGGGCGGTGTGGGCGACACCAAGGGCATGTTGGAAAGTGAGATGCGCAACAAGCATATCAACTGGATTTGCAATGCCAAAATCGACAAAATCGAAGACGGTATGATGTATGTCACGGAAGTGGATGAAAATGGGCAAGTGAAAAAACAACATGAACTGCCGTTTAAGCACAGCATGATGCTGCCTGCTTTTAAAGGCGTGGATGCACTGTTTGGTATTGAAAAATTGACTAATCCAAGGGGCTTTGTGCTGGTGGACGAACATCAGCGCAACCAAGTGTACAAAAACATCTATTCGGTCGGTGTATGTATTGCTATTCCGCCGTTGGAACAAACCCCAGTGCCAACCGGTACGCCTAAAACCGGCTATATGATCGAATCAATGGTCACTGCAACCGCGCACAATATCCGTGACGAGCTGGATGGCAAGCAGCCGACCCATAAAGGCACTTGGAACGCATTATGTTTGGCGGACTTTGGTGATTCCGGCATTGCTTTCTTGGCGATGCCGCAAATTCCACCGCGCAATGTGCAATGGGCTTCACGGGGTAAGTGGGTGCATTGGGCAAAAATTGCTTATGAAAAATATTTCATGCGCAAAGTACGTAAAGGCTTGAGCGAACCTTTTTATGAGCGGTTGCCATTAAAATTCATGGGTATCATGCGCTTGAAAAAAACAGCCAAATAGCTGGACTGCATTTGCTGTTGATGGAAGCGGGGAGATTTTCCCCGTTTCTGGGCAATGCTGGAAATGAATGTATCCGTGAATGTCTCTAGGTAGGGTGCTTTTATAGTGCCTTTTTGAAAATTACATTTAATTTGGAAATGGTGCAGAATGCGCCCTACGCTATGAATTATTTAAAATTTTTTTTTATCAGCTCATTAATCACTACTGGAATTTCTACGGCGATCACTACAGCTGCCTATGCCAACCCGCCTGCTGCCGCACTGACTTTGTCGCAAGCGATAGATTATGCGCTGGCGAATAATCCCGAACTGGGCATTATGCAGGCACGGATAGACCAAGCACAAAACCAACTGGGCTTGGCGATGGCCAGTTACTACCCGCAAATTAAGCTGGGCATGTCTTATCAGCACAGCAATAATCCGGCGGAAGTTTTTGCAATGGTCATTGCCCAGCGGCAGCTCAATTTTGGTAACACCGATTTTAACCATCCCGGTTCTGCCGATAATTACCGGCCCCAAGTCACCGCTACCTATTCTTTATATCGCGGCGGGCAGGATTATCATCAAAGCCAAGCGGCGGAATTGGGCATAGCAGCTACTGAATTAGACCAGTCGGCAGTCCGTAACCGACTAGTGAATAACATTACTGCGGCTTATTACGGGCAATTGGCGGCGGTGGCGGCCAATCAGGTCAGCGAGCGTTCGGTTGCCGCTGTGCAAAGCGAGTTTGAACAATCGCAAAAACGCTATCAAGCCGGTACGGTGCTGAAATCCGATGTGTTGTCATTGCAAGTGCAGCTGGCGGAAGCCAAAGAAGAGCAAATCCAAGCTGCCAATGCCATTGAAATGGCTAACACCATGCTAAAAACCTTGCTGGGTTTGTCGGCTGGCGAGTCTTTGGCCATTAAGGAAACTTTGGCGCAAGCCATGCCTAAAACGCCGTTGAAATTTGAGGCGCTGTTGGCTAAGGCGGTGGCGCAACATCCCGAATTGCAGGCCGCTGACAAACGGGTCGCTATTGCAGAGCAACAGTTGGCTGCCGCTAAAGGTGCCTATTTGCCTCGTGCCGATGCTTATATGAGTTACGGTTCAAATAGCAAAAACTTTGAGTTTTCCAGCAATCGCGACAATGTCAGCGTGGGTGTACAAGTCGAAGTGGATGTGTTCAACGGTATGGCGACGCAAGAAAAAGTCAGGAAAGCCGAGCATGAGTTGGCTGCCGCACAAGAGACAGCCAGGCAACAGCGTTTGAAAATTGAAAACGACGTTAAAACGGCACAGCTCAAGTTGCAGGAGGGGCTTAACCGTGCTGAGGTGGCTATGACCGCCGTTGAGGCTGCCGAAGAGGCGTTGCGTTTGGTCAAGGAGCAACGCCAGGCGGGTGTGGTGACGGTGACCCGCTATATTGAGGCGGAAGTGGCCAGGGACAAAGCACACACACGGCAAATATCAGCACGGTTTGACGCGTTAAGGGCGGAATCTGAGCTGAAACAGGCAACCGGCAGTTTTTAAAAAGTAGCGGTGCAGGAGCGGGCCCATGATCGCGATTAACTATGCAAAATTTGCGACCGTCTCGCCGTACTGACTCTCTATTGAACTATACAGGATAAATTACCATGATTGAACCAGCCACAACATCCCATGCACCCCAATGGCTGCTGCCTGCCGTTGCCATTAGCGGCTTGCTGCTGGTCATTTTGTTTGCCCTTGGTTTTTTAGGCGGTGGCGAGAAAATCCCATCCGGCATCACAGCAACAACCGCGCAAGTTGTGCCGAATGCTGCCGCCACGCTAACGGTTAGCCGACAAAATGCCAGTAACCCTTTGTCTTGGCAGGGTACGGTGCGCTCGCGGCAAGAAGTCAAAATTGCGCCAAAATTTAATGCCCGTATTGTCGAGGTGCTGGTACACCCGGGTGACAAAGTAAAAAAAGGCGCGGTGTTGGCAAGATTGGATGACCGTGAATTGCGCGCCGCCCAGCAAGCCGCGCAAGCAGCCCAAGCGGCGGCACAGGCCCAAGCGGCAGAGGCCTTGCAGGAGGCAAAGCGCATTACTGATTTATATGATAAGCAAGCGGCCACTCGGCAGAATTACGACGCGGTGTTGGCGCAAGCCAAGTCGGCACATGCCCTGGCAAACCAAGCAGCCAGTGCGGCACAACAAAGCGCGGTGATGCTCAGTGAAAATGTCTTATACGCACCCTTTGACGGTATTATCGGCGAGCGCTTGCACGAACCGGGCGATATGGGCTTGCCTAACCAACCGATATTGACCTTGCTCAAGCCCGATGATTTGCGTTTGGAAGCGGCGGTTGCCAGCCATTGTGCAGAGGCACTCAAGCTGGGCATGGTGGTGACCGTGCGTATTGATGTCCTGCAACGCAGCCTGACTGGCAAAGTGGATGAAATTGCCCCGGAAACTGACCCGCTAACCCGTAGCCAAGCCATCAAAATCAGCTTGCCTAATGCACTGGGCTTGCAGCAAGGCCAGTTCGGCTGGTTGCAACTGGCTTGTCCTGCCGAAGGCGCGGCAGCGGCACAAGTGTTATTGGTGCCAGCAACAGCCATAGTGCATTACGGGCAATTACAGGCGGTAAAGGTGGTGGAAGGCCGACAATGGCACATCCGCCATATCCGTACCGGCAAATACTATGGTCAGCAAGTCGAGGTGCTTTCTGGCTTGCATGAAGGCGAAACGATTTTAGCGACGGGTGGATTACAGCAATGAGTACAGAACCGGTCAAAAAAGATAGCTTGACGGTCGCTATTGTCCGACTGTTCACCACTTCCCATTTATCCTTGCTGTTTCTGATCATTTCCTTGCTGGCGGGGGCGGTGGCACTGCTGGTGACCCCGCGTGAGGAAGACCCGCAAATCATCGTGCCGGTTATGGATGTGTTTGTACAAGTGCCCGGTGCTTCTGCTGAGGAGGTTGAGCAGCAAGTCACCACGCCGCTGGAAGTGTTGTTACGGCAAATTCAGGGGGTGGAGTATGTTTATTCAAGCTCGCGCCCCAATGAGGCGGTGGTCACGGTTCGCTATTTGGTTGGCGAAAACTTGGAAAACAGCCTGATTAAAACCCGGGATAAATTGCTTTCCAATCTGGATATTATTCCGCCTAGCGTGAGCAATTGGCTGGTCAGGCCGGTGGAAATCGATGATGTGCCGATTTTAATGCTCAGCTTGTCGTCACCGCTGCCCGAAAGGGGGGCAACCGAATTGCGCCGTATTGCCGATGAATTGGTGGCGCGGTTGCGTGCCGTGGATAATGTCGGTAAAAGCTGGGTAGTGGGCGGCGGGCAACGGCAGATTGCCATTTATCCGGACCCAGCCAAATTGCAAGCGGCCAATATCACCTTGCTGGATATACAACAAGCCTTGGCAAGCGGCAATGTCAACTTGCCGACCGGCAAACTGACTGAGGACAATAAGGAAATTGTTCTGGAAGCCGGCCCTTTCTACCAAACAGCGGAACAGGTCGGGACAACTGTGGTTAAGGCTACTGGTGGGCGTTTGTTGTATCTGCATGATGTGGCGCAAGTGCTGGATGGCGGGGCGGACACCGATTACTACACGCGTATCGGCTTCGGCCCGGCGGCGGCACAGATGCAGGCCATTGGCAATCATGCGGCTAGCACGCCAGTTGCTGGTGCAGAAAGGCCAATGGCGACTATTGCCATAGCCAAACGTAAGGGCAGCAATGCGGTCAGTGTTGCCGAACAAGTCTTGGCGGTCACCGAGCAACTCAAAGGCAGCCTGATTCCTGAAGATGTGCTGCTGACTATTACGCGCAATTATGGCGAAACGGCTGATCATAAAGTCAATGAGCTGGTCAAGCATCTAGGCATCGCTATTCTGACCATTGTGGTGTTGCTGGCTTTGTCACTAGGTTTTAAGGAGTCGCTGATTGTTTCTTTGGCAGTGCCGATGACCTTTGCCGTCACCCTGTTGTGCGATTATCTTTTTGGCTACACCATCAACCGGGTGACTTTGTTTGCCTTGATACTTTCATTGGGCTTGCTGGTCGATGACCCAATAGTGGATGTGGAAAATATCCACAGGCACTATAAAATGCGTAAAGAACCGCCCTTGCAAGCCTTGCTGAGTGCAGTCAACGAAATCAGGCCACCGACCATTTTGGCAACTTTTGCTGTCATTATGTCATTTGTGCCGATGTTTTTTATTACCGGCATGATGGGCCCGTATATGGCGCCAATGGCTTTTAACGTGCCGATTGCCATGCTGATGTCACTGGTGATTGCCTTTACTGTCACGCCGTGGGCAAGTTTTAAGCTGCTGAAAGGCGATTATGGCAAAGGCCACGGGCTTGAATTTAATTTGGCGGATACCCGTGGCTTTAAAATATACCGCTCGATAATGGCTCCGCTACTAGCCAGCAAAGCCAAGGCATGGCTGTTTTTAGGGGTGGTGTTTATTGCTTTTGTGGCTTCTGCGATGATGGCGGTCACCCGGGTTGTGCCGTTAAAGCTATTGCCGTTTGACAACAAAAACGAATTGCAGTTGATTATTGATATGCCCGAAGGCAGCTCACTGGAAGCCACCGACGAAGTGGCAGGGGCATTAGGCAATTATTTGGCTACTGTTAATGAGGTCAGCAGTTACCAAAGCTATGTAGGCTTGGCCTCGCCCATGGATTTTAATGGTATGGTGCGCCACTATTATCTGCGTCAAGGTGCCAATGTCGGGGACATACGCATTGTTTTGGCGGACAAAACCCACAGGGAACAGCCTTCGCATAATATTGCCCTGCGTATCCGCCCCGCCATTGAGCGTATTGGCAAACGATTCGGTGCCAATATTAAGATAGTCGAAATGCCGCCCGGCCCACCGGTGCTGTCAACTGTGGTGGCGGAAGTCTACGGGCCACCCGAAGCCAGTTACAGTGATATTATCCATGTTGCCAAAAGGGTGCGCGGCGATCTTGAAAAAACAGCAGGGGTGGTGGATGTGGATGATTTGGTTGAAGCCGACTACGCCAAGTTGCATTATATTGTTGACCGTGACAAAGCCGAGTTGCTGGGTGTGCGCACCGCACAAGTTGCCAAAACCTTGCAGTTGGCTATTGAAGGCGCAGACGTGGGTAGTTTGCATATAGCGGATGAACGGCAACCACTGTCCATAAAATTGCAGTTGCCACGCGCCGCCCGCTCATCAGAAGCCGATTTGTTGGCGTTGTCGGTGCAAACCGCCAACGGACAGCTCGTCCGGCTTAGTGAAATGGGCGGTTTTAGCCATGAACAGGGCGAGGTGGCGATTTACCATAAAAATTTGCAGCGCGTCGCTTACGTCACTGGCGAAATGGCGGGGCGCAGTCCAGTAGAAGCCATATTGGATATGTTCGGCGTATTTGACCAACGGCCTTTGCCGGATGGCTACCGTGCCGAAATGGCTGGTGAGGGCGAGTGGAAAATTACCGTGGATGTGTTTCGTGATCTGGGCTTGGCATTTGCGGCGGCAATGGTGATGATCTATGTTTTGCTGGTTGGGCAGACCGGCTCGCTGGGTGTGCCGCTGATTATGATGATTGCTATTCCGTTGACGGTGATAGGTATCATGCCAGGGTTTTGGTTTATTAATTTGTTTGCTGAGCCGGTGGGTGGTTTTGCCACGCCCATTTATTTTACCGCCACCGCAATGATTGGCATGATCGCCCTGGCCGGTATTGTTGTGCGTAATTCTATAATATTAATTGATTTTATAGAAAAAATTTATAGGGGCAATGCAGCCATTTCCTTGCCGGAAGCCATTGTCGAGGCGGGCGCGACGCGTTTGACCCCGATATTTTTAACGGCGGCATCCGCAGTGCTGGGTTCGATGATGATCGTGCTAGACCCCATTTTTTCCGGTTTGGCGTGGAGCTTTATTTTTGGTATCGTGGCTTCAACCTTGTTTTCTTTAGTGGTTATTCCGATCGTGTATTATTTGATCAAGTGGAAAATGCCGAAACAAGTGGTTGAAGAAGCCTAATTCGGCAGTTTGGCTGGCGGCTGAGTGCATTACGCTCCTAGCCGCAGTGCTAGCGGATGCTTAGCCATTTTGTTATAGGAAGCTACCATGCACATAAACCAGCACTGGCTTACCAGTGCCATGCCAATCCCATCGCCCAATTGTGACCAGCGACCAGACCCGCAAGACATCTCGTTGTTGGTTATTCACTGCATTAGCTTACCGCCCGGGGAGTTTGGCGGTGATTTTATCAGCCAGCTGTTTTGCAACCGGCTCGACCCCAACACTCACCCTTATTTTAGCGAAATCCATCTATTAAGGGTTTCTGCCCATTTATTGATTAAGCGTACAGGCCAAATAGTGCAATATGTGCCGTTTGACCAGCGCGCATGGCATGCAGGCCAGTCCAATTATCAGGGCAGGGCGCGTTGTAATGATTTTTCTATAGGTATTGAGCTGGAAGGGGTAGAGACAGAACCGTATACCGACCCGCAATACCAACAGCTGGCAGAGGTCATCAAGCTATTAATGGCAAATTATCCCCGTTTATCGCCGCAGCGCATTACCGGACATAGCGATATTGCCCCTGAGCGCAAAACTGATCCGGGTGAATCTTTCGATTGGCAACGGTTGCACGGGCTATTTTAGGGTAATTAAAAACAACTACTTGCCGGTCGAAGCAAAATAAACGGCGGTTTTTTTCAAACAAATGCTTGACACCCTGTGCGGACAGGCTAAAATGCACGGCTTTCCCACAGGACGGGGGGAGGCTGGCGGGTCGGCGGTTTTGCCCCGGCGGAAAAAAGATTCACGGAGTTGTTGACAAGGCGACGGATATGCGTATAATTGTCAGGCTCAGCGGGAGCAAAAGCCCGCCGCTCTTTAAAAACTTGGCCAAAACAATTTGTGTGGGCGCACCGCGCCGCAGGCAGCCGTATGAACGGCGTGCCCGCGCAGCGGGCGCGCCGGGCGGGGGCTTGCCCCCGCCCAAAGAAACAAAACATCATTGAACTGAAGAGTTTGATCATGGCTCAGATTGAACGCTGGCGGTATGCTTAACACATGCAAGTCGGACGGGGCGGCAACGCCCAGTGGCGGACGGGTGAGTAACGCGTAGGAATCTGCCCGGTAGTGGGGGACAACGTGTGGAAACGCACGCTAATACCGCATACGCCCCAAGGGGGAAAGCGGGGGACCCTCGGGCCTCGCGCTATCGGATGAGCCTGCGTTGGATTAGCTTGTTGGCGGGGTAAAGGCCCACCAAGGCGACGATCCATAGCTGGTCTGAGAGGACGACCAGCCACACTGGGACTGAGACACGGCCCAGACTCCTACGGGAGGCAGCAGTGGGGAATATTGGACAATGGGCGCAAGCCTGATCCAGCAATACCGCGTGTGTGAAGAAGGCCCTAGGGTTGTAAAGCACTTTCAATGGGGAGGAAACCGCGGGGCCGAACACGCCCCGCCTTGACATTACCCATACAAGAAGCACCGGCTAACTCCGTGCCAGCAGCCGCGGTAATACGGAGGGTGCGAGCGTTAATCGGAATTACTGGGCGTAAAGCGTGCGTAGGCGGCCCGCTAAGCCAGATGTGAAAGCCCCGGGCTCAACCTGGGAACTGCATTTGGAACTGGCGGGCTAGAGTGTGGTAGAGGGGGGCGGAATTCCGGGTGTAGCGGTGAAATGCGTAGATATCCGGAGGAACACCAGTGGCGAAGGCGGCCCCCTGGACCAACACTGACGCTGAGGCACGAAAGCGTGGGTAGCAAACAGGATTAGATACCCTGGTAGTCCACGCCGTAAACGATGCCGACTAGCCGTTGGGCCCTACTATGGGCTTAGTGGCGCAGCTAACGCATTAAGTCGGCCGCCTGGGGAGTACGGCCGCAAGGTTAAAACTCAAATGAATTGACGGGGGCCCGCACAAGCGGTGGAGCATGTGGTTTAATTCGATGCAACGCGAAAAACCTTACCTACCCTTGACATCCGGTGGACTTGGCGGAGACGCCTTGGTGCCTTCGGGAACACCGAGACAGGTGCTGCATGGCTGTCGTCAGCTCGTGTCGTGAGATGTTGGGTTAAGTCCCGTAACGAGCGCAACCCTTGCCCTTAGTTGCCAGCGCGTCATGGCGGGAACTCTAGGGGGACTGCCGGTGATAAACCGGAGGAAGGTGGGGACGACGTCAAGTCATCATGGCCCTTATGGGTAGGGCTACACACGTGCTACAATGGCCGGTACAGAGGGCCGCGGACCCGCGAGGGCGAGCCAATCCCAGAAAGCCGGTCCTAGTCCGGATTGGGGTCTGCAACTCGACCCCATGAAGTCGGAATCGCTAGTAATCGCGGATCAGCATGCCGCGGTGAATACGTTCCCGGGCCTTGTACACACCGCCCGTCACACCATGGGAGTGGGCTGCAAAAGAAGTGGGTAGTCTAACCTCCGGGGGGGCGCCCACCACTTTGTGGTCCATGACTGGGGTGAAGTCGTAACAAGGTAGCCCTAGGGGAACCTGGGGCTGGATCACCTCCTTACAAACACGGCGCCGCGGCGCGGAGCGCCCACAACAAATTGTTTTGGCCAGTCCTGGAGCAATGAGCCCGGGGCCTGTAGCTCAGCTGGTTAGAGCGCACCCCTGATAAGGGTGAGGTCGGCCGTTCAAATCGGCCCAGGCCCACCAACCCGCGCCAAGCGACAGACCCCGGGGCCATAGCTCAGCTGGTAGAGCGCCTGCCTTGCACGCAGGAGGCCAGGAGTTCGAACCTCCTTGGCTCCACCAACCCTATGCCGCCTCCCTGCGCACACGCCAGGGCGAGGCCGCATAGGGTTGGTGCGGGGTACCGCGCCAACCACACACGCTCTTTAACAACACGGAAACCTGCAACACCGCCGCACGGGCGGGCGGGGCGCACGGGCGCAAGCCCGCGCCGCCCGCCGCCCGTGCGGCAAAGAAGGCCCAAGCAAAAAAGTAATGGAGCAAGCGAGCAAGGCCAGGCCCATCCGGGTTATATGGTCAAGTGAACAAGCGCATACGGTGGATGCCTAGGCAATGAGAGGCGACGAAGGACGTTGTAACATGCGAAAAGCCGCGGGGAGTGTGTAAACCCACCTTGATCCGCGGATGTCCGAATGGGGAAACCCGCCCGCAAGGGCACCGCCGCCCGAACACATAAGGCGGCGGGGCGAACCCGGGGAACTGAAACATCTAAGTACCCGGAGGAAAAGAAATCAACCGAGATTCCCCAAGTAGCGGCGAGCGAACGGGGAACAGCCCTTAAGTGGCGGCAACGTTAGTGGAACGGCCTGGAAAGGCCGGCGGCACAGGGTGATAGCCCCGTACACGAAAACCTGCCGCCATGAAAACGAGTAGGGCGAGGCACGTGAAACCTTGTCTGAACATGGGGGGACCATCCTCCAAGGCTAAATACTCCTCATTGACCGATAGTGAACCAGTACCGTGAGGGAAAGGCGAAAAGAACCGGGGAGACCGGAGTGAAACAGACCCTGAAACCGTATGCGTACAAGCAGTGGGAGCATACTTGTTATGTGACTGCGTACCTTTTGTATAATGGGTCAGCGACTTAATCTCAGTGGCAAGCTTAACCGGATAGGGGAGGCGTAGCGAAAGCGAGTCTTAACAGGGCGCACAGTCGCTGGGATTAGACCCGAAACCGGGCGATCTAGCCATGGCCAGGCTGAAGGTTGGGTAATGCCAACTGGAGGGCCGAACCCACATCTGTTGAAAAAGATGGGGATGAGCTGTGGCTCGGAGTGAAAGGCTAATCAAGCCCGGAGATAGCTGGTTCTCCTCGAAAGCTATTTAGGTAGCGCCTCGTGCGGACACTGCCGGGGGTAGAGCACTGTTTCGGCTAGGGGGCCGTCCAGGCTTACCAACCCGATGCAAACTCCGAATACCGGCAAGTAATACACGGGAGACACACGGCGGGTGATAAGGTCCGTCGTGAAAAGGGAAACAGCCCAGACCGCCAGCTAAGGCCCCAAAATCCAGGCTCAGTGGGAAACGATGTGGGAAGGCACAGACAGCCAGGAGGTTGGCTTAGAAGCAGCCACCCTTTAAAGAAAGCGTAATAGCTCACTGGTCGAGTCGGCCTGCGCGGAAGATTTACCGGGGCTAAGCCTGGTGCCGAAGCTGCGGGCCACAGCAATGTGGCGGTAGAGGAGCGTTCCGTACGCCTGCGAAGGCCAACTGGAAAGTTGGCTGGAGGTATCGGAAGTGCGAATGCTGACATGAGTAACGACAATGGGGGTGAAAAACCCCCACACCGAAAACCCAAGGTTTCCTGCGCAACGCTAATCGACGCAGGGTGAGTCGGTGCCTAAGGCGAGGCCGAAAGGCGTAGCCGATGGAAAACAGGTTAATATTCCTGTACCGGCCGTGACTGCGATGGGGTGACGGAGAAGGCTACAGCAGCCGGCGGTTGGAAGTGCCGGTGCAAGCGGTTAGGGAGCCCCCTTAGGCAAATCCGGGGGGGCAATCCTGAGCCGTGACGCCGTGCCCGCTTGCGGGCGAAGTGCTCGACGCCAGGCTTCCAAGAAAAACCTCTAAGCATCAGGTCACGGGTGGCCGTACCCCAAACCGACACAGGTGGGTGGGATGAGTATTCTAAGGTGCTTGGGAGAACTCGGCTGAAGGAACTAGGCAAAATGGTACCGTAACTTCGGGATAAGGTACGCCCATGAAAGTGGGCCGCAGTGAATAGGTGGCTGCGACTGTTTAGCAAAAACATAGCACTCTGCAAACTCGAAAGAGGACGTATAGGGTGTGACGCCTGCCCGGTGCCGGAAGGTTAATTGATGGGGTCAGCGCAAGCGAAGCTCTTGATCGAAGCCCCGGTAAACGGCGGCCGTAACTATAACGGTCCTAAGGTAGCGAAATTCCTTGTCGGGTAAGTTCCGACCTGCACGAATGGCGTAACGATGGCCACACTGTCTCCAGCCGAGACCCAGTGAAATTGAAATCGCTGTGAAGATGCAGCGTCCCCGCGGCTAGACGGAAAGACCCCGTGAACCTTTACTATAGCTTGACACTGGACTTTGAACCGATTTGTGTAGGATAGGTGGGAGGCTTTGAAACCCCGGCGCCAGCCGGGGCGGAGCCGGCCTTGAAATACCACCCTGGTCTGTTCGGAGTCCTAACCTCGGCCCGTCATCCGGGCTAGGGACAGTGTCTGGTGGGTAGTTTGACTGGGGCGGTCTCCTCCCAAAGAGTAACGGAGGAGCACGAAGGTACCCTCAGCCTGGTCGGAAATCAGGCGATGAGTGCAATGGCATAAGGGTGCTTGACTGCGAGCCCGACAAGGCGAGCAGGTGCGAAAGCAGGTCATAGTGATCCGGTGGTTCTGTATGGAAGGGCCATCGCTCAACGGATAAAAGGTACTCCGGGGATAACAGGCTGATACCGCCCAAGAGTTCATATCGACGGCGGTGTTTGGCACCTCGATGTCGGCTCATCACATCCTGGGGCTGAAGCAGGTCCCAAGGGTATGGCTGTTCGCCATTTAAAGTGGTACGCGAGCTGGGTTCAGAACGTCGTGAGACAGTTCGGTCCCTATCTGCCGTGGGCGTTGGATGTTTGAGGGAAGCTGCTCCTAGTACGAGAGGACCGGAGTGGACGCACCGCTGGTGTACCGGTTGTCGTGCCAACGGCATTGCCGGGTAGCTACGTGCGGACAGGATAACCGCTGAAAGCATCTAAGCGGGAAGCCCCTCCCAAGATGAGACATCCCCGGGGCCATGCGCCCCCTGAAGGGCCGTTGGAGACCACGACGTTGATAGGCACGGGGTGGAAGCGCAGCAATGCGTGCAGCCGACGTGTACTAATTGCCCGTGAGGCTTGACCATATAACGCCCGATGGGCTTGCCGCAAAAGCTTGGGGCAAAGGCACAACAGACATAGACCGTTGCGGGTTTCCAAAATTCAAGGGCGGGGGCCGGAAGGCCGCCCCGCCGCGCCAGTTTGCTTGGTGACCATAGCGAGCGTGAACCACCCGACCCCATCCCGAACTCGGAAGTGAAACCGCTTAGCGCCGATGATAGTGTGGCACTTTGCCATGCGAAAGTAGGGAATCGCCAAGCGCTTATACATAAATGCCCCGTCCATCAACTTTGGCCGGGGCTTTTTTTTGCCCGCAATAGTGCCTGGTTGGTTTTTAATGTCAAATGGGCTGGTATTATAAACCCATCAATGTATGGGCGATATTCCGCTTAATGGGTTATAATCATAAAATAACGAACAGTTAATTTTTTACACGAAGCTTAACAAATGGCAGCATATCTACAAAATCCGTTGGTTGAAAAAACGGCTATTAACTTTGATTCCATAAAGGATTTGACTCAGGAAGAAGCAAAAGCTGTAGATGGCCTTATTGTTGATGAGCTAAGTTCTGATGTGTTGTTGATTAACCAAATGGGGCATTATATCGTCGGTAGTGGCGGCAAGCGATTACGACCGATGTTATTGTTGTTAGCTGCCAAAGCATTGGGCAAGGTCAACACTAACCATCTTCTGTTGGCGGCAGTGATTGAGTTTATCCACACAGCCACATTGCTGCATGATGATGTAGTTGATGAATCCCAATTAAGGCGGGGTAAAGAATCAGCAAATGCCGTTTGGGGTAATGCCGCTAGCGTATTGGTAGGTGATTATTTGTATTCCAGCGCATTTAAAATGATGGTTCGGACAGGCAATTTACAGGTTATGGAGATTCTATCCAGCACCACTACGGCGATAGCCGAAGGCGAAGTGTTGCAACTACTGAACTGCAATAATCCCGAAACCACAGAGGCTAAATATCTTGAAGTGATTGCCAGAAAAACAGCCATATTATTTAGTGCGGCCACCCGTTTGGCGGCGGTGGTGACGGATACGGAAGAAAGCCTAAAACTGGAGGATGATCTTGCCTGTTACGGGCAGCATTTGGGCATTGCCTTCCAATTAATTGACGATGCCTTGGATTATAAGGCGACTACCGATGAGCTGGGCAAAAATTTAGGTGATGATTTGGCGGAAGGTAAGCCGACCTTGCCATTGATCTATGCCATTCAAAACGGCACCGAGCAAGAAGCTGCGATCATTATAGAGGCCATCCAGAATGGCAACCGTGATGCATTTAATGAAGTCTATGCTGTAGTGCAACGGACTGATGCCATTGCGTATACAGAGCAATGTGCCGCAACGGAAGCCCAGAAAGCTATTGATGCCTTGGTAGTATTGCCTGCTTCTGAATATAAGGATGCGTTAATACAGTTGGCTCAATTTTCTGTGCAACGTAGTTATTAACTGATTTTGCGTAATACCCTGCCTGGGCAAAGCCGAAATACGTTGGTTTAGCGTAGTAGAAGCCCAGCACGACTCTCTTGTTTGCCAAGTCATCTTGTCGGGTTGCGGTTTCTTTCGGCTACGCTCAGGGCAAGCCTCGTCCCGACTATGCTTTGGCAAATTAGGGTTTTGCTCAGGGAGCGAACGGTTTATGATGGCATCTATATAGCATCTATATACTGGCACGCATTAACCTAATTTCATCCCTAAGCTTTGCAGCCTGCTCAAATTCCAAGTTTTTCGCGTGTTGGTACATGGCATCCTCCATTTGCTTAAGTTTTTTTGCTAACTCTTTTGGGGCCATTACCGTGTAGTCCGCCCTAGTTTCGGCAACAAGGCTTGCTGCCCTGCTGGGTTTGCCGCCCGAACCGGGAATGGATGCTTGCATAATATCAAGCACCGATTTGAATATCCCGGTCGGTTCTATGCCGTGTTCCAGATTAAAAGCCCGCTGTTTGTCCCGCCGTCGCTCCGTTTCATCTATTGCTTGCTGCATTGACCGGGTGATGCGGTCACCGTACAAAATGGCTTTGCCATTAATGTTACGTGCTGCCCTGCCGATGGTTTGCACTAAAGACACCACCGAGCGCAAAAAACCTTCTTTGTCTGCATCCAAAATGGCCACCAGCGACACTTCAGGAATATCCAGGCCTTCACGCAGCAAGTTGATACCCACCAGCACATCAAATTGCCCTAAGCGCAAATCGCGAATAATTTCCACGCGTTCCACTGTATCAATATCGGAATGCAGGTAGCGGACTTTAACATCATGTTCAGATAAGTATTCGGATAGGTCTTCCGCCATACGCTTGGTCAGCGTAGTCACTAACACCCGTTCTTTCAAGGAAACGCGCTTGTTAATTTCCGATAATAAATCGTCTACCTGGGTGGTTGCCGGCCGCACTTCCACCTGCGGGTCCAATAGCCCAGTTGGCCGCACCACTTGTTCGGCAAACACCCCTGATAGGCCGCGTTCATAGGGGCCGGGCGTTGCCGATACATAAATGCGCTGGGGTGATTTGGCGGCAAACTCTTCAAAAGTCAGCGGGCGGTTATCTAACGCGGAAGGTAGTCTAAAACCATAATTTACCAGTGTTTCTTTGCGAGAGCGGTCGCCTTTGTACATGGCACCGATTTGTGGCACGGTTACGTGGCTTTCATCAAGAATCACTAAGGCATCGTCTGGCAAATAATCGAACATGGTGGCGGGTGGGTCACCCGCAAGCGTTCCCGCCAAATGCCGGGAATAATTTTCAATCCCTGAGCAATAGCCCACTTCCAAAATCATTTCAATATCAAATAAAGTGCGTTGTTCCAGCCGTTGCGCTTCAACCAATTTATTAACCGAATGGAAATAATCCAAGCGTTCTTTCAGTTCAATTTTAATGGCATTGACTGCGGATAACAGTTGTTCCCTCGGTGTGACATAATGATTTTTCGGGTAGACGGTATAACGGGCGATGCGTCTTAGCACTTCACCTGTCAGTGGGTCGAATAGTGATAAACGCTCCACTTCATTATCAAACAATTCAATACGCAGTGCCTCGCTATCAGATTCGGCAGGAAACACATCAATCACTTCTCCGCGAACCCGGTAAGTGGCGCGCCGCAATTCAATGTCGTTACGGGTGTATTGCATTTCTGCCAAGCGACGCAAAATCGCCCGTTGCTCAATCAAGTCACCTTTGACCAAATGCAACACCATTTCAAAGTAAGAGGCGGGTTCCCCCAAGCCATAAATAGCTGAAACGGTGGCTACCACAATAGTATCGGTGCGTTCAATCAGGGCTTTGGTGGCGGACAAGCGCATTTGTTCAATATGCTCGTTAAGCGAAGCATCTTTGTCTATAAACGTGTCCGAGGCTGGTACATAGGCTTCAGGCTGGTAATAATCGTAGTAAGATACAAAATATTCAACGCTGTTTTCAGGAAAAAACTCCTTCATTTCGCCATAAAGCTGTGCGGCAAGGGTTTTGTTGGGTGCCATAATCATGGCGGGACGCTGAATCGATTGGATGACATTGGCAATGGTGAAGGTTTTACCAGAACCGGTGACACCTAATAAGGTCTGGTGCACTTCACCATTGTCCAGCCCTTCCACTAATGCTTGGATGGCAGCTGGTTGGTCGCCCGCAGGTTGGAAGCGGCTTTGTAGCTTAAAGTTTTTTTTCACTAATTTTTAAGATAAGGTTGTTAGCAAGAAAGGGTGTATAGCGTATAATAGAAGCATTTCACACTTTGATTTTACACGGCAAACCATGAGCATCCAACTATCTGAGCGCGTCCAATCCGTCAAACCTTCCCCAACCTTGGCTATTACCGCCCGTGCCGCACAAATGCGCGCAGCCGGAAAAGACATTATCGGTCTAGGTGCGGGTGAGCCGGATTTTGATACGCCAGACTTTATTAAAGCCGCCGCTATTGCCGCGTTGGATAAAGGCTTCACAAAATACACCGCAGTAGATGGCACGGCAAGCTTGAAAAAAGCCGTTATTGATAAGTTTAAAAAAGACAATGGCCTTGATTACACGCCTAAGCAGATTTTGGTTTCTTGTGGCGGTAAACAAAGCTCGTTCAATTTGGCTCAGGCGTTGCTTAACAAAGGCGACGAAGTGATTATTCCCGCGCCGTTTTGGGTGTCTTACCCCGATATGGTGTTGTTGGCAGATGGTGTGCCTGTTATAGTGGAAACCACTCAAGCGCAACACTTTAAAATGTCACCCGGGCAATTACGCGCCGCCATTACCGACAAAACCCGACTGATATTCATCAACAGCCCGTCTAACCCATCGGGTGTGGCGTACACCTTGGCAGAGCTGACCGCATTGGGCGATGTGTTGGCGGATTTCCCAGATATTATCATAGCGACTGATGACATGTACGAGCAGGTGCTTTGGCAGCCAGGTACTTTTGTCAATATACTCAATGCCCATCCTGAGTTTTATGCGCGTACAGTGGTCATGAACGGCGTTTCCAAGGCTTATTCAATGACTGGCTGGCGTATCGGCTATGCAGCGGGCCCTGCCGATTTGATTGAGGCAATGTGCACCATCCAATCACAAAGCACATCCAACCCCACTTCCATTTCCCAATATGCTGCCGAAGCGGCACTGACCGGCGACCAAAGCTTTATTGCTTACATGTGCGAGGAATTCAAAAAACGCCATGATTATGTCGTTGCCGAGCTAAACAGCATTGAGGGCGTTGAATGCTTGCCAACCGACGGCACATTTTATGTTTTCCCAAGTGTCGCCGGACTGATCGCCAAAATGGATGGCATCAACAATGACCTTGAATTTTCCGATTACCTGATTGAAAAAGCCGGTGTGGCCTTAGTGCCGGGTTCTGCTTTTGGCTGTGAAGGCCACGTGCGTATTTCCATTGCCACCAGCATGGCCAATTTGCAGAACGCCTTGGAGCGGATTAAAAAAGCGGTGGCCTAAGCGGTTATTGTTTTTTTAAGTGCGGGTAGGCATGGCACGACCGGCGGCTATTGTGCCTAATATGCCAAGCCATAGCCCATACCACGAAAAACAGGCGTGAACCTCGTTAAATCTTGCCAAACGGTAGAGGCCTTGATCAAAAAATCGCGGTTCATCGGCGTCATTATGCCTTGTGCCGATGAACGCGAAGTTTTGCAAAATATTAAGCTACAGCATGACCAACATCCCAATGCCACCCACATAACCTTTGCCTATCGGTTTAAAACAGCGCAGGGCATTGTATACCGCTTCCATGATGCGGGCGAGCCAACCGGCACTGCGGGCAAGCCGATCTACCAGCATTTGGAAGGTAATGACATCATTAATGTGCTGGTGTTGGTCATCCGTTATTATGGTGGCATTAAATTGGGTGCTGGTGGTTTGACACGGGCATACAGCAATACCGCCAAACAGGCACTAGATGCAGCAGTGCTGTGTCCGTATGTCGAAATGGCAACACTCAATGTGACGCTGGATTATGCACAAATGCAGCCGTTTGAATACCAACTGAAAAAACTGGATGGCATGATTATCCGGCAAGATTTTGCCGAACAAATCCGCCTGACGGTACAATTGCCCGCTAGTGGTGTTGCCGAATTGAATGCATCTTTCCCGGGGGCGGTGCATTAATATTTCATGTCTATTGATGGGCTTAACGTAACCATCTTGGCGAGATGGGCTGTGGATTTTATGAAAATGTAGGGAGTGTGCCGGGAAAATTTTTGATAGAAGATTGGCGGGGCGGGGCTGTTGCTAACAGTGCTTTTGCACCCGCACAATAATTTATTTATTAAGCCTGCTATAGTGATTTTGGTAAGTTATAGTCCAAAACTGCGCAAGACAAAAAATCCAACTTCTTTTCCCCCATTCCTAAAAACAGCCCATCATAGCCACACCAATATCAGTCGGCGAACTGACCACTTCTATCCCTGCCGCTTTTAATGCGGCAATTTTGCCCGCCGCTGTACCTTTGCCGCCGGTGACAATAGCCCCTGCATGGCCCATGCGCTTACCGGCGGGTGCAGTTTGTCCGGCAATATAAGCGACCACTGGCTTGCTGACATGAGCCTTGATGTAATCGGCAGCGGCTTCTTCTTCACCACCGCCAATTTCGCCGACCATGACAATACCCTTGGTTTGCTCATCGGCCTCGAAGCGGCTTAACACATCCACAAAATTCATACCGTGAATTGGGTCGCCGCCTATGCCGACACACGTGCTTTGGCCTAACCCTTGGGCGGTGGTTTGGTGTACAGATTCGTAGGTCAATGTGCCAGAGCGGGATACAATGCCGATGCTGCCGGGCAAATGGATTTTTGCCGGCATAATGCCAATCTTACATTCACCTGGCGTGATGATGCCGGGGCAATTGGGGCCGATCAATAATGCCCCGCTGTTTGCCATTGCTGCTTTGACGCGCATCATCTGCAAGGTAGGGATGCCTTCGGTGATGCAGACGATCAGTGCTATGCCCGCATCAATCGCTTCTAAAATAGCATCAGCGGCGTAAAACGGCGGTACATAAATGACGCTGGCGGTCGCGCCGGTACTGTCTACTGCACTCTTTACGGTGTTGAACACAGGCAGCCCTAAGTGGCTTTCGCTGCCGCGTTCCGGTGTGACCCCGCCGACGAGTTGTGTACCGTAATCAAGGGCTTGTTGCGAATGGAAAGTGCCTTGCTTGCCGGTGAAGCCTTGGCAGATCACTTTGGTGTCTTTATTGATCAAGATGCTCATGTTGTACCTTTAAAACGGTGAAAAGTGGGGGGTGGACACCATGTTGTTATGCCGGGTGTTATTGCGCCGCCAAAGCGACCACTTGTTCCGCCGCGTGCGCCAAGTCATCAGCGGCATAGAGGTTCAATCCGGTATTGCTCAGCAACGCCCGGCCTTCTTCCACGTTAGTGCCTTCCAGCCGCACCACCACAGGTACAGTGACATGGATTTGTTGGATGGCTTCCAATATGCCTTGGGCGATCACGTCGCATTTGACAATACCGCCAAATATATTGACCAGTACCGCTTTGACAGTGCCATCGGCTAAAATCAGCTTGAACGCCTCGCACACTTTGGCGACGGTCGTGCCGCCACCGACATCCAAAAAATTGGCAGGTAGGCCGCCTTTGAGTTTCACCAAATCCATGGTTGCCATAGCCAAACCCGCCCCATTGACCATACAGCCGATATTGCCGTCCAGTGTGATGTAATTTAGGCCAAATTGCTGCGCTTCGTTTTCCCGCTCATCTTCTTGGGCGGGGTCTTGCAGGGCGAGAATATCAGGGTGCAGGGCCACCGCGTTGTCATCAAAGTTGATTTTGGCATCCAAGGCCAGTAACGCGCCGCCATCGGTTTCAATTAACGGATTAATTTCAATCTGGCTGGCATCTTTTGCCAAAAATAACTGGTATAAGCCGTGCATAATGCCGCTTAAGTCTGGCAGTTGGTTGCCTTGCAACCCCAATGCATAGGCCACCCGCCGGCATTGGTAGGCTTGTAGTCCAGCAGCTGGGTGAATGGCAACAGTGATGATTTGTTCGGGATTGCTATGGGCCACGCTTTCAATGTCCATACCACCGGCTGCGGAGGCAATAAAGATGAGCTGTTCACTGGCGCGATCCAGCACCAAGCTCAAATAAAGTTCACGTTTGATGGGGTAGGTGGTTTCGACCAGCAAGCCATTGATGGGCAACCCTGCGGAATCCGTTTGCTGGGTCACTAACCGGCAACCCAGCAACTGTTGGCTGGTTTCGCACACTTCAGCGAGGCTGCGCACCAACTTGACCCCACCTGCCTTGCCCCGCCCGCCCGCATGGACTTGGGCTTTGACCACCCAACTGTCCCCTCCCAAGGCTTGGGCGGCTTGTCCGGCCTGTTCGGCGGATTCGGCATACTGCCCAGCGGGTACCGGTATGGCAAACTGACGGAACAATTGTTTGGCTTGATACTCATGAATGTTCATTAACTGCTCCAGATAGTCCGGTAAGTTATACGGGATGGGGTTGATGGCAACAATAAGCGTTACGGTAACGCATAAGGAAGGCTTTAAGTGTGGTTATTCTAGCGAAGTTTAGGCAAAACATCACTGATAATTATTGCTGGGTAGGGTGTAAATTGTTACGGTATGAACACCGAAGCCTGTACTTATACTTATAGGCAGAACTGATAAGCCTTAGTGCCTGTCAGCCCTGATATTTTTCCATGCTTGCCAATTGCCCCATGGCGGCTTTGATAACCGCTTCGGCTTCTGGATTAAGGTCTTTGTTTGTATAGACCTTATCAAGTAAACCTTCGGTTACCAGCGCGTCTTTTATCCAGCGTTTAGTGAACCGGTAATTGCTGGTTATGCTGGCAACCTCGCCCGATAACGGGTCGCGCACAGTAGCTTTTGCCAAGGTTTGCGCTACTGGGGGCTTGACTGGAGAAGGGGCAGGAGCGGGCGTTTTGGCTTTTGCTTTTGTGGGGCTCGGCTTTTTGGCTTTAACCACGGCGGCGGGTTGCTTGGGCTTTATTTGAGTTATCGAGGCAGCTATCGGTGCGGGTGCTTGCACTATAGGTTCGGCTGTTTCGGGTTTGGCAGGCGGGGGAGATGATGATGAATGGCCTTGGGAGTCGCTGTAAACGGAGTGTGCCACATAAGCGACAAAAATAGTGGTCAACACAAATAATATTTCAGTCATCACTTCCCCTTTATTTAGAATAGTTATAGTTAACTGCACAGCAGTGTCAATGGGTGTGTAATCCAATGAAAAACTGGTTATTTTTTAATGGAATATACCAGAAGCAAGGTGGGCAGGTAAACTATAAATGCGTCCGGTAATAGGGTTTATTGCGGGGTGCTTATGGCAGGGTTAAGTAATTAATTGATTCTAAAATAAATTATAATGAAATGTCCTATTGGTTAAGGCAAGCAAAGCGGTTGCGCTGGAACAGTGGCCTGCTGCCCCAGCCCGTGCAAGTGCTTATTTTTCCAATAGCTCCAATTTGCCTTCTTTGCCATTCCATTCATCAGCATCCGGCAAGGCATCTTGCACATTGGTGATAATCGGCCAAATTTTGGACAATTCTGCGTTTAGGGCGATGAAATTTTCTTGTCCTTCCGGCACTTCATCTTCGGCAAAAATGGCGTTGGCGGGGCATTCTGGCTCGCACAGTGTGCAGTCGATGCATTCATCCGGGTCAATGACCAAAAAGTTAGGGCCTTCGTGGAAGCAATCCACGGGGCAGACATCGACACAATCAGTAAATTTACATTTAATACAATTTTCAGTGACTACAAACGCCATAATTATTACCGGAAAGGTTTAAAAGAAATCAAAATTAGGGGAACATCTTAGCAGAAAGGCGCACACCAATGAATAGCTAAGCTTGCAATGCGATTAATAATTTAATTGAAGTTACACAAAGGGCAAGCAGTGGCGAACCCTAAGCCAATGTGTCCGACCATGCTCAACCGGCTTCTTCCCTGGCTTTTTTCAGGGCGGCCCGTGCTTCTTCTTGCAGGCGGCTGTCGGTATAGGTGATTGCCGAGCTGGGAACAGCGGTCAGGGCGCGGGTAAAATATTTTTCAGCTTCTTTGGGGCGGTCGTTGGACAATAAAAAATCGCCGTAAAAATAATTGCTGTCTATGCCATTGGGGTTGATTTTTAATGCGGTTTCCAAAAGAGCTTCGGCTTTGCTGTTATCACCAAAGGCTATCGGCCATTTGGGGGTTTTGTAATAAAGTGTACCCAATGTGACCAGTGCGGAGCCGTTCAGTACATTAGGGTCAATGGCGATGGCTTTTTCCAACAAATCACGGGCATTTTGTATGGCATCCAAAGCCGCAAGCGGGTCAAGGTGTTCGGCTTGGGTGGCTAAAGTGACGGCTTGCCAATAAATAAGTGCTGGCTGGCTGGGATGCTGTTCGGATAACGCAGTTACCTTTGCCAATAGCTCACCGTAAGCCGCCAACTGCTTGGGTTTGGCGGTGTCATAATAAATTGCCGCCCAGCTTCGCTCAATCGCGTTGACTGAGTCCGCTATTGGGCGCGCAAAGGAGTCTGCCCAACATGGCCCACAAAGTAGCAGTAATGCAACAAAAGTTGTTTTTTTCATACAGCCACTATAGTGCAAATTCATCCTGATTTCAACAATTGGGATGCTGAAAATCAAATGAGCCTTAAAACCTGCGAGATTGTCAAGCTAATGCCCTGCCCGACCGGTAACGAAGCGGCGGTAACTAAGGCCGTTCCCGCCATTGCGAATACGGATAGCGTATCAGGTTATTATTGTAATAGCGCAAATCATCGGTCACTTCTTGCCCTAACCAAGGTGGCTTGGGGAAGTCTTCGCCCACTTCGGAAAGCTCTATTTCTGCCACCAGCAAACCTTTGTTGTCGCCTTCAAATTCATCTATTTCCCAAATATAGCCTTGATAATTGACAAAATGGCGGGTTTTTTCAATCAGTGGGCGCTGGCATAGGTTGGCGATCATCTCATCGGCATCTTGCACGGGGATTTCGTATTCATATTCGTGGCGATGGGTGCCAATCACCGCGCTTTTGATATTCAACCAAGCTTGGCTGCCGCTCATCCTAATGCGTATTGAGGTGGTGGGCAGGGCGCTCAGGTAGCCTTGCCGATAATGGCAAGAATGGCTGGTTTGCTCGCGCCAATCTGAGTTGGCAAGCAGGAATTTATGTTCTATTTCAATAGCCATAGCAGTAGTTGTTGATGGGCAAAAAACGGGCATAAAGAAATCCGCGTTTGAGATGAGCCGTCATAACAACTTAACCAAAGCCGCCACTATACCGATTGACAAGGCCATAACACCTCCCATCTTAATAAACAAGCGTTGCTAAACCTGAATAAGATGAGCATCGACTTGTGCCAAGCGGGCATCTAAACGAGATTCCGTTTCGGATAACCGATGGTCAAGCGAGCGGTTGGTCACTAATGTTTCTTGGGCATCCGCAATCACACGCACAACCACTTAGTCTTGTTCACGAGGAATGCCGGCTGCTTCGATGTGTTGTACAAAATTCAGCGTACCAAAAGTGATAGTAGCCATGTCATTGCCTCAGCGGTTGTCATGCCCAGTTTATCAAGAGTGGCATTTGAATGGAACAGTGTCGCGCTTTGAAAACTTAAGATATTGATATTGTAATGCCATTTACTCGAAATCGGCATTCGCATGGGTGTAAAATTTTGCACTAATACACAAAGGACAGGCATAAAAAAAACCGCCATTAAGCGGTTTTTTTATGCTTTATATTGGAGGCTGCGTCCGGAGTCGAACCGGACTAGATGGCTTTGCAGGCCACTGCATAACCGCTTTGCTACGCAGCCAGGGTAGTGAAAAAAAAAGCCGCGATTTTCGCGGCTTTTTGTACTCGTTGGAGCGGGAAACGAGATTCGAACTCGCGACCCCAACCTTGGCAAGGTTGTGCTCTACCACTGAGCTATTCCCGCTTAATTGATTTATATATTTTAATTATTTCTTATCGGTCGGTCAAGCTTTTTTTTACTGGACATCTATGCCCAAAGCCCAGCCATCCCTGCCTTTGCAGTTGCCTTCGTCCATTTGCACTTTAGCAAACGCATTTTTTTTGCCGTACATGTCTTGCAAGGCCAGAATGGTCACTGGTGTGCCTTGTGCAATATGCTGGCAAGAGCTGCTTCTGTCCGCTTCTTCGGTATCGTCATAGGCTTCCATGGAACCAGGGACAGGGACTAGGCGTACCGTTGCCCCAGGGTCATAAGCGTTGGCACTTTTTAAGACATATTTTTGGCCTACCACCAAGTTTTTCATGACAGGCCCCTGTACTTCCTTATTGTCACTGCCGCTCAAGGCCATGACGATAACCAGCAAGGCCACAACCCCGCCTATTGCGCCAAAAAAAACTTTAGGGTTTTTTTCTTTCAGCTCCAACAGAGTGGCCATGGAAAATCCACCGGCTTTTTTAGCCTCATTGGTAGCTGCGGCAGTTGCTGTAACCGACACGGGTTCTTCAGTTTGGTTGCTGTTTTCTTCATTGCTCATATTATGTCCTCACCATAAATAGTTTTAATTTTTATTTTCAAACCTTACTCAGGTAGTCTTTCGGTTGGCGGCAAAAGCCAAAGCGATAAAAAAATCACTAAGGCAGTTTTTAAGTTTAGCCACCAACCCGTTTCTTACAGACAAGCTTGACCGGAAACGGCAACAGGCCAAGCCTTACGGCTACATCATCTTGCAGTACTATTATGAAGCAGGCATGTTGTTATGGCCCACCCAATCTCTAAAGTTACCATGACTTAGAATCTTTTCAAGTATTTCATGCAAATTAGGGCAATTTAACGGATTTGACCAGAAACACCATAAACAGACCGGTAGTAAACGGCACGTGCAGGCCAACTTAAAAACTAACCATGCCGGGCGAGGCGTACGTATAAAGCTCTGCGCAATAGCTTGGCGACAGCAAAGCCCGGGTGGTTTATTGATAGTGCAATGAGGGTTGCCAATGGCAAAAATTGAAACGGTAACCGCCTGACATTAACACAACTCATTGAAAATTTTGGCGTCCCGAAGACGATTCGAACGTCCGACCTGTCCCTTAGGAGGGGACCGCTCTATCCTGCTGAGCTATCGGGACAAATTTCAAACGAGTATTCTACCACAAGTCATAGCGACAAAAGCCGCGCATTTTGCTTGTCTGCTTAAAGGTAAGGGCAGCCAATTAAGGATAAATGATTTTAGGCTTGAAGTAAGCGGCCGGATATTTGGGGTCAGTTTCATCTTGTATAGGTTCTTGTGCGAGTTCTGGCGAGGAACTGGCGTGACTTTGTCCGGCCAAGTCTTGGTCGAAATAAACCACTTTAGGTTGGAAATTGGCGGCAGGATATTTTGCGTCGAATTCACTTGCTGCAGCAACAGGCTCGGAGCTGGCAGTGGCATCTTTGTCAATATAAATCACGCTAGGCTCAAAATTGGCGGCGGGGTATTTTGCGTCCACAACGGCTTGCGCGGTCAGGGTTTGGCTGAGGGTGGCGATTGCCAAGCCAAAAATCAGAGTGTTTTTCATTATGGTTGTTCCTCCTGAGGATGATTTAAGGTGTTATTCATCAAGTAATCATGAGTTGGCCAATTCAGTTTGGCCTATGTGTCAAAGTATCGAATATTTTGCTTGATTTGGCAATTGCTTTCCAATCGGGGTAGTAGGGCAGGGCAAACCTTAAAGCAAATTTTTTATAGAGGCGTGTTCGGTCAGCAAGTGTTGCCTAAAAACCTCTATTTTTTCATTAAGATGGCGTTGGTTTCTGGGCAGGGTGACAGGAATTTCACTGACAATTTGCATTGGGGCGGCAGAGGTAAAGACCAGCCGATCGGCAAGGGCAATTGCTTCGCGCAAGTCGTGGGTCACGAACAGTACGTTATGCGGGCGTTGTTGCCAGAGCGACAACAGCAATTCACGCACTTGCCTCGCGGTCGGTGCATCCAATGACACAAACGGTTCGTCCATTAGCAACAGGTCCGGGTTCGCGGCAAAAGCCCGGATAATGGCGACACGTCGGCTCATGCCCAGCGACAAGCGTTCAGGATAGGTATGCCGGAACGCGGATAACTGCATGGCGGCAAGGAGCGCGTCTATCGCCCGCAAGTCCGGTGTGGGTTGTGCAAGCTCAAGGTTTTCTTGCACTGTGCGCCACGGCAGCAAGCGCGGGTTTTGGAAAACATAGCCGATCTTGGGTGGGTGCGCGGCAGGACTGGCTTGGATGCTGCCTTGGTAATCAGAGTCAAGACCCGCCAAAATGTTCAGTAATGTTGTTTTGCCACAACCCGACGGGCCCACCAAACAGACAAATTCGCCGGGTTGCAACCGTAGGCTAAAATTGGCAATGGCTTGGTGCGGTGGGTTTGCCCCGGCAGCGGGATAGCTTTTGTTGGCGATATGCAAGTGTATAGGTGTCATCGGCGCCATTGTTGGGCTGCTTGCTCCAAGGGCTTAAGGATTAGTTGCTCAATCAGCTGCATGACCACTATAAAGGCGATGGTGTAGGCGAGGATGCTGGCGACATCAAACAGCTGAAAATACAAATGCAATTGGTAGCCCATACCATTGCTGCGCCCGAGCAGCTCGACAATCAAGATGATTTTCCAAATCAATGCCAAACCGGCGCGTGTCGCACTCATCACAAACGGGTAAAGTTGTGGCCAGATGACATGGATTAAAGTTTTGCGGGCGCCAAACTGGTAGCAGTGCGCCATTTCCAACAAGTCCTTGTCAAGCACCCGCGCACCTTCGCGGATTGTGACGATCACGTTCGGCAACTTATTGACAACCACCGCAAAAATAGCCGCAGATTCCACCAGGCCGAACCACACATAGCACAAAATAATAGTGACCAGTGCCGGAACGTTAAGCAACATAACCAGCCAATGGTTGAAAAAAGCATCCGCCTTGGCATTGCGCCCCAGCAAGATACCCGCAGCGCATCCTAGCGGCATAGCAATACTAAAACTGGCCACTAGCCTCAGTAGGGTCGCCCCTAAATGGTAAGGCAATTGTCCCGACTCAGTTTCCCGCCATAGCACTTGCGCCACTTGATATGGCGGGGGCAGATTGCTGCTGTCCAACAATAAGGCCAATCCTTGCCAGAAGCCAAGCAGTGTCAACAATGAGGCGATGGGCAAAAGCTTCTGTAAAAGGTTCACAATATAGGTCACGCTAAATTTTGGCAAAGAGGCCATGAGCCTTGATCCAGCTAATTTTGGACAAGACCGTATGGACAAAGCCCTCAGCACAATCGATCTTGCTAGCTGGCATGGTCTAGGCCGCTATTCCGCTCGCCAAAATGTACCCGGTTGCAAGCTAGGGCTGCCAGTCACTGGCGGCTGGCCCGATCCGGCCAGTAACGGATACAGGCGGGCGGCCGCTTGTTGTTCAGCGGCCCCCCAGTTTGCCACAATGCCATCACAATAGCGTTGCCGCAGGGTATTCAGTATGGCGGGGTCAGTTTCCTTGGTCAACGGTTGAATGCTTAGCCAAGCGGCATCGTCAGTGCATAGCTGGTTTTTGGCTTGTTGGCTGGCCTTAAAAAAATCCGCCAGGGCTGCTTTATGGTTGTCCGCCCAGCTTTGCTTAAACACAAAGCCCAGGAAAGGAATGCTTTCATTGACACCTATGGCTTTTAACAAGCCTTTTCCATCAATAACTTGTCGATAACCTTGGGCTTCCAGCTTGGCGGCAAAATGCCAATAAGTAAGCACGGCATCAACGTGGCCCTGTTTGATTTGTTCGTTGATCAGCGGCGGTGCGGCAAAGGTTTTTTCAACACTCGAAGAAAGATTGGTTTGTTGCTGCTTGGCGGCGGCTTGCAACAGCAGCCAGTTTTTGTCCAGCTCTCCGCCGGCAATGCCTAAGCGCTTGCCTTTCAAGTCTGCAAGCGTATGGATGGGGCTTTCCGTCGCCACCATTAATGCTCCCGAAGTGCTTGAATAAGGATAAAAGCTGAGTGCCTCGCCCTTTTCGCGCATGGCCGAAACCCATAACCAATCAGAAACAATGATATCAACCGCCCCTGATTGTAGGGCTATCTTCCCGGCTTCTGCATTGGCAAGTGGATGGGCTTGTATCTGGAAACGGGCATCGGACGGCTGTTTTAACAGAGACAGCTCCCACTCCAAGGTACCCAAAGCCTGCACACCAATGCGAAGCGTGGGGGTGGTGTCCGCTATGCTACAAAAAGAAAATAACCAGCAGACCAGTAAAGACAAGCGTCTGTGTTTCATGAGGAGTCCTGTGGCAAAAGTCATAACGGTCTATTTTAGCTGTGCGGGGCTAACAAGGGCAATGTTTCTGATAGCAAGTGATGCCAAGCAGCCGGACAAATCAAGTGGCTTTAAATTGTTTCGGTGCGTTCAGCTTGTGTTAATAATAGGTGGCTCAAAATTCAAAATACAGAGTGATTAACTATGCATTGTACAAGTTTTGTATAGATATATATTGACAGAGCAAAGATACATTGGTACACTGAACGGAAATAAATAATAAACGGTTTGGGCTTAAATGGTCGTATGACATAACAGCCATACTGTTTTGTATATAGTGTTGCAATGCCATTGGCCATTGGCTATTGATAATGTCGGTAAGCCGGTTTCGCATTTAAGTGGCGGCTAATTTTTTTGGTGCTTTCTGTTTACGGGGATATAGGGAAATGGCTTATCTAACTGAATATTTTTCAAAGCAAAGTGTTGTGGTTACCGATAAAAGCAACGGCGACATCAATATGTTTGCGGGGCCGCTTAATGAAGTGGCAGTGTCTGACGTGGTGTTGCTTGATACAGTTGTGGAAAATGTCCGCACTGTGGCTGAAGTGCCGGAGCATAGCAATTTTCAGGTGGCGCGCCAGCTTACCGTTGAAAGAACCCAATTGACCCATTCATTGTGTTGCTTTCCCATGGTTGCCTTGTGGCTAATGAATGAGTACGACACAGGGGTTGATAGTGACGATGATTACAAGGATGAAGAAGCGGCATTGCCATCAGACCAAGCGACAATACTGGGCCGAATTAAAAAGAGCTATTTATTGGCCAGCCAAGAACTGTCCAACAATGCCGCCAACGACCCCGCTTATTTGGCAGCCAAACATAACCTAAGCATAGCAATGCGGCAGTTTGCCTTTAGCTTTGAAGACTTGACGCGTTTGGTTGAAGTGATTGTTTATGCATACAAATACCGCGGTTTGTCGGTGCAGCCAGGGCAATTAGACTCGCCAAAGCAGCGTGACATCGTGTTCAAAAGGTTGGAAGGGCTACACCGGCGTAACCGTTCGGCAGGTGTAAAGCTGGCTGAGTTGTTCAAATCCATTGACCTCAGCGGCCATGATGAACAGTTTTTGTTTTTGTCCAGCACGGAAATGCAAAAACATTTCTTGGACATTGTGTTGGCAGAAAGCCGTTGGCTGGGCTTGCGCCAACAACTGGCAGCCGCCAATTCACGCTTGGTCATGTTCATTGCCAACCAATACAAGGCCGGATTTTTGGATTTTGAAGACCTTGTTCAAGAAGGGCAGGCAGGGCTATTAAAGGCGGTTGACCGTTTTGACCATCGTCTGGGCTTCCAGTTTTCCACTTACGCTGGGTATTGGATAAGACAGGCCATATCCCGGGCATTGTCCCGATGCGAACGCGTGGTGCGGGTGCCATGTGGGCAAGTTGCCAACATCAATAAAATATACCGCATGAGGGAGCAGTATATTTTGGAAAAGGGTAGGGAGCCGTCCATACAACTTTTGGCTGAATACGCAAACATCAGTTGCGACGAAGTCGATGCCCTGTTGTCAATTTCGCAGACCTCCTTGTCGCTCGAGGCAGCCGATGATGACGGTGAGGCCGCATTCGCCCCTATTGATTTTCTGGAACAAAAAGTATTTACCCCGGCATTCGGGGAAATTGCCCAAACCGATCTGCAAAGGCTGCTGGGCGAAGCCATAGAAGGGCTAAACCCGCGCGAGGCACAAGTTATCCGAGGGCATTTTGGGGTAGGCGCGGAACAAGAAAAAACTTTGCAGGAAATAGGCGTTGAACTGAACTTGACCCGCGAACGCGTACGGCAAATCCAAGTCATCGCACTTAATAAGATAAAGCAAAACTTGGGTCAGGAACTAGCCAGTTTTTTATAAACACACCATCCATAGCAAATGAATATTAAGATATTGTTGTCATTAGTCCAGTTTCTGTTATTTTGGACATAAGCAACCACAACAAGATGATGAAATGGGCGGCGGAGGCGTCAAATTTTGACTGGTGCAACTCGTTCTAAATTACCGCAACGCTAAATAAATACGGCCGTGAACAATGGTCAGGAGATGAAAGCATGAAAAAAATTATATTAAACACATTGCTTTGGAGCATCGTGTTGACCGGTGCATTTATGATTTACAACAGGGTTAATATGGAACCCCCCATGCAGGATTCACTTGCCTATTCTGAATTTATTGCCAAAGTCAAAAATGGCCAAGTGTCGAGGGTAGAAATAAGTGGGTCTTTAATAAAAATACGCACCAATGATGGGCTTAATTTTGAGACCTTCAATCCCGGCGACCAACATTTGATTGATGATTTGTTAGGTGCCAATGTGCAGATCAGGACAGTCCCGCCCGTCCAGCAATCCCTGTTTATGCAAGTTTTTATATCGTGGTTCCCTATGCTGCTGCTGATAGCCGTATGGATCATTTACATGCGTAAAATGCAGCAGGGCGGCATGGGAGGCAGCAACGGATTTGGCAAAAGCAAAGCCAAAATGTTGGAAGAAGACAAAATGACCGTCAAATTTGCCGACGTGGCAGGTTGTGAAGAAGCCAAGGAAGAAGTTGAAGAGTTGGTGGACTTCCTTTCAGACCCGCTTAAATTTCAAAAACTGGGCGGCAAAATACCGCGTGGCATCCTTATGGTAGGCCCTCCGGGTACTGGTAAAACTTTATTGGCGCGTGCCATTGCCGGTGAAGCTGGGGTAAAGTTCTTCACTATCTCCGGTTCCGACTTCGTAGAAATGTTCGTAGGTGTTGGCGCTTCACGGGTTAGGGATATGTTCACCCAAGCCAAAGAACACGCCCCTTGTATCATATTTATCGATGAAATAGATGCGGTTGGCCGTCAGCGCGGCGGCGCCAACTTTGGCGGTGGTAACGATGAACGCGAACAAACTTTGAACCAGTTGTTAGTTGAAATGGACGGTTTCAACGGTAACGAAGGTGTCATTGTGATTGCTGCCACTAACCGTGCCGACGTGCTCGATAAGGCATTGTTAAGGCCGGGCCGTTTCGATCGCCAAGTCAACGTAGGTTTGCCCGACGTGCGCGGTCGTGAACAGATACTTAACGTGCATATCAAAAAAGTGCCGGTTGCCGCCGATGTTGAACTGAAATACATAGCCAGAGGCACACCAGGCTTTTCCGGTGCCGAATTGGCCAACGTAATCAACGAAGCCGCGTTGTTTGCCGCCCGCGCCAACAAAAAAGAAGTGACCATGAGCGACCTTGAAAAAGCCAAGGACAAAATCCTGATGGGCGCAGAAAGGCACACCATGGTGATGAGCGAGGATGACAAGTTATTGACTGCCTATCACGAAGCCGGACATTGCATCGTTGGTCAGTTGTCGCCCGATCATGACCCTGTGTACAAAGTAAGTATCATGCCAAGAGGCCGCGCATTGGGCATTACCATGTTCTTGCCTGAACAAGACCAGTACAGTGCCAGCAAACGCAAACTGGAAAGCCAAATTGCCAGCTTGTTTGGCGGTCGTATTGCCGAGCTGATGATTTACGGTGGCGATCGCGTTACCACAGGTGCTTCCAACGACATCGAACGCGCCACAGAACTGGCACGCAACATGGTCACCCGCTGGGGCTTTTCGGACAAGTTGGGGCCATTGGTATATGGCGAAGAAAGCGGCCAACCGATGATGGGCTATCCGGGTTCACAAGGCAGCAAAGTGTCCAGCAACGTTGCCCATCAAATTGATGAAGAAATCCGCGCTGTGATAGACCGCAATTACCAACGGGCAGAAACCCTATTGCAAGACAATATCAGCATCTTGCACAAAATGGCCGATGCGCTGATGAAATGGGAAACCATAGATAAAGATCAAATTGAAGATTTAATGGCGGGTAAAGACCCAATGCCGCCAATGGATGATGGCATTACGCCTAGTAAACCATTGGTTGTAGTAAAGCAGGAAAAAGTTGAGACCAAAGAAATTAAAACCAACATCAACAAAAACAGGCCTGCCGGACAAGTTTGAGGTGCGCTCATTCAAGGGGGAAGTGCGGATTATCCGCACTTCCCCTTTTTTTATGCTGATTATAGGCGGACAGCCGCCATCAAGGCTTTTATCCTTATCCTACGGTTGTGAAAAAACATCAACAGAACCTGGACAACCACCAACTAAATCGTAGTCAATCAACATTCAATTTTTTAATCACCCACTCAGACAGCTTAAGCCCCTCCGCATTGGCTTTGCGCACCCAAGCCGATTTATCTCGGGTTGTTACGCGAATATGTAAAAAGCTTTCCGCTGGCGCGTCTGGTTTTTGACCGTTGCTGTTCACCTTGTCATCCCCCGCACCCCGAGTCTATCACTGATAGCTTGGATGAAACCGGACGTTCCCTGAGCGAAGTCGAAGGGGCACTACAACCAAACAACAGCACTTAAAGCTAAACTGGACGAATAATGAAGGGGCTTACGATGAAAATGCAACACTATGATAAGGGCAAATGGCAACTGAACGCTCGCTAAAGCTAATCACTGCCCTATTGAACTGGTCGGCGTTGCCCGTATTGATATTTAAATTTGCGTTTCAGCAAACCGGAAGGGTCATCGGGGATGCGTTTTAGCCATTGTTCGTTGGCTTGCTGCTGTTCGGCGGACAATTGCTGCGCTTCTGAGGCATATTTTGGCTTTTGGTTTGGGTTTTCTTTAGCTTGAGGCTGTTCTTTAGGGGCTGCTGGTTGTGCCTGTTTTTCTTCGCCCGGTTGCTTGTCTTGCTCCGCTGGTTGTTGGTCGGCTTGCTTGGCTTCGGATTGGTCGCCAGGCTTTTCTGGCTTTTGTTCGGGTTTCTGGTCGTTGTCGCTGGCTTTTGGCTGCCCGCCTTTGTCCTGTTGATCTTGCCCTGATTGCCCATTCTGCTGTGGGTTTTGCTGCCCGTCTTTTTGGCTATTTTGCGGTGTGTCGTTTTTTTGTTGCTGCTGCTTTTGTTGCTGCTTTTGCAGTTCTTTTTCCACTAAGTCCTTATTGTACTGGGTGTCTTCATCGTCAGGCTTAAGTGCCAAGGCTTTATCATAGGCCTTAATGGCTTCTTGCAACTTACCCGATTGCGCCAACGCATTGCCCAAGTTATAAGCACTGGTGGCTGATGCCGGGGCATTCAAGGTTGTTTGGGCTTGCTCGTAAGCGCCCGCCTTGTATTGTGCCGCCGCCTTCCAATCGGGGTTGTCAAACCATTCCGCCGCCTTATCATACTGTTGCTGTTGGTAAGCTGCTTGCGCCCGCTGGTCTTTGGTTTGCCATAAGTCTTGCCAAGCCAAGGCATAGCTGTTTTTGGGCAACGGCAGCAACATTAACACTAGCCAACACAACAGCCCTTTCCTAAACAGCAATGCGGCGAATGGCAGGACTGCCAGCACCAGCCACGGCCCTTTATCGTCCCATTGTTGCAAGGCCAGTTGGTCTGCTTTAGCACCCTCCGATGAAACTCGGGCCTGGTCGGTATAGCCCAGCAATGCCTGTACGTCACTGTCGTCGGGGCTGATCGCCTGATAGCTGCCGCCCGCACTACTGGCCAATGAACGCAAATCGGCCGCCTGCAATTTGGGTATCATAATCGTGCCTTGCTGGTCTTTTAAAAATCCACCACTAGGCGCGGCAATAGGCGCGCCCTCTTCGGTGCCGACCGCCAAAACAGATACGTTATAACCGGTCTTGGCGCTCTGCTCGGCAATACCTTGGGTTGCCGGCAAATCCACTGCATCGGTCACAACAATAATTTGGCCTTTGGTCAAGCCTGCCTGCCGGAACAAGTCATCCGCTTTTTCCAGTGCCACAACCATATTGTTGCCCTGGCTGGGCATGATGTCTGTGGTCAGTGCGGGCAATTGGCTGATAATGGTTTCGCTGTCCGTAGTCAGTGGTGTCACCACAAAAGCATCGCCCGCATAAACCAACAAAGCGGTCTGCCCGTCTTTGCGGCGCTTGAGCAAGTCGGCAATCTTATACCTTGCCCGCACCAAGCGGCTGGGGGTGATGTCCGCTGCATCCATGGTAATGGACAAATTCAAGGCGATCACCAGTGCCGATTCGTTTCTGAACACCGGCGCGGGCAAACGCTGCCAAGTGGGCCCTGCCAAACTGATGACTGCCAGCAGTGCCGACAAAGCCGCCAATGCCAGCGGCGCGTAGCCTCTTTTGTGCAGGCTGCTGGCATTATCTTGCAATAAATAGGGCAACAAATCAGCATCACAAACCGCTTGCCAATTGCCGATACGCCACTTTTTATGCCAGCTAAGCCAAACCACGCTAACCACTGGTATGAGTGCCAGCAACCATAATGGCCTGATAAAATGAAAATCGTTTAAATCCATCACCACCTCAGCCGTGCCAAACCAATGCCGCCCGCCACCAGCAAAGCCAAAGCCAAAGGCCAGTAGAACAACTCGCTTTGTGGACGAAAAAACTGCTTGTCTTTTTCGACCGGCTCCAACTGGTCGAGCAGTAAATAAATATTGCTCAATTCGTCGGTGTTTCTGGCGCGGAAATACCGCCCCCCGGTGCTTTCGGCAATTTTCACCAAGGCGTTTTCATCCAAATCAACTGAGGGGTTGACTTTGCGGCTGCCAAAAAAACTGCGTACGATCATTTCATCGGCGCCAATGCCAATGGTGTAAATTTTTAAGTGGTTTTGTGCAGCCAGCTCGGCGGCCTTCAACGGTGCTATTTCACCAGCGGTATTAGCCCCGTCGGTCATTAAAATTAACACGCGGCTATCAGTGGGCTGGTCTTTTAAGCGTTTTACCGCCAAACCAATGGCATCACCAATAGCGGTGTTGTCACCCGCTAGCCCCAGAACCGATTCATTCAGCAAGGTCAACACTGTTTTACGGTCAAAGGTCAGCGGGGTTTGCAAATAGGCTTGGCTGCCAAACAAAATGAGGCCAATCCGGTCGCCGCTGCGCCGTCCGATAAAATCACCCGCCACCCATTTGGCAGCGGTCAGGCGGTCCACGGCTTTTTTATTGATGAAAAAATCTTCGGCTTCCATACTGCCCGACAAATCCACCGCCAGCATCAGATCACGACCACTGACGGCTTGCTCGATAGGTTCTCCCAACCACTGTGGACGGCTGGCGGCAAGCACCAATAGACACCAAGCCAGCACCGCCCATTGCAGCGGCCATTGTTTTTGCGGGGTGCTTATCTTCTGGGTTTCGGCATAAGCAAAATCATCCAGAAAAGGCACTTTAAGCGCCGCTTGGTCACCCCCCGCCAGCACTGGCGGCAACCCTACCCGCAACAACAGCGGCAACGGCAAAGCCGCCAACAGCCAAGGCCATACCAAGTGCATCATAGCGGCCTCCCATGTGATTTAGGGCGTGCTTTGTGGCACTGCTTAAGCCATTGTTCCGCCAACTGCAACAACTGGTCAAGCTCGGCACGGCTAGGCGCGTGTTGCCGGTACGGTGCATCAATCAGCAAACGGCCAATACCGTTGCTAAACGGCGCATCTGGCAATGGGCGGTCAAGCAAGGCCAGCCAAGCTTGCCCGGTCAAACCCGCCACCTGTTCCCTAGGCCATAGACTCAAAGCCATGCGGCGCAGCAACGCCGACAGTTCAAGCAATTTTTGCCGTTCGTCCAGCGAGGCATCTTGTTTGAGTGCCGCCAAGTATTTTTTGGCGGTTTTAACGGCCGTTTTGCGGGTTATGTGCCGGAACCCATAAAACAGCAGTGCCGCCAACAACGGCACTAGCACTGCCAGCAGCCACCAGCCGATGGCGGGCGGCCACCAGCCGATGGCTTCGGGTAGGTGAATGTCTCTTAATGGAAGGCTATTGGCGGGCATTATTTCAAAACCTGCAAAGGGTCATCTAACGTACTGCACTGCATAAAACCCAAATTCATTTTTTTGGCCAGTGCCTGTACCTGTTGCAATCGTTCGGTAAAACGCTGGTGATAAGCCAGCAAGCGTTGCTGGTCGGCGGCATCAATCAGCACCTCGCGTCCTGCGTCGGTGAACCGATAACGCCCTTTATCGGGCAAGTGGCTTTCTAACGGATCATAAATAAACAGCAGCACCACCGCACAATGCTGCGACAACTTGGCCAGATGGATTTCTGCCTGATGATTCAGGCCACGGAAATCGCTGATGATATAAACCAAGCTGCCCGGGCGGGCATGTTGGCCCAGCCTTGCCCAGACCGTATCCAAAGTGATGCTGGCCTTACTCTCTGCCGCTATGTGGGGGCAACCCGAAACACAGGCATTCAAAAAATGCAGCACCCCCGCCTTGCCGCTTTGCGGTTTCAGCTCGCGGCATAGTTGTTCAGAAAACAATTGCCCGCCTATCCTATCGCCATGATGCTGGGCGGTCCACGCCAACAAGGCCGCCAATTTTGCCGCCAAAACTGACTTGAACACGCCACGGGTGGCAAAATTCATGGTGGCACGATGATCCACCGAAATAAAAACCGGACGCTCGCGTTCTTCACGGAACACCTTGGTGTGGGCCCTGCCGGTGCGCGCAGTGACCCGCCAATCGATGCTACGGATATCATCGCCGGGCTGATAAATGCGCGCTTCCTCAAACTCCATGCCCCTGCCTTTAAAGCGCGACAAATACAGGCCGCTTTGCTGGGCGCGTTTGCCTTGGCGATAGGGTTTTAACAGCGCGGCGGGTTGCGCCAAATCAACCAGTGCTTTTAAGGAAACTGCAACCCGCTCATGGGCGGCAATTGTTCGGGCGGCACGCATCAAGGTACAGCAACCCGCGCCAACAATGCTTTAATGACATGGTCAGCACTGATCCCTTCCGCCTCAGCCTCGTAAGATAAGATCAGGCGGTGGCGCAACACATCGTAGGCCATATCCTGAATATCATCAGGGCCGACAAAATCACGCTGCGCCAACCACGCTTTGGCACGGGCGCAACGGTCCAAGGCAATGCTGGCACGCGGGCTGGCGCCGTATTGCAACCAACCTGCCAAATCTTGACCGTAAACGCCCGGGTTGCGGGTCGCCAACACAATTTGCAGCAAATAATCTTCCAGTTGCTCCGCCATATAGACTTCCAAAACCTGATTGCGGGCGGCAAACAAAGTGTCTTGGCTGATCGGGTCAAACGCTTCGGCAGTTTTGCCTGCTTGTTTGGCTTCGGCACGCACCAAATGCAAAATGGCCTTTTCATGTTCGGCACTGGGGTAATCGACTTTCACATGCAACAGAAAGCGATCCAATTGCGCTTCTGGCAACGGATAGGTGCCTTCCTGCTCAATCGGGTTTTGCGTCGCCATCACCATAAACAACTCGGGTAACTGATAGGTTGCTTGCCCCACGGTGATTTGCCGTTCCGCCATCGCCTCCAATAACGCCGCCTGCACCTTGGCGGGCGAACGGTTGATTTCATCAGCCAAAATCAGATTATGGAACAACGGCCCTTGCTGGAACTCAAAGGTGCCTTGTTGCGGGCGGTAAATTTCTGTGCCGGTCAAATCGGCAGGCAACAAGTCGGGGGTAAACTGGATACGGTGGAAATCGCCTTGAATAGTTTTGCTCAACACATTGATGGCACGGGTCTTTGCCAAACCCGGCGCACCTTCCACCAATAAATGCCCATTGGCAAGCAAGCCAATCAGCATCCGCTCAACCAACACATCTTGGCCAATAATTTGCAGGTTAATGTAATCTCTTAACCTGCTCAATGAAGCTTGTATAGGGTTTTGTTCTGACATGACTGTTTGTAAATGAAAGTGATGACCGTTATCAGCCGTTGCTGTAGATAGCCACTATTTTAGCTAAAGATTGCTGTTTTTGAATAGCTCTGCATGACCCTGAAAAGATTGCGCCAGCAAGCGGGCATGGCTTAAGTTTACAGCCTTTATTGATGGGCAACCATTTTAAGTTAGTTTCCGCGAGGACACCAAAAACTTGCCAACGCGAAAAAGCCATTTTACTGATTCAAAGGAGTATCAGCGGACCAGGTTGATTTGCAGTCATTCGGCAATAGCCGACCGGTGACAATGAACTTGACCGAACCTTTTGATTTATAATGGCTACAGACCACTACTGGTAAACCCTGATGTGCAACGGCCTTTTGAGGCCAGCACCCTTTGTAATATCGGTTAGGTAAACCAGCCTGATTTTGTGTACAGTACAGGCTAAGTTAGCCTACATTAATTGAGCTAATGAATAAGGTAGACAAAAATCATGGACATCGCACAAACCATTTATCAACATGTAAAAACTATGCCTATGGCAAAAGCCGTGGAAGTGTTGAATTTTATTGAATTTATTGAAAACAAACAGGATTTTGGCGAAACTGTCCAATGCGTGCCACCAACCGAAGCTGATTTTTTTAAAGCAACGGATAGAGAGCGGATGCTTTAATTGCCAGTACGGCAAAAGTAAATAATTGGGTAGTCGCTACCCGAAACACCCATGATTTTATAGATACAGGTGTTTACATCATTTACCCTTGGGCCATTTGAACGCATTAGATTGCCGCTTTTAGGCGCACAACTTATTAGGTCCGTTATCCAACACTTAAGACCAGCCATTATGGACAAACTCAACCTGCACAGCCCCGATTTGACCCAAGCCAATATCGCCAAACTGGCGCAACTGTTTCCCCATTGTGTGACGGAAATTAAGGATGAAACGGCAAATTCATCCTTCAGCCTTCCTACTTCATCCTTGAAATACGCCATTGACTTTGACTTGTTACGCCAAGAGCTATCGGGTTCGTTAGTGGAAGGGCCACAGGAGCGTTACCAGCTTAACTGGCCCGGCAAGCGCGAAGCTTTGTTGACCGCCAACGCCCCCATTGCCAAAACCCTGCGCCCGTGCCGCGCAGAAAGCGTGGACTTTGACCGCACCCAAAACCTGTACATAGAAGGCGACAACTTAGATGCACTCAAGCTGTTGCAGGAAACCTACTTGGGCAAGGTCAAGATGATCTACATAGACCCGCCTTACAACACCGGCAACGACTTTATTTATGAAGATGACTTTGCCGAAGACACCGCCAGCTACCTGCAACGCTCCAACCAGAAAGACCCAGAAGGCAACCGCTTGGTCGCCAATAACGAATCGAACGGGCGCTTCCATTCCGATTGGCTGAGCATGATCTACCCAAGACTGAAACTGGCCAGGAATTTGTTACGGGATGACGGGGTCATTTTTATTTCGATTGATGATAATGAACAAGCGAATTTAAAGCGGGTGTGTGATGAGGTATTTGGGGAGGGTAATTTTATTTCCTTGAATGCAAGAGTTACAAATTCAGCAAAAAACACATCTAAATTTACTTCAATAACACATGATTACACTATAATTTACTGTAAGAATATAAATTTTCTACGAGAAAAATCATTAAGCTGGAAAATACCTAAGTCAAATATAAAAGAATTTTTGGCAAAGTTAAAAAATATAAAAAATGCCGGTCTTTCAAATAAAGACATCTCACAGGAGATTAGATCATTAGTAAAATATCCACGTTTCTATGAATTTGACCATTACTATTATGTAGACGACCACTTTGAGAAAAGAGGGCCTTATGCTTCTGATAAGCCTGGTCCAACAAAAGGAAATACTGGTTATAAAAATTATACTTTGCCGCACCCTGTTACACTTAAAGACTGTAAAATACCATCGACAGGCTGGGCAATGAATTACGAAAAAGCACAAAAAATGTTACAAGAAGAAAGATGGCATTTTGGACCAGATGAAAATACTATCCCAAGACCCAAAGCATATCTGTCTGAAAAATCAAAAAGTAAGATTACGGGCTTACAATTTTTTGATTCACAGAAAGATGTAAAAATGCTACAAAAAATGGGACTATCTTTTGATAATCCTAAACCTCTAGATTTTATTCGACTTTTTATATCACTTTTTGATAAAGAATCGATAGTACTAGACTTCTTCTCCGGCTCAGCCACCACCGCCCATGCTGTCATGCAGCTCAACGCCGAAGACGGCGGCAGCCGTAAATTCATCCTCGTGCAACTGCCCGAACCCTGCGACCCCAAATCCGAAGCCTATAAAGCCGGTTACCAAACCATCGCCGACATCGGCAAAGAACGCATCCGCCGCGCCGGACAAAAAATCTTAGAAAGGATGAAGGCTGAAGGAGGAGGGGTGAATCAGGGTGAAAAAGCTGAAAGTGCCGGGAAGGACGAAGACATTTCATCCTTCAGCCTTCCGCCTTCATCCTTGCCCTTAGACATCGGCTTCCGTGTCCTAAAAATCGACACCTCCAACATGCAAGACGTCTACTACACCCCCGACGCACTGCATAAGGATGACCTGCATCAATTCGTGGACAATATCCGCCCCGACCGCAGCCCCGAAGATTTATTGTTCCAAGTGCTGCTGGCTTGGGGCGTGGACCTGACCCTGCCCATCAGCCAAGAAACCATTGTTGTTAAGGATGAACAAACACCCGCAATTCATCCTTCATCCCTCAGCCTTCATCCTTTACCCCCTTACACCGTGTTCTTTGTCGATGGCAACGCCCTCGCCGCCTGTTTCGATACCGGCATCAATGAAGCCTTAGTGAAAGAACTGGCCCAGCGCAAGCCGCTGCGCGTGGTGTTCCGTGATGATGGCTTTGCCAGCGACAGCGTTAAAATCAACATTGGGCAGATTTTTAAGCTGATGTCACCCGGCACGGAAATTAAAACCCTTTAGGAGGTCTCTTATTATGAATTTAACACCGCTAAAACAAGTGACAAACGTAATCAATGGCGTTATCCACATTCAATTGCCTAAGGATTTTGATGCCAAGCGCGTTGAATTGACCATTGTGCCTTTAGATGATAAGGCAACGCCATTATCGGGCTTCCAACAGTTTTTGTTGGACAGCCCTGAAATGACTGATGAAGAATTTGACAATCTGCAAGCCAAAAAAGAACATTTTCGACAATGGAAATAATTTGCCTTGACACCAATGTGCTGATTGCCCATAAACGTGCAAAAAAAGCCGACAAAGGCAACACTTTCTTGTTTCAACTGGCCACGAAACCCTATCATTTGGCGGTTTCCAATATTACGGTATATGAACTGCTACGCGGGGATAATCACGATGAAGATGCGTATTGGAAAGCCATGTTTGTTAATATGGACTTACTTGATTTTGACATGGGTTGCGCAGAACACGCAGCAAAAATTTATCTGGATTTAAAAACAAAAGGCTTACTTATTGAGGCTGAAGATTTATTGATTGCCGCAACGGCATTACGGCATAACATGAAGCTGGCGACTGCTAACGTGAAACATTTTGCCAGAATTGGCGGCCTGGCGTTGTTGCCAGCCGTGTAGCCATGTAGGTCAGATTAAAGCATTATTTGGCCAGAATATGGCATTAAACGGATAGAAGATATTCACGCAGGGGCGCTTAAAGCTAATTGACAGAAACTGTTAATCGATTCATCCGATGCCATGTTAGCTACACAGCTACCTAATGTCCATCGTGATCCGTTTGACCGATTATTAATTGCCCAATCGCATAACAATCAATAAATAAGGCCATTTAAGGGGAAAAACCCATGCAAAAACATGATATAGCCAAAATGATTTATCAAAAAACCCAACAAATGCCCGTTGAAGACTTGGAAGAGGTGTTGCAGTTTGTTGAATTTGTGCAATTCAAACATAGAAAAAAAACTAAACCATCATCTTGGCAACAGGATTTTTTGGACGTTTCCCAATGGGATATTAAAGAAAGCGACAATGCAATCACATCATGGCCCATTCAAGAATTTTAGTTGATACGTCTGTTCTGATAGATTTTTTACGGAAAGACAAAAAAGACAAGGCAATTTTGTGGTATTTGCAGGAAAATTACTATTGCACGATATCTACGGTGACACTATTTGAATTGCTCTGTGGCGCAAAAACTGAAAAGCATTTGGCTGATGTCCATACTTTGCAAAAATGGATAGGCAGTTTGCCATTTAATGATGCCGTTGCAGAAACCGCTGCAAGGTTTTTCTGCGAGCTGAAAATACAAAATAAGTTAATAGAATTCCGCGATATTTTCATTGCCGCCACTGCTTATGAGCATGATTTGCCTATTGCTACATTGAACAGAAAGCACTTTGAAAACATCGTGCAAATTACCTTGATTGATTTATAAATCCCTTAGATACAGACATCGGCATTGCTGATTAAGTATAGGTTTTTCTTGTTTAATGTTTTATGAAAATCAAATTTAAGCACCAAGCTTACCAAACCCATGCGGTCAACGCGGTGGCGGATTGTTTTGCCGGTCAGCCGCATAGCGGCGGCCCTGCTTACCGGATTGATCCGGGCTTGGCAAAATCAGGTCAACAGCCGGTGGATATGTACGGTGATGGGTTCAGGAATCGTGACTTGGCGATTAAGGGGCAACTGCTTAAGAACATCCACAGTGTCCAGCACCGCCAAAATCTGCCGCTGTCTGCTGCCTTGGTTGAGGACAAGCAAAGCGGTTGTGCCATCAATTTGGATATTGAGATGGAGACCGGCACGGGCAAGACCTATTGCTATATTAAAACGGCGTTTGAGCTGAACAAGCGTTATGGCTGGAGCAAGTTTATTATAGTGGTGCCCAGCATTGCCATCCGCGAAGGGGTGTACAAGTCACTAGCAATAACCGCCGACCATTTTTTGCAGGATTACGGCAAGAAGGCACGCTTTTTTATTTACAACTCCAAGCAATTGCATAATCTGGAAAGTTTTGCTTCCGATGCGGGCATTAATGTGATGGTGATTAATGTGCAGGCGTTTAATGCCACTGGCAAGGATAACCGCCGTATTTATGAGCCGCTTGACGATTTCCAATCACGCAAGCCGATTGATGTGATCGCCGCCAACCGCCCTATCCTGATTTTGGATGAACCGCAAAAAATGGAGGGCGGCAAGACGCTGGCTTCGCTAAAAAATTTCAATCCGCTGTTTATATTGCGCTATTCCGCCACCCATAAGACCGGGCATAACAAAATTTACCGGCTGGATGCCTTGGATGCTTATAACCAGAAGCTGGTCAAGAAAATTGCCGTGCGCGGCATTACCTTAAAAAATCTGACTGGCAGCCATGCTTATTTATACTTGGGTGGCATTGACACTAGCCAAAGCAAGCCACCGGTGGTGCAGGTGGAGTTGGAAATTAAGCAGAAAACCGGTATCAAACGGGTGCTGCGTAAGCTGAACAAGGGCGATAACCTGTACGATTTGTCCGGCGGGCTGGCGCAATACCAAGGCTTTGTGGTGTCGGATATTGATGCACACAACCGCCGCCTGGATTTTACCAATGGTGTGGAATTGCGGGTTGGCGATGCAACCGGCGATGTGGACGAAGCGGCATTGCGGCGCATTCAAATCCGCGAGGCGGTCAAGGCGCATTTTGACAAGGAAAAGACACTGTTCCATCAGGGCGTTAAGGTGTTGTCACTGTTCTTTATTGATAGCGTGGCGAAATATCGGCAGTACGATGAGTCTGGCGAAAAGCCGGGCGATTATGCGCTGATGTTTGAGGAAGAATATAACCATCAATACAATGAGGCTTTGTCGGCCGATGATGACGGCTATAACGCTTATTTACGCGGGATAGATACTAACAAAACCCATGCCGGTTATTTTTCCATTGATAAAAAATCCAAACGCCTGATTGACCCGTCAACCGGGAAAAAATCCGCTGAAACCGATGACGTGGATGCCTATGACCTGATTTTAAAAGACAAGGAACGTTTGTTGTCGTTACAAGAGCCGGTGCGCTTCATTTTTTCCCATTCGGCCTTGCGCGAGGGCTGGGACAACCCCAACGTGTTTGTGATTTGCACGTTAAAGCACAGTGACAACAGCACCACCCGCCGTCAGGAAGTCGGGCGCGGGATGCGGTTGGCGGTTGACCAATCTGGTGAGCGTATGGACAACCCGGCAACGGTGCATCAGATCAACCAATTGACGGTGGTGACCAGTGACAGCTACACTGATTTTGTCACGGCCCTGCAATCGGAAATGGCCAGCAGTTTGTCGGCGCGGCCCAAGTTTGCCAATAAGGCGTATTTTACTGGCAAGGTGTTGCAAACAGCGGCAGGTGATGTTGAGGTGTCAACCGATATGGCTGAACAGATTTGTCGTTATCTGGTCAAGCACGATTACACCGATACTGAAGGTAAAATTAGCCAAGTTTATCTGGATGCCAAGGACAGCGGCGAATTGGCTGATTTACAAACAGAACTGGCCCCTTATGCCGAAGCGGTGTTGGCCTTGATTGATAGCGTTTACACCGATGCACAATTGCCTCCGCCAGATGATGACCGCAACAGCCCTGCCAACCGTTTAAATGATAATTTCAACAAACAGGCATTCCGTGAATTATGGCAGCGCATCAACCGCAAAGCGGCCTATGCGGTCGATTTTGACAGCCATGAGTTGGTGGCCCAGTGTATCCGGACGTTAAATAAGGATTTGCAGGTCAGTCCGTTGCTGTACACCGTGCATAGCGGCATGCAACGCGATCAGGTGGATGATGTTGCTTTGCAATCCGGCAGCAGTTTTGTCACCCAGCAGACGGCAACACAGCGGCTAGATGCATCGGTACACTCCGCCGTAAAATATGATCTGATTGGCCAAATCAGCAGTGCCACCCAGTTGACCCGGGCCACTATCGCCAACATTTTGCAGGGCATTAAAGCGCCGGTGTTTGCGCAATACCGGCTGAATCCTGAAGATTTTATCGCCAAGGCCAGCCGCCTTATCAATGAGCAGAAAGCCACGGTGATTGTGGAGCATTTGCGCTATGACCCGATTGCCGACAGCTATGGCCTGGATATTTTTACCCAAGACAAGGCCAGGGCCAGTTTTGCCGGGGTGGGCGAGAAAATGCACAAACATATCTATGATTATGTGTTTACCGATTCCAAGGTGGAGCGGCAGTTTGCCCAAGCCTTGGACAGCAGCACGGAAGTGGTGGTTTATGCCAAATTGCCCAAAGGCTTTTTTATCCCTACGCCGGTCGGCAATTACAACCCCGATTGGGCCATTGCTTTTCAGGAAGGTACGGTCAAGCATATTTACTTTGTGGCTGAAACTAAGGGTTCACTGTCTTCGCTGGAATTGCGCGAGATTGAGCAAGCTAGGATAAATTGCGCCCGGCGTTTTTTTGACCAGATCACTGCCAATCAAGTCAGCTATGATGTGGTTGACAGCTATGCCCAGCTGATGAATTTGCTTAAGTAAATGATGTGCTGATGATACGCAGCATGTTGGCTGAGCGTAGTCGAAGCCCAGACTACCGGCACACAGCGTTTTGCGTAACATCAGTGCTGTTAAGAAACTTCTGAAAACAAAACGCCCATGCCCCACTATCAGACACACCCCGCAACAACCCCACAAATCCCACCCGGTATCCCCTACATTGTAGGCAATGAAGCCGCAGAACGCTTCAGTTATTATGGTATGCGCGCCATTTTAGTGGTGTTCATGACCCAATACCTGACCGATCCATCAGGCCAATTGGCGCTATTGTCCGAACAGCAAGCGCAAGGCTATTTCCATTTGTTCGTCTCTGCCGTCTATATTATGCCTTTGTTCGGCGCGTTTTTATGTGATGCCTTGCTGGGCAAATACCGCACTATTATTTGCCTGTCGTTGTTCTACTGCTTGGGGCATTTCGCGCTGGCGATGGACAGCACTATGGCGGGTTTATTGTTGGGGCAAGGGCTAATTGCCATCGGTGCAGGTGGCATAAAGCCCTGTGTGTCCGCCCATGTTGGCGATCAGTTCGGCAAAAACAACCAGCACCTGATGGGCAAGGTTTTTAGCTGGTTTTATTTTGCCATCAACCTTGGCGCGTTTGCCGCCATGCTGATTATGCCGTGGTTGCTCAAACAGTTTGGCCCAGCCGCTGCATTTGGCTTGCCGGGGCTGTTTATGTTGCTGGCAACCACAGTGTTTTGGTCGGGCCGTTACCGCTTTGTCCATATCCCCGCCGCAGGTTTGGCGTTCGTTAAAGAGGTCTTTAGTGCCGATGGTTTAAAGGTGTTTGCCAAACTGGCTTCAGTTTATGTGTTTATCGCTATGTTTTGGGCGCTGTTTGAACAAAACGGCTCCTCGTGGGTGTTGCAGGCGCAAAAAATGGACAGGGTGCTGTTTGGCATAGAAATTTTGCCCTCGCAAATCCAAGCCGCCAACCCTTTGCTGATCATGTTGCTGACCCCGCTGTTTGCTTATGGCGTGTATCCGTTTTTAAACCGCTTTTTTACCCTGACCGCGTTAAGAAAAATGGCCTTGGGGTTGTTCCTCACCGTTATTGCCTTTGCCATTGCCGCCGCTATACAAATGCAATTGGACAGCGGCTTAAAGCCGCCCATCGCCTGGCAATTGCTGGCCTACCTGCTGCTTACCGCCGCCGAAGTGATGGTGTCCATCACTTGCTTGGAGTTCTCTTATACCCAAGCACCCAAGCGCATGAAATCCTTCATCATGGCTTTTTATTACCTGTCGGTGGCGCTGGGCAACCTGTTCACCAGTGCGGTCAATTTCTTTATCCAAAATGACGATGGCAGCAGTAAACTGGCAGGGGCGGCCTATTTTTGGTTTTTTACCGGACTGATGCTGGTAACTGCGCTGTTATTTGCTTTTACCAGCCGTTTTTATCGGGAAACAAGCCATTTGCAAGATGAATAACCGTTCCCTGAGCGTAGTCGAAGGGGGCGCTTGAAGAGCTGGGCAACCTGTCACCTAGCCGTTCCCTGAGCGTAGTCGAAGGGGGTTGCAACCCAGCATAATGGTCAGGCAAGCCATTGGGTTGTAGCCGGGGCTTCGACTACGCTCAGCCAACGTGCTGCGAAACATCAGTAATTCATTTGGCAAATAAGGCTTATGCCGTGCGAATACCAAGGGCATAAATAAATTAGCACCTACCTTGGCTTTTTTCAGCATCATCAAAAAAACTAACCCGAAGCTTTCGTGCCACGCCAGCAGGACATCAGTTATAACGCTATAATGCATCCCATTTAAGCCTCCCGATTCACTGGCCTGGCTTTTGAATCACCAAAAAATCATTTATAGAGACTTTTACAACCGATGAACACCCCGGAATACAAAAACCGCCGCACCTTTGCCATTATTTCCCATCCTGACGCGGGCAAAACCACCATCACCGAAAAACTATTGCTGTTCGGCGGCGCGATTCAGTTGGCCGGTTCGGTCAAAGGCCGCAAAGCCGCCCGCCACGCCACCTCGGACTGGATGGAAATGGAAAAGGAGCGGGGCATTTCGGTCACCACGTCGGTGATGCAATTCGACCACAAAGGCTGCATCATTAACCTGTTGGACACGCCAGGCCATGAAGACTTTTCGGAAGACACCTACCGCACCCTGACCGCTGTGGATTCGGCGCTAATGGTGATTGACGTGGCGAAAGGCGTAGAAGAACGCACCATTAACTTAATGGAAGTGTGCCGCTTGCGCACCACGCCTATCCTGACCTTTATCAACAAACTTGACCGTGAAGGCCGCGAGCCGATTGAGCTGATGGACGAAGTGGAGGAGGTGCTGAAAATTAAGTGCGCACCGATGACCTGGCCTATCGGCATGGGCAAGCGTTTTAAAGGTGTTTACCATTTATATAAAGATGAAATCCACCTGTTCAGTGCCCAGCATGGCGGGCGCATTGCCGAAGCCACCATTATCCGGGGCTTGGACAATAGCCAGCTTGACCAGCTGCTAGGCGATCAGGCACAAGAACTGCGTGATGAAATAGACTTGGTGAAAGGGGCCAGTCATGAATTTGACTTGGCTGAATACCTGCAAGGCAAGCTGACACCGGTATTTTTCGGCTCGGCCATCAACAATTTCGGCATTATTGAATTGCTCGATGCGTTCGCCGAATACGCCCCGCCACCGTCGCCGCGCCAAGCGGAACAACGCGAAGTATTGCCAGACGAAGACAAATTCACTGGCTTTGTCTTTAAGGTGCAGGCCAACATGGACCCCGCGCACCGTGACCGGGTGGCCTTTATGCGGTTGTGTTCCGGTAAGTTCGACAAAGGCATGAAAATTTACCATGTCCGCTTGGGCAAAAACGTGCAAGTCGCCAACGCCATCACCTTTCAGGCAGACACCCGCAACAGTGTGGAAGAAGCTTATCCCGGCGACATTATCGGCTTGCACAACCACGGTACTATTCAAGTCGGTGACACCTTCACCCAAGGTGAAACCCTTAAATTTGGCGGCATCCCCTATTTTGCACCGGAACTGTTCCGCCGAGTGGTGTTAAAAGACCCGCTACGCGCCAAAGCCTTACAAAAAGGCTTGGTGCAATTGACCGAAGAAGGCGCGACCCAGTTGTTTAAGCCGCTAAGGAACAATGATTTGATACTGGGAGCGGTGGGGGTGTTGCAGTTTGATGTCACTGCCTTCCGGCTTAAGGGCGAATATAATGTGGAATGTGTGTACGATGCCATTGGCATATCAACGGTGCGCTGGGTCAGTTCCGACAACCCCGCCAAACTGGAAGAATTTAAAAAGAAAGCCTTTGATAATTTGGCGGAAGATGGCGGCGGTTATCTGGTCTATCTGGCTACCAGCCGCGTCAATTTGCAATTGACCGAAGAACGCTGGCCGGATATTAAATTCAGTGCGACAAGGGAGTTGTAGCAGGAGTTGTAAAAGCCGCTACCGCCCAGGCCCCATCATCC
>Ga0207960_1000016_pt1 | contig 64400 bp, 51 predicted proteins | sample CryBogCBH29May08_FD_184613 | JGI IMG/M metagenome (GOLD analysis project Ga0207960, IMG submission 184613) | Freshwater microbial communities from Crystal Bog, Wisconsin, USA - CBH29May08 (SPAdes) | ecosystem: Environmental > Aquatic > Freshwater > Lake | place: Crystal Bog, Wisconsin, USA... | reverse complement strand
TTCCAGCACTGCGTTTAAAAAGTCGATGAGTATCTCGGTGCTGTCCTCGCTGCCAAAGACTTTTTTGAAGGCGAAGTCGGTCTTTACGTCGAGGAAGCGCATGGGGTGGGGTGTTTTGTGTGGGGTTGGCCGGATAGTGAGGTATTAGAATCAGGGGCGTTGGGGTTGTCAAGTATAATTTTAATGGATGTGGGTTAATCCGCAACTGCGGTGGGGAGCGTTGCGGGCATGGCTTCGCCCCTACGTCAGATAGATAGGATAGGGGCGAATAAGTCAGTATTTTTAATTCGATAAGCTTCGCACACACTGTTAGAATTACTTATTTTAAATTTTAAAGGACGTAAAAAGCAGGCAAGCATGGCAGGACACAGTAAATGGGCTAACATTAAGCACCGTAAAGCCGGACAAGATGCCAAACGGGCTAAAATTTTCACCAAAGTGCTGCGCGAAATCAACGTGGCGGTAAAATCGGGCGGAGCCGATCCAGCCAGCAACCCCGCATTGCGGACCGCAATCGACAAGGCGCTGGCTGCCAATATGCGCCGCGACACCATAGATAACACCATTAAAAAAGCCTCTGGGCAGTTGGATGGCGTCCATTACGAACACATCCGCTACGAAGGCTACGGCCCGGGCGGGGTTGCCGTGCTGGTTGACTGCCTGACCGACAACCGCAACCGCACCGTCAGCGAAGTGCGCCACGCCTTCACCAAAGTGGGCGGCAACCTAGGCACAGATGGCTCGGTGGCCTATCTGTTCAGCAAAGTGGGCTTATTAAATTATGCGCCAGGGGTGGTCAATAGTGCCAATGAAGATGCCCTGATGGAAGCGGCCTTGGACAACGGGGCCGATGATGTGCTGAGTTACGATGACGGCGTTGTTGATGTGTTGGTATCGCCGGAATACTATTTGGCGGTCAAACAAGCATTGCAGGCGGCGGGTTTTACCCCCGACCATGCCGAACTGACCCAACAAGCCGCCACCCAAGTGCAACTGGCTGCCGAAGAGGCAGAAAAAATGCTCAGGCTTATCGATCGGTTGGAAGACCTCGACGACGTGCAAAATGTCTATTCCAATGCCGACGTCAGCGACGAAATCATGGCCGTTATTAATGTCTAGTCCTTTGTACCACACGGGAGGCTAACCATGCATGAATTGTCGCTATTAGAAAACGTCCGCGAAATTTTAGAACAACATGCCGTCAGCCAACAATTCAGCAAAGTTTGCCAAGTGACTTTAGCGGTTGGCCAATTGTCGTGCGTGGAGGCGGAAGCCCTGCGTTTTGGCTTTGATGTGGTGATGCAAGGCTCGCTGGCGGAAGGGGCGGAGCTTATCATCACCGAACTGCCCGGTGTGGGCTTTTGTAACCAATGCCAACAACAAACCGGCTTGCCAACCCTGTACGCCCCCTGCCAGCATTGTGCCAGCCCCTTGGTCACGGTACTGTCGGGTGCGGAAATGAAAATTAAAGATTTGCTTGTCAATTGATTTAAAGGTGATTTATGTGCGGAATATGCGGTTGCGGCCAAACAGGACACAGCGGAAAACTAACCCCCTTGCAGGGCAAAATCCAGCCGGTTTTAAAAACCGGACATGCCCATGTCCTTACCCAAGTAGACCCCCCGCCGCTTGACAATGCCCGCTTGGTGCAAGTTGAGCAAGATTTGCTCAGTAAAAACAATGCTTATGCCGCACAAAACCGCCATTTTTTCCAAGCGGAAGGTATTTTTGCCATTAATCTGATGTCCAGCCCCGGGGCGGGCAAAACCTCCTTATTGGTCGAAACCATCAAACACCTGCAAGGGCGTTTCCCCATAGCCGTTATTGAAGGCGACCAGCAAACCCAACACGATGCCGACCGTATCCGCGCCACCGGCACCCCCGCCTTGCAAATCAACACCGGGCGCACCTGCCATTTGGATGCCCAAGGCATTGGCCTTGCTGTGATGCAACTGGCTGTGCAACCGGACAGCCTATTGGTGATAGAAAACGTTGGCAATCTGGTTTGTCCGGCTTCATTCGATTTGGGCGAGGCGCATAAAGTGGTGGTGCTATCAGTCACAGAAGGCGATGACAAACCGCTTAAATACCCTGATATGTTCCATGCAGCTGATATGATGTTGCTGAACAAAACCGACCTGCTGCCTTATGTTGATTTTGATGTGGCGCAATGTTTGGCCTACGCCCGACAGGTCAACCCTAAGCTGCAAGTCATCCAGCTTTCTGCCAAAACCGGCGAAAACTTGGCACAATGGCTGGACTGGCTGGCAGGGCAGGTGGCCCAGCCCAGACAAGTCACACCATCAAGGGGCATAGCATCTTTATACTAAAACGAGGCACACAATGGCTTGGCGAACACACCCACACGAACAAACCTACAGCGAAGCTGAAGTGACGCAACGCTTACAACAACAATTGCCGCATTGGTATCTGCAAGACGGCTGGATCCGCCGCCAATACAAAACCAGTGGCTGGAAATCGACCTTAATGGTGGTCAACACCATAGGCCACCTTGCCGAAGCCGCTTTTCACCATCCCGACCTGACCGTTTCTTATGGCTTTGTCATCGTAAAATTAATGACCCATTCGGCAAAAGGCATTACCAATAAAGATTTTGAACTGGCGCAAAAAATTGAACAAGTCATCATGTGGCAACCACAGCACGAAGGCGGCGCATTGGAAGGCACACCCGACGACCCAAGATTCAAATACATCAAATACGACCAGCCGCCGGGGTAAAGCATCAGCAACGATTTTTTACTAGCCCCTTGCCACGATAGCGAGGTAGCCGGGTGATGGAATGATGCCGGGCATAGCTTTGACTACGCTCAACCTAGGTGTTTCCTTTGGATAATAACAATTAAAACCATGCAAAAACTCACTGCTAATTGCCCCGAAACCCACGGCAGTGTTCTGATGAGTGCCGACGCTGAAAGTCTTGGAAGCGGAACGAAGAGAAAAAGGCGAATTGCAATGGATAGGTTGCCCAGAGCAAATAGCCTTCCATATCGTGTTTCAGGATGGCTGGCAGAACGGGCTGAATAAGCTGTTTTCGGCGGCCTCTGGTGAGTGATCAGGATAATCCCATGCGGCTTCATGCAGGCTTGACTTAAGCCTTGTTCTTGCAAATTAGCTTTTGTTTTCCTTTTTATCCTAACCGACTAATGCAACCATCTTTTATCCACCTCAGATTACACAGCGAATTTTCGTTAGTGGATGGTATTGTCAAAATCAAGCGGCTGATCAAACGCTTGGCTGAACTCAACATGCCAGCAGTGGCCATTACCGACCATGTCAACTTGTTTGCGTTGGTCAAATTTTATAAGGCCGCTTCCGCGCAAGGCATTAAAGCTATCGCCGGTGCGGATGTGTTGCTGGCCAATCCTAATGATGCCAACGCACCGTATCGGCTGACCTTGTTGGTTAAAAACCAGCGTGGCTATACCACTTTGACCGAATTGATTTCCAAGGCTTATCAGGAAGGGCAGCAGCAAGGTGTTCCATTGCTGCAACGGGAATGGTTGTTGGCTAACCATGAGGGCTTGATAGCTTTGTCGGGGGGCATGGAAGGGGATATTGGCATAGCCCTATTGGCAGAAAATGAAGGCTTGGCAGACATGCTGGCATTGGCTTGGCGCGACGTGTTTAACGATAGCTTTTATGTGGAATTACAACGCGTTGGCAAAGCGGATGAAGAGCGTTATATTGCCGCTGCCGTGCAGTTGGCAAGCCGTTGTGATTTGCCGGTGGTGGCGACCAATGACGTGCGCTTTTTGCATGAAGACGCGTTTGCCGCCCATGAGGTTAGGGTGTGCATCAACCAAGGGCGTGTGTTGGATGACAGCCGCCGCCCGCAAGATTATACGGCACAGCAATTTCTTCGCAGTAGCGAAGCCATGCAGGCGCTGTTTGCCGACTTGCCCGAGGCGCTCGCCAATACCGTGGAAATTGCCAAGCGTTGTAATTTGACCCTGACCTTAGGCAAAAACTTTTTGCCGGATTTCCCTGTACCGTCTGGCATGACGCTGGCGGGTGTAATGACGGAAGCTGCCCAACAAGGTTTGGCGGAACGCTTGCAGCAATACCCGGCGGTGGGCAATGGTAGTGAACAAGAAAACCGCCAAGTCTACTATCAGCGTTTGCAGACCGAATTGCAAGTGATTGCCGATATGGGGTTCCCCGGTTATTTCATGATTGTTGCCGATTTTATCCAATGGGCCAAGCAGCAGCAGATTCCGGTCGGCCCGGGGCGGGGTTCGGGGGCCGGTTCGTTGGTGGCTTACGCGCTAAAGATCACCGACTTGGACCCGATTGAATTTGACTTGTTGTTTGAACGCTTCCTGAACCCCGAACGGGTGTCCATGCCCGACTTCGATATTGACTTCTGCATGGACAGGCGCGACGAAGTGATTGGTTATGTGGCGGAGCATTATGGCCGCGACCATGTGGCGCAAATCATCACTTATGGTTCTATGGCAGCCAAAGCGGTTATCCGTGATGTTGGGCGGGTATTGGGTTTTTCTTATGGGTTTGTTGACCGTTTGGCGAAACTGATCCCGTTTGAAATTGGTATGACGCTCACCAAAGCCTTGCAAGAGAGCGGCGAGCTGAAGCAGCTTTACGATAATGAGGAAGAAGTCCGGGCATTGATTGATATGTCCTTGTCCTTGGAGGGTACTGCGCGTAATGCCGGTAAACATGCCGGTGGAGTGGTCATTTCCCCGACCAAACTGACCGATTTTACGCCTTTGTATTGTGAACAAGGTGGCGGCAATCTGGTCACGCAATTTGACAAAGACGATGTCGAAGCGGTCGGCTTGGTCAAGTTTGACTTTTTGGGTTTAAGGACGCTGACCATTATTGATTGGGCATTGCAAACCATCAATAGCAAAAATCGCCAGAATGGCGAGCCGCTGGTTGATATTAACGTCATCCCAAGGGATGATCCAGACGCTTACGAGCTGCTCAAACGCGGGCAAACCACTGCGGTGTTCCAGCTGGAATCGCGTGGCATGAAAGAGCTGATTAAAAAGCTTAAACCAGATTGCTTTGATGACATCATCGCCTTGGTCGCCTTGTTCCGGCCCGGGCCGTTAGAATCTGGCATGGTGGATGATTATATCAACGTCAAACACGGTGCTAAGGCGGAATATGCCCATCCGCTGTTGGAACCCATTTTAAAACCCACCAATGGCGTTATTTTGTATCAGGAACAAGTGATGCAAATTGCTAGGGAGCTGGCCAGCTACACACTGGGCGGCGCGGACATGTTGCGCCGTGCCATGGGCAAGAAAAAGCCCGAAGAAATGGCCAAGGAACGGGAAAAATTTGTTGGCGGGGCGATTGCCAACCAAGTCGATGAAAAAACCGCTACCTATGTTTTTGACTTGATGGAGAAGTTTGCCGGTTACGGATTCAACAAATCGCATTCGGCCGCTTATGCGCTGGTAGCCTATCAGACGGCTTGGCTTAAGGCCCACTACCCTGCTGCTTTTATGGCGGCGGTATTGTCCTCGGATATGGACAACACTGACAAGGTGGTGGTGCTGATTGAAGAATGCCGACAAATGAAACTGGCGATTTGCCCGCCTGACATTAACCTGTCCGAGCATAAATTCACTGTCAATGGTCAAGGGCAACTTGTCTATGGTTTAGGGGCCATTAAAGGCGTGGGCGAGGCAGCGGTTGAGGATGTCATTATCAACGAGCGCAAGACTAACGGTGACTTCACCAGTTTGTATGACCTGTGCAAGCGGGTCGATTTACGCAAAGTCAACCGCCGAGTTTTGGAAGCCTTGATTAAAGCGGGTGCGTTCGATAGCTTTAACCCGTGCCGTGCCAGCCATTTTGCCGAACTGCCCACGGCTGTGCGGATTGCTGAACAGCATGGACAAATGGCCGAAACCGGACAAAATGACTTGTTTGGCTTGAGCGAAGCGGCGGCATCAACTGAGGCGAGTGAAAGCCTGGGTATCCGCGTTACACCGTGGACACAAAAAGAAAAGCTGGCAGGGGAAAAAGCCATTTTAGGCTTGTTTTTGACCGGTCATCCGATTGATGAATATGTGGCGGAGTTAAAAAACTTCACCCACGGCACGCTCGCCAATTTACCCAGTGCCGTGGAACGCTCGCGGGGCAACTTAAACGTCCGCGTAGCGGGCTTGGTGGTCGATGTGCGTACCCGGCAAAACAAAAATGGTAAAACCATGGCTTTTGTCATGCTTGATGACCGTACTGAGCGCTTGGAATGTTCCCTTTTTGCCGATATTTATGACAATTACCGCGATTTGCTGGAGGGCGACCCGTTATTGGTTGCCGAAGGCAGTCTGGCGATTGATAATTTCTCCAACACCTTGCGCCTGACCGTGGAAAAACTCTACGATATGGCGCAAGCTAGGGAAGCGTTTTCCAGAGGATTGTTGATTAGCTGGGCGATGCCGGACGATAGTAACGATGATAGTAATAATTCGGCAGCTTTCATTAGCCAGCTGGAAAGTTATCTGCAACCCTATAGGGGGGGTTCCAGTACGGTGAGCATCCAGTATGTGTCGGCCTTTGCCCAAGCCACTGTACAATTGGGCGACGAATGGCGGGTAAGACCAAGCGACGAATTGCTGCACCAACTCAGGCTGGGGTTGGGCGAAGCGGCGGTGCAAGTCAGGTATGGCTGAGTGTTTCTGCCCTTGTGGTGAACGGAAGCATTGATGACGGCACGACGGATAGGAGCAACACGGCGGAACTTATGACAAGGGCAGATGTTGAGGAAGCGGCTTTTGCGGGGTAGTCTTAATTTGCAACCGATTCTGCGATAAAATGTTTTTTAAAGTTTGGTGACTTATTAAGTTGCGTTCAGAGCAACTTGACCAGGGCGGCGATCACCGCAACCTGTGCCAGCATTAAACCACCTACCCATTTTACAATATCTACTTTAAGCTCAAGCATTTCACGGTGCAAATCGGCTTTGGTTGCAAGTTCTCCTTGGGCTTTTTTAAGGATTGCTATCACTGTTTCAGATTGCTGCCGGGTAAAGCCACTGCTTTCAAGTTCGTTTACTAATTCTTGGGTGTCAAATGTAACGGTGGTCATGTGATTAAGCTCCCGATAAATAATTCGTGTATTCAACTCCGAAGTGCAATCCTAGATACCATGCGGTTTTTTGCTCTTGTTCAACAAATGGGAAGGGAATTGACGTAGTGTCGTCAATGATTTCACCGGATAAGTACCTAAAAGAAGCTAGGCGCGGCAGAGGAATCGAGAAACAAAAACTTGGCTGGAGGTGCGGCGGTATCTTCATCTTCGTTGTCCGCTGATTTGCATCAACAGCATCACCCGGCAGCCGACTTTCCGAAGCTCAACCAAGCCACCGATAACATTATAGGCCGACCCGCCACCAATTCAAATAAAAATGAAGCGCCCGACATTGCCCGGGCAAAGGAGGGCATCCCGTCAATCCCGAATGACCGGGTTTTTGAGATTGAGCATGATGACGGCACGACGGAAAGCGGCACGGCGGCGGAGCTGATGGCGAGGGCGGATGATGATGCGGCCTTTGCCGATAAGGCGGAGTTGGCAACGGATTCTGCCATAACGTGTTTTTTAAGGTTTGTGGTTTATGAGAAAAAGGTCTTAATGACAATCGACATGACACAAGCAATTAATATGCCCATCATCCATTTTAAAACGGCAAGATCAGTTCGTATCGGTGCCAGTTCTTGTTGAAATTTTACATCAAGGTACTCTTTTGTTACGAGGTCTTTTAGATTGACCTCTAGAACTTCAGATATAGCCTCGGCTTCTGCCTCGGCCTGCTTGTCAGGGACGCCAGCCGACTTAAGTTTATTGGCAAATTTTAACGTGTCAAAAGTGATGGTAGTCATGCGTTAAGCCCCGATAAATGATTTCATAAGCATTAATTTAGTTGTAACGGTTGTGCATTGTCAACTTAGTTTGAGGACAAAACTATGAGGGTCGAATGTTTAGACGCGGTGGTCCGCCGCGATAGGTAGGCGCATTACTCAGACCGAAGCGCAAAAAATAGAGCAGTTTGATGGCGAGAGCCAATGAGGAAGCGACCCTTGCCGAGCAATCTGAAGTGGCGACCAACTCCGCTTACCAGTGGATAGGCTAGTTTTTGGTGGCCAAGTTTTTGATAATCTCTTCCAACGGCACCAGATTAAGCTTTATCCTGAACAATACCGCATGATTTTCCAATAAGCCATAACACTCATAAGAGCGCAGCAGGATTTGGGTGTTGTTCAGGGTGTTGTCTGGCGATTCCGGCAACTGCTTCACCAAAATATGCAATTTGTCGTTGTTTCTGATCTGGCTGACCAGATTGCGGTCAACGCTAATGTCGTGCGAGGTGTAGACCATAGGGTTTGCCTTAAAGTCGTGGTTTTCCAGTTGCGCCTTATCCAACAAGGCACCGGAGGTCAAACTGCAAGGGAACACTTCCGGATAGTGGGCAAAATCGGTCAGTTCGTCAAAATAATCCGATTGTTCCGCCAATGAACCGGATAGGAAATTTTTTACATTGCCATTGTGCATCCATTTGCGTTTTAAAAAATAGTCCGTGCCGGGCACGTTTGTTTTGTCAGGTACTGCATTCAGGTCAGGCAACAGGTTAAAGTCAGTGTCAGCTAGGAACAATGGTTTTTGCGTTTCCTTTTTGTAGCCTAATAAAATCGTTTTGCCTTGGGATTTTATGGTGACGCGATTGGTCAAGGTAAGGTTGGGAATGGTATTGATCAGGGTTTTTTTGATGTCCAGCGATATTTCTTGGCGCGGCCTTAGCGCATTAACAAAAATGACCTGATAATTACTGTAACGCAGTTGTTTGTCGGCAATAATGCGGTTTTCATAATGGGTTTCACGGTACAGGCGCATTTGGTGTTCAATCAGGGTGTTCAATTGAAAACCCAGGACTATGGGGCCGCGGAACGGGTTATGGGTGATTTCTAGCCATTTGTGTTTGTCATGGAACAGGTTGAAGTCATCAGAAGCATTACGCGCCACTTCGATATGGATTTGCTCAAAGGTGAATAGGTTGTTTTTCATGAATACAGGCTACAAAACTTTAAAACAGCTAGAAAACAGCTAGAAAACAGCTTGTTACAGATTAAGCCGGTTTGCCGCCACCGGAGAACAAGCGATACGCCGGATTATCGGTTTCTTCTTGATAAATAAAACCCAAGTCTTCCAAGCAGCATTGAAAAGCTGGTTGTTCCGTTTTGGCTAATTGCAAGCCCATCAATACCTTGCCAAAAGCGGCACCATGGTTGCGGTAGTGGAACAGGCTAATGTTCCAGCGTCCGCCCAATTCGGTCAAAAACCTGAGCAGTGCACCGGGGCGTTCGGGAAATTCAACGCTGTAAATCACTTCATCCAGACCGCTGTGCGTGTGTCCTCCGACCATATAGCGGATATGTTCTTTGGCCAGCTCATTGGCGGTCATATCGGTGACGGCTAAACCCTGTTGCCGCAGTTGCGCTATCAGGGTGGCCCTATCGACTTCCAAGCCGCTGCTGGAAATGCCGACAAACACTTGCGCGGCGGCGGCATCAAAATAACGGTAGTTAAATTCGGTGATGTTACGTCCACCCAACAATTGGCAGAACGCCAAAAAACTGCCGGGGGTTTCAGGGATGGTCACCGCCAATAAAATTTCCCGATGTTCGCCCACTTGTGCCCGTTCCGCCACATAACGCAGGCGGTCAAAATTGATATTGGCACCGCTGTCAATAGCCACTAAGGTTTGCCCCTTGGCTTGTTCGCGTTCGGCATATTTTTTTAAGCCCGCCACTGCCAACGCGCCTGCCGGTTCACTGATGGAGCGGGTATCATCAAAAATATCTTTAATGGCGGCACAAATTTCGTCGGTGCTGACGGTGATCACTTCATCCACATAGCGTTGTGCCAAACGGAACGGTTCAACACCCACTTGCTTGACCGCCACGCCATCGGCAAATAAACCAACTTGGTCGATGATGACGCGCTCGTTGGCCTTTAAGGCACGGTTAAGGCAGTCGGCATCGTCCGGTTCAACGCCAATGATTTTAATGTCTGGGCGGACAAATTTGGCATAGACCGCCACGCCTGCAATCAGGCCGCCGCCGCCCACGGGTACAAAAATGGCGTGCAGATCACCGGTTTTTTGGCGCAGGATTTCCATCGCCACAGTGCCTTGTCCGGCAATCACATCGGGGTCATCGTAAGGGTGGATAAACACCCGCCCGCTTTGTGCCGCCAATTTAAGGGCATGGTTATAAGCGTCGTTATAGGCATCACCAAACAGTACGGTTTGTGCCCCCATCGCCTTGACCGATTTGATTTTAATTTCCGGGGTGGTGGTGGGCATCACAATCAGCGCATTAATGCCCAGATGCTTTGCCGCCAAGGCCACGCCTTGGGCATGGTTGCCTGCTGAAGCGGCTATAACGCCCAAGCCCCTTTCGTCCTCACTTAGCAAAGACATTTTGTTGTATGCACCGCGCAATTTAAAAGAAAACACCGATTGCAGGTCTTCGCGTTTTAAATAGATGTGGTTGCCGAAGCGTTCGGATAGGCTGCGGGCATAATCCAACGGTGTCTCGATGGCGACATCGTAAACTTTGGCACGGAGGATTTTTTCTAGGTAGGTTTGTTGGGGCATGTGCTAAAAAATCGGCTGAAGAATATGCGTTTCTGGGTTATTATCGCATACCCAACTATTACATTATTGAAATTACGGTAGCAATCATGACTCAAGATGAATTAAAACAAAAAGTGGCACAAGCCGCGCTTGAATATATTAAAGATGTGCCTGTTATTGGTGTGGGCACCGGCTCTACAGTGAATCATTTCATCACTTATCTGGCTGACATGAAAGGCTCGATTGATGGCGCGGTGTCCAGCTCGGTAGGCACGACCGAACGCTTGAAAAGTCTGGGCATCCCCGTATTGGACTTGAACGAGGTAGGCACGCTGGAAGTTTATGTTGATGGTGCTGACGAGATCAATCCGCACAAACAATTGATTAAAGGTGGTGGGGCGGCATTGACCCGTGAGAAAATCATTGCTGCGGCCAGCAAAACCTTTGTCTGTATCGCTGATGACAGCAAGCGGGTGGATATTTTGGGCAAGTTTCCTTTGCCAGTTGAAGTTATCCCTATGTCCAGAAGCTATGTGGCCCGTGAGTTGGTCAAACTGGGTGGGCAACCGGTGTGGCGTGAAGGCTGTGTGACTGATAACCACAACTATATTTTGGATGTCCATAATTTGAACATTTTAGAACCTATCAAATTGGAGCAAGCGATCAACCAAATCACAGGTGTCATCACCGTGGGCCTGTTTGCAATGCGACCTGCCGATGTGGTTTTAGTGTGCCAAGGCGAGACCATCGTTAAGTTTTAAGGTACGCTAGAATTGTTGCCCAGTCGGTGACAAAACAATACCGGGGTTGCCGCGTTACACGTCAACCCCTTTTTTTATGCGCTATCAGCGTTTATAACGGACTGGTGCGCCGCTATCGTAAATGCCGGTCAGCTTACGTTTGAATTCGTTGGAAATCAGCCTGGAATCCTGCTGACTTTTGACCACGCGGGGGGTAATCAGCACCACCAATTCGTCTTTATCGTTGTTACGGGTGGTTGAACCAAATAACGGGCCAATCCAAGGCAATTCTTGCAGGAAAGGGATGCCAGCCTTATCGTTAGTGATGTTGTTGTCAATTAACCCGCCCAACACAATGGTTTCGCCATCTTGCACTGCCACTGAACTTTCAATTTCTTTTTTATTGATGGTTGCAGTAGTCGTCACTCCGTTAGCTTGTGGCACCACGCTACTAACTACTTGTGAAATATCCATAATCACCATGCCGTTGGCGTTTACCCTTGGGGTGACTTCCAAGGTGACCCCTGTATCTTTGTATTGGATGGAGGCTGCCTGGGCGAAAGTTCCGCCTACACCTGATATGGGCAGCGATGTGGTACTGGTTTGAATCGGAATTTGGTCACCAACGTTAATCTTGGCTTGTTGATTGTTCAGTACCATCAGGGAAGGTGACGAGATGACTTTGACATTGTTCAGGGTCGATTGCGCGGTCAGCAATGCCTGCACAGTACCAGAGCTGTAGATCGCCCCTAAGCCGCCCGTTGCAGCACCAGTTGCGATTGCAGCCGCTGCGGTGGAAGTTGATCCGGTGCTGCCAAATGACGAGCCATGGTGTGACAAATACCACGAGATACCGTATTGCAAATCATCTTTCAATTTTACCGACACAATGGTGGCATCAATCAGCACTTGTAAAGGCAAAATATCAAGCTGCTTGATGATCGGCAGAATCACTTCATACTCTCGCGGTTTAGCCACTATAATCAATGAGTTGTTGGCTTTGTCAGAAATAATCCTGACATTGTCCACATTGGAAACCTTGACATCACCTGTGCTGACACTGCCGCTGGCTGATGTTTTCTTGGTTTTTTTGCTCAGGCCGCTGGAACTGCCACCGGCAGCGGCACTGGAGCCGGTGCTGGAATTTGAGCCAGAACTATTGTTTGACGACGAGCTGGATGACGAGCTGTTAGTGCCGCTGCTGCTGGAGGAGCTATTGCTGAGTGATGACGATTTCTGCCCCGGAGCCAATTTTGCCGCAGTGTCTTTTTTTTGCGCACCGGTAAAAATTTCGTTTAGGGTGTTCGCCAGCTCTTCAGAATCATAATGTTGGGCACGATAAACATAAACCCCGCCGCCTTTTTCTGAACTGGCTTTGTCCAGCCGATGCACCCATGTTTCAATATCATTCAGGTATTTGCCCTGATGAGTGATGGCCAAAATCGCATTGAGCCGTTCTATGGGGATGAAGCGGAAGAATTCTGAGTCGTTGTCTTTGGCTTTTTGGTCAAATACGGCTTGCAATTCTTCAAGGATGGTATCCGGTTCAACATGCGCCAAAGGGAACAGACCGAAAGACCGCCCGCGTAGCACGTCAATATCAAAAGTGCCGACCATGTCCATAACCCGTGCCATTTCGTCAGCAGTGCCGGAGGCGACAATAATATTGCGGGTGCCATCCACATTAAGGATGGTTTTTTCGCCCACTAGTGGTTTGATGATATCGACAATATCTTGTACATCAACATTTTTTACCGGTATGACCCGGGTCTGGTAGCCCGGACGGCTGGTGGTCGTGATATCGGAGGTCAGCAAGGCATCCGTGGCAGGTTCAATATGGTAGATTTTCGCCACTTTCACCAAAGCCGCGTTGTTCATCCGCAACACCATTTCCAAGGTGGGCAGCAGCTCTTCCTTGGTCAGTGCTTGGGTGGTTTGTAAAGTGACTTTGCCGGCCACCTTGGGGTTCAGCACATAGTTTTGCCCAAGAATATCGCCTAGGATCACTTTGGCAACTTCGCCCAAGTCTGCATCGTCAAAATTTAGGCTATAGGTGCCAGCGGCAGTACCCGCTTCATTTTTTCGGTAGCCTGGGGTGGGGGCGACAAAACGGTCGGTGCCAGGATAGAGTTCGCCCGGCATTGCTTCTTTGGGTTTTAGCGGTTTGTTTAATAAGTCATCAGAAAGCACGCCATTGCTGTTACGCAAATTTTTGGTGACTGGCTCCAAAGGCAGCAAAGGGGATGAGCGGGGATGCAATGATTCACAACTCGAAAGCACCAGACTTGTGCTAATCAGGAAACTGACTGTGGCTATTTTTTTTGGCTTATTCATTTGGGGCATTGACAGGTGAGTTCTCGTTTAAATCATCTATGGGTGGTTCATTATCCGGTGGAATAGGCGGCACTGGCGGAATGATTTGCTCCGGTGGGGCTATCCCGCCCGTTCCAGTGGGGTCGCCCGGGTTGCTTTCTGGCCTGTTCGGCATTTTGGGCTTGGGCTTTTTGAGCATTAATTGCTTTTTTTCTCCCGCAACGCTAAATACTGCTTTACTGGCATCTATTTCTTCCAGTTTCCAGCCTTCCACCGTACCACCTAAGGTAATCTTACGGTAGTTGTCACGGGGTTTTTTGCCCTTGGCACGGCTTAATAAAATATAACTGCCTTTAGGGGTGGAATAGATGCCATCCAGTTGCCAATCAAAATTGGCCTGCAACATCTCTGCTTCAGCTTGGGCAGTGTTGGATTCTGCCACCGGTCGCCGGCCTTTCATGAAGAGTGGCCGGCTGACCATTTGTTCGTAGCTTTCTTCGGGTAGCTTTGTTAAATCCACACTAGGCATAGTTGTGGGCACGGCTGTTTTGTTGGCGGTTGGTTTTGGTTGCAATGCGGCTTCGCGCGAATGCTGCCCATATAGCCATTCACCAATAATAATCAAACTAAATGGCAGGCAGGCGGTCAATAACGCAGTGACTAACTTATTGTTCATTTTGCTTTTTTCTCATAAAGCTAACGGCCTGAAAATTGACGCTCAGTAAATTTCCGGCATCCAATTGCCGGGTCACGGCATTTCTGTTGCCGCGCAACGGCCTGATATCAATCTGGTCGATAACAATAAATGGTGTGGATGTTTCGATTTGATACAGTATCGTCCGTAACTGTTCGCTAGTGGCAGTCATCCTGACCCTTACATCAATGCTGTCAAAATCCAATTTGTTGTTGGCACTGGCAGGTACGACTTGAGTGCTACTGAGTTGGCCGCCGGCATCCACAATGGTTTTTTTTATGAACTCCTGCATTTCTGCAGATGCAAGGGAATCCGTTTCTTGGCTATTAAAATAGCCTTGTTGGTCATGCTGTTGCGTGAGACTTTCCAGGGCTGCCGTGACGCTGTCTTTGGTCGCCAAGATGCGCTCGTATTGCTGTAGCTTGAATTCCAGCGCGTCCTTTTCTTCGCTAAGCTCCATGCCTTTGCCTAGCAGTGGGGTCAACACCAAGCCGGCGAAAGTGACAGTCACCAGCACCAGCAGCCCGACGGCCAACCACCGCTGCATTTGCTTATTATTTGTGTTTGTTGCTGTCATGGCCTTCCCGCTGGGTGACATCCACGGTAATCTGAAACCGCTCGAGTTTGCTGACATTGTCTTGGGTCACAGGCGATACGAAACGTGCATTGCCGAATAACTCTGATGCTTCCAATACTGAAATCAGTCCGGATGCCTCCGGGGATTCACCGAGTATTTGTAAATGCCCGTCGGCATATTGCGCATAATCGAGCGATGTATCATCTTTAATTAGTGTGCTCAGCTCGTTGAGCATTTCCACCATCGGCGGCAAGGCAGTTTTGTGGTCAATCAATTTTTGCGTCTGCTCGGCAAAAGCAGTCACTTCGGCTTGCATTTTTTTGATCTTTTTAGCCTCTTTTTCAATGCTGTCAACGCGTTCCTGCAATTGCGCGATGGTTTCACTTTCCATCCACAAAGGCAATATAAGCGAGGTCAATAGTAACACCAGCAGTGCAGTCACGAGTCCGCCATAGATGATTTGTGGTGTCTTCGCCACTTTTTGCCGAAAAGCTTCAGGCAGCAGATTGTAGCGGCCCCTATTGTCATCAAAATGATTAGGTACGCTGGCAAAATCGGCAAACAGCGGGGTCATGCCCAATTTTTTAGCTTCATAGTACAAGCCATCCAAGTGTTCCCTGGGCGTTATTATCACTTGCACCGCGATTTGGCCGGGTTCACTGACGGGCAATTGCCTGATGGCAAAATAAACTTGTTCGGCTTTAAAAGGCGTATATTTATCGAGTTCGTAGCCGACCACTTGGTGCAGGTTGCCTTTGACCGCAACCGGAAAGGACAGTGTCGTATGCACCGCTTGCGAGGCATTCAAGCGCAATATGACTTTGGCTTTTGGCAAGCGTGCATCATTGGCCAATAAGGTTTTGTAGTGCGCAACGCCCTTCTTGTTGTGTTCAAGCGTGGCCAACAGCTCGGTTTGCTCCTTTAAGCTGAAATGTAAAATTAAATGGTCTTGGCCGGCACTGACGATAATAAAACCTTGCTGATCATACACCAAGTGCCTTACATTTTCAGGTATCAGAAAGCTCAGTTCACTGAGCCACCAGTGTAAAAAGGACTTGAAGTCCCAATCAATTGTCGAATTTATATTCAGCATATTGCTTCACTAAAAAATCATCCATCGCTTCGCCAAATAACGATGCGTCCCTTGTTGAGTTCTCTGCTGTGTTTTCGGTTGCACTCCCGCCGGTGTTGTGTTGCCACTTTATTAGCGTAAAAGGCGGGTTCGCGCCGTCCGCCGCTTGTTGCACCAATGCACTTATGGCCACGACTTGCTGGCTGTCATCACTGTCCGGCGCACTGTATTCCGTACCGTCATCCCATCGGGCTTCCACTATGATGGTGACGGCCGCCCCTTTTTGGTTTGGACTCTGTGCGGGTGTTCCGGCAGCCGGAAAAGCGGGTATGGGCAGGCCGTTCCGGGCACTGTCAACCCGGGCGGCGACATAATCGTCAATCAAGCCGCTATCCATGTTGGCAACAGCGTGCAATACTTCAGGCGTGGCTTTTTGAAAATCAACTTGTGGCGAACCGGAATTGATGGTGATCAGCGGTTGCAACCATTGGTAAATAGTGTTGTCCATACCCTTTACCCAGTGCAATTCTTCCATAGCTTTGAACGGTTTGTTGCCCGGTTGGTAATGTAGCCCCGCCTTAGCATAATCATCCTTTTCGGCACCATTCAATTGGATCAGGTCGTCGCTATCCCGCCAATCTATAATGGCCCCCACCAAGTTGGCTTGTTCTTGCTGTGTAATGGGTGCATTGCTGAGCAGTGCCTGCAAAAGTTTCTCGTCAGCGGCATTGATATCCACTTTACCACTTTCTGACAATAATCTTATCCTGATCTTCCAGCTACCGTCGTCAGACTGGTTGGCATCGGAGGGGCGCGGGTAAGCAATTTCGTAAATGCTGCCATCGGTACGCCAGCGTTGATCGGCATTAGCGTTAAGCAGCATCAGTTCGGCAATGGCAATGCCCGATTCTGCAATGGGCAATGCGAGGGCATTGTCTTTTTCGCCCGCCACAATGGCGGCTTCGCGCCTCATGCTGAGTGCGAAGCTGCCAGCCATAATGGTCAATAGGCTAAGTACCCACAAAACCAACACCAAGGCGATGCCCTGTTGCAGCTTGTTGGCGGGTATTGACGCACGCGCCATTATTCTTCGTTCCCCGAGGCCGGCGTAATTTCGCTACCGGTATCGGTTTGACCACCGTTTAGTTTAAGCCCGATGACCATTTCAGGCCATTCCGCACCGTTGTCGAGTTCAATGGTGATTTTTACCAAGCGCGGCAAGTTGTCCCGTTCTAACCAGTCGTTTTGCCAATCGGCTTGACCGCTGCTGGGGTTGATACCAAAATAAGCTAGGGAAATGCTTTTTACATGGTCAAGCAAAGTGACCTCTTCATGCGGGAGTGGGTCACCTGGGAGCGAGGTCACAAAAGGGGTCAGCGTCACTTGCAGGTAGCGTCCTTGTTCGTCGTCCAACAATTGTAGCGAAAATAATTGTAAGCCGGATTTGGCGGCACTGGCCGGAAATGCCGATACAAATTTTAAGGCATGTTGTTCGCCTTGGAACGAAAAAGTTATGTTTTCTGGGTCAAAATCGTTAGCCAAGGGTATCGTGGTAGCCAAATGCCGTTTGAAAAATTGGTAAACCACGGCGACTTCATTGACTGCGGCAATTTTAGCTTCCCCTCTTTCCCAACTTTCGGCACAGGTCTTAAGGCTTGCAAACAGCAATACTACCATAATGCCGAGCAAGCTCATGGCAATCAAAACCTCCATTAGCGTAAAGCCCTGTGCGTATTGGCGGCAATTGCCCGGAAGGCTGTTCAGGCGGGTGTTCATAATGGTTTGACACCCAATTTTAGGGTTTTCAAGTCAATGCGGCGTTCCCTGCCTTGTTGCTCCCCCCACGCGACCGATACCGTGATTTTAAACAACCGCGCTTTTAGTGTGGCTTGGTCGGTGTTATCTGGGTTAAATTCAAACGGCTCGATCGTCACGGCCCAAGCGTATTTATCAAATGCCACACCGTCGACTTTGGTGGGCTGCAAAGGCACTTCCTCGCCAATTTTTGCCATCATTGATTCGGCAATTTGCACGGCAACATTATAGTCTTCAGCCACCATGGCGGTAGTGACGCCACCCGAAAAAATACGCAACAAAATCCCCAGCGACAAGGCCATGATGGAGAAGGCGATGAGGATTTCCAATAATGAAAACCCTTGCTGGTTACTTGTTTTCAAGCTTTACTTGACCCGTCAACCAATTCAAATCAATTTGCCGTGCCGCCTCGCCATGTTGCAGGGTTATCCGACCGCCGGTACATGAGCCGTCAGGAAAAAAACGTATGTCCCCTTGGGATTGCCCGGTCAATTCACTTTCGGCGGTGACAATAGTCAGCGATATGGCCGGGTCTATCGGGTAAGCTTGTTCGCGGGTGCTGATGGCATAACTGTTATTGTCTATATCAAAGCCCACGGTGATTTGCTTATGGCTAACCAGTGCTTGGCCTTTGGCATAACGTAAGGCGGACACAATATCCCTTGCCGCCGCGTTCAATTTTGCGGTGTCATTGCCGGAAGAAATGCTTATGGCTATCGCGGAAAAGCCCAGCAACATAATGAACAGCACAACAATCAGCTCTAACAGGGTAAAACCGCGTTGCCGGGAGGCTGCCATCATGCTGGTGCAGGCTGCTGGTTTATTGCCAGCTCAGCAAATCTTGGTCTTCGCCTTCGCCGCCTTCTTTGCCGTCCGCTCCGTAGGAGAATAAGTCAAACTTGCCATGCTCGCCAGGCGATACATAGTGGTAAGGTTGTTGCCAAGGGTCAACGGGTACTTTGGATTTTTTCAAATACGGGCCGTTCCAAGGTTTGGAGCTGTCGGGCGATTCTACCAGCGCGTTCAAGCCCTCGTCAGTGGTGGGGTAGCGGCCCAAGTCCAGTTTGTACATGTCCAAACTGGCGGAAAGGTCTTCAACCTGCACCTTAGCGGCTTTGGTTTTCGATTCGCCCATGTGTTTCATCACTTGTGGCCCGACAATCCCGGCCAACATGGCAATAATACCCAACACGACCAGTAGCTCAAGCAAGGTGAAACCTGTTTGTTGTTGTTTAGCGTTGTAATGTTTCATAAAGGTTAAGTCCGCTGTTAAAAAGCCAAATCGTTCACACTTAAGATTGCCAACAAAATTGACACAATAATGCCTGCAATCATCAGTCCCAAAGTTATTATCAAAGCCGGTTCCAAAAATGCCAGCATACGCGTGATGGACACGCGCAATTGCTTGTCATAAATAGTTGCGACACGCAGCAGCATTTCTTCCAACCGCCCCGTTTCTTCGCCCATTTTTATCATTTGCATGGCCATTTTAGGGAACAGGCCTTTTTCCAGCAGGGCATTCGACAAATGTTTGCCTTGTTTAAGCTGTTCCTCGGCCTCCGAAATGGCATCGGCGATCACCAAATTATCGACGGTTTCACGAACAATCAGCATCGCGGCGATAATGGACACGCCATTGCCCAGCAAGGTACCCAAGGTGCGGGTGATATTGGCCGTTTCTTGATTAAGGAAAATCTCACCCAGCAATGGCATTTTCAAAAACCGCCCGTCCCACACTTTTTTTCGGGCCGGTTCGGCCATTTCGTAACGCATGTAGCTGGATGCCCCAAACACAGCCAGCACCAACACCCACCAATACGCTTGTAACCATTCCGCCAAACCAACCACAATTTGGGTTGACACGGGTAATGCTTTACCGGCACTGGCGAACATCTCAGTAAATTGCGGCACCACAAAGGTGAGCATTATAAACAGTGATGCCAACGACATCACCAGCAATATGGCCGGATATATCAATGCCGTGCTGACAGTGTCCTTTAATTCTTGCGAGCTTTCCAGATATTCGGACAAACGTGCAAGCACTTCACCCAAATTACCTCCCGCTTCACCGGCCCGGATCATGTTTAGGTAGAATTTACTGAATATGCCTGCTTGCAGCTCCAAAGAATCCGCCAGTGACGTGCCGCTTTTGACTTTTTCCAGCACTCTGCCAATGAGCTTAAGCAAACGCTCATTGTCATCCGCCAAATCTTTTAGTACGACTAGCGATTTGTCCAGCGGTAGCCCCGACTCCAATAAAGTGGCCAGCTCCCTAGTAAATAGTACAATTTCTTTTTGTTTAAGATGGTTTTGTTTGCCGCCAAAACCTAAAAACGAACGTGGCGAAGCGGGGCTAACCTTAACGGGCAGGTAGCCTTCTGCTTGCAGGGCTTCGACCAGCTGTTTTTCATCGGCCGCTTCGCGGACACCGTCTTCTGGCTCGCCGAAGGCGTTAATGGCTTTGTAGGCAAATAAGGGCATTAGCTTTCTGCAGTGACGCGCATCACTTCTTCCAACGTGGTGATGCCTTGGGCGACTTTTTCAAGCCCGTTTTCGTAGAGGGTGGTCATGCCTTCGCTGATCGCCAGTTTATGGATATGTCCGGATTCTGCACGCGCCATGACAAGTTTGCGTATCGGATCGGTCATGAGCAAAAACTCGATGATGGCTATTCGTCCACGGTAGCCTAGGCCACCGCAAGCAGGGCAGCCAACTGGTTTGAAGATAATAGAGCCTTCCGGCACAAAGCGCCGGATATGGGCATCTTGCAATAGCGTGTCGGTTAAAGTGCCCACTTGTTTGCAGGCGGCGCAAAGCTTCCTGACCAATCGTTGTGCCAAAATGCCGTTGACCGTGGAACTCAGCAAATATTCTTCCAGCCCCATATCCAATAAACGGGCAATACCACCTGCCGCATCATTGGTGTGCAGGGTTGACAGCACCAAATGGCCGGTTAAGGACGATTGCACGGCAATTTTAGCGGTTTCCAAATCGCGCATCTCACCAATCATAATGACATCGGGGTCTTGCCGGACAATCGAACGCAAAGCCGAGGCAAAGGTCAAACCAATTTGCGGTTTCGCTTCAATTTGGTTGATGCCTTCCATCTGATATTCGACGGGGTCTTCCACCGTGATGATCTTGCGGGCGGAGGTGTTAAGCTGTTTTAAAGCAGCATATAACGTAGTAGATTTGCCGCTACCGGTAGGGCCGGTGATCAGGATAATGCCGTGCGGTTGTGCCAACACCTCATTAAATTGTTGCAAATGCTTGCCGGAAAAGCCCAGGGCGGCAAAATCCAACACAGTGTTTTCCTTGTCCAGCAAACGGATCACCACGCTTTCGCCGTGCATGGTGGGTATGGTGGACACCCGCAAATCCAGTTCCTTGCCTAGCATTTGCACTTTGATACGCCCGTCTTGCGGCAAACGCCGCTCGGCGATATTGAGCTTTGCCATAATCTTGATACGGGAAATCACCGCCGCAGTGGATTTGACCGGCGGCGCATGAATTTCCTGCAATACGCCATCAATCCTTAGCCGGACTTTTAGGCTTTGTTCAAACGGCTCGATGTGAATGTCCGATGCCTTGGTCTCAATGGCCTGTTGCATAATCAGGTTGACCATTTTTATGACCGGGGCTTCGCTCGCCAAGTCCTTTAGGTGTTCCAAATCCTCTTCACCGCCTTCTTCCAGTACCAAGCCATCGACGATTTTATCCATTTGCGATTTGCCCTCTCCATATTGCATCTCCAAAGCGGCATCTATTTCGGACAGCAGGCCAACTTTGACGTGGATGGTTTTGCCGGTTGCCAAGCGCAAGGCATCCACCACAAAACGGTTTTCAGGGTCCATCATGGCAACAGTGGTGTCCGTTTCTGTTTGGTCAAGGCCGGTGACATGGTAATGCTTGAGAAAACGCAACGAAACGCTTTCCGGCAACTGGTTTTCGATGGGGAAATCAGCGGCACTGGCACGCTGGAAGCGCCCTGATTCCACAAAGGCTTCGGTCACATCATTCTCGGAACACAAACCCAGTTTAATTAAAAGATGAGGCAGGCTTTCAGAAATGGTGGTTTTTTTGACGCGTTCAACTTTTCTCAATTCTGTGGCGGAAAGCTTACCCTTATCTTGAAGGGTTTGCAGCAAGGATTTGTAAGGCATGATGGTTTCAGGTTTTAAGGTACGACGGATGTTATCGGTCTATATAACAGACGTTATCATGACATTTTTTACCCTAGATTACCATGCGGCAATTTGTCAGGTTACTAAAATGGGCTTTTATCATTACGGGTAAACTTGCATTTTGCAAGCTTAGTGATACTCTTGCAAAACGCAATTTAAACTTTACGCATTAGGAGTCCGTTGAATGGAAAAAGTATTAGTAACAGGCGTCACTGGCTATATTGGTCAGCATTGTGCCGCCGAGCTATTGCGCCAAGGCTACGAAGTGGTTGGGACAATTCGTTCCCGCTCGAAGGCGGATACCACACTCAGTGCAATTGCCCGGGTCGTGTCTGTCGATAATTTGAGCTTTGCTGAAGCCGATCTGCTATCGGATAGTGGATGGAGTGAAGCCATGCAAGGATGCTCGTTTGTCCTGCACATTGCCTCGCCGTTCTTGCTGGCAGAACCAAAAGATGAAAATGAGCTGATTGCTCCCGCAGTCGAAGGCACCAAACGCGTCATTGCGGCTGCTCAAAGTGCGGGCGTGAAAAGGCTTGTGCTGACTTCATCAACTTTCGCTATCATCGCTGGAAAAGACACTGGCGACTATGGGCCTGACGATTGGTCGGACACCGATGCAAATATTGGTGCTTACGCGAAAAGCAAGACTTTGGCTGAGCGTGCTGCGTGGGAAGCAGCCAGACAAGGCAATATGGAGTTAACGGTTATCAACCCAGGTGCGGTCTTTGGCCCGTCGTTAGGGGCAAATATAGATGGTCAAAGCGTGGCAATGATGAGTGACATGATCGCCGGGAAAGTGCCTATGATCCCGGACTTGGCGATGGGCATGGTCGATGTGCGTGATGTGGCAAAGCTTCATGTTACGGCAATGACCGCCAGCAGTGCTGCGGGAATGCGGTTTATTGCTTGCACAGCGGAACCGGTCGAGATGGCAACCTTGGCTAAAGTGCTAAGAGAGGCTGGCTATACCAAAACGCCTTCGCTTAAAGCACCGACGTTTCTTTTGAAAATCATGAGCCTCTTTGACCGGGAGGCGAAGGGAATGATACCGTTTATTGGCAAAAAAGCAGTGCTTGACAACACCGCGACGCTCAAGGTTTTGAACTGGAAGCCGACCCCAATCGCTAACTCATTCAAAGAAATGGCTGCAGCCATTTCGCAATAAGCAGACAATGTTTTTTAGCTTGACTTATTTTTAACCACCCTCCAAACACAGGAATCAACAATGCCTAGTTCTGCCCCTACAAAACCAGCCTACTTCATGGTTCAAGTCAAAGCGAAAAGTTTAGAGGAGCTTTCAATGCGCTACGGCCAATCGGCAATTGCAAGCTTAATCAAATTCGGCGGCGAAATGCTTGCAGGGACTCCTGAACCGAACGTGTTGGAGGGCAAATGGGACGGCAGTTGGGCTGCTATCTTGCGTTTTCCAAGCATGGAAATGGCGCTAACTTGGTACAACTCATCTGATTATCAGCCTTTGAAAGTTCTTAGAATGAATGAATTGACCGATAGTGGGCAAATTCTTTTGATTGAAGGAATGTGATCGGGCTGAACCGGGCGGTTAACTATCCCTGATAGCCTTATGCCCGAGATGGGTTCTGGCAGCATTTTTGGCATATCGATTAAATTGGGCATAAAAACAGATTATGGCAAATAGCGATGCAAATATTGCCTGGCGTTCCGTGTGTCCGATCAGCTCTGCTCTTGACGTGCTCGGCGATAAATGGTCATTATTAATCATTCGTGATCTATTGATTCACGGCCCACGAACCTATTCGCAATTGCTTGAATCGCCAGAGCGTATCTCGACAAATATTCTGGCATCCAGGCTTGAACTTCTGACGTGTTTGAAGTTAATTGAACGGACAAGTCCTGATGCCGCCTCCCGTAATAACGCTTACCGACTTACAGAAGGTGGGGCAGCACTACGCCCGGCACTTGAATTCTTGGGCAAATGGGCAGGCATGTACCTTTCAGACTTTCACGCCAACATAGTTAAACTGCCATAGCAGTATCGGAAATATACGGGTAACAGCCTCTCTGCAACGGGCATTTTGCGTACACTTTTTACCGTTTGGTGTGCCATCCCGAATGTGTGTCCCCGGCCCAGCAGGCTGGGGTGTTCGTGACAGGCTATAGTAAGTGTAAAGTGTCCGCTTGTCTAAGATCAAAAATCCTTTAAAATAAGGGCATTGTTAATTTAGTATAGCACCCAGTTCATCATTGCATTTGACCATCAAAAGCATGAGGGAATATTTAAGCATATCCTTCTTGCCTTGACGATGCCGTCTTTGGTGTAATCCGCCGACCCACATTTTAGACAAATAATAGAGGTATTTTCCTGTATTAAGTTGAGCCAGCATAATGGATGCTATTCTAAATTAACAATGACTGTTATTGTTCGTACCGACGGGATATTTTGGTTTGTAAGGAGATATTTTCTTGGATTTGCTTTTGGACATTAACCCTAATAGGGGGTTGGTCGGACTGCCTGGTTGCTCAAAACCATTATTTGCAGGTCGATAAAATAGCTTGCCCAAAAACTCCCGCCTTACTTTCCAACAAAGTAAAGTTTTCTTTGGCACGGGTGATGCCGGTATAAACCAGCTCGCGTGTCAGCACCGGGCTGCTGTGTTCTGGCAGTGCCAACAGCACATGATTAAACTCTGAGCCTTGCGACTTATGCACGGTTATGGCAAAGGCCGTTTCCACCTCAGGCAAGCGCATAGGTGATAGCCAACGTAGCGGGCCTTCAGCCAACGCGTCGTCCTGTGCAAACACCACTTTTAGTTTGCCACCCGCATCTTGTAGAGTTATGCCAATATCACCGTTCATCAAGCCCAGATTGTAATCATTGCGGGTGATCATGACCGGACGGCCTTCGTACCATAGACCGGGTTTGCGTTCCGGCAGCAACCAGTCGGCGATACGTTGGTTTAAACCGGCAACACCCCAAGGCCCTTGGCGCAAAGCACATAGCACCTGAAAAGTGTCAAATGCTTTTAGTATCTGATTGGCCCATGCTTGGTACTGGCTGCTGTCCGTAGGCCGTTGCTGCTGAATAATATTGCGGTAAAAGGCATAACCGTGTTCTATGGGCTTACCATATTGGGCTTCATCGGCATTGACCAGCACCAATGCTTTTAACAACTTATTGGCGGATTCTGGTTGCGGATTAGCACGGTGCTTTATATATGCTTGCGTGGGCAGCGGCAATAGGTCAGCGTAGCTGGTAGTATCGTTGAGGATGGATTGTGCCAATGCCACATCACCGCCATTGACCGCCTTGGCTAACTGGCCGATGCCACTGTGTTCATTAAAGCGGTGGCTATAACGCAGCATAATGGTTTGCTGGTTGATGGCACTGCCTGTGCTTGATGCGGGCAGTTTGTCACCCGCATAGTGTTTAATCCATTGTACGGTAGTTTTATCATAGCCATTGTGTTCTGCACCATAGCATAAATCCCCCATCACCGCGCCCGCTTCGACCGATGCCAACTGGTCTTTATCGCCCAATAATATCAAATGCGCGGTGGACGGCAGGGCATCCAGCAAACAAGCCATCATTTCCAAATCGATCATGGATGCTTCATCGACAATCACCATATCCGCCACCAAAGTATTGTTGCGATGATAGCTAAACCGGCGGGTGTTGTGACGGCTGCCCAGCAGACGGTGCAAGGTGCTGGCTTTCTTGGGGATGTCTTGTTTGATGGAATCAGGTACAGCCAAATTTTCAACTGCTTTGCCAATGGACTCGCTGACCCGTGCGGCGGCCTTGCCGGTCGGTGCAGCCAGCAGGATATTAAGTTTTCTCGGGCTATCGGACACGGCTTCCAGCTCGTGTAGTGTGATCAACAACGCCAACAGCTTGGTCAGGGTGGTGGTCTTGCCGGTGCCGGGGCCACCGGTGATGATGGTAAAGCGGCAACGTAACGCTAAAATACAAGCAATTTTTTGCCAATCAGGCTGTTCTGGGCTACTGTTAAACAACCTTTGCAAGGGCTGTAACAAGTCTATTGGCAAGCTCTCCCGAATTGGGGCCAGGCGTTGTTGGATGCCGCTGTTGACGGTTTGCTGGTAACGCCAATAACGCCTTAAATATAATCGGCAGCCATCCAACACCATCGGTGTGTTGCCCGCCCCCGATGTGACCAGTAGCGAATTGCCTAGCGCAGTTTGCCAGTCCGCAAACTGGTAATCAGCGACCGGTGACCAGTCATCAGGGCTAAGCAATTGTCCCGCTTGCCAAGCCGCTTCGTTGGGAAGCCCTAAGGTTAATCCGGGGTTGCTGCAGAGTTTTTGCAAATCCAGATAGACTTCGCCCCTGTCCAATTGGCGGCTAAGCAAGGCGCCAGCCCAAAACACGGTGTTACCCGATTGGGCATCCTGATCGAATAGAAAGCGGGCAAACGCCCGATTCAACTGGCTTAACCAGCCACGTTCCAACCAGCGGGTCATGCTGTCAAATGCCGATAAGGGGTGTTTAGTCAGCTCCATCATTACACCTCATGCAAAAATAGCTTGTCCAAAGCCTCGATAAACAGACGGGGCGGTTTATAAAATACCCGACCCGCTGCCGGGCCACGTGTACCGCGCAAGAAAAGGTACAGGCTACCGCCTACATGCGCATCATAATCATAACGGTCGCCCAAACGGGTTTTTAATAAACGATGCAATGCCAGCAGATACAGTGCACTTTGCAGGTCATAACGCTTGGCCAGCATTGCGGCTACCAGCACTTCCGGGGTATAGGCTGGGTCATCATCAGCCAAGTTGTTAAATTTGTAATCCACCACGTAATACTGCTGGTTGTGGACAAACACCAAATCGATAAAGCCTTTCAACAAGCCATTAATCTGCTTAGGCATTAAATGGGGACGCACAGCGCCCGCAAAAATATGGTCAATGACTAGCCGATCGAGTGTTTGCACATTCACTGTGTCAGCACCTATCAAGAACTCCAATTCGGCCTGATAAGCATTGCTATCCAATTTGGCCAAACTGACCTCTGCATGTTCCAGCAGTGGCATAGCCAACCAGTGTGCGAGCGCTTCGGCAAGCAGTGCTTGTTGTTGCCAGCTCCAAGCTTGGGCCGTGCCGCTTTTGGCAATCAATTCGGCGGGCACAGCCGGATTTTTTTGCGCCATCGCAAAGCCAAATTGCGCGCACTGTTCCAACAGCCCATGCACCAGCACGCCCGGCGCTGCACCGCGAGGCAGGCTATGGACACCGGTACTACCTGACTGAGTTAGGGACGGGCTGGCATCTGCTTCATCAGCTTGCTTATCCTCTTGGGCCGTTTCCGGTTCGGTTGGCGAAGCTGGCCTGTCCGCTTCTATGGCTTGTGTAGGGGCAATTTGCAGCGAGCTATAACTGGCCACCCACCAGTTATTGATAATTTTGGCGTTTGCCTTACGTACGTTATCGGTCTGGCCTGCCTGTGTGGGGGCGATAAAAGCAGTGTCGCTAGGGTCGGGCAGTTTTACTATTGCTATCTGTGCGCAGCCGCTTTTAAGCTGTTTGAGTCTATCTTCCAAGGCATTCGCGGGCATCTTAGCTTGCCAGCCTAGAACATGCCCCATTGCTGATTTAGCCAGCTGGCAGTCTTTAGTTAGACCGGATTTTATCGGGGCAATCCCTAACCAACAGGCATACCTCGCCCGGGTCAAGGCGACATAGAGCAAACGTAAATCTTCTTGCAGCCGCTCTGCATCGTTCAACGCTTGGTTGGTGTCGTTTTTGCCTAAATCGATGGTTAATTGGTGCTGCTCATCGTGATAGCGGTAATAATTGCTGTTACGGTTAATGGCTTCCCTAAAACTACAGATAAACGGCAAAAATACCAAAGGGTATTCCAGTCCTTTGGATTTATGGATGGTAATGATTTTAATCAGGTTGGCATCACTTTCCAGCCGGATAATGGCCTCATTACTGGTTTGTCCGCTAGCTTCAATCAATTCTGCCAAATGCCGGATCAGTGCCTGTTCGCCTTCAATTTGATCACTGGCTTGTTGCAGCAATTCAGCCAGATGCAACAGATTGGTCATGCAGCGTTCGCTTTCATATTTTGCCATCAACCGTGCATGTAACTGGTAATCGCCGATCAGTTGCCGTAGGGCCGGCAAAATGCCATCTTGCCGCCACCGTTGCTGGTAGCCCATAAAGCGTTCCAGGTGTATTTCCCAGACTGGCTCATCCACTGCCCATTGTTGCAAGGTCTGATATGGCCAGCCAAAGGTGGTCGTACCCAGTGCGCTACGTACTCTGCGTTCATTATGCGGTTCTGCCAAAGCCTTCAGCCAGAGCAGCAGGTCGGCGGCTTCACGGCTTGCAAAAATTGAATCACCTTCGGACAAGTACACGCTCCGCAAGCCACGGTTAGCCAATGCCTCGCGTATAATTTTGGCCTCATGGCCAGTGCGTACCAGAATGGCAATATCAGAAGGCTGTAGAGGCGTAAACTTTTTTGGCGATACAATTTCTCTGTGGGCACTTAAACTTGCTGGTTTAAGCAAGCGGACTAGGCTTGTGCGTAGTAAAGTACCAATACTGGAAGGGGCTAACGGCTTAAGCTTCTCTGGCGTGTTAAATCCGGTTTGCTTGCCCAGGGTCGCGGCATTAAGCAAGCGCACTATCTCACTGGCGGTAACTTCCGCCATCCGTCCACGATAGGCGGGCATGCCTATTGGTTCATTAGACTGCCAATGCCACACGGTCAAAGGCGGCGAGGCCTTATCATCAACCACCCAGTCATCATCCCGGCCTTTGGCGTTAACTGCTATAAAAGGTAAAGGGTTAGTGGTATCGGCCTTTTTAAACCGGAATGCCCCTTCAGGCTGTAGGTCGGCCTGGAGAAACACTTGGTTGACTGCTTTCACTAATGCTTTAGTGGAACGAAAGTTGGTGCTTAAGGTGTAATGGTTGCCAAGCGTCGCTTGATGGGCTTTAAGATAGGTATAAATATCTGCGCCCCGGAACGAATAAATAGCCTGTTTTGGGTCGCCAATCATAAAACAGCCTGTACCGTCATTGCCATTAGCCGGATACAAAGTGGAGAAAATGCGGTACTGGATAGGGTCGGTGTCCTGAAACTCGTCAATCAGGGCAATCGGATATTGCTGCCTAATCACCTGCGCCAACTGCGCGCCATTTTCGCCTTGCAAGGCGCTGTCCAAGCGCGTCAGCATGTCGTCAAAAGTCATCCGGGCGATACGCTGTTTTTCGGTGTCGTAACGATGGTTAATCCAATGGGCGGCGTGTTTGATCAGCTCAACTTTTAAGCTCGGTAGTTGGGTCAGCTGTTGTTCCAGCAAAGCAATGGCAGCAAAGCCCGGATGCTTGGGTGTCGCTTGTCCAGGGTTGGTTAACGCTTGCAGTCCAGCAGGCGCCAAACTTTTGTACCCCACACCAATATCCAGTATTTCCTGTTCCGGATTGGCCGCCCAAGCTTTAATTTTGGCAATCCAATTTGCCATAATATTGGCTTTGTAGTTTTTTGCCGGTAGCACTTTGTTTTTAACCGCTGTTATCAATAGCAATTCAATCTCATCCGCCCATTCGCGCCACGGCGCTTTCAGTGCGCTTAAATAGGCTTGTTTGGCAGTGTCCACCGAAGCCAGCAAGGCTGACAAGCCTTTATCAGTAGCCATACTGCGCGGGATTGATGCGACATCGCCCAGTAGCGAACGGATGTGCTGGTATAAGTCATCAGGTTGTTCAAAATATTCATAAATCTTAGTACAACTGGCTTCGTCAATGGCGGCATCATAAAAAAAACTACGCCAATAATCCCGTACCACTTCATGCAACAACTCGGTATCGGTGGTGTTCACCTCCTGCCGGAACAGGCTGCCGCTATCAAAAGCATGTTGCTGTAACATGCGGTTGCACCAGCCGTGGATAGTGTAAACGGCGGATTCATCCATCCAGTTTGCCGCCAATTCCAAACGCCTGGCACAAGCGGGCCAGTCTTGATCAGCATAAGCTGCGCGAATGTCGCACAAAAATTTATCATCCTGGTCATGTCCCACCTGACCACGGAAATAACGGGCGGCTTGGCTCAAACGGTCACGGATACGTTCGCGCAACTCCTTGGTGGCAGCATCGGTGAAAGTTACCACCAAGATATCCGGCGGCAAATAAAAACGCGGGTTACTATTAAGCTCAGAGCCATGTCCCAGAATCAACCGCACATACAGTGCCGCAATGGTATAGGTTTTGCCAGTCCCGGCACTGGCTTCAATCAAGCGCGTGCCAAATAAGGGAAAATCTAAGGTTTGTAAGGGAACAGCCGCGGTCATTGGTATGCCCCTTTGCCTGTAGGCAGTTGCTGAATGTGATTAAATGGCGGGCGGTACAGGCGGTCAGCCCAAAAGGTAAAATTTTCTGTGACGGTTGCCGGATTTAACTCGGCAAAGCTAGGAAAAAAACGCATTAAATAGGCATCGTAAGCCATTTCGCCTTTATTCCATTCATCACCTTCGTAAGTGGCCTGGGCCTTTGCCAATGCTTTATCGGGCAATACCGCCAGCCAAGCAAAACCCGTTTTGCAAGCCAATGGTATAGGGGTTTGCAAGCCCAGATGATAGGCATCAACAAGCTCATAGAGCAACAGGTAGGCATCGGCTGGCTCAATGGGTGGGATGGTCAAAACACCATCGGCGGCAATCACCAAAGTTTGCAACGGCATTTCATCAGCACAAGCCGCCAGATGCTGCACCCAATAGCCCAACATCTTATGGAGCTGGATTTTTTTGTCTTTTTTTTCTTTGCTCAGTAGAGTTTGGGAGGTTAATTGCAGCATCGTTATTTGGCCGTTGCCATTGGTGCGTAATTGGGTCAAATTTCCGGTAAGTTGTACTGAAATGCCTTGTTTAAGTTCAAATGGGTCTAGTTGCAGCGTCCGCGCTGCCAGTTCAATAGGCCACAAGGCCTGTTGCGTTTGGAAACGCTGCCAAGCTTGTTTGACGGGTTCGGCAATGCTGCGGTAAGCCATGTTGGCAAAACCGCCCAGCGGTAGCTGGCCTTGGCGCGCCAGCGTGGTTTGCTGCAGGCTAAAAAATGCTTCAATATCGTCTGGATTTTCGCTTTTTAGCGTGTCCAGCAACTGCTGGCTATGGATATGTGCTTGCAGCTTGTCAAAAGTAAACGGTTCGCAGTCCTCGCTGGTGAGGTTTTCTTCTTCAAAAGCAATTTTAAGGGAGTACTGGCAAAACGTTTTTACCGGGGCCTTTAAAAAACGCGCCAACGTATCCATTGATACGGCGAGGGTCTTTTCCGTCAAGGCCGTCAAGGGGGTGCTTGGTTCATCGGCAGGGGTATTGTCAAACCATTCCCGCGCATAAGTGAACAAGCGTTGGTCACGGTTTTGCGCCACATAAGCCAGGCTGAAAGCTTGTAAGGGGTGGACAAGTGTTAATGCTTCCAATAACTTAGGTTTATTTTCAGGCAGTATCCAGCTTTGCGCCAGTACGTCGCGTAATTGGCTGACCAACACCGAGGGCGGGCGTTCACTGTTATCGCGTATGCTGCGCCCCACCCAACTGATATAAAGTTGTTGACGGGCGGACAGCACCGCTTCTAAAAACAAGTATTGGTCATCTTGTCGGCGTGAGCGGTCGCCCGGGCGATACTGCCCGCTTTGCCCCATCAGATCAAAACTAGGGCTGGGGTGGTTACGCGGATAATCTCCATCATTCATGCCCAATAGGCAAATGACCCGAAAAGGAATAGCCCGCATCGGCATTAAGGTGCAGAAATTGACCCGACCACTCAAGAAACGCCGATGCAAGGCCGGTTCGTCCACTTCGTTAAGCCAAGCTTCCCGTACCACATTAATAGGCAGTAAATCGTTGTCACCCAGACCGGCCAACTCGCAATGGTGCTGCCAGCTAGCCAAGCAAGACCTTAAAGTGTCCAGCGTCTTTATATCCCTGTCATCGCTGGCGCTAAAAAAATCATCCAGTAGCTTGCCCAGCAGCACTTGCCAAGCCAGCGGGTTGTGTTCGTCTTTTAACAAAATGCTGTAATGTGCCAGCAAATCCAACAGAAAACACAAGCCGCCTAGCCATTGGGCATCCAGCCCGCCAATTTCCTCATAAGGAGCTATGCCATTAAAGGCCTCGCCAGCCCCTACCGCATAGCCCAGTAGCATCCGGCGCAAGCCAAACAGCCACGTGTTGGCATCAAGATCAGCTGGCATAGATACGGCTTGGCTGCGTTGCCCGGCATTTAAGCCCCAGCGGATACCTGCTTCTTCAATCCATTGGTGCAGTTTGGCGATAGCCTCTTCCTTTAGCTTAAAGCGTTCCCTTAAGGCGGGTATCCTCAGCAAATCTAAAAATTCACTGACTGTAAAACGGGCTTCGGGTAGGTTGAGCAAGGCTTCAACCGCCACCAGCAATGGGTTTTGTCCGCGTTGTTGTTGGTCAGCCAAGCTGTAGGGGATATAACGCGGGTCATCAGGTGCTATCAGATCAAACACGGCACGGATAGCGGGCGCGTATTGGTTAATGTCCGGGACCATCACCAGCACGTCACGCGGATAAAGCGGCTGCCCGTTTTGTCGGGCGGCCTCAAAACGGGCCAGCAATTGGTCATGCAGTATCTCAACTTCCCGTTGGCTACTGTGGGCGATATGGAACACCAACGAATGGTCAAGTTTATCCAGCAGCAGCGGTTGGCTGGGCAATGGCTCCAGATCAAGTATGGTTTGCTGCAAGTTTTGTAGCAGGTTACGCCGCCCCACCTCACCATAATCTACAAACACATCAATTTTTTGCTCAGGCCAATGCCATTGGGCATAAGCTTCGGTATGGTCAAACTGATCCAGCAAGCGGATATAATCACGTCCCTGCTTGCCCCAAGCAGCCAACAACGGCGGCGCGTAAAGATGCAATTCCTCGGCATCCAAGCTATCACTCATGCCCGACTTATAAGTATGACGGCGGCGCTCGGCTTTTAACAACTCCTTGTCTTCAATAATATCCGCCCAGTAATGTTGGCAAGGGTTATGGACAAACAAAATGATCTGGCAAAATTTACCCAGTTTGGCGAACACCTCAAGTGCCTGTTGGGGCAAAGAAGAAAGACCAAACAAGATAATACGGCGTGGCAGTCCAGCGGGTCTAGTGCTCAGCTTGTCCATTTGTGCCAAAAATTGCCCATGCACACTGGCACGACTGGCAAACGGCAACAACTCGGCCTCTAAATCAGCCAGTACCGCCCGCCATAATGCCGATTGCCAATGCTGTTTGTCCGCCAGGGCGTTCAGCTCGCCGTGGGCATTGCGTAAACCGTTCTGCCCCGCCAGCCAATCCGCCAACCAATCGGCACGGTACACTTGATATTGGTCAAACAAATCTGCCAATTGTTCGGCCAACTGGTAACGTTTCCGGCTGTTGTTGTCATCCGCCAAAAAACTGGCCAAGGTGGTAAAATCGGTCTGTGCGGTCAAGCTGGGCAGCAAGCGGTATAAGCGCCAGAGCAACGGGGCTTTTGCCAGCGGTTGCTCCTTAGGAATTTTCGCGCCCAATACCGCACGGTAAGCGTTCCAGATAAACAGCGAAGGCAGTTGCATGGATATCGCCGCAGCAATGCCCAATGCGTCATTATGAGCCAGGCTTTGCTTCAACCATTGCCCCATGCCATTGCTTTGCACCAACACCAGCTCATTTTCCAACGGTGCCAAGGGGTGCGTTTGCAACCAGTAGGCCAGCACCTCGCGCAGCTGTTCCAGTTGGTTGGAATGGATAACGGCAATGCCGCTATCTAGCGGGGTGGGGTGGTGGGGGGCGTTCATCAGCAGTCCTTAAGGGGAAGCAGGGTAGGGGATGTGGCTGGTTAAGCTTGGCTTTGGCTAAATGTACCACAGTATATATCCGGTAGTGGGCACGAACCTGGCGACCTTGGCCCGCAATGGCTTGCCCACAGAAGGTGTTAGCAGTCTGTTATAAATTTAGTTTAAAGGCAAGTGACTTAAATGCCAATGGCAACCGCAATTGCGGCAATATATACCTAAAATGGTATATTCCTGAATTATAGACTTATGTTGCGTGGCACATTGGCTGAGCGAAGCCGAAGCCATTCACAGCGGCGATTCTTTTGCAAGCCCTATCTATGGTATTACGCAGGCGAGAGCGGCATTTGAGCTTCGTGTGGCACAAGTGCGCCATGAATTGATTGATGTGGGTTTGTCGTTGGACAAAGTGAATGGAATTATTGACAAACAAAGCTTATCATTGGAGCATACCAGTCAAGGGCATTTGCTCTCTGTTGGGCAAATTCTGATTAATTCAAAAATCAACTTTCTGATTTTTAAAATCATAGGGTTATGCATGACATGTGACAGAAAATCGATTAATTTAGAGCTTCCTTAACGACCAACCATAAAAGTTGCCACTATCTTCATGCAATAACGAATTGTTTTTAATATTCTCATTTTTAGTAATGAGAGATTTTCATGACAATAACTAATTAACCCGGCATTTATGAACCCATCTGTTTGGTTTAGCGGCTATAGCGGCAAAAACAGAAAATGACTACTTATTGCCAAGCTGATATTGAAAACGCTATTTACGAAGCGTTGATGTGTGGGTTAGACGGTAAATCGGGTTATTCTCGACAACAACATCCGTTTTAGTGCTTTCAATTTTACTATACACCATAACACTATGAATGAAATGATATTTCCAGAACAAACACCCTTTGGTACAGATAGTTTCGCTGACAATCCTGCGCCGCGTTGCGCTTGTTTGTTGCTTCTTGACACTTCCGGTTCAATGAGCGGCAAACCTATCGCAGAACTAAATGCCGGTTTATCGGGCCTCAAGGAAGAATTAGCTCATGATTCTTTAGCAATGAAGATGGTAGAAATTGCTGTAATTTCTTTTGGCCCTGTCACTATCGAAAACACATTCCAAACCGCCCAAAATTTTTTTCCGCCTAATCTTTCAGCAAATGCTGACACTCCTATGGGTGCAGCTATAAAACAGGGAATCGAGCTTGTTCGGCAACGTAAAGACGATTATAAGTCTAACGGTATTTCTTACTTCAGACCGTGGATATTTCTTATTACTGATGGTGAGCCTACCGATGAGTGGCAATCTGCGGCAAGGCAAGTACATGAAGGAGAAGATAAAGGTGCGTTTGCTTTCTTTGCCGTAGGTGTGGCAGGTGCAAATATGAATGCTCTTAGGCAAATATCAGTACGTGAGCCGCTCAAGTTGGAAGGTTTAAAATTCCGAGAACTTTTTCAGTGGCTATCTAACTCGATGAAAGATGTATCTCAATCGATTCCTGGTGCTGCCGTGCCAATTAAATCCCCCAAAGGATGGGCGGAGGTATAATGTGGAATGTTATCAGAGCATCTGTAATTGGCACATCCCACACAGAACATAATATACCCTGTCAAGATGATTGCTATGCAGATGTTATCACCAGTCCTGATGGCTTAGATTATTTGGTATGTCTTGTGTCAGACGGAGCAGGGAGTGCAAAGGAAGGTGGAAAAGGGGCGGAGCTGGCTTGTACCACTGCGCTAAATTGTATAGAAACCACCCTTCAGCAATCAAAACCTATTCTGGATATAACAAGCATTGAGGGCTGGGTTATAAATGTTCAGAAAGCTATAGATACCGTTGCCTATGACAATTCACTAACTGCTAGGGATTATGCCTGTACTTTTCTAGGTGCAGTCGTAAGCCCTAGTATGGCAGTTTTCTTCCAGATTGGCGACGGTGCTATCGTTGCTTCCAATGGATTTACGCAAGGCATTGTATTTTGGCCGCAATCGGGTCAATATGCAAATATGACAAATTTCATTACAGAAGAAGATGCCTTGAAAAACCTCAATGTATCTTTTGTGAATAGTCGTATTGACGAAGTGGCTCTTTTTAGCGATGGCCTTCAACGTTTAGCACTGTCATTTGAGCAACGAACGCCACATTGGCCGTTTTTTAACCCTATGTTTAGTCGGCTCAGAAGTTCTAAGCAAGATGAAATCGAATCGCTCGATGAGCAATTAAGTCGTTTTTTGAATAGCCCACAAATCAATGAACGCACTGATGATGATAAGAGCCTCGTCTTGGCAACTCGGCTGCCACTAATATGAATGGTTACTTTGATAGCAAAGGTCGAAGCGTTCCATTAGGCAAAAAGCTTGGTAGTGGTGGTGAAGGTGCTGTTTATGAAATTCCTTCTCGTGGCAATGATATAGCAGCGAAAATTTATCATCATGCCGTTTCCGTTGAAAAACAGGAAAAGCTGCTGTACATGGCCAATGTTGCTAATGAGTCCCTTTATAAAATAGCTGCTTGGCCTTTAGAAACTCTCCACGCCTCCGTGAATGGTCCGATTTGTGGTTTTTTAATGCCCAAAGTTGTAGGTTATGAGCCAATACACCACCTTTATAGCCCAGGCCATCGGAAACAAAGTTATCCTGATAAAGACTGGGCTTTTCTTGTCAATACAGCTAGAAATGTAGCAGCCGCATTTGCAGTAATTCACCAACACGACCATATAATCAGCGATGTTAATCCGAATCTTGTTTTTGTCTCTGGAAACAGTGTCGTAAAACTTATAGATTGCGATTCTTTTCAGATAGTTGATAAAGGGAAACACTATCTGTCCGAAGTTGGCGTACCACATTTCACCCCACCAGAATTACAGGGCCATTCAAGCTTTCGGGGGATTAAACGGACTAAAAACCATGACAATTTTGGTTTGGCACTATTGATATTTCATATCCTATTGATGGGTAGGCATCCTTTTTCTGGAGTTTACTCCGGGGCTGGGGATATGCCGTTGGAAAAGTCAATAGCACAGTTTCGTTATGCTTTTGGTCGAAATGCAGCCAATAAAACAACGGCTCCGCCACCTAACAGTGTAAAGCCCGACATTTTGCCTGCGGATATAGCCAATTTATTTGAGCAAGCATTCACCGATCAAGGTGTAAACCTAACTGGTCGTCCTTCTGCAACCGAGTGGATTGCTGCACTCGAATCACTTAAAGGACAACTCCGAAGTTGTGGTTATGAATCAGCTCATAAATATTATGGTGGCTTATCTGATTGCCCATGGTGTATACAAGAGCGAAAACATAACACTCTATTTTTTTTAGCACATACAGTTGCCACTGGATTAAATAGTTTTGATTTGGCTCAAATATGGTCTCGCATCACAACTATTGAGCCCCCTGGTGCCGCCCCAATTATTAGCGTGTCAGGATTCAATCTCACGCCACGCTCATTGCCTCCCGAATTAAAAACAGCCAAGCAGGCTCAGTTATTAAAAAGATTTACAGCTGCAAGCATTGTCCTTGGTAGTTTAATTTTTGCCCCGAAGCTATTTATAATCGTATTGATTTTCGGTGTACTCTTGTTTTTTTCCGATGTGAATGATTCTAGTGAACGGAAAATCAGGCAGGATGCACTCGATTCAGCAATAAATCAAATGAATTTAGCAAAAAAATCATGGGATATAGAAGCTAGTGACTTAAAGTTCAATAAAAAATTAAAAGAATTGGAGCAACTACGGGTCGAATATGAAAATCTAGGTAATCAATTCACCTATGAGAAAAAAAAGTTGCAGCAAAATATTCGAAATGCACAACTCAACAAGTTTTTAGCAAGGTTTTTTATTGAAAATAATAATATTACAGGCATTGGTTCTGCGAGAAAATCAGTACTTGTATCGTTTGGAATTGAAACTGCGGCCGATATCGATCGGAACACGATAATGAACATTGAAGGATTCGGACCAAGGCTTACTTCCGAATTAGTTAATTGGCGAATAAACCTAGAGCGGCAATTTGTGTTTGACCCTTCTAAAGGAGTTGATCCAGCTGATATTGCAACAGTTAATCGGCATTTTGCCCAGAAGCGAAAGCAGATCGAAGGAGAATTACTGGCTGGAGCAGAACATTTAAATCAAATTAGACAGAAAATTATGCAGAGTCGTAACCGATTGTTGCCGAATGTTCAGAAAGTCGCTCAACAGCTTGCACAAGCTGAAGCAGATTTGGCTTTGATGGGATAAAAGAAGTTCGTAAAATGAACACCCCCTACCAACAACTCATCACCCAAATTAACCAATGGGATTACGAGTATTATGTGCTCGACAACCCCACCGTACCCGATGCCGAATATGACCGCGTATTCCGGCAATTGCTGGACATGGAGGCTGCACACCCCGATTGGGTGACTCCGGCATCGCCTAGCCAGCGGGTTGGTGGCAAGCCGATAGACGAATTCCGTAAAGTGGCGCATACCGTCAGAATGTTGTCGCTGGGCAATACCTTTTCTTTAGAAGAAACCTACAGCTTTTTCGACAAAGCCGCGCAAGAACTGGATACCGAAACCGACCGGCTCAGTGTCTTCAGTGAACCCAAGCTGGATGGCTTGGCGATCAACATCCAATATCGGCACGGACTGTTCAGCCACGCGCTGACCCGTGGCGATGGGCAGACGGGCGAGGATGTCAGCCATAATATTAAGACTATCAAGTCCGTGCCGTTACAACTAAACACCGCCAACCCACCGGAATTGCTCGAAGTGCGCGGCGAGGTGTTCATGCCTAAAGCGGCTTTTGCCAATCTGAATGAAGCGGCGCAACAGAGCGGTGGCAAAATGTTTGTCAATCCCAGAAATGCGGCGGCGGGTACAATCAGGCAAATGGACCCCAAAATTGCCGCAGGGCGTGATTTGCAGTTTATCCCTTATGGTTTGGGCGAATACCACGGCGAGCGTGAGTTTTTGCGGCATTCGGAGGTGTTGGCTTATTTGCATGGGCTAGGCTTTAAGCAGAACCCGCATTGCCAGCTCTTTTTGGGCAGTTTTAGCGCATTTGCCGACAATTATGACGCGATGGAGCAAGCCCGCGAACTAATGCCGATGGAAATTGATGGTATTGTTTATAAGCTGGATAGCTTGGCACAACAACATGCCTTAGGCTTTATTGCCCGCTCGCCGAAATGGGCGGTGGCGCGCAAATTTCCGGCCCAGCAAGCTGTCACCCAACTATTAGCTGTGGATTTTCAAGTGGGGCGCACCGGTGCGTTAACGCCGGTGGCCAGGTTGGCGCCGGTATTTGTCAGCGGTGTCACGGTCAGCAATGCCACTTTGCACAATATGGATGAAATTGAACGTTTAAATTTGTGTATTGGTGACCGTATAGAAATACAACGCGCCGGTGATGTTATACCTAAGGTTGTCCGCGTAGTGGGGCAAGGCGTGCCTAGGCAGGCCATCATTATGCCTAGCTATTGTCCGGTGTGTGCCGCAGTTGTAGAACGGGTCAGTGGGCAAGCGGTTTTCCGTTGCACCGGTGGGTTGAACTGTCCGGCCCAAGCGGCGGAACGTATCCGCCATTATGCTTCGCGCAAATACATGAACATCGTCAATTTGGGCACTAAGCTGATTGAAGTCCTGCACAGCAAAGGTGTCCTGAACACTATCGCCGACATATACACGCTTAAGGTCAGCGATATTGCCAATCTGGAAGGGCAGGGGGAGAAAAGCGCGCAAAATGTGCTGGATTCGATAGCAGCCTCTAAAACGACCCAATTGGGCGTTTTTTTGGCCGCTTTAGGTATCCATGAGGTGGGAGAGGAAGGGGCTAAAAATATTGCCCGCTATCTTAAGAATTATCCAGCTATTGTTAATGCCAATTATGAACAACTGCTACAAATCCCTGATGTCGGCCCCGTTACCGCCGCCAACGTAGTCGCATTTTTTGCTGACACCAAGAACCAAGCCCTTGTACAACGCATCATAGATGCTGGGGTCAATTGGCCTGATGAGGCGGATGAACCTGAACAAGCGCAGTATCTAGCAGGACAAACCTGGGTGTTGACCGGCACTTTGTCGATGCCTCGGGCGGCAATCAAAGCCTTATTGGAGCGTTTAGGTGCTAAAGTGTCGGGGTCGGTTTCCAAAAAAACCACTTGTGTGCTGGCTGGGCAAGATGCAGGGTCAAAGCTTGTCAAAGCTGAAGAGCTGGGGGTAAAAGTGCTGGATGAAGCCACTTTTTTGGCGGAATTTGGCGATAAATTGACCTAAGCTAAGAAACTTTGTGTGCTAAAATTTTAACAAGAAGCAAAGGTCAAAATTCAGAAAATTATGCGATGCGGGTTTTGGTTTTGATTAACATAAAGCCAAAGCGGTCGCTATGATTGCAATCACTATAAACGCCCTGCTAAATCCTCACCCCCGCCAGACTTTTACTACCCTAAAGAAATTTAGCCAACATCATGACAGAAATAGTAGACAAACCCATCCGGCATTTTCTGGACGAACTGGCCAGCAGATCACCCACCCCGGGGGGCGGCAGTGTTGCCGCGCTGATGGGCGCACAAGGGGCCGCTTTAGTGGGCATGGTTTGCAACTTGACCCTTGGCAAACCCCAATATGCCGAAGCCGAAGCCACTATGCAAGATTTGCTGGCCCGGTCTGAAGCCCTACGGGCCGAACTGACTGCTATGGTTAAAGCCGACGTGGACGTGTTCGAACAGTTAATGGCCAGTTATGGCTTGCCCAAAACAACCGATGAGGAAAAGGCAGCACGCAGCGAAGCCATCCAATCGGTACTAAAAGAAGCCACCGAGGTACCTTTGGCCTGTGCAAGGGCTTGCTATGAGTTGATTATGCTGGCAGAAATTGCCGCTACATACGGCTATCTGGGTGTGATCAGCGATGCTGGTGTGGCTGTTATGGCTGCTCATAGCGGACTAAAAAGCGCCGCATTAAATGTCTACATCAATACCGGCGGCTTAAAAGACCGTGATTTTGCAGAGCTTAAATTGAACGAATTGGCCACTTTGCTCAATGGCCTAGATGAAAAAGTTAATTTTATTTTTCAGTTGGTTAAAGATAAGTTGTGACTGGGGTGGTGCAATTCAGTGAAAACTTAAAAAAGAAGTTGACGTTAGCCACCATCATGAATATAATAAGCAGCTCTTCAAGAGTGGTTGAGAAATCAAGCAAGCCATGAGTCGAAGATCGTCGGAGTATAGCGCAGCCTGGTAGCGCGTCTGCTTTGGGAGCAGAATGTCGGGGGTTCGAATCCCTCTACTCCGACCATTTAGCGCTTGTAGCTCAGCCGGATAGAGCATCGGCCTTCTAAGCCGAGGGTCGCAGGTTCGAATCCTGCCAAGCGCGCCACCCCTTGGATATCCCATCATTATGGTGAGCGTAGCTCAGTTGGTAGAGTGCAGGATTGTGATTCCTGTTGTCGCGGGTTCGAGCCCCGTCGTTCACCCCACAAATTCATATAATTACATCTTCAAAACAGTTTTTAAATTGGCTTTCAATAATAAAGCTGGTGACAAAGCCTAATCAGTTGACGGTTTGACCGTATTCAGTTTGTTTCAAAAATGTACATCTTGCTGGCGGATGGTAGCCAGACGCTTCTTGTTTATTCCCTTATGTATCGCCCATTGCTTTGTGTTTCAGATTGTGGAATATAAGCCAGTATCCCGCCAATTGCATTTTCTGCTTTCTGCGGCTGCTTTTTTTTTTGCAGGCCAAACTTAATCCTTCCTATTGAGGTTTTTTTAGCTATTAACGGCTAATGGATCGCCTGTTGATATGCCTGTTTTTGGGGTTGATCGGGTGCGTGCGTCCTTTAGGATGTGTGTTCATGGGGTACTCCTTTCATTTACTAGCCCTTAATGAGTTGCTGTTAGAATTGTGAAACAAGCGGATTAAAACTGTCATAATATAGGGCAATTTTATCCTAACTGGAATTGCCTATGCGCCGTTTTGTTTTGTCCAGCTTGCTTATTGCTGGCAGCGTTTTTGCCGATGACCAAGCACCGTTGGAGAATGTGCCGGATGTGCCACAGCCGCCTTTGCCGGTGCAAAGTGGCGAGACCTTAGAACCGGACATTACTATTGTCCGGCGCGGCGATAATATCATGCATGAATATCGGGTTGGCGGCAGGTTGTACATGATAAAAGTTGTGCCGGATATTGGCCCCTCCTATTATTTTTTGGACTCTAACGGTGATGGCACATTAGATAGCCGCCGCAGTGATTTGAGCCAAGACGGTCATGTCAACTTGTGGAAAATTTTTGAATGGGATTAGCAGGTCAAATGTCCGGTAGTTTAAGCAAGGCATAGGAAATATTATGCAAGAATCTATTGACCCAAGCCGCTGTAAAGCGGATATGTTGTTGCCGTGGTTGCTGGTTGGGTTGGTTGTGCTGGTGTTGCTGGTGTTGATCGTCACCAGTCTTATCAGCGGCGAGGCATTGCAACATCCATTGCCCGAACACCAACGCATCCTAGTCAGGACGTTGTTGTATGTGTTGGCGATAATCATGCTGCCTGTCACCAACCTATTGCGTTATATCCAACTGAGGCTGGCGCAAACCATGCCCGGCACACAGCCGTCAAAAAACCGCTATCAGGTTGCTGTTGCTGTTTCTATGGCATTTGTTACTAGCATTGGTTGTTTCGGCTTTATCATGTATATATTCGGCGATGGCTATAATACCTTGTACATTTTCATCTTGGTTTCGGCATTAGGGGCGTTTCTCTATAGGCCTAAACTAAGCGAATATCTCGCCATTATTGAGGCCAGAAATATTAACTGAGCTTACGACTTTTTGCCTGTTTGCTGCTCCCTTCGACTTCGCTCAGGGAACGTCCGGAACTGATTCGCTCAGGTTACCCCTAGACCCCAGGCACGTTGGCTGAGCGTAGCCGAAGCCTAAAACAGCCCGGAAATTTTACCGTTGTCATCAATGTCTATCCGCTCAGCCGCAGGCACTTTGGGCAAACCGGGCATGGTCATCATATCACCGGCAATCGCCACAATAAACCCCGCGCCATTGGCAAGCTTGACATCACTAATTTCTACAGTGTGTCCTGAAGGGGCGCCTTTGCTGTTGGGGTTGGTGGAAAAGGACATTTGTGTTTTCGCCATACAAATCGGGAAATGTCCATAATGCTCCTGCCACGCAGCCAGTTGGGCTTTTACTTTGGCATTGGCGGTAATGCCCGCCGCTCCATACAGTTTGATGGCGATGGTGGCTATTTTTTCCCACAAACCCAATGATTCATCATACACATAACTAAAAGTCGGTTCGCGTCCATCGACCACCGCTGCAACTGCATGAGCCAAGGCTTCCGCCCCTGCACCGCCTGCCGCCCAGTGTTTGGACACTATGCAAGTGGCTCCTAGTTGCTGGCATTGCGCTTGCAACCAGTCGATTTCAGCTTCGGTGTCAAAGGTGAAATGGTTGATGCACACCACACACGGCAAGCCATAATGTTCGGTGATGTTATGGTAATGGCGTTGCAAGTTAGCAAAACCTTGCGCTAACGCTTGCAGATTTTCTTGGTTCAGCTCTTCTTTGGCAATACCGCCGTGGAATTTTAACGCCCGCACCGTCGCCACCAACACCACGGCGGAAGGCTTTAAGCCGGACATGCGGCATTTGATGTCAATAAACTTTTCCGCGCCCAAATCCGCGCCAAAACCAGCTTCAGTCACCACATAATCCGCCAGTTTAAGGGCCGTTTGGGTGGCGGTCACGGTGTTGCAGCCGTGGGCTATATTGGCAAACGGGCCACCGTGGATAATGGCGATATTGTTTTCTAATGTCTGTACCAAATTGGGCTTGATGGTATCTTTCAGTAATGCAGCCATTGCGCCTTGGGCGTTCAGGTCGCTGGCGTAAACGGGTGTGATTTTGTCAGATTTGTAACCAATGACAATGCGTCCCAAACGTGCTTTAAGGTCTGCACGGCTGGTCGCCAAACATAAAATGGCCATCACTTCTGAAGCAACCACAATATCGTACCCGTCTTCGCGCAAATAGCCATTAGCCGCGCCGCCCATACCGACGACTATATTCCGCAAGGCACGGTCGTTCATATCCACCACCCGTTTCCACTGGATACGGCGCGGGTCAATATCCAGCTCGTTGCCGTGGTTGATGTGGTTGTCAATCAATGCCGACAGCAGGTTATGCGCCACTCCAATGGCATGGAAATCACCGGTAAAATGCAGGTTGATGTCTTCCATCGGCACCACTTGCGCGTAACCACCACCCGCCGCCCCGCCTTTAACACCAAAACAAGGCCCTAAAGACGGCTCGCGCAAGCACATGATGGTTTTTTTGCCAATGCGGTTTAACGCATCACCCAAACCGACCGTAGTAGTGGTTTTGCCTTCACCGGCTGGAGTGGGGCTAATGGCGGTGACCAGAATCAACTTGCCGTCTGCTTTGTCCACCAAGCTGTTGATATATTCCAGCGATATTTTGGCCTTGTAATGGCCAATCGGGTCAAGGTGTTCAGCGTCAATACCGTAGTGTTGTTTAGCCAAGGCGATGATGGGCTGCATGGTGGCTTGTTGGGCGATTTCTATGTCAGACATGTTTAATCCTGAGTGATGCTTAAAGGGTAATGCTTAAGGGAATCTCGAAAAATCTCATTTTAAAAAAACGAGACATCAATGAATCAATAGCTTAAAAATCTGTTTTTCATAAAATAGCGGTTTTTCAAACTATCCTATAATTTATATCACGTTACGCAAAGAAATTTAATGCTTTCGCTTGCTTATCAGGGCAAACGCATTAGACTTTTTAAATTATATTATAATCAATGTGTTGTATAAAAATGAGCAATTTTTGATACTTTTTTATGCTTCTATCATATTGATTGTAAATATTTTTAATATATATGCGCCTGTCTTGGCTTGCTTATAAAGGGATTAGATAGTTTTATATTTTTATTATGTACTTTGGTCGATAAGCTTTACTTCGGTTTTCTCTTTGTTATGTATTATTGTGCGTCATGATTTCCGTTTGCAGCAGCTTTGCGGTGTCCAGAAGACATCTTGTCTCTTCTCCTTTTTGACATTTCGTCCGAAATAATAGCTGCGACTTAAATAATAATGCTCTCCCACATCACTAATAACCGCTAGCATTTTCGTGAGAATGTACGATTTGTGCGTACATTTTTTATCTTTGCGAGTATTTAAGACTATTTATTTATGATGCAAACATGGTTCTTTAAGTTTTTCTACAAGGATATTGGCAGATTCAATTAGTATGCTTAAGTCCGGAAGTTTGGGATAGGCTTCTAAAGACTCAAGAATTGCCGGATATTCAAACACTTTGGCTGCATAATATTCTGAAGCTTTAATTATTTCAGACTTATGCACTTGGGAAAGACTTATTAAAGAATCAATATTGAGATTTTCTGCTTGCTTAAGTAAATTATCTAGATTATGACCATACTTATTTTCGGATAAATCAAACAATGATATGTTTTTAATAGAGAGGTAAGCTTTAAGACTCAGTTCAATAGAATGACAGACTAAATAATATCGAACCGGATCAAAACTAGATTCATTTTTATTATTAATAGAAAATTTTTTATAAAGAAATCAGAATATATCCAAAGATATGTAGGCGCGAAATTATTTTGAAAACCAAAAATTGATACATTCTGAATTTTTGAATTAGATGATTTTTTCATTATATTATTTAAATTGATTTTATTGGCGTTTCACGGAATAAAAATAGGCGGCAGACAGATTAATTATAAATTATATTAATTAACTTCTCTGTGTTCAAGCGTTTTAATCCTAATCTTTTGACTTTTTTAGACTATTCTCTTTCTTTTAGATTTTATTTTTCGACGTAATTAATACTTAAATTTGTGCAGGCGATTATAAAATGATACTGGCTTGACGGGTTTCGACAAATAGAGTGGCGTTATTATCCTTTAGGGATTGTATTTTCAACTGCTGAATTTGCGGACCAGCTTTAGGTATTCTTGATGCCACAATGTAACACTCTTTTTTGGGGCAATGCTTATGTATTGATTTAAAATGCTGGACAGTGGCTTTTAATTGCCCATAAGCTTTCGCGATGTCGTGGCCTTTTAGTTCCAGATAAATGACGTGCATAATAGGCCGGTCAATTTCAAACAAGTAATCGCAGCGTTTGCCGGTGATTGTAGATAAGCAGCCATCAACCTTGACTTTAGTTACAGTGCGTCCAGCTGGGTTGTTGATGGTCAACTTCATAGCATTTTCTTGTGTGCTGATGACTTTATGGGTTGATTCCGTTGCACAAGCACCATAATCATAATCCATCAATGGCTTCCATATAAAATTTCAGCCGCGACACCAAACGCAGCATCAAACTCATTGGAAACAGCATCAAGCAAATTGGTGCCGATCAGGCGGTTCTCTAAATCAACAATAGATTCAAGCTTGCCATTGCTTAAAGTGTACGCTGAAACATCTTCCAATCGAATTAACTCATCGGCCGGCAATATTTTCTCCAGTTTCCTTAGGCTTGCCATATCATTATCCGCCTTGGCTTTGTCAAGGGCATCTTGTCCAATGATTAAGTTGTTGATGGCGGTCAGGATATAGGGGCTGTGCGTGGTGATGAAAAACGAATGCCCCAGTGCATTATGAAGGGTGGCTATTAAGCTGATAATTTGTTTTTGTGATGTAGGAAATAGATGTGCTTCGGGTTCTTCGATAAAGAAAATATCCGATATTTCAGCTCCATTTATAAAAGGCCATATCTTAAGAACCAAAAGCATAGGCAAAGATTCTTGTTGTCCTGATGATGCATTTGCTAAATTGGTTCGATTTCCATGATTTACAATCCAGTCTTGATCATCTGCAAAAAGATATTCACCAACAACTATAGAATTGATAAGTTGATCTACTTTTTTTCTAATGGTTTGCTCAGTTTCACTATGGTGAATAAAATCATCGCGAAGAATTTTTTTAGAGTGTTCGTAACGATATCCAAAAGTTTTGATAAATGGGTCAATATCAATGTTACTTGCCAGAAGCAAAAATATATTTTTTTGTAAAGTCGAAAAAAAGGAACGGCTTGCAGGGATGAATATAGGTCTTTTCAGCACAGTACTAAATTTAGATTGATACACGTTTTCATACATGGTTTCAAAAAAAATATTCTCCCTTTTTTGCGTATTTTTTTTATTTCCTTTTTCTATAGCCGAGTTAAAATTATCCAATGCTATTTTATAACTATTGGTTAATTTTTTATGGAAATTAGTCAATTCTGAAGAATACAAAAATTTTAATGTGTATTTATTTCCAGATTTTACTCTTACTAAGGTGACACTGTAGCTACTATTTTTATAAACAATAGAAAATTCTTGGGTTGCCCATGAGTAGCGTGGAAAAATTTCCTCAAATTGAATCAGGCATCGCTTATCAATATCGCGTTTTGTTTCAAGTTTTTCAATTGACGCAACAAAATTTTCAGCAAAAAAATTCTTAAAAAAATAAGCCAATTTAGCTATCAGGCTTTTGCCCTGCGCCTGCGCCCCGATTAAGACATTAATCTTCCTGATTTCAAAAAATGCGTGGTCTATGGTCAAAAAACCATTAATTTCAATACTTTCCATGGCTATTTAAAAAGTTAACCGGAACTCAGGCGAAAGGGGGTGGGCAGTTATGCCCACCCAAGCGTCTTTATCCATATACAGGAAAACGGGCGCACAAATTACCAACCCGTTCCCTAACTGATGCAATCACGCTGTCATCTTCAAGATTATCCATCACATCACACATCATATTGGCAATCTCGATCATTTCGGCTTCTTTAAAGCCACGGGTGGTGGGGGCGGGTGTGCCGACACGGATACCACTGGTGACAAAAGGTGATTGCGGGTCGTTAGGCACGGCGTTTTTATTGACGGTGATATGGGCGCGGCCTAAAGCGGCATCGGCGGCTTTACCGGTGATGCCTTTGGCGATCAACGAAACCAGCATCAAATGGTCGTCGGTGCCACCGGAGACGACATCAAAACCACGCGACATAAACACCGCCGCCATGGCTTGGGCATTTTTAATCACTTGTTGCTGATAAGTTTTAAATTCGGGTTCCATGGCCTCTTTAAAGGCGATCGCTTTGGCGGCAATAACGTGCATGGACGGGCCGCCTTGGATGCCTGGGAAAATATTGGAGTCGAATTTTTTCTCAAGCTCAGGGTTGCTGCGGCAAACAATCAGGCCACCGCGTGGGCCGCGCAATGATTTGTGCGTGGTACTGGTGACGGCATCGGCAAACGGTACGGGGTTGGGATATAACCCAGCGGCAATCAAGCCGGCGACATGCGCCATATCCACCACTAAATAAGCGCCGACCAGATCAGCGATTTCACGGAAACGCTGCCAGTCCCAGATTCTTGAATAAGCGGAAAATCCGGCAATAATCACTTTGGGTTTATGTTCCAAGGCCAGCGCTTCCACTTGCGCGTAGTTGATTTCACTGGTTTCAGGGTCTAGGCCATACTGTACGGCATTATATAATTTACCGGAAAAATTGGGTTTTGCGCCGTGGGTCAAATGGCCGCCATCGGCAAGGCTTAAGCCTAATAAAGTGTCACCCGGTTGCATCATGGCCATTAACACTGCCATATTGGCTTGTGAGCCGGAATGCGATTGCACATTGGCATAATCCGCGCCAAACAGTGCCTTGGCGCGGTCTATCGCCAGTTGTTCGACCTTGTCAACAAATTCACAGCCGCCGTAGTATCGCTTGCCCGGGTAGCCTTCGGCATATTTGTTGGTCAATTGCGACCCTAATGCTTGCATGACCCGTGGGCTGGTGTAATTTTCCGAGGCGATCAGCTCAATATGGTGTTCTTGGCGTTGGCGTTCTTCTTCCATTGCCAAAAACAAATCGTCATCAAAACCTGCAATGGTCATAGATGCTGTAAACATGGGGTTCTCCTGAAGGGGAAAGAGTTAAGAATGGGGATGGAGCAATAATATTTGCAAGTCAGCGACATTGGTGCCGGTGGCACCGATCATCAACAGGTCTTGCGAATGTTTAAGCGCCGTATAAGAATCGTTGTTGTCCAAGGCAGCTTGGGGGTCAATGCCGCTTGCCGCTATACGTTGCCAAGTGCCGTTATCGACCAAGCCGCCCGCCGCATCGGTGGGGCCATCGCGCCCATCGGTGCCGCCGCTCAGAAAAAACCACGGGCTGCTTAGCCCGAGCTCTTTGGCGGCTATGGCAAAGGTCAAGGCCATTTCCTGATTGCGGCCCCCTTTGCCATTGCCTGTCAGCATAACAGTGGTTTCGCCACCAGCAAGCACAGCGGTGGGGCGGGTTAGGCCGTTGGTAAGCATATCCTTGGCGGTTTTCGCCAGTTGCCGCGCCTGTTCAGAAGCAATGCCGGTCAATTGTTCGCTATAAATCCGGCATTCATAGCCCAGTGCCAAGGCCGCTTGCTGCACCGCATCCAGGCTAATGCCATTGCTGCCAATCAAGGTATGGCCGTTGTTGTTGAACAATGGGTCATTAGGCTTAGGTGTTTCGTCCAGACGGCCTTCCGCGCCTTGCTGTAAATGTTTTTGCACGGTTACGGGCAGCCGTTGCCAGAGTTTTTTGTCCGTCAGCAGTGCCACGGCATCAGCAAAACTGCTGCTGTCCGGTACGGTCGGGCCGCTGGCAATGGCACTCAAATCATCACCCAGCACATCCGATAAAATCAGCGCGTGGCAATCCGCAGGTGCAATCAACCGTGCCAGACCGCCGCCTTTCAGTTGCGACAAATGCTTGCGTACGCAATTGATTTCGTTTATGGTCGCCCCTGAAGCCAGCAATAGGCCAGTGGTGGTTATCTTGTCTTGTAAGCTGATGCCCGCAACAGGGTAGGGGATAAGTGCCGAACCGCCGCCACTGACCAACACTAGCACCAATTCGTCTGCTCGCGCCAGTCGGGCTTGTTCAGCAATGCGTTGTGCAGCTAGCAGGCCATTGGAGTCGGGTAACGGATGCCCAGCCCCTAGCACTTCAACATTGTCTATCGGACTTACATTATCATAATTGGTGACAACTAGCCCTTTGCTGGCCCATAAATGCGATGGCAACAGCTCTTGCGCCGCTTTTGCCATCGCACAGGCGGCTTTGCCAAAAGCAATCAGGTGAATGCCAGGCCATTTGCCGGTGCGTGTTTGGACTCCGCCATCCAATAAAATTTCTAAACTTTGTCCTGATACAGACAGACAGCGTTTGACAGCCAGATAGGGGTCGGCGGCGGCAATACCCGCTTGGAACAAGTTTTGGGCATTGGTGCGGGCTACCTGCAGATCAGGATGGGTCATCAAGTTGCTTAAGCCATAAGCTTGGCAAGGGCGAAGATGTTTTCGGCATCCAACACCAATTTATTGTCCTCGAACAGTTTGGCGACACAAGCGCGGTGCACAGCGAGTTTTAATGCCCCAAAACCAATCGCGCCCCAGATAATTTTGCCGTGCCGAACCACACCTTTGTCCATCATATCCGTGCCACCTATCCCCAATGGCGGGGTGGCATTGGCATCGGCGATCATCTCCAATGCGGTATTGTCGCGCCAGTGCTGTTCAGACAATAACTCCACACCGGCAGCCCCAGCGGCAATAACAATATGGGCATCGGCAATCGCATCGGCACGGGCGGCATGGTCAAACGCCTCAACCGCTGTCAAATCAACGCCAAAGCGGTCTTTCATAAGCTCGCAGGCATCGGTTGTTTTGGCAAGATTGCGACCTGTGACCGACACTTGTGCGCCTTCCAAAGCCAACATGACCGCAGCGCGTTGGCCTACTGGGCCGGTACCCGCCAAAACAACGGCCTTTTTGCCTTGCAAAACACCGCTACTGGCCAGTTTGGCAACCGCCGCCGCCGCCGTTGTGTTGCTGCCATTGCTGTCAAGCATCACTGAAACCTGAAAGCCCGGGAAAAAATGGCTTTGCACGGCGGCAAACAATTGTTGTCCGGCCTGCATATTGCTGCCACCGACGAAAATGGCGGTATTTTTTTTGTCTTTCGGGGGGCGGGTAAAAATAGCGCCTTCAACCAATGGTTTGATGGTGTCCGGTGTCAAACCGCCGAAGCCGATAACATGGTCGGCACCGCCATCATAGCCAACTACAGTGTCAAAAACAGAAGGATGAAAGTCGGTGTCAAATTGGAAGAGCAGTTTCTTCATGCTTTAGCGGTTATATGTGTTAATTGGGTGGTTTTGCGTGGCATTATACCTGATTAACATCAGGGTGGCTGATTAACAGCGGGTTAGGGGGCAAAGCGAGCGCATAAAAACTTAAAATTAAAAAAATCATTTTTTCGCTAAACTTGTCACTGTCGGCATTGCCCAATAAACCAACGCCAGCTTAACAATAATAACCTTTATACCAAGCCACAAACTGCCCAATCCCTTCGGTTATATCAGTCATCGGTTTATAGGCAAAGTCCTGCTCAAAATGCGAAACATCGGCAAAAGTGTCCGGTACGTCACCGTGTTGTAGGGGCATCAAGTTGACAATGGCTTTTTTGCCTAGGCAGCTTTCAAGGGCGGCTATAAAGTCCAATAGTTCCACGGGCTTATTATTGCCCATGTTATAGACTTTATAGGGGGCAAAGCTGCTGCTAGGATCGGGCGAGTGCGCCGACCATGCAGGGTTGCTCTGTGCGGGCTGGTCTATCACTTTGACCAGTCCGCTGGCTATGTCATCAATATAGGTAAAATCGCGGCGGTGGTTGCCGTAGTTGAACACGTCAATCGGTTTGCCATCCAGTATGTTGCGGGTGAACAAAAAAGGTGACATATCCGGTCTGCCCCACGGCCCGTAAACGGTGAACAGCCGCAAGCCAGTGGTGGGCAAGGCAAATAAGTGGCTGTAGCTATGGGCCATCAGTTCATTGGCTTTTTTGCTGGCAGCATAAAGGGAAATAGGATGGTCAACGTTATCTTGAACAGAAAACGGGGTTTGGCTGTTGGCGCCGTATACCGAGCTGGACGAGGCATAGACTAGATGATGTATGGCATGTTGCCGACAACACTCCAAAACATGGGCAAAACCGACCATGTTGGATTGGATATAGCTATGCGGGTTGGATAACGAATGGCGCACCCCTGCTTGGGCGGCCAAATGGATGACCCGCCGGATAGCCCCATCGGCAAACAAGGCATCAAGTCCCGCTTTGTCGGTAATATCCAACGGTACAAATTTAAAGCCTGGCAGGCCTTGTAAACGCTGCAATCTGGCCTGCTTAAGATTGACATCATAATAGCTGTTCAGGTTATCGATACCGATAACCTCATCACCCCGCTGCAATAATTTAATGCTGACTGCCGCGCCAATGAAGCCTGCCGCCCCTGTCACCAATATTTTCAAAATATGCACCGCATCTGTAAATTACAACGATATTGATACTGTATTTTATAGTGTAGCCGCTACAGTCGGTTGATGCCTTGTTTTTTTGATTTATCCTTTTTATATCAATAAGATTGCTTTAAAAACTTTTGATTCATATGTAATTTCTTATCAGCTCCTCAGCTATTTGTATGCTATTGAGTGCCGCGCCTTTGCGGACGTTGTCGCCGACCACCCATAAATCCAAACCGGTGGGATGGGAGATGTCTTCGCGGATACGCCCCACAAACACCTCATCATGACCAGATGAGTCAGTCACTGCGGTGGGGTAGCCGCCGTTCACCCGTTCATCGACCAAGGTCACGCCCGGGGCGTTTGCCAGCAATGCCCTGGCAGCTTGTGCGGTGATTTTACCGCGGGTTTCTATATGCACCGCTTCAGAATGTCCGTAAAACACCGGCACACGTACAGCGGTGGCGTTGACCATTATGTTGGGGTCGCCCATGATTTTTTGGGTTTCCCAAACCATTTTCATTTCTTCTTTGGTGTAACCGTTATCCATAAACACATCGATCTGCGGCAACACATTGAAAGCAATTTGCTTGGGGTAAACTTTTGCTTCAATGGGCTGAAGATTAAGCAGGGCCATGGTTTGCCTGCCTAATTCTTCCATGGCATCTTTGCCCGTACCAGACACTGCCTGATAAGTGCAGACGTTAATACGGCTGATGCCCACTGCGTCATAAATGGGCTTAAGCGCCACCAGCATTTGGATGGTTGAGCAATTAGGGTTGGCAATAATGCCACGGTTTTTGTAGTCGGCGATTTTTTCAGGGTTGACTTCCGGCACAATCAGCGGGATGTCATCGTCATAGCGGAACTGGGAAGTGTTGTCGATCACCACGCACCCCGCCGCTGCGGCAATAGGGGCATAAATTTCCGAAACCGAGGCACCGGGCGAAAACAGGCCAATGTCCGCTTTGGCAAAATCAAATGTAGCCAAATCTTCCACCTTAAGGCTACCGCCCTTAAAGGCAATGCGTTTGCCCACTGAGTTGCTGCTGGCTAGTGCGTAGACATTGTCGACCGGAAAATTACGTTCTTCCAAAATGGCCAGCATGGTCTCACCCACTGCACCGGTTGCGCCCACTACGGCGACGTTATAGCATTTGCTCATGGTATTTATCCTTTTAATGCGGCAACAATGGCATCGCCCATTTGCGCTGTGCTGACTTTAGCCATCCCTTCCGAGTAAATGTCCGCTGTGCGGAAACCGGCATCCAATGCACTATGCACTGCCGCTTCTATACGTTCTGCCGCTTCGGTCTCGTTGAAGGTGTAACGAAGCATCATTGATGCCGACAAGATGGTTGCCAGCGGATTGGCTATGCCTTGTCCGGCGATATCCGGCGCTGAACCGTGGATAGGTTCGTACATGCCTTTGTTGTTGGCATCGAGCGAGGCGGAAGGCAACATGCCGATAGAGCCGGTCAGCATGGCGGCGGTGTCCGACAAAATATCACCGAACATGTTGCTGGTGACTATCACATCAAACTGTTTGGGTGCCCGCACCAATTGCATGGCGGCATTATCCACATACATGTGGCTGAGTGCCACATCGGGGTAGCTTTTACCCACTTCTGTGACCACTTGCCGCCATAACTCGGTGCATTCCAGCACATTGGCTTTATCAACCGAGCAGACTTTGCGGTTACGTCTCTGGGCAATTTGGAATGCTGAATGGGCAATGCGGCGGATTTCTGATTCGCTGTAAACCAAGGTGTTGAAACCTTGTTTTTCACCGTTTTCCAATACCCTGACCCCACGCGGTTGGCCGAAATAAATGCCGCCGGTCAATTCCCGCACAATCATCAGGTCAAGACCTGACACCACTTCGGGCTTGAGGGTTGAGGCTTGTTCCAGTTGCGGGTATAGCACCGCCGGACGCAAGTTGGCGAACAAGCCCAAGGTTGAGCGCAAACCCAACAAACCTTTTTCAGGGCGCACGGAAATGTCCAACGATTCCCATTTGGGGCCGCCCACTGCACCCAGCAAAATGGCGTCGGCATCTTGCACTTGTGCAATGGTCTGCTCAGGGAAGGGGGTGCCGAACACATCATAAGCCGCACCACCAATCAAGCCATCTTCAAACACCATAGCCAAATTCATATCGGCGGTGATGACCGCCAAGACTTTTAGGGCTTCAGCAATAATTTCCGGCCCGATGCCATCACCCGGCAATACTGTAATTTTTTTTGTCATATAACACCTTGTTATTATTTTATGGGTTGCCTGCAAACAACCAAGGCGCCCGTTTAGCACGTTCGTTTTCGTAGGCGGCAATATTGTCGGCGTGCAACAGCGACAAGGCAATGTCATCCAAGCCGTTAAGCAGGCGGTGTTTGCGCGTTTCGTCTATGGCAAAGACAAGGGTTGCCGCGCTGGGGGTGGTGATGGTTTGTGCCGCCAAGTCGATAGTCAGACGATAGCCTTCCGCCAATTCCTTGAACAGCCTGTCAACAGTTTCAGCAGGCAGTACAATCGGCAAGACACCATTTTTAAAGCAATTGTTATAAAAAATGTCGGCAAAGCTGGGTGCAATGATGGCCCTAAAACCGAAATCTTCCAATGCCCAAGGGGCATGTTCGCGTGATGAACCGCAGCCAAAGTTTTCCCGTGCCAGTAAAATTTGCGCACCTTGGTAGTGGGGTTTATTCAGCACAAAATCCATGTTCAAAGGCCGCTGGCTGCAATCCATTTCAGGTTCGCCGTGGTTGAGGTAACGCCATTCATCAAAAAGATAAGGGCCAAAGCCGGTGCGGCGGATGGACTTTAAAAATTGCTTAGGAATAATGGCATCGGTATCGACATTGGCGCGGTCTAGTGGCGCAACCAAGCCGTTCAATAAGGTAAAAGCTTGCATATTAGTTTGATAGTTTTGTGTTCATTGCTTCGGGATAGGCATTACAGTTGGCGGACATCAATAAAATGTCCTGCCACTGCCGCCGCCGCCGCCATTGCCGGACTGACCAAATGGGTGCGCCCGCCGTAGCCTTGGCGGCCTTCAAAGTTGCGGTTGGAGGTTGACGCGCAGCGTTCACCTTCTTCCAGTTTGTCGGCGTTCATGGCTAAACACATCGAGCAGCCTGGTTCGCGCCATTCAAATCCGGCTTCGATAAATATTTTGTCCAATCCTTCCGCTTCGGCTTGACGCTTCACCAGGCCCGAACCCGGCACCACCAAGGCCAATTTGATGTTACCGGCAATTTTTTTGCCTTTGGCAATTTCGGCAGCGGCGCGCAAATCTTCAATTCTGGAATTGGTGCAGGAACCGATAAACACTTTATCAACTTGGATATCGGTAATGGCTTGGCCCGCTTGCAAGCCCATATATTCCAAAGCCCGCTGCATACTTTGCCGTTTACCAGCTTCAGCTTCCAGCATTGGGTCGGGGATGCAGCCATCAACCGCCGCCACCAGTTCGGGTGAAGTGCCCCAAGTTACTTGCGGCTTAATGGCGGTGGCATCCAATTCAATCACCTTGTCAAACACGGCATCGGCATCTGAATAAAGGCGTTGCCAATAGCGTTCGGCCATAAACCAATGTTCACCTTTAGGTGAATAGGGCCGATTGCGGTAATAATCAATGGTCACCTCATCGACGGCAACCAAACCGGCCCTGGCACCCGCTTCAATGGCCATATTGCAAACCGTCATACGGCCTTCCATGGACAGATTGCGGATGGCCTCCCCGGCAAATTCAATAGTGTAGCCATTGCCGCCCGCTGTGCCTATGTTGCCGATAATGGCCAGCACGATGTCTTTGGCGGTCACGCCAAGCCCCACCGGGCCGTTCAGCTTAATCAGCAAATTTTTGGCTTTTTTCTGCACCAAACATTGCGTAGCCAAAACATGTTCCACTTCCGAAGTGCCTATGCCAAAGGCCAATGCACCCGATGCACCATGCGTGGAGGTGTGCGAATCGCCGCATACCACAGTCATGCCGGGCAAGGTGGCGCCTTGTTCAGGGCCGATCACATGGACAATGCCTTGGCGCGGATCCGCCATGGCAAACTCGGTGATGCCAAATTCGGCACAATTGTTGTCCAGTGTTTCCACTTGCAGGCGCGAGACCGGATCAGCAATGCCTTGCTCCCTGGCAGTGGTTGGTACATTGTGGTCGGCAACCGCCAAATTGCGGTCGACCCGCCAAGGTTTTCTGCCCGCCAGACGGAGTCCGTCAAAGGCTTGTGGCGAGGTGACTTCATGCACCAAATGACGGTCGATATAAATCAATGAAGATCCGTCATCCTCGGTGTGGACAACATGGTCTTCCCATAATTTGTCGTATAAGGTTTTACCAGGCATAGGTTTTGCTGTCGAAAGTAGAGGTAAGAGGCCAGTGTAAACTAAATTTAGTCCAGTAGGGCGAACAATTGGTTGGTGATGTCTTCAACCGAACCCACGCCAGCGATGGAGCCAAATCGGTTAGTGCGGTTGGGGGCGGAGTAAAAGCCTACCAACGGTTTAGTTTGTTCATGGTAAATATGCAACCGCTTACGCACGGTTTCTTCTTTGTCATCATCACGTTGCACCAACGGTTCGGCAGTCTGGTCATCTAGCCCGGCATTTTTAGGCGGGTTGTATTCGATGTGGTAGCTGCGCCCGGAAGCCAAATGCACCCGCCGTCCTGCCATGCGTTTGACAATCTCTTCATCGTCAACCACAATTTCGATCACGCAATCGATACTGATGCCCATGGTGTCCAAGCCTTCAGCCTGCGCCAAGGTGCGCGGAAAGCCATCCAGTAAAAAACCATTGCTACAATCCGCTTGGGTGATGCGTTCTTTTATCAACCCCAAGATAATATCGTCAGAAACCAGCCCGCCCGCATCCATAACTTTTTTTGCCGTCAGGCCGAGCGGCGTGCCTTCCCTGACCGCTGCACGGAGCATATCACCTGTTGAAATTTGAGGGATACCATACTTTTTGGTAATAAACTGGGCTTGTGTTCCTTTACCAGAACCGGGGCTCCCTAACAGGATAATGCGCATAAAAACTCCATTGTATAGTTACTGCTAATCGGTAAAAAAATTCCGTTCGTTGGCTATTATAAGCGGAAAAAATTAAGCCGATTATTCTATAACACTTTTTCGCCGATCACCTTTAAAAATACACTTATTTTTTACTGTAAAACCATTATGGGTTTTGTTTGGGGACAACATCCAGCCAATTTATGCTGCCAGTGCCATATCAAAAGGTATACAATCAAATTACCTAAACCAGCCAATTGAGTTGATACCGACATCCGCCTTTAATGGTAAAATGACCATTGTTCAAGCGCATTCGTCAAGAAACGGGACGAATAGCCTCCAGAATATGTCCAGCCCCCTATAGCACCGCTTTTGGATAGCCATAATGAGTACACTGCTTAAACTTTTTCAAGATTCATCCTCCCTTTATGGCAGCAATGCAACGTTTATTGAAGACCTCTACGAACGCTATTTAGAAGACCCCGAGTCGGTGGATGCCAGCTGGCAAGCCCAGTTTAACAAGATTCGCCGGGGGGTGAATTATGAAACGCCCCATAGCCCAGTCTTGGAGCGTTTTGCCCAGCTAGCCAAGTCGCCTGCCAAATTAGCACAATTGCAGGGTTTTACTGAACAAAGCGTCAAAAAACAGTCTGCCGTGGCACGACTTATCAACCATTATCGGGTGCGAGGCCATCAGATTGCCAACAATAATCCGTTAGGCAAAACCAGCCCGCCACCGTTGGACATGGACCCCGCCTACTACGGGCTGACCGAGCCGGACATGGACACTTTGTTTGACACGGGTTCATTGTTTGAGCAAAGCCGATTGCCGTTGCGGGATATTGTCGCCAACCTGAAGAAAATTTATTGTGGCAGTATCGGCTCCGAATACATGCACATTGTTGACACCAAGGAGCGGCGTTGGCTAATCAACCGGCTGGAAACGCCGCGCGACAAGCAAACCTTTGATGCGGAAAAAAAACGCTGGATTTTAAGCACCCTGACTGCGGCTGAAGGGATTGAACATTATCTGCAAAACCGCTTCGTGGGACAGAAGCGTTTTTCACTGGAAGGTGGCGAATCGTTAATACCGGTGTTGGACGAACTTATCCAATGTGCGGGCAGCAGAGGCGCCAAAGAAATTGTCATGGGCATGGCGCACCGTGGACGCTTGAATGTTTTGATCAACATCTTGGGCAAAAGCCCTGCCAGTTTGTTTGACGAGTTTGCCGGCACTTTCAAAACTACGCCCGGGGTGAATGCGGGCGATGTCAAGTACCACATGGGCTTTTCTTCCAATATCAACTCGCCCGGCGGGCCAATCCATTTGACGCTGGCTTTTAACCCATCGCACCTTGAGATCATCAATCCGGTTGTCGAAGGCTCGGTTAGGGCGCGCCAAGACCGCGCTGGCGAAAATGCCATCAACACTGTGATACCCGTCCTGGTGCATGGTGATGCGGCATTTTCCGGGCAAGGCATTGTGATGGAAACCCTGAACATGTCACAAACCCGGGCTTTCTACACCGGAGGCACCATCCATATTGTCCTCAACAACCAAATTGGCTTCACTACCAGCAACCCTAAAGATGCCCGCTCAACATTGTATTGCACCGATGTGGCCAGCATGATCCAAGCCCCCGTGTTCCATGTCAATGGCGACGATCCCGAAGCCGTGTTGTTTGTAACCAAGCTGGCGGTTGATTACCGCATGACTTTCAACCGTGATGTGGTCATCGACTTGATTTGCTATCGCCGGTTGGGACACAACGAAGCGGATGAACCAGCGACCACCCAGCCCATGATGTATCAGGTGATCCGTAAGCATAAGACCACCCGCAAGCTGTATGCCGAGCAATTGCTTAAGGAAGGCGTTGTATCTGCTCAAGATGTGCTGGCTATGGAACAGGATTACCAACAACGGCTTGAAGCGGGGCAGATTGTTTCCCGCCCTGTGGTGGTCAACCCTGACTACTCTTATTCCAACCAATGGAACCAGTTCTTAAACAAGCATTGGAATCAAGTTTGCAATACCGCCGTGCCATTGGAACGCATCCGCTTTGGCAACGACCGGATGCAACGGATGCCCAGCCATTTTGAATTGCATCCACGGGTCGCCAAAGTGATGGAAAACCGCCGCAAAATGGCAGCCGGTGCCATGCCGTTGGATTGGGGCTTTGCCGAAAATATGGCTTATGCCACCTTGCTGCTGGAAAAACACCACATCCGCCTAATCGGCCAAGATGTCGGCCGTGGCACATTCGTCCATCGTCATGCCGTATTGCATAACCAAATCAACAACAAAACCTACACCCCGTTGAAGCATTTGGAGAAAGACCAAGGGCGGGTACAAATTTTTGACTCGTTACTGTCCGAAGCGGGCGTATTGGGCTTTGAATATGGTTATAGCACCACAACCCCAAGCACCTTGGTCATTTGGGAAGCTCAATTTGGTGATTTTGCCAACGGGGCACAAGTGCTGATTGACCAGTTTATCAGCTCAGGGGAAACTAAATGGGGCCGCTTATGCGGTTTGGTGATGTTATTACCACATGGTTTTGAAGGCCAAGGCCCTGAACATTCTTCGGCACGGCTTGAGCGTTACCTGCAATTATGTGCCGAACATAATATGCAAGTGTGCAGCCCGACCACACCCGCACAAATTTTCCACCTGTTGCGCCGCCAGCTTATCCGTCCTTACCGCAAGCCATTGGTGGTGATGAGTCCAAAAAGCCTGTTACGCCATAAATTGGCGGTCTCCACCTTGGAAGACCTGACCCATGGCCAGTTTGAGCCGATTATTGGCGAACAGGATGAATTGGATTCCAACCAAGTCACGCGCCTGATTTTATGTTCGGGCAAAGTGTATTACGACTTGTTGGAAGTGCGCCGCCAAGATGAACTCAACCATATCGCCATCGCCCGGCTGGAACAGCTGTACCCCTTCCCGGCCGACCTGTTCAAGGCGGAAATTGCCAAGTACCCCAAGCTGCAAGATTTTGTCTGGTGTCAGGAAGAACCCAAAAACCAAGGTGCTTGGTACAATTCAAACCATAACTTTATTGATAACCTGCCACCTTCCATCAAAGTAACCTATGCCGGTCGGGCGGCTTCCGCATCACCGGCGGTCGGTAGCTTCCAAGTCCATATTGAACAGCAAAAGGCCGTCGTACAATCAGCCCTTTACGGCACACCCTCAGGAAAATAACATGAGCATTGAAGTCCTAGTCCCCACCTTACCCGAATCCGTCGCCGACGCCACCCTGATCACTTGGCACAAAAAAGCCGGGGATAAGGTCAATAAAAATGACAACTTGGTCGATTTGGAAACAGATAAGGTTGTGCTGGAAGTGACCGCGCCTGACAGCGGCATCCTCAGCCAAATATTTAAACAAGATGGCGCCATTGTCACCAGTGGTGAAGTGTTGGCTGTGCTGGAAAGCCTTAGTGCCGGTGGCGCAACCGCCACGGGCACTTCTGCCCCTGAACAATCCGGTGCAGAATCTGCCGCCAGCAATGCGGCATTAAGCCCATCGGTGCGCCGATTGCTTCAAGAAAACACCTTGGACCCTACCGCCATCACCGGCACCGGAAAAAGCGGCCGCCTGACCAAAACCGATGTCTTGGAACATTTGGGCAAACAAGCCCAACCGCAAGCCCAAGTCCAAGCAGCCCCAGCACCGGCTGACAGCAAACCGGCAGCCGTTATTGAACCTAGCCCGGTTTTGGTGGCCAGCAGCACCGCCGAGCATCGCCCGGAACAACGGGTGGCGATGACCCGATTACGCGCCAAAGTGGCGGAACGGCTGTTACAGGCGCAACAAAACGCCGCCATGCTGACTACTTTTAACGAAGTCAACATGCAAAACGTGATTGACCTGCGCAACCAGTACAAAACCCGCTTTGAGCAAAAACATAACGTCAAGCTTGGCTTCATGTCGTTTTTTGTCAAAGCCTCTATAGAAGCCCTGAAGAAATTTCCGGCCATCAATGCTTCCATTGATGGCAGTGACATCATCTACCACGGTTACTACGACTTGGGCATTGCCGTCAGCACCCCGCGTGGGCTGATTGTGCCGGTGCTGCATGATGTTGACCAACTGGATTTTGCCGGTATTGAAAAGACTATTGCCGATTTTGGCGAAAAAGCCCGCGCCGGCACACTCAGTTATGATGACCTGAAAGGTGGCACGTTCACCATTACCAACGGTGGCGTATTTGGCTCCATGCTATCAACCCCCATCCTTAACCCGCCGCAATGCGCCATTTTGGGTATGCATGCCATTAAAGAGCGTACCGTGGTCGAGAACGGGCAAATCGTCATCAGACCAATCATGTATCTGGCCTTGTCCTACGACCACCGTTTGGTCGATGGGCGCGAAGCCGTGCAATTCTTGGTCACCATTAAAGAATGCCTGGAATCCCCTGCCCACCTTTTGCTGAACATATAACTATGCCAAACACTCCTAGCTATGATGTCATTGTAATTGGCGCCGGCCCAGCCGGTTATTCCAGCGCTATACGCTGTGCCCAACTGGGCTTAAAAACCGCCTGTGTCGATAACTGGAGCGACAAACATGGACAGAGTGGCTTGGGTGGTTTTTATTTGAATTCTGGCTGCGTGGCCAGCCTGGCGTTGCTGGAGTCGGCCAAGCTTTACCATAGCTTGAACCACGACCTGAAAACACATGGTATCCATGCCGACAACCTGCACATCGACATTGCCGCTATGGTCGGTCGCAAAAATGCCATTGTAGAGGGCTTAAGAGAACAAATCGCCAATGATTTTGCGTTTTATAACATTGCACGCATCCATGCCAAAGCCAAGCTGCTGGGGCCGAGAAAAGTCGAGATCAACCCTGTGCCTGCAGCGACTGAAGACCTTCTTAACGACCCCACACTAGCCACCAGCACAACCGAAAGCTATGTGATTGAAGGCAAGCATATTATTCTTGCCACCGGCTCATCACCCATCAAGCTGCGTTATGCACCGGTGGACAACGAGTTTATTTTTGATGCCATTGGCGCACTGAACATGACATCCGTGCCGCAAAAACTGGCTATTATCGGTGCCGGCGTATTTGGCTTGGAAATAGCGGGGATATGGAACCGTTTAGGTGCCGAAACCATTTTGCTGGAAGCGCAAGACCGGTTCTTGACGTTGCCAGACCAGCAAATTGCCCACGAAGCGCACCGTATTTACCGCCAACAAGGCTTGGACATACGCCTTGGCGCACGCGTCACTGCCGCGAAAAAAGCCGGACAAAAAGTACTGATTGACTACCAAGATAAAAACGGCCTGCAAAGCCTGGAAGTAGACAAACTGATTGTCGCTTGCGGACGCAAGCCGAACACGGAAAACCTCTCGGTAGCAGAAGCCAATCTGCTGTTTGATGAAAACGGCTACACCCATGTCAATGAAAGATGCCGCACCAACCTGCCTAATGTCTACGCTATTGGGGACTTGACTTTGCTCGGGCCAATGCTGGCACACAAAGGCATTGAAGAAGGCATATTTGTCGCCGAACAGATTGCCGGTTTACATAGCCCGATCAACTACAACATCTTGCCAAATGTCATTTATACCGACCCTGAAATTGCCTGGGTGGGGCAAACCGAACAAGCCTTACGGGCTGCGGGCGAACCCATAAAAATCGGCCTTTACCCACTAGGCACAACCGCCCGCGCCCAAACCTTAGGCAAATCGGAAGGGATGGTAAAAATTATCACCCATGCCACCAATGACACCATTTTGGGTGTCCACATCATTGGCGCCCATGCTTCGGAAATGATCGCCGAAGCCACGCTGGCGATGGAGTTTTCCGCCAGCAGCGAGGACCTTGCCCGCACCATCCACGCCCACCCCACCTTGTCCGAAGCCCTACACGAAGCGGCTATTGCCGTAAAACTGACAGCCCTGCACCCCAAACTGCAAAATAACAACGATGAGCTGTTATTTGAAGATAATGTGATGACCGATGAGTGATTGGCTGGCTTATCAATAGCGTGAAAGTACAGAAGATCACTCGATAATAAAAGACCAAAAGGCCACAAACAATGGCCCTATTATGAGCAAAATAGCCTGATTAGCTAATAAGGAATTGTCGGCCGGTATGGGCATCTTGTGGCGGGTAAACAAATCTGATGAATACAAACGCAAATTTTCGCTTCCAACTTTTGTAGCATCGTAACAAATTAGATAAAATAAGATACCCGAAATAGCACTTTTTTAATCTCTACCATGCCGAAAAATATCACTCATTTCAGTATTTTTATTGCTAGTCCTGGAGGATTGGAGAAGGAAAGAAAAGAATTTAAAGAAACCATCGCCCACTACAATGAAACCGAAGCCCGACACAGGGGGATATTTTTTGAACCTGTTGGCTGGGAAGCAACCATTGACGGCGTGGGCAGACCTCAAGAAAAAATTAATGAGGACCTGCGAGCATGTGATTATTCAATTTTTCTTTTTCGTGATCGATGGGGTTCCCCACCTGACGACGTAAACAGCCCATTCACTTCTGGAACAGAAGAAGAATTTGCCATAGCAATGGAAATGTATGCGGCTCTTAAAATGCGCGATATTAAAGTTGTTTTTTTTCCGGTTTCTGAATCACAACTGAAAGACCCTGGCAAACAATTAGAACGAGTACTTGCGTTTAAATCCAGGCTGGAAAAACAAGAAAAAATTTTGTTTAAGCAGTTAAAAAATGATACAGATTTTAAAGATTTGCTACGAAAACACCTTGCAGGCTGGTTAAGACAAATTGAATCAGAAAAATATAATAATGAGTCTTCTACAAAAGAAAAGCTTAAAGGGCTAGAACAAAATCAGTCATTAACTGGCAATCCTGAATTTCAAAGACATTTCAATAAAGCATTGGTGTTAGTGGGTTCAAAATCGTGGCATAAATCACTGGGCTTAATCGAACTTGCTTTAGAAAACACGAACAAAAACGAAGAAATTTGTGATGCCTTGTTATTGCAAGCGTTCATATTAAGCGAACTAAATCTTAGCCTGGAAGAACTCGCCGTTTATGACGAGTTGTTGGCCCGTTTTGGCGGCCGCACCGAGGCGGGCGTCGTGGAACGGCTGGCGCGTGCCATTTTCAACAAGGGCGCCACGCTTGGCCAGCTGAACCGGAGCGATGAGGCCATCGCCGTTTATGACGAGTTGCTGGC
>Ga0207960_1000013_pt1 | contig 68691 bp, 65 predicted proteins | sample CryBogCBH29May08_FD_184613 | JGI IMG/M metagenome (GOLD analysis project Ga0207960, IMG submission 184613) | Freshwater microbial communities from Crystal Bog, Wisconsin, USA - CBH29May08 (SPAdes) | ecosystem: Environmental > Aquatic > Freshwater > Lake | place: Crystal Bog, Wisconsin, USA... | reverse complement strand
GGTGGTAGCAATCGGGCCCTGGCACAGTGATCACCTCCATTAACAACGGCGCATAAGTCTGTTTGTACAAAGCCACATTGCCGACCGCCAAGGCCCCTAAGGTCTCGCCGTGATAACTGTTCTCCAAGGTGATAAAGCGGGTTTTTTGCGGCTGCTGGCAATTAAGCCAATAATGGAAGCTCATTTTTAAGGCCACCTCCACCGCCGCCGAACCGTTATCGGCAAAAAAACACCGTTCCAGTCCGTCAGGTGCCAGTGTAACTAATTGCTCCGCCAAAGTAATGGCCGGTTCATGGCTAAAACCGGCAAAAATCACCTGTTCCAGCTGCTCCAGTTGGTCTTTAAGGGCGGCATTGATATACGGGTTGGCATGGCCAAACAAATTGACCCACCACGAACTGATCGCATCAAGATAGCGGTTGCCGTCATAATCTTCCAGCCATACGCCTTGGGCTGTTTTTATGGGCACAAGGGGAATGGTTTCATGGTCTTTCATCTGCGTGCAAGGATGCCAAAGCACAGCAAGATCACGGGCAACAAGGGCGGGGTTGTGGGTCATGGCAATACGGAAAAGCCTGTCCAATCGGCTTAAAACAGCCCAAATGGCGGCAAGGCAAAGTGGTCATTATAGCAGACGGCTAACCGTGGTTTGGCGTTTAATCGGCAATTACAACCGTTAACTGTCAACCTGCAACTGCTGTCATTGCATCCTGCCCCCATACCCCTGTATGATTTTCCCAACCCAACCATCAGGACTCTAGCTATGAAAACACGCGGCCCTTGGAAAGTTCTCTCCGAAAAACAGATTATCGAAACCCCTTGGATAGGCATTGACCAATATGAAATCATCACCCCGGGCGGCAGCGATGGTGTCTACACCACGGTCAATTTTAAAAACTGGGCCATTGGTATCGTCCCCATTGATGAAGAAGGATACACCTACCTAGTGGGGCAATACCGTTTTCCACTAGAAGAATACAGCTGGGAAATCCCCGAAGGCGGCGGCAGCAAATCGGACACCTTACTGGCTTCCGCCCAGCGCGAGCTTAAAGAAGAAACTGGCATCACTGCCAGCCGTTGGGAAAAGCTATACGAATTTCATACCAGCAACTCCTCCACCAATGAAGTGGCCACCATTTTTGTCGCCACCGGCTTAAGCTATGGGGAAGCGGAACCCGAAGACACTGAAGAGCTGGAAGTCCGGCGCATCCCTTTTACCGAACTGGTTGAAATGGTCTACCGGAATGAAGTCAAAGACAGCCTGACGGTGATTGGTGCGTTGATGGCGGAAAAATGGTTGGCGAAACACGTCGGGTAAGTTGTGTTCTGATTGGGTTGCCTTATTAATTGTAGTGGCCCATAAAACTAGTGTTTTATATTTTGGTACTTAAATGACCCCGTTGATCAAATTAGTTACTGTGCTTCTTCTGTTAAACGCTTGCCAGTCTAATGTCCATAGCATTCCTGATGAGTTACCGGAAAGGGCTGGTGAGTTGCCTGTTATAGCTTTTGCTTCCTTGCCACGTATACAACAAGCCAAACTATCCCCTGATGGTCAATTTATTGCCTTTTTGCAAAATACTGGTGATAAAACCGCTTTGGTGACACAAGACCTTCACGGTAAAGACCAGCATAGCGTGCTGACGAATGACGACCAAGAATTTAGCTTTAGCAAATACTCTTGGGTCAATAATAACCGTTTGTTGGTAGGCGTGACTTATCCGGTCAGCAATGGCGGTTTTAAAGCTAATAGAACCCGCATCATTGCCGTCAATCGGGACGGATCGGAAGCTAATGCGGATTTAATCAATTTTGAAGCTAGCCTAGCCGAACTTCAAAATATTAATAAGTTACGGCAACATATCCCGCAGTATCAGGATATTTTTAAGTTAATTCCCAATGATTCCAGTCATGTATTGATTAGTTTAGACCACCAAAACCCTGGCACACCCGATGTCTATAAGCTAAATGTCTATAACGGCGAGCTGGAAATGCTAGTGGAAAATCCAGGTGTTGTTAACTCTTGGATTTTTGACCGTGAAGGCAAGGTTCGTATTGGCACTGTTATTGTCAACGCAACCACACAAGGTGTTGTGTATCGCAAAAACCCTAATGACAATTGGCGCGTCCTTAAACTATTCGATGGCATGAAAGAAAGGGCTTGGAGGCCACTGGGCTTTGGTGATGATCCAGACTGGTTATATTTGCTTTCTGATTATCAGGGTAAAAGTGCTGTTTTTAAAATAAACGTTAACACACCTGTGTCATTGCCCATTATAGCCGAAGCAGTGAAAGGCCAAGATGGGGGGTTTGAACTAAAAGCCAACACGCCTTCTGCACAACCGGAATTAGTTTACGCAGACCCAAAATATGACGTTGCAGGTGAATTGGTTTATTCCACCGATGGAAAACATGTCATTGGCGTCAGTTATAATGCCGAATCCTCAAAAATTGTCTATTGGGATAGCGAGGCGCAGCAAGTACAAAAGCATATCGACAAGTGGTTACCTAAGCTTAATAACCTTATCGTCTCCCGACGTAACGGCAAATATTTGCTGAGTGCCTCCAGTCCCGAATTTGCGCCGGTTTATTACTTGTATGATGCAGATAAGGACACCCTCTGGGAAGTGATGAAAACTTACCCTGATTTAAAGCCCGCCGTTCTGGCTAAGACCGAAACAGTCCATTTTAAAGCCCGAGACGGTTTAGAGCTGGAAGGTTTTTTAACCAGACCCATCAAATCAAGCAATCCCGGGGCTACTATTATTTTCCCTCACGGTGGCCCGTGGTCGCGTGATGTGAATAATTTTAATTTTTGGACACAATTCCTGGCCAATCGTGGCTGGAATGTTTTGCAAATAAATTTTCGCGGTTCAATGGGTTACGGAAAGGACTTGGTTGAGGCCGGTTTTCAGCACTGGGGTATGGAGATGCAGGATGATATCACCGATGGAGTGCATTGGTTAACTGCCGGCAAAATTGCTGATCCAACTAAAATCTGCATCGTTGGCGCCAGCTATGGCGGGTATGCGGTATTGATGGGGCTGGCTAAAACACCGGAACTTTACCGTTGCGGCGTTAGTTTTGCCCCAGTGACTGACCTGATGGAACTGATTGAATACTTGTCTGATAAGCACTGGAGGAATAGTTACTTATCAGAAGAATTCGCCGAACAGAGGATTGGCAATTGGTGGACTGATCAGTCCCGACTGAAAGCAACCTCGCCCTATTATTTGGCCGACCAAATTCATACACCTTTATTGCTGGTGCATGGCGATGAAGACAGAAATGTCAATGTGAATCAATCCCGAAAAATGGCTTCGGCACTGGAAAATGCTGGATTTAAGGATTTTCAATATATTGAATTGGAAAACGCAGACCACCATTTGTCGCGTCAACAAGACAGGATACTGTTTTTCAGGGCAATGGATGCTTTTTTAAGAAAATATCAATAGTCTGATAGTCTGTATGTGGTGGGGCGAAAGTACTGAAACCGCTTCAAACGGGTCAACAAGGAACCCTGCAATCATCGCTTGTGCACCGGAAACCTTGCCATAACTTTCCCTATCATGTACATGTTATGGCTAATTTATGTATAACTCATGGGGTGAACCATGCATATCAATCTCTGACCGGAAATCGAGCAATACTTGCAGGCCAAGGTCGGTACGGGCTTTTACAGCAACGCCACGGAAGTGGTGCGCGATGCTATCCGACGCATGTGGATGGAGGACGAAAACCTTGAAAAACTGTGTCGCGTATCCTGCATGGGCGTATGGACATCAGGCAGCATCTTTGAAATTTTTTAACAGCCAGTAGCTTAACTGTACCAGATGGTACAGCCCCCTTATCACCTTTGAACAAAATCTGTCCGATTACCGATAATTTTCAGCCAGGTAAGTTGGTCCGCGCCAGCAAACCACCTTTTGCGGCATCCTATAAAAACCGCAATAACCTATAGCAGCTTGGCTTCGGTGTGGTGGATTGCCTAGCGGCGAATCCACCCTACCTGGCCATCACGGTCAACATAGCGGATAGCTGTGACGACAAACCATCAGGCCATCACAGCGCTAGGGCAAAAAAAATCGCCTGATTCGCCGGAAAAGAAAAGTGTTAAAGGGTTAAATAGTTAAAAAGCCCGGACACACCGCACAGCTAGCGTGAAGTACTTAAAGTTGCCGTCTTGGCCGTCAGAGCCAAAGTTCTGGTACCACGCGAGTCTGCTGTCGAACTCGCTTGAACTCCAGTAATAGTTATTGGGAAAATTACCCAAAACGGCTTGGTTGAGGTACAGTTGGTGCAACTCGTCCCTGGAGGGCAAATACCAGTCGGTGTAACCGCCCAAGTTTAGGTTATGGCACAGCGATGCCGCATAGCTACCTGCCCCTTGGGTTTTGATGATGGCATTGGTGTTGGCCAGGCCGGTGCCAATGGCGGTGCCGGTCGCGCCGGTGACGGGATCATTGGGCTGTGTGCCGTTATCCCATGCTATGCCGTTACTTTGGTCGGACGGTGCGGCAATCAGGCCATGCTGTTTGCTGCTGTCCAGGTAAAATATGATGCCGCCTTGGTAGCTTTGGCCAATCTTGAACAAGGGCGGCGGGCTGACGATGCTTTGGAAGGAAACTTGGGCAATGCCCAGTTGCTGGCTGTTGGGGATGCCGCTGGGGTTGGTGCTGACAAAGCCGGTTTTGGTGAACACCCAGCTGGTGCTGGCTTGGTTGTTGAGCATCAGCTGCGCCCAGCCATTGGTTGCCGTGGCCTGGTCAACGCTGGCTTGGAAGCAGGGGTAGCTGGGGTCGGTGCTGGAGCAGCTGGTGTTGCCGACGGCATTGCCTTGGGGATAGATGTTGTAGGTGGCGTTGACGGCAGTGCTGGGGCTGGGGATTTGCACCCAGAGTTTGTAAGTGCCAGCTTTAGGGGCTGTCCAAGTGACATTTTCGCTGCTGCCGCCGATCAACTCGACGGTTTGGGTGTTGCTGATGGTGGGGTTGACTTTGGTGCCAGCGGGCGGGGTGGGCGTTGCCGCCACAGCGGCGGTCAGGTTAAAAACCACCAGCAACAGGGCTGTGGCAAGGTGGGTTGATCGAGCGGTGTTTTGCTTCATGATGTGACCTCAAAGACTTTGTAAATAAAGAGGGTTTACCCTAACGGGCTGCATCTTTTTATCTTAATCCATTAAAACTTTCAAGTTTTTGGTAAGGTGGGCAGGCTGTTTGTACACCCGCTGCTTCAGTTTGACCACTTTACAGCCAGGCCAAAGCCAACATCAATCATAATGCACCAAATCGTAATCCAATTGCGGTTCTTTCCCATCCAATAAATCCGTCAGAAACTTCCAGAACACGTCGGCGGAAGGCGGGCAGCCCGGTAGGTAATAATCTATTTTGACCACTTCATGCAAGGGGCGGACTTTGTCCAATAATAACGGCAATTCAATATCACTGGGGATTTGCGGATTTTCCACGCCAATGCCATCCAGATAAGCTTCACTCAGGCATTCTTCCAGCGGGATAAAATTGCGCATGGCGGGCAGGCCACCGTTAATGGCGCAAGCCCCGACAGCCACCAGAATTTTGCAGTTTTTGCGGAACTCGCGCAGGGTGTGGACATTTTCGGAATTGCACACGCCGCCTTCAATCAGGCCAATGTCGCAACGGCCACAATGCTCAATATCGGTGATGGGCGAGCGGTCGAACTCGACCAGCTCGGCGAGTTGCAGCAGGCGTTCGTCCAAGTCCAAAAAGGACATGTGGCAGCCAAAACAGCCCGCCAGCGAGGTGGTTGCAACGCGGATTTTATTCGCCATGGGGATGCTCACTTGCTAGGCTTACTTCGTTAATTTGATGATGGTCGTAGACACGCTGGCCTATCGGCACTTGGTAGCCGGTGTGTTTGATTAAAATTGCACCGGTCGGGCAGATATGCGCGGCCTTGTCGCCACTGTCCAAGGCACTGTCTTTTAGCTGACCGCTAGCAGAATTGACAATCAAATGTTTATTGATGCCCCGCCCACTGATGGCAAATACGTCTTTACCGTCATGCTCGCGGCTGGCACGGACACACAGGGTGCAAAAAATGCAGCGGTTGTGGTCAATCAACACCTCAGGATGTGAAGCATCCATAGCGCGATGGGCATAAAACAGCGGGAAGTGATCGTCCAGCATATTCAAATGGTAGGCCACCGCTTGCAATTGGCAGTTGCCGGTTTTTTCGCAGGAGGGGCAAAAATGGTTGCCTTCGACAAACAGCATTTGGGTGATGGTTTTGCGGTCGCTGTTCAGTTCTTGGGTGTTGTTCAGCACCTCTTGGCCTTCAGCGGCAGGGAAGGTGCAAGCGGAACAATTGCGCCCGTTAACCTTGACCGTACACAGTTTGCAGCTACCATGCGGGGTAAATTCGGGGTGGTGGCACAGGTGCGGGATATACACATCGGCAGCGGTTGCCGCTTGCATGATCGTCTGGCCTTCGGTAAACGGGATGGCTTTGCCATCTATGGTGATGGTTTTACTCATAATCCTCTCCAATTTGCGCCAAGTGCGCGGCGGCATCGTGCCTGTCCGCCATACGCCGCGCCGTTGCCAATGCGGCATCCAGATCAAAACCGGGTTCGTAACTGATTTTTTTCAATTTCGCTTGGTATAGTTCGGGATAACGGGCCAGCGTGGTCAGGATGGGGTTGGCGGCAGTTTGCCCCAATCCACAATGGCTGTAATTTTTAACTAACTGGCAAAGTGATTCTAACGCCGCCACATCACCTGCCGATCCGTGCCCATCGACAATTTTGTCAAGCTGTTTTTTAAGCAGGGAGGTGCCAACCCGGCAAGGTGTACAGAAACCACAGCTTTCATGGGCAAAAAAGTGCGTGAAATTGTTGGCAATGTCCAAGATATTGCGGCTAGTGTTGAAGATAATAAAAGAGCCGCCGGTTGCCAAATCTTCAAACGCCAGTTTACGTTGAAATTCTTGCGGGCTAATAAACGTACCGGATGGCCCACCAATTTGTACACCCAACACATCGTTTGCGCCACAGCCGTCCAAAATGGTTTGCACCGTGGTGCCAAACGGGTATTCGTATATGCCGGGGTTGGCGCAATCGCCACATATACTGAGGATTTTACTGCCTTTGGATTGCCCCGTGCCAATGCTGGCAAACCAGTCGCCACCCTGCACTGCCACTGCCGCCGCAGCGAAAAAGGTTTCGACATTGTTGACCACGGTCGGTTTGCCCAGATAACCTTGTGTGACCGGATAGGGTGGGCGGTTGCGGGGGATGCCCATTTTACCTTCCAGCGATTCAATCAGCGCCGATTCTTCGCCGCAGATATAAGCGCCTGCACCCAAACAAATTTCTATATCAAAATCTATGCCCTGCCCTAAAATATTGTTGCCTAGCAAACCCGCCTCGCGCCGATGTTGCAAAACCGCTTGCAATGGGTCATACAGGAACAAATACTCGCCACGCAAATATAAAAAGCCTTGGTGTGCGCCTATAATGGCGGCACAAACAGTCATGCCTTCAAACACTTGGTCGGCATAGCGGTTAAGCAATACGCGGTCTTTAAACGTACCCGGTTCGCCTTCATCGGCATTGCAGACCACATAGCGGGTGGTTGCGCTTTCTTCGGAGCAAAACCGCCATTTCATAGCGGTTTTAAAGCCCGCGCCACCGCGTCCGCGCAAACCAGCGCGGTCAATCTCTGTTAAGGTTGCCGCTATGCCTCGGTCAAACGTGGCTTGCAAAGCCGCGCCTGTTGAAATCGCCTGGTTCAGCAGTACATCAGTTTTTTGGATATTGTCACTAATGGCAAACAGTTCGCCAGGCCATTCCGGCAGAGGTGTTTGGGCATTGATCAGCGATACTATCATATCAAGCTTGGCACAGTTAAGCTGGGTCAAGGGCAAGCCGTTGATCAATCCGGCCGGCCCTTGGTCGCATAGCCCAGTACAGGAAGTATTGTCCAGACTGACCAAACCATCCGCCCGCACCGTGCCTATGGCAACTTGCAGACGTTCTGCCAGAGAGCTGATAAGTGCTTGCTTGCCTAGCATGTGGTCGGTGATGGAATCACTGATGAGCAGCTGGTATTGGCCTTGCGGCTGCAAATGGAAAAAGCTGTAAAACTCAATGACCCCAATAATTTGGCTGCGCGGCAGCTGCAGCAAGTCCGCCAAGGCTTCAATCGCCGATCCGGGGATATGGTGGTAGCGGGCCTGCACCGCCCTCAGTATGGCTAGCAGATGGTTGGCTTGATAGCCATAAGTCTTCGCGAGTTCCTGCAAAAATGCTGTCATGGTGCGCCGCCTGGGAGTGAGGGGTTGCAAAGTGGTATATATTGTAAGGGTATTTTGTTGGATTATAACTTTTCTGGACAAAATAATTGTGCTTAGAAATTGAGGGTGAGCGTTGCCCTTAGTGCCCTTGGTTCTATAGGGTGCTTTAAAATACCAGTCTGCACTGAAGCACCTTGGGGATAAACATATTGGTATGCGTAGGCAATATCATTAGCCGCGGCTCCTAAAATATTGAAGATGTCAACTTCCAGCTTATAGTGTTTTTGTTGGTATCCGCCACCTAAATTAACAATGCTGGTATTGCCTGCCCAGAACAGGCCAGAAGCATCCAGTGGCACGTCTCCAAAATGCCGTAACCGGATTGTGGTAAACAGACCGTTAGGGGCAACAGCGGTAGCGCCTGAGCTGATTACCCTGCCCACTGAATTGGGGATATAGCTGTTGGCCGCACCATCGGGTCGGCTGGCATAATGGGCGGAAGTAAAAGCAAAATCGGCATCTAAGGTTAACCAATCATTGGGCTTGCAGTAATTGGCCCATTCAATCCCGTAACGGTAAGACTTTCCGTTAACTTCGGTTGTACCCGTGTCGCCCGTAAACACCAATTCCTGGCTGCTCTCTAACCACCATAGTGCAAAGGTGCTATTCAGGGATTGGACAGCTTGACTACGAATTCCTATCTCGGCGCCACGCGACCAAGCTAACGGCTTGATTCGTGACGCACTACTGTCGAGGGGCGTCCCCGTGTTGGGATCAAATTGCAGGGTCGTGCCACGTGCGTCGTTAGAGTGATAACCGTATCCAGCGTTGATAAAATATTCGGTGTTATGCCAAGGGCCCATTATCAGGCTTAGTTTTGGGCTAACCAGCATTTGGCCACGGTTGCCTGAGTTTGCCGCATTTATAGCCGGATTATGGGTGGCAGTATCCAGTACAGTGACATCGTTATTGATAAAATCACCACGCAAGCCAACAATGCTGCGTATTTTTTTGTGCCAATAAGTCTGGTTCTTAAAGTATGTACCAACCATGCTCTCGCTGACATTGTCGTGGCTGACCGTGCTTAGATATTGCCTGTTGACGGTGTGATCCAATCCCAAATTGATAATATCATCGTGACGAAATTGCAAACCGAAGATATTGTCCATATCAAAACCAAACAGCTTATTGTATCGGGTATGTTCGATATTGCCGCCACTTTGGATACGATGTTCAAATTGGTGAATCTGATCGCCATTAATTGGATTGTCCAGATAGCCGGTAAAATTGGAATACAGGTTTATATCGTAATAAAGCGTATAAACATTGATGTCATTTTTCCAAGCATCACTTTTGTTCCATAGATTACCGGAAAAACTGTAGCGGCCAGTATCGCCGCCATCGCTGGAATCCATATTGCCGTATACGCCGAGTGTGCCATTATCGATGGCCGCCTGTGGGATCTGATTGGTGGCCATCCATTTGTTGGTATAGGCTTTGGCATTAAGTGATGAACCCCATTTAGCCTTGTTTATGCTATAACGCAATATGCCGTTAAATTTTTTGGCGTCTTCCGGCAGTTGCCAAATGCCGTTATAGGTATTGAACTCGCCAGCATAAAGCAAATTGCCCTGCCCTATCTTATTAGAGTTGGCAATTAGCGTACGGTAATAGTCAAATTGCCCGCCGACAAGCTTGAGCTGGCCTTGTGGCAAGGTGTCCACGGAAAACATTTTGGCATAGCCTGCGGCCGAAAAATCACCCACTTCGGCAAAATAAGGGCCTTTGCCATAATCAATATTTTTCACCAGTTCAGGGATAATGCTATTGATGTCCATATAGCCCTGTCCGTGGGCATGGGAAGGCATGTTCATGGGAACGCCATCAATGTAGGTTGTAAAGTCAGTGCCGTGGTCAAGATTGAAACCGCGGAGGAAATACTGGTTGGCTTTACCGGAGCCACTATGCTGGGTGGCAATGGCTCCGGGGACCACTTCCACCAGCTCACCATTACGGGAAAGCGGCCGGTATTGGAATTGCGCCTGAGTAATTTCACCTTGCGATGCTGAGCTTGTCATACCAATATGGCTTTTTGCCCGTCCATCGGCAGACACAACTATTTCTTTCAGATTTACATTTTGAATACTAACGATTTTTGCTTTGTCTTTTGCTTTAGGGTTATTTTTAGCAAGGGGTTTGGTTTCATCTGCGTTTGCCTTACCCGTAAAGGCAGTGCCAAAAAAAACCATTATGCACATTGTAGCCATTCCTACCCAATGCGGCAGCCTATCAATTCTCGGCAATTCAAACCAAAAAGAAAAATCACGGGCAGTATATAAATTAAACATGTTTGCGAATCAAACTGCTTGCCAAGGATTATCATAAAGTGCTATTCAATTGGCGGACAAAGTCAAAAAACTAATGATTTTTTTATTGGCATCGGCGGAGTCAGTGGTAGCATTAAGGGCTGTATCAAGGATATAAATGCGCTCTTGGTTGATACCCCCCTTGTCCACCATGTATTTGGCTATCGCTTGCGCCCGCCATATTGCCAAACCTTTTAGGCGTTCCTCTTCAGGCTTAATGATTTCATAAAGTTTTTGCTTGGCAACTTCATAAAAATCAGCGTCTTTTTGGTTTTTCAGTTGCGGCGACCCTAAAAAAGATTTGTCCGCCAGCAGCGGAAATTGTTCGATGAACATAGCTGCCAATAGGCGCTCATAATCGCTTTTGGACAACTCGACATATTCGGGGCGGATTTTTTGCGCGTTGATCTTATTAAGCTCGTCGGCGCGGCGTTTTTTCAGTTGGTCATACAGTGCATCGTCGCGGATTGCCGGCCAGTCTTGCGCCTGATAGGCCGCGCCTTTTATTTGCAGATTCAGCTTAGGCCGCGCATGCAGGGCCTTGGCGATAGTGTCCAGCTTGTCAGTTTCCGATTTTTCCAGTTTCGATTCACCGGCACTAAAGCTGATGGTGCTGATGTCTTTTTCTTGGTTGTCGAATAACGAAGCCATTGCCTTAAAGGGTGCCTGGGCCAATTTGGCAAGGGCATTGCTTACGGCATTGTTGATCACCGTAGCTAAATTGAAATGAGGGTCTTCCAAACTACCGGACACTGGCACATCGAAGTTAATTTTGCCGCTGTCGTCCTTCAATAAGGCGATGGCAAGCTTGATGGGGATAGTGACTGCGTTGGGATTGTCAACTTTTTCACCCAATTCAAAATGGTCAATCAATAATTTATTGCTGGCGGTGAGTTGCTGGTTGGCAACCTTATAACTTAAATCCAGGTTCATTTTGCCATTTTCCACTTTATAACCGGCAAACTGCACCATATAAGGCGAAACCAGCGGCATAGGCAAACCGCTGAAACTGACTTGAATATCGTAATTGCCTTTTACCGGGCTAATCTCGCCTTTTATATCCACGGGCGCCAGTTCATAGGCATTACCGCTTAAGGCCATTTTAATGTTGGCATCACTATCCGAAGCAATGCCGCTGGCGCCGCCATCCAAGCTTTCGATATGGGCAGCAAAAGGCAATATCAACGAAAAGTCAGAAAAATCCGATGAACCCTCGATAATACGCAATTTACCCAACTTGTACCAAGGTTTTTTAGCCTTGCTGGCGGTGGCCACCGCCTTAGTTTGGCTGCTTGGGGTGCTGGTATATTTGATGAGCAGATTGTCAAAATTGATGCTTTTGTCTTTCCTGATGGAAACTCTGGCATAGGGTTTGTTTAGTGTCAGTTCGGCGGCACTGTAACGGTCGGCTTGGCTGTCAATAGCCAAATCCTGCAAGGTGAACTGTTCCCATTTGACCAAATCTTTGTTGGTTTTTTGGTCGCGTGTCACCAACCCCTCAATACCGAAATTGCCGTTATACTTCACCGCCAGTGGGCTATCGCTGCTGGTTTGGGCCACATCAAGCGTGCCGTCACTGCTTAATGCGCCATCAATAATATCCACCTGCACATAGCGGTCGTAATACGGCTGGAATTTCGCCAAATCCAGATTGCTTAAATTAACCGTAGTATGTAATGCCAAAGGCTGCAAAACCGATAGGCCGTCCAGCTTGAGCAAGCCCGACTGGTTGACCGCCAAACTGGCTGTGAACGGTATCTTGCTGCCTGGCTGGTTGCTGAAACCATTTAGTTTTAAATTGACCGCGTTTAAACTGATGCTTGCCGGGGTTTTCAGGCTACGGTCTTCAAACGCGGCATTGAAATTATCAACCGTGACAAAACCCACTTGAACCGCCCAAGGTTTTTTGGTGGCTTCTTGCGGTGATGCAGGCGAGGTGGCTGAATGGCTTGAATCGACTTGGGATGAATCTATTGCTGTGTCTGGTGTTGCCAGCAGCATTTGGTAATTGATCGTACCCTCGGCAGTCAACCACGCTTTGATGGTGGCATCTTTGCTGGCAACAGAAGCTATTTTAAGGCTCTGTTCGTTAAGGTTTAAAGCAATGCCTTGCACGGTCAGGGCGGGGATTTTAAGCAACGGGTCGGGGCTATTGGCAGCCTGTAATTGGGCATCTTGGCTGGTCAACGTGCCATCATCCAAGATGATACTGAGCTGCTTGCCAATGCTTTTGATTTGTAAAGCCGCCCCGATAGTCAGTTTAGGCAATGCCAGCAGCGCTTTTTGTGGTGCGGTCAATTGTAGGGCTTGCCCGCTGATCTGGCTGTGCGGACTGTCAAACTGCCAGTCATTGCCCTGCTGCTGGACACTTAACGCGCTTTCCAGCACAACACTTTTGAAGGCGACCTGGTTATCGGCTTGCTGATATTGAAAATCTTCCACTGCCAGCTGGGCTTGTTTGACTGCCCCTTTAAGCTGGCTATCGGCGTAGCTAAACTGATAATCGCTATCAAAAGAAAAAAGACCGTGCATCACCCCATCCGGCAGGGCCAGTTCATGTAAACTCGCCAGATCAAGCCCTGCCAATTTTATATGCCCTTCGGAGCTGAACGGTTGCAAGCTGGCAACACCTTGCCAGTCCAACTGACCGCCGGATGCCCGCGCCAAAGATAGCCGTACCGTAAAAGGCGCGTTATCCGCCAAGCTAAAATCGGCCACTTGCAGGTTTATTTGCGTCAGTTGCTCCTTTACCGTATGTCCGGCCAGTAAAGCATGCCAAACCACTTGCCCTGCTACTATGTCCAATTGCTTAATAAGCAGCGGTATTGCACTATGTTGACCGCCCGCTTCTTCTGGCTTGCCCTTGCCAGCCAATTCCTGAACGGTGTAATGGCCATTTTTTGCTTGGCTGAGCAATACAAAAGGTTGGCTTAGGGCCAGCTTATCCAGCTGAATGGCGCGGTTTTTGATGGATTGTAAGGGATTGAACAGCATGTCCAGTCGTTCAAAACTTAGCAAGGTTTCGCCGCCAGTTTCTTGCAAGCGTAAATTGTGCACCGCCACCCGCACCGGAAACAAGCCCAGTTCTATGCCGCCCAGCGACGCTTTTTTGCCCGTTTGTGCTTCAATCCATTGCGGCAGTTGCGCTGTTAAAAATAACGGTAAGCTATAAATGCCCGCCGCAAAAGCCAACATAATCAGCCCCGCCACAATCACCGCTGGCCTTAACCTAACAGTCGGGATACCTCGAATGTCCATAACTACCTGGTTTGATGGTGAATAAGGCTGGTTAGATGCCCGCTTTCACAACGGGTCGCTTAAGAGGATATTGTGCTGGTTATCGGCCACAATCTGGCGAGTGTAGATTCTAATCCATTCTGCCGCAATGCGTTTGAAATTAGTTGGTAAATATCCTATGCCATTATTATCATTAGTTTTATTGTTGTGTCCCTAGTAGGTTTAGGTATTATTTATAGCAAACAGAACTGTCAAAATTTTATCACTGCCTATCGGGCAAATCAGAGCGGTACTAAACAGTTGCAAAGGCCTACAGTTTTAAACGACAAGTGCCAATTTGCCCCGGAATTAGGTGTTTCTTTGGTATCATCATTAACAAAATCAACAAGCGGCATAAATTGCAGAAATGACATGCCTGACAAAAACTTGCCAACCAAGGAAAACCATTGAATATTTTTGATTTTGTCGTAACCGATTGCCATAATGCCCAACACCCGCTAGCCCAATATCAAGGCAAGGTGTTGTTGATTGTTAACGTGGCGAGCCAATGTGGATTTACGCCGCAATATGCGGAATTGGAAAGCTTGTACCAACAATACGCCAATCAAGGATTGGTGGTTATAGCTTTTCCCTGCAATCAGTTTGGTCATCAGGAGCCGGGAACCAACGCCGAAATCATCAAATTTTGTCAGGTCAATTACGGTGTCAGTTTTCCGGTGATGGCCAAGTTGGCAGTCAATGGCCCTGAAGCAGCACCTGTTTACCAGTTTCTGAAAAGTAATGCCCCGGGGTTCTTAGGCTTAGCTGCCATAAAATGGAACTTTACCAAGTTTTTGCTGGGTCGTGATGGTCAAGTGATTAAGCGGTATGCGCCGATGACTACGCCAAAAGCGTTGGCGAAGGATATAGCGAAGGCTTTGAGGTGACTGGGTGGTGGATGACTTAGTTGTTTTTGCTGGGTGGTTTTGGTTTGCTTGGTGTTGAATACAGTGCCTTATTTTTAGTCGTTTTCAGCAGTGGGATCGTGACCCATGTTCAATATTAATTAACGTAAGTGATTCACTTTTTGGCAGCCTTCAAACCTAAACCCATCGCCTTATACATAAGTCCTAAAAAGCTAGCAAAATCATAGTTGTTGCTAAAAAACTACTATCTTGATTCACAAGTGAAATTCAGGCTTGTGTATAACGGTATAACCTAAACCACATTCAAAAACTAGAAGTAACAATACTTTTTGTTCAGTATTTTTGATTCAACGACATTATTACATAGGTAAAACTTGCTGTTATCAACAAGGATTGTATTGTCATGTATCAATACCTACAACAATATCATTTTCAATGGAAATGGTTGCCCGTTTCAACTGATGTCTCACTTTCAATTGATTAGGATTTTGATAAACATAATTTTCTTTACCATATTTAAAATTAATATTATAATTATTTAAATGCAATTCTCTAACAGAATACTTTCCATTTTTAAGGCTTTTTATATCCTCATGAAAATATTTTTTATAACACAAAGAAATAAGTAAATCGGTCTTATCTGGATTCATTTGTTCGTTTTCTTTTGGTGAAATAGCTTTAACAATTTCAATTGCCTTTGAAGCAGCCAACGTATATCCATTTTCTATTTCTTTTATAAATTCTAACACTTTTTCATCTTTTAGTGTATTTTTGGCGTTTAAATTTATTTTAAGTATCTTTTTTATTAACAGAGCAATGTGATATTGCCAAATATTAAGTTTATTTTTTATAGCTACTTCTTTTGCCTTCATTAAAAATATGGGAAATAAAATAGAGACCAGGATGGTGTTTTTCATCAAAAACTAGTGTGCCATCCTTATTATAGTCTTGCAGTATTTGCCCATAATAAAAATGGACTTTATGAGGCTCTTCTATTACTACAGAAACAAACGATTTTATTAGCAACGGTGCTGACACAACTTGGTTATTTGAAATATCTTCGTTGTCGTCAAACTGATGCGGTCTACGCTCATAGTACAAATTATATCCATTTGTCTGCATAGCATTAAAAAAGTCTTCTAGTCGCTTATGGTATGGCTTTATGGTTGCAAAAGCTTCTTTCATAACTACAGACTGACTGTTTGTTGCTTTAATAACTCTACTTGTTAGGTCAACATCATCTGTTTCAATCAACTTCACCGTGATGAACATATCATCAGTAACATAGCTACTATTATTAAATAACACATGACTTGTTTGACAACCATTTACAATTTGAAAGCCAGATATTTCAAAAGCATCATGACCTGCAGTAACTTTCTTTGCTACTATCGTAACGCCATTATTTAAAACTGAAAATAAGTTCCTCTGGTCATCACTCTTGATGGTTTCCTCAATGTCTTGATTTACCTTATTAGCTTCCCCTAAATAATCTCTAACATTATCATAAAATATTCCTTTGTTTATAAGTCCATTTTGATTTTTCAAAATATCTATATAGCTTGAACATTTCACTACTCCTAAGTAAGCTTCTTTCGCTGAAGAAAGCCGAGGCAGAACTATGTGCCTATGAAAAAATAAAGTTTTTTTGTCCTATTTAGTGTTTCTTTATATTTGGCAGAAAGTTCTAAATCTCCAATTAATATATTATTTACATCTGAAAAAGCATAAGGAATATTTTTTATTCCATTTAAAATTGAATCAACTTGATTTTTAAAGTTTTTATCCTCTATATTACCCGAGCCGGTATAAACATAGTTAATTTCTAGTACAGGGTGGAGTCGGAATTTTGTGGTTTTTTCGTAAATATAACTTTTTATTTTAAATGCCTTTTTTAGTTCGTCTGGTTGTTTTTCTATATCATATTTAAAAAATATAAAAATAGTATTTAGAAATTTTAAATAATCACCGAGATCTAACTTGGAAGACGTTTTTGTTTGTATAAAAATAAACTTACAATCGAATTGACCATTACAATATTTTATGGCTTCTTTTTCAGAATATATAAGAACACCATTAATTGAAATAGCAACTGTATCAATCCCTATGCAGTCTCCAATACACATATTTTCTATGTTATATGAATCATAGTAATCATTTGCCAATAAGCAGTAATTAGCTAACTTCTCAAAAATTAAAGACTCTTCTCCTGTAAATGAATTTTTCTTAGAAAATTCAGTTAACATGCTTTTTAGAATGATGTTTTCCATTTGCTATTACTATCGTTTTTTAACTGAGCTAAATATGCAGTAAATGTTTACCAACCCCTCACAAATCCAAATACCCCGTTTCCTCATGCAGTACCTGATCAAGCCCTTGCGTTTCTTCATAGGCACTGACCCTAAACCCGATGGTTTTATCCAAAGCTTTTAAAATCAAGTAACTTAAAGTACTCCAAACAATAGTAACGATAACCGCCAAGGCTTGAATGCCCACTTGCTGGATAATGCCAACGCCTTCTTTTAGGCCCAAGCTACCCAAACTGCTGGCGGCAAATACGACGGTCAATAATGAACCGGTGATACCGTGGACAGGAAACACGTCCAAAGAATCATCAATTTTTAGGCTGCGTTTGGCGTATTGGGTAACGTAAAAACACACCACGCCAGCGGTTACGCCAATCACCAACGCACCCAAAGGGCCAATAAAACCGGACACTGGTGTGATGGTGGGTTTACCAAAGCGCCGCCATTCGATAACCATCCAAGTCAACGCCCCACTGGCTGCGCCGATATGCGTGACAAGCATGGCCATACCGGCCCTGCCATCAGCGGTCAAGGCACTACCGGCATTGAAACCATACCAGCCAACCCACAACATGCCCGCCCCTGTGACCACCATGGTCATGTAATAGGGCACGGGAAACCTCGGCAGTTGCCCAATACCAGTGCATTAACTAACGCGGTGTAGGTCAGCACCCAAGCGGTATTGGCTTGGTTAAGGCCAGCGGCATCTGCCCATGCGGGCATCAGCATCAATGCCAAGGCTGGCAGTAATAGTTTGAAAAACATGGAACAATCCTTAAACAATCCTTGTGGGTTTTAAATGGCATCCTCGCCTGTTTCACCAGTCCTGATTCTGACCACTTGGCTTAAGTCAGAGACAAAAATTTTACCGTCGCCAATTTTACCGGTGTTGGCGGAACGGATAATATGCTCAACGACTTTATCAACCAGATCATCAGCCACGGCAATATCCAGTTTGACCTTAGGTAAAAAGTCGACAATATACTCCGCGCCACGGTATAGCTCGGTATGGCCTTTTTGGCGGCCAAAGCCTTTGACTTCGGTGGCAGTGATGCCGGTTACGCCGATCTCTGACAGCGCTTCGCGGACATCATCCAGTTTAAAGGGTTTAATAATAGCGGTGATCAGTTTCATAAATTATTATCCTGTGGTGTTTGTTGTTTGCGGCATTCGCTTCCATCATAGTGAATAATGGCCGAACATACAATTACTGGCATTTGCTGTCGCCACAATTTAAGCAAGTCATGCAGCCATCCATCAGCACCACGGCTTTGGTTTGGCATTTGACACACAAAATGGCTTGGGCGGGATATGCGCCTTGTTCGTCCAAAAAGGCCTTATCATTATGAATGGCCTCGAATTCTTTGCGCTTAGCGGCTAAAAATTGTTTTTGTTGGTTATCCATTGTGTCGTCTTTTAACATCCCGATGGATTTTAGGTGTGACTCTATCGCATAACCGATTTCCGCCACCAATGAGGGCATAAACACCCCGCCTTTTTTAAAATAGCCCCCTTTAGGGTCAAACACCGCCTTTAACTCTTCCACCAGAAAGCAAGTGTCGCCACCTTTACGGAACACCGCCGAAATGACCCGCGTCAGTGCCAACACCCATTGGAAATGTTCCATGTTTTTGGAGTTGATGAAGATTTCATAAGGCCGCCGTTCTTCATGTTCGGTGCCTTCATTAAGTAACATGTCGTTGATGGTGATGTACAAAGCATGTTCCGATTGGGGAGTTTTAATCTTATAGGTTGACCCATACAGGATTTCCGGACGGGTGACGTTTTCATGCATACTTTCCAAATTTTGGCTTTTATCGGCAAGTGCTTGCTGTTCTGCGGCGGCTTTGTCTTCAGCGTTCAGCACTTTGTAAGAGGTTATTTTTTTTTCTATTTTGTAAGTCATGGTTGTTGCAAAAATGGAAAGTGATGGATGATTAAAATACCGCGCCATACCGCAAGTCACCCGACAAATATAGATAGGGATTCCAGCAAAGTACGCGTAGAATAGATGTTGACAATTAATTTTAAAAATGGAAACTATTATGAAAAATTTGCTCTGGGCCGCTTCGCTGGCTTTGTGTGCGTTCGTCAATGCCAGCTATGCTGACATCGCCTTAACTTCAAAAGACGAAATACAAGGCACTTGGAAGCTGCAATATACCAAAAACACCGTCAATGCAAGGGAAACGATGCCACGGGTGGACACCTGGGTGTTTAAAGACGGCAAAGTCACCATCCTGAACATTCCTCGCCAGGATGGGCATTACGACCAGCCACCCGTCACTTATGAAATCGAAGCGGGCAAATTAAAAGTGCCTTATGTCGGCCGGTCGGGCTTTGACCTGTTCACCTTGGTGGAACACACCGCCGATACCATGACCTTAAAGGCTAAGTTTGGCGAGCATTATTACTTTGTCAAAAAATAATCCGTTATCCCACTCGTTATAATTGATATCATGCAAAGAGCCATTCTGCTTGTAGGAGCGGGGGCTTCTGCTACGCTCAGCCAACAAGCTGTGTAACATCAGTTATAACGCTGCCTCGAATTCATCCCACGGCATAGGCTGTCCAAACAAATGGCCTTGATACAACGTGCAGCCTTGTTGCGCCAAAAAATTTCTTTGCGCAACAGTCTCCACACCTTCGGCAATCACCTTGATGCCCAAAGTTTGGGTCATGGCAATGATGGTTTTGACAATTAATGTGTCGGTGGGTTTGATGCCAATATTATGGATAAAGGAACGGTCTATCTTAAGCTGGTCTAGCGGTAACTGGGCCAAGTGCGATAACGAGGAGCAGCCTGTGCCGAAATTATCCATGGAAAAACGCACGCCCCTATCCCTGAGAGCGTTCATTTTGGTGATGGCTTCGTTAATATTGATAAGCACCAAGCTTTCGGTCAGTTCAAACTTTAGCTGATGGGGGTTGGCTGCAAATTGGTCTAGCAGGGCAAGGACGTTTTGGACAAAGTTGGGCTGATGGAACTGGATAGGGCTAATATTGACCGAAAGCAGCCAATGGCAAGGTTGGGCTTGCCCTGCCCATTGCTCCAATTGCCTGCAAGCGGTTTCCAGTAGCCATTGACCGATAGGCAAAATAAGTCCGGTTTCTTCCGCCAAAGAGATAAACTGGGCCGGCTCCAGCAGCCCCAATTCAGGATGCCGCCAACGGATCAGTGCCTCAACCCCGACAATTTGGTTGTCAAGGCTGACCTGTTTTTGATAATAAAGGACTAGCTGCCCTTTGTCCAATGCTTGCCGCAAATCTGCCTCAAGGGCGGTGCGTTCAAGCAATGCTGTTTGCATGGCGCGGTCAAAAAAACATAGGTTGTTGCGCCCGTTATGCTTGGCTTTATACATGGCAAAATCAACATGCCTGAGCAGATCCACCTCGGGTATGGTGTAACCATAAAACAATGTTGCACCAATACTGCATGAGCAACGGTAATTATGGCCTGCCAATTGGTAAGGTTCGTTTAAGGCGTCCAGTATTTTCCGGCCCACCACTTCGGCGCTGATGGCGGCTTCTTCCGCCAACTTATCTAAACCTTCCAGCATAACCACAAACTCATCACCGCCTAACCTGGCCACCGTGTCAACTTCGCGCACAATGCCCGTTAGGCGCTGGGCGACTTGTTTCAATAGCAAATCACCCATGTCATGGCCGAGCGTATCATTAAGCAATTTAAAATTGTCGAGGTCGATAAACAATAATGCCCCGTGGCGTTTGTTGCGGATACTGGCGGCAACCCCCAAATGCAGGCGTTCGGTCAGTAGCCGCCGGTTGGCCAAATTGGTCAAGGGGTCATAAAACACCAAGCGCTCAATTTGTTCGTAGGCCGCTTTGGTGGCACCAATGTCGATGTGGGCGGCGACATAGTGCTTGAGCTTGCCAGCGTTGTCGTGGACTGCTGTAATGGTCATCCAGGCCGGATAAAGTTCGCCGTTTTTGCGGCGGTTCCAGATTTCGCCTTGCCAAGAAGCCACGCTGTTCAGGCTAGCCCAGAGCAGTTGGTAAAAAACTTTATCGTGCCGTCCTGATTGCAATAATTTAGGGGTGTTGCCGACAATTTCTTCAGGACTAAAGCCAGTGATGGTGGTAAAAGCCTTGTTGACCCGTAAAATTACCGTATCGGCATCTGTTATAAAAATACCTTCCTGCGAATCAAAAGCAATGGCGGCAAGCTGCAACTCATTGTCTAACTGTTTGCTGGCCCCCATGTCAGTCAAGGTCAGGCGCATGGTCGGCAAGCCGCTGGCTGGAGTATCGCGCAGGCAGTCCAGATGTGCGTCAAAAACGCTTTGGTTGTGGCGCAGCATTTTAATATCAAACGCTTGCCGGTCATTAGTTGGGGATTCTATAATGCTTAAAAACAACTGTTGCCAGCGCGTTCGGTCGTTATGGGCAACAAGGTCGCTGAAATGCTGTCCCAGCACTTGGTGGCGATCAACGCCCAACAGTTCCGATGCGGTCAGGTTGGCCTCGACAATCAGCCCGTCACGAGCCAGTGTGATATAGCCTATTGGGGCAAATTCATAAAGCTCATGGTAGCGGTCGCGGGCTTCTTCAATAACAAGCTGATTCCTACGCAAAGCTTCATTTTGCTGCTCCAGTTCGTGGTTACGGGCCAGCAGTTGATGCAGCTGCATCCCGTTGAGTGGGGCGGTGTCATGTTCTGGCGACAAATGGGCTTCCCGATTTTCGGCTTGTTCATGCAGCATCTGGTAAAGGGTCAATAATAGGCCAATATGGGGAGTTGCAAGCCTTTCACCTGATCTGCCGTGTTGCATCAAATCATACCACCACACAGGGGGTGCAGTGCACACATGATAGTTTGCCCGGAAAACTCAGGTTATGAGATTTATGGGTGCAAGGCTGCCGACCTTTTCAATGTGTGCAGCCTCACACGTTTTTCAAAAATGGCTAGTTATACAAAGGAACGAACACCAAAGATGCTTTGCAGTTTAAGCTAATAAACGAAGAGCTTTCAAGTACACCAATAAAAGGTTTGACGGTATAAGGCGTTGCAACCGTGGTCAATATCAACTGGCTAGTAAAACTGGCATCGTTCATGAACGGGCCAAAACCATTAGAACCCAATCGGATGTCTGGGATAATAAACGACGCTTTTTTGACGTTAACATCAGGCATGACACTATAGTTCACCGTCACTAGCGTGCCCATTGGGGTAGTCTGTGACTGGATGTCTTGTGGGTGGAAGGTGTACTTTGTGTTGGTTAGGATAATTTCAAGCAGAGTCGTGTTGTTGTCAAATGATTTGTCATAAAAAAACAACGACACATTTTTCCCCTTACAGGCATAATAATTGGGTGCTTCCCCTGTAATGGGAATAACATTCAAAGCTTGGGCTTGTGAAAAAGCCAACCCCAGCCATATTCCCAGTATTGCAATAATTGTCTTTTTGGCGCGCATGGTTTTTCCTCAAGATAATAAAATAAAAAAGTTTATATAAGCCACAACCCATAACAACCGCTAAAAGGCAAAGCCGTGATTGCTTGCAATGCACTGCCAACTTTTAAAGACGGTTAATAGACCTATGTATGTGATAATAGTCGATTTATCAATTAAAATAAACACTATTATACAATTTTGTAGTTCGTACCGATGCTGGCAGGCCAAAACCAGCCATCTCCCAGTTCTACCAATGGTAAAAGGTGTCCGGTCTAGCGCTTAAAACTTCCCGTAATAGCCTTCTTTCAAAGCATCAAACAAATTGGCGGCAGTATGGGTTTCGCCATCGTATTCCACTTCCTCGTTGCCCTTAAGCTCCACCACTGCACCATCAGCCAAAGTGAATTGGTAAGTGGTGTTCTCCAAATCGGATTCTCTGACTAATACGCCTTGGAACACTTCGGGATTGAAGCGGAAAGTGGTGCAGCCTTTTAGACCTTGTTCGTAGGCGTATTGGTAGATGGATTTAAAGTCTTCATACGGGTAATCGGTGGGCACGTTGGCGGTTTTGGATATAGACGAGTCTATCCATTTTTGTGCTGCGGCTTGAATATCGACATGTTGTTTAGGCGAAACATCATCAGCGGCAATAAAATAATCGGGCAATTGCTGTTTGGGGTCGTTGCTGTAAGGCATCGCTTCCGGGTTAATCAAATGCCGGTAAGCGAGCAATTCATATGAATAAACATCAATTTTTTCTTTCGATTTCTTGCCTTCGCGGATGACATTGCGCGAATAATGGTGGGCAAAACTGGGTTCTATGCCATTGCTGGCATTGTTGGCCAGTGACAAGGAAATAGTGCCGGTTGGGGCTATGGAACTGTGGTGACTAAAGCGTGCGCCGGTTTCTGCCAGTTGTTGCACCAAGTCCGGTTCAATTTGGGCAATTTTTTGCATGTAACGGCTGTATTTGGCATGGAGCACTTTGCCAGCAACGGTATCACCAACTTTATAGCCGTCAGCAATCATTTCGGGGCGTTGATGCAACATTTCACCCGTTACTGTGAACAGCTGGCCCATAATTGGTGCCGGGCCTTTTTCTATGGCTAAGTCCAGTGCGGCTTTCCATCCTTCAACCGCCAACACTTGGGTGACTTGCTCGGTGAACACCAAAGAATCGGCATTGCCATATCTCATGCCCAGCATGGTCACGGTCGAACCCAAGCCCAGATAGCCCATGCCATGACGACGTTTGCTGGTGATTTCTTCGCGCTGCTGCGGTAACGGCAAGCCATTCAGCTCCACTACGTTATCGAGCATCCGGCTAAAAATACGGATCACTTTCCGGTAGCTTTCCCAGTCGAAATAGGCATCGGCGGTGAAGGCTTTTTTGACAAACCGCGTCAAGTTGATGGAACCCAGCAGGCACGAACCATAAGGCGGCAGCGGTTGTTCGCCACAGGGGTTGGTGGCGCGGATTTTTTCGCAAAACCAGTTATTGTTCATTTCGTTGACTTTATCAATCAGGATAAAGCCCGGTTCGGCATAATCATAAGTGGAACTCATGATCATGTCCCACAACCGCCGGGCAGGCAAGGTTTTGGTGACACGGCAAGCTACCAGGCCATCATCATTGACAATATAGCCTTGCTGACAAGGGAATTCGCGCCAAATAACCTGATTGGTATCGGTCAAGTCCAGTTTGTCAACCGCAGCCTCTTTTTCGGTGACCGGAAACGATAACGCCCAAGCTTGGTTGTTTTTCACGGCCTGCATAAATTCAGCGGTGATCAACAATGACAAATTGAATTGCCGTAATCGTCCATCCTCGCGTTTGACACGGATAAACTCGAACACATCGGGGTGGCCAATGTCAAAAGTGCCCATTTGCGCCCCGCGTCGCCCACCGGCGGATGATACGGTGAAACACATTTTGTCGTAAATGTCCATGAACGACAATGGCCCGGATGTGTACGCCCCGGCACCGGACACATAAGCATTTTTGGGGCGCAAGGTGGAAAATTCGTAGCCAATACCGCAACCGGCTTTTAGTGTCAGCCCGGCTTCGTGCACTTTGTGCAAAATGTCATCCATAGAATCATAAATGATGCCGGAAACAGTGCAGTTAATGGTGGAAGTAGCGGGTTTATGTTCTAACGCACCAGCATTGGAAACAATACGACCGGCCGGTATTGCCCCTTGCCGTAACGCCCATAAAAACTCTTTGTAGTGCTGCTCTTGTTTGCTTTTACCCTGTTCAACATCAGCCAACGCCCGGGCCACCCGCTGGTAGGTATCATCAATGGTGTTGTCCAAGGTGTTGCCGTCCTTGGATTTAAGGCGGTATTTTTTGTCCCAAATATCCATAGACGCTTCCTGAAAAGGCGGCTCTGTCACAGTATGGGAGATGATATGTAGTTGTGCGGTCATAAAATGGCTAGGGATGCAAAAAAAATGGCAAATCAGTGGCTTGAAAGCCACCGGAACGGGCTTGGCCTAATGTGGTCAAAAAACCACATATAGGTTAAAAAATTTATTTATGCACAATATATAGTGTTTATGCAGAAATTACTACCCGTTATTGATACACTAGACAGGGTGAATTATTGCTGCGTTGCTAGGTGTCTGTTTTTAAAGCCCTAGCTCTCAGCCCGCCAGAAAGGGAGGGCAAACAACTAGGGGCAAAGCCAATCTGCCCTTACAAAACGGCAAAATTTGGCCTCTGCCATTCACTGCGGGCATTAGGTGTTTGCTTTAAACAATCGGATTTGTTACGGTAAACCCAATTGCTCAAAATCGCTCCAGCCTGTCAGGATATTAAGATGAACCTTAACCCCGCTATTAAAATGCTTGTGACCGGCTTGTGCCTGGCAGCCAGCAGCCTACCTGTAACCGCACAAGATGCCTTTAAGGTTTGCGCTGATCCGCTAAACCCGCCTTACTCCACCACACGCCAAGACGGTTTTGAAAATAAAATTGCCGATCTGTTCGCCAAACAATTAGGGCAAAAGTTGGAATACACTTGGTTTCCGCAACGCTTGGGCTTTATCCGCAACACCTTGACCGCACCGGTGAATGATAAGGAAGTGGATAGCAAAAACTTTAAATGCGATATTGTGATGAACGTGCCGGCCGGCTCGGACATGACCTTGACCACCGAACCCTATTACCGCTCCGCTTATGTGCTGCTGGTTGCCAAAGGACGGGGCTGGGATGACATTAAATCGCCCGGGCAATTGGCAGATTTGCCGGAAAACCGGCAGGAAAAACTAAAAATTGCCATGTTTGACCGTGGCCCCGGCACCACATGGTTACAGCATAACGGCTTGCTGGAGCAAGGCATCCCTTACCAGTCGATGTCGGGTGACGATGGCAACAATGTGGCCATGCAACTGGACAAAGACCTGAAGGCGAAAAAAATTGACATGGTGATTTTATGGGGGCCGATTGCTGGCCATATCATTTCGCAGAACCCTAAAAACAGCTATACCCTGCTGACTATGCCCGCTAGCCCTGGCATCAAGTTTGATTTTGCTATGGCAATGGGTGTGCGTAAAGGCGATAGTCCCAGAAAAGCCCAGTTGGACAAATTGATTGCCACCAATGCAACCGCCATCCGTGCCATTATTGAAGGCTATAATATCCCGCTGTTGCCGATTGAAAAATCCGCCAAAGCCAAGGATGATGATTAAGCCCTCAACACTCTATCCCATCGCATTATGAACTATCCCACTATAGAAAGCTTTGTCGGTAACACGCCGTTAGTCCGGCTACAACGTTTGCCCGGTACTACCAGCAACACGGTGTTGGTGAAACTAGAAGGCAATAATCCGGCCGGGTCGGTGAAAGACCGCCCCGCCCTAAGCATGATCAAACATGCCGAAGCCCGAGGCGAAATCAGCCCGGGCGACCGCCTTATTGAGGCCACCAGCGGCAATACTGGTATTGCCTTGGCTATGGCAGCGGCCATTAAAGGCTACAAAATGACCTTGATCATGCCGGACAATATGAGCGAAGAACGTAAGGCATCCATGAAAGCTTACGGTGCGGAAATCATTTTGACACCGTCGGCAGGCAGTATGGAAGCGGCGATTGATTTGGCGCGTTCAATGGAAGCGCGAGGGCTAGGCAAAATCCTCGACCAGTTCGCCAACCCTGATAACCCACGCGCCCATTACGAAGGCACCGGGCCGGAAATTTGGCGCGGCACGCAAGGCACAGTAACGCATTTTGTCAGTTCAATGGGTACTACCGGCACTATCATGGGCACTTCCCAGTATTTGAAGGAGCAAAACCCAGCTATTCAGATTGTCGGCGTGCAACCTGAAGGGGAATCGAAAATACCCGGAATCCGCCGCTGGCCTAAAGAATATTTGCCAAAAATTTATCAGGAGAGCCGCGTTGACCGGATTATTGAAGTCGATCAAGCTTCCGCTGAAATCATGACCCGCCAACTGGCAACGGTGGAGGGTTTGTTTGCCGGTGTGTCTTCAGGTGGTGCGGTGCAAGCTGCATTGTATTTGTCCCACGAGCTGGAAAACGCGGTTATTGTGGCGATTGTATGTGATCGCGGCGACCGTTATTTATCAACCGGCGTGTTTCCAGCCTAACAGCGCATCCCTTTCAGAAAGTGTGACGGTAGGTGCGGATTTATCCGCACAGCGGCTATCCGCCAAGCCACCCAAAAATCCACCCTCCCCATAAAGACATCAGGACGTTATTTAGCATGAAGCGAACCCGCTCAAGAAAAAAAAAGCTGCCGGAAGCACCGGTGACCATCACCATTGAATCACTTACCCACGATGGTCGTGGGGTCGGCCATGTGGATGGTAAAGTTGTATTTATCGACGAGGCATTGCCCGGCGAAGCAGTGGAATTTATTTACACCGATAGCCGCAAGGATTATGCCGAAGGCAAAGTGGTGGCGTTGTTAAGCCAAGCGCCTGAGCGGGTGGCGGCACGTTGCCCACATTATGGTGTGTGTGGTGGTTGCAGCTTCCAGCATGTGGAAGAAACTGCGCAAATCCGCATTAAACAGGGCTTGCTGGAAGAACAGTTCAAACGTATTGGTAAACTGGCCATTGCAGAATTTTGGCCGCCGTTGACCGGCCCGCATTGGGGCTATCGGCGCAAAGCCCGTATGGGCGTTAAATATGTCGCCAAAAAAGACCGGGTGCTAGTCGGCTTTAGGGAAAAACGCCATCCTTATTTGGCAGAGATTGACAGCTGCATCGTGATGCATGAAAGCGTCGGCCTCCGCTTGCTGGCGTTAGGGGAGATGGTCGCGCAACTGTCCATCCGCGAAAAAATCCCGCAGATTGAAGTGGCAATTGGCGATGATGCCTGTGTGCTGGCTTTTCGGGTGCTGGAACCGCCCACCGCCGACGACCAAGCCGTTATGCGGGCGTTTGCCCATGAATACGGCGTGTCGGTCTGTTTGCAAGCCAAAGGCCCTGACACCATTGTGCCATTGGACGGAGAGCCGGAAATGATCCCCACTTATAGTCTCCCAGACCACGGTATCACTTTTAAATTCCGCCCCGCCATGTTCACCCAAGTCAATTACGACATCAACCGGCAAATGATCAATAGGGTACTGGCAACCTTAAACCTGAGCCGACAAGACACGGTGTTGGATTTGTTCTGTGGCTTGGGCAATTTTACCCTGCCGATGGCAAAATACGCAGGGCATGTGGTGGGTATTGAGGGCGATCAGCCTTTAGTGAATCATGCTAAGGCTAACGCCCTGTTCAATGGTATTGAAAATGTCGAATTTTATGCCGCTGATTTAAGCAAAGATATTGCAGGTGAAGCGTGGGCGCAGCAAAAATTCACTAAAATCTTGCTAGACCCGTCACGGGCAGGGGCAGCGGAGGTGTTGCCGCTGTTGAAAATTTGGCAACCGGAACAAATTGTCTATGTGTCTTGCAACCCTTCCACCTTGGCGCGTGATGCCGGTATTCTTGTCAATGAGCTGGGTTATAATCTGGTCAAGGCGGGGGTAATGGATATGTTCCCGCAAACCGGGCATGTTGAATCTATGGCGTTGTTCCAGAGATGACACTTGGTATGGCTGATCGCGGGCATGGCACGATCCTATCCCTAAGCGCAGCCGAAGGGACTGTAACCCAGCCAAATGAGACTGTGTAAACAAAGGAAAGCAAGGGGCATCTACTACGCCCAGCCAACGCGCTGCTTAACATCAAATAGGATTTTAAAAACAGGTGCAGAACTATGAAATTTTATTGCCATTTAGTTACCGCAACGTCGCTGCTGGCCGCTATGTCTCCCGTATTCGCGGCCCCACCCGCCCTATCCACCTCCAGCTTCACCAAGCATGAGGTCGGTTATGAGCTTTGCCAGACGCGCACCCGTGAAATCATGGGCAAAATGAACTTGCAAATTGAAGACCACGGCAACGGCACGATTGGCGGGTTTGGTGAGCAAAGCGTGGCTATCGTCAACTGCCACAAACTGGATAACACCACCTATGTGCAGATTGCCGTATCCAGCCAAAAAGAAGAGGCCGCCCAGTTGATCATGAGTTATCTGGTCGATTTTTTAAAAACCGGTTCGGCAGCCCAATACAAGCTACCACCGTCACCCGCACAGCAACCCAGCACCCAATAAAATGATCACGCCAGCTTTCGCCATTAAAGCGGATGAGTTGTTTTTAAAGGTTTGCGCCGTCAACCAACAACTGTCGGTGATTAAAAACAACTCACTATTGGCCCACTATCCAGTATCGACTGCCAAAAATGGCTTAGGCGAACAGCGTGGCAGTGAGTGCACACCGCGCGGCTGGCATGTTGTCCGTGCCAAAATCGGGGCGGGACAACCTTTAAACAGCGTGTTTATTGGCAGACGGCCCACTGGGGAAATTTACACAGCCACTTTAGCGGGGCAATACCCGCAACGTGATTGGATTTTGACCCGCATCCTATGGCTAGGCGGCTTGCAGCCCGGTGTTAACCGTTACGGCACAGTGGACAGCACATGGCGTTACATTTATATCCACGGCGGCCCTGACGGACAGATGGACGGGCAACCCCGTTCCCATGGCTGTATCAGGATGCATAATGCCGATATTGCGGAATTGTTTGAGCGTGTGGCGGTTGGTTGCAGGGTTTTTATTGGCTAGTCGTGGTGTTGGAAACGTTTGTCTGAAGCGGCAAATGGCAGTATTTCGTGCAGATGGGATTTAAGCTGTCATGCTCGTGCAAATGCATATATCTGCAATCATGCCATTCATTGTACCCAAAACAGTCACCCATCAGCCACTACCCAAGCGGCTTGCGTGCTGACGAAACTACTGATTTGTCAAGCTCCGCCAGATTCCCTGACCTATCGTGGGTGCGGATGAATTCGCACCTACACGGCCTGTTCGCTCCCACAAGCAGATTTCCGAAAAAGCCGACTTATCAACCCGGCGGCCATTGCAGTTGCCGACCTGCCAGCAGGTGCAAATGCAAATGGTACACCGCTTGCCCACCATCTTGATTGCAATTGAATACCGTGCGGTAACCGGCTTCGGCAAAACCTTGTTGCTGGGCAATTTTAGTGGCTGTCAACAGGATATGACCTGCCAGTGCTGCATCATCAAGCTCATTTAGGGTGGCCACATGTTGTTTAGGGATCACCAAAATATGCACCGGCGCTTGCGGGCTAATATCCCGAAAAGCCAACACATGGTCATCCTCATAAACAGCATCCGGCTTGATGTCACCCGCCACCATTTTACAAAATAAACAATCTGCCATTGCCCTTACTCCGGTTAGTGTCAATAGTTACGCTTTGGGCAAGGTCACGCCGGTTTGCCCCTGATATTTGCCGCCCCGATCCTTATAGGAAGTTTCGCATACCTCATCACCACTAAAAAACAGCATTTGCGCAACGCCCTCGTTGGCATAAATCTTTGCGGGCAAGGTGGTGGTGTTGGAAAACTCCAAGGTGACATGGCCTTCCCATTCAGGTTCCAATGGCGTCACATTGACAATGATGCCACAGCGGGCATAAGTGGACTTGCCCAAGCAAATAGTCAGCACATTGCGCGGCACACGGAAAAACTCCACTGTCCGCGCCAAAGCAAACGAATTGGGCGGAATAATGCAAACGTCCGATTGCAAATCAACAAAGCTATTAGGGTCAAACGCCTTGGGGTCAACAATGGCTGAATTGATGTTGGTAAAAATCTTAAATTCGTCGGCACAACGCACATCGTAGCCATAGCTGGATGTGCCATAAGAGATGACCTTGCTGCCATTTTCGGCATAACGCACTTGCCCGGGTTCAAAAGGCTCGATCATGCCCTGTGCCGCCATCCGGCGTATCCATTTGTCCGACTTGATGCCCATGTTGGTTTTTTATTATGCTGATTGTTTAATAACGATTAATTTTAACACAAGCTACGCATTGCGCGACTACAAAAGCTAGCTGTTCAGCACCACAATATTGGGGAAACGCCCACTAAAATCTTTGGCGCGCAATGCCAATTTAGCGGCGGCTTTGCGGGCAATAGCTTTATAGAGTTGTGCTGCGCGGCTGTCCGGTGCCGCCACTACGGTGGGCTTGCCCAAATCGGCATCTTGACGGATATTGATATCCAGTGGCAATGCCCCCAAAAATGCGACCCGATTGGCCTGTGCCATATCGGCACCACCACCCACACCAAAAATGGCTTCTTCGTGTCCGCACTGCGAACAAATATGCAGGCTCATATTTTCCACAATGCCCAGCACCGGCACATTGACTTTATTGAACATGGCCAAGCCGCGCTGGGCATCGATCAAGGCAATATCTTGCGGAGTAGTAACGATAATCGCGCCACTGACCGGAATTTGCTGCGCCAAGGTCAATTGGATGTCGCCCGTTCCGGGCGGCAAATCAATTATCAGATAATCAATGGCTTCCCAACGGGTGTCACGTAGCAATTGTTGCAAGGCATTGGTGACCATAGGGCCACGCCAGATCATGGCTTGGTCGGCCTCCACCAAGTAACCGATGGACATAGTTTGGATACCGTAGGCCACTTTTGGCAACATGGTTTTCTTGTCGGAGCTATCGGGCAACCCTGACAATCCCAACATAGTGGGGATGCTTGGGCCATAAATATCGGCATCCAAAATGCCCACGCTCGCCCCTTCTGCCGCCAATGCCAAGGCGATATTAACAGCACTGGTCGATTTGCCCACCCCGCCTTTACCAGATGCGACGGCAATGATATTTTTTATGTTTGCCATCGGCTTCAAAGTCTGTTGCACACTGTGGGCAGTGATTTTAAAGCCAACATCAACCGTTACCTCGCCAATGCCGGGCAGGGTTTGCAAGTGTGCGGTCACCGCCGCCGCCAACTCATCTACATAGCTTTTGGCGGGATAACCCAGTTCAATGGTCACACTAACATTGCTATCCTCGACCACAATGGCCTTAACCGATTTTGCCGACATCAAATCGATGCCGTGGCTGGCATCAATAAATAATTTCAAATAATTTTCTACCGCTAACTGATCAATGCTTGACATAGTTTGTTCCCTGATTTGTTTCCTAAAAAATAAAGATATCGGCCGCCAACCGCAACGGTTGCTGCTGTTTGTTTCAGCATATAAGCCCTACCGTTATTTTTCAACCGAATTCACTGCCGGTGGCCTATTGGGCTGCCTGTTTTATGACATAATAACGCCTAATGTTTGTCCAACTGCCCCAAAAGCACCATGACCCAAAGAAAAATCCTCGTAACCAGCGCCCTGCCCTATGCCAACGGCCCCATCCATCTAGGCCATTTGGTGGAATACATCCAGACCGATATTTGGGTGCGTTTCCAAAAACAACGCGGCAACCCCTGCTATTACGTTTGTGCCGACGACACCCACGGCACACCCATCATGTTACGCGCTTATAAAGAAGGCATTACCCCAGAAACCTTAATTGCCAGTGTGTGGACGCAACACTACGCCGACTTTTGCGAATTTGGCGTAGCCTTCGACAACTACCATAGCACCCATTCCGAAGAAAACCGCACCTTGGCAGTGATGATGTATAGCCAATTAAAAGCAGCTGGGCATATCAGCTCGCGCACCATCACCCAAGCGTTCGACCCCGTTAAAGAAATGTTTTTGCCTGACCGCTTCATCAAAGGCGATTGTCCCAAATGTGGCGCTGTTGACCAATACGGTGACGGTTGCGAAGTGTGCGGTGCCACCTATTCCCCCACCGATTTAAAAAATGCCGTGTCGGCATTGTCAGGCGAAAAACCGATAGAAAAAGAATCGGTGCATTACTTTTTCGATCTGGGCAATTTTGCTGACATGCTAACAGCATGGACCAATGCCGGCCATTTGCAAACTGAAGTGACCAACAAATTGGCGGAATGGCTGCAAAGCGGCTTGCAACAATGGGACATTTCCCGTGACGCACCTTATTTTGGTTTTGAAATACCCAACGCACCGGGCAAATATTTCTACGTTTGGCTGGACGCACCGATTGGCTACATGGCCAGCTTTAAAAACCTGTGCGACAAACAGGGACTTGATTTTGATGAATATTGGGCCAAAGACAGCACCACCGAACTGTATCATTTTATTGGCAAAGACATAATCTATTTCCATGCCTTGTTCTGGCCTGCCATGCTCAGCGGTGCCCAGTTACGAACGCCCAGCGCCATTTACGCACACGGTTTTTTGACCGTGAATGGCGAAAAAATGTCCAAATCACGGGGCACCTTCATCACCGCACGCACCTATCTGGAACATCATCTCAACCCCGAATACCTGCGCTATTATTTTGCCGCCAAACTCAGCGGTGGCGTTGATGATATTGACCTGAATTTTGATGACTTCAGCCAGCGCGTCAATGCCGACTTGGTTGGCAAAGTGGTCAATATCGCCAGCCGTTGTAGTGGTTTTATCGCCAAACGTTTTAACAACGTATTGTCGGGCCACTGTGCCGATCCGGCCTTATGGGCAGAATTTATTAACGCTAACGCCAACATTGCCCACAGTTACGAAAGCCGCGAATACGGCAAAGCCATGCGCGAGATTATGGCATTGGCGGACAAAGCCAACCAATATATCGATGACAAAAAACCCTGGTTGCTGGCTAAAGAAACGGGCCAAGAAGCCGCATTGCACGACATCTGCAGCATGGGGCTTAATCTGTTCCGGGTCTTGGCGGCGTATTTAAAACCGGTGTTGCCCACCTTGGCCAGCGAAGCGGAAAGCTTTTTAAACACCCCCGCCCCGGGCTGGATTGACACTTTAGCACCATTATTGGCACACCCCATTAATGACTTCAAACCGCTGATGACCCGCGTGGATAGCGACAAAATCGCCGCCATTATCGAGGCATCGAAAGAAAATTTGGAAAAAACCCCCGATGTTAGTGCCAGACCTGCTGTTAGCCAAGACCTACCTGTTACTGAACCTAGCCACGAGCATTTTGATGCCATTTTTGAGCCGATTGCCGACACCATTGATTTTAGCGATTTTGCCAAGCTGGATTTACGCATCGGCAAAATCCTGAAGGCTGAGTACGTGGATGGCTCTGACAAGTTATTGCAGTTGACGATAGATATTGGCAGCGAAACCCGCAACATTTTTTCTGGCATCAGATCAGCTTATCAACCGGAAGAGTTGGAAGGCCGCTTGACATTAGTAATAGCCAACCTCGCCCCCCGAAAAATGCGCTTTGGTGTTTCTGAAGGCATGGTGTTAGCGGCAGGGTCCGGCGGTAAGGATATTTGGCTGCTTAGCCCTGATAGTGGGGCGACAGCGGGGTTAAGAATCAATTAAAGGATCAAAAATTTAGGCATTGACTGGCTGAGAAGCAAGGCAGCACTCGGCTTTAATAATCCCCCTACCCCGCATTAGTCAAATAGTTGTGCTGGGGGCAAAAGCGCCTCAACCCCCGCCCGCTAATCGGCCCGCCGCATCAGCGTCCTTAGCTGCGCCTTATCGCTGGTTTTAAACAGCACCACTTCGTCTGACTGAAATAGTGGAGCAAGCCCCAACCGATAAATTTCCTTATCAATATTAGGCTCATGGTATTGTGATTCAAGATACTTTGAGCGTTGGATGCTAATAAACAAAAAAGCTTCTTTAATATTATCGGCAAGCAATTGCTCGGTTAGATCAACCCCATATACTACCTTGAAATTATCAGGGTACTTCATGCCAAAATAGAAGGCCATAGACTCCGGGCTTCGCCTATCCGAAGCAATAAGCAAATATTTTTGATCGGGATGCAGCGCGACTTCTTTCTGCACAATCGACATAGCCTTGGTTTCCAACAGCTCCTCATGTTTCCAAGAATTTAAATATTCAAAAAAGGGGATGCCGGACAAACTCAGTAAAAGTAACACGGGGCATAACAACTTTACAAACTTGCCGTCAGAGGGAATGGAGATATTTGCCAAGGCACAAGCCGCCAATATATAAAAACCGGGCAATGCCGGTAGGGTCATACGGTCAAATATGGGCATAGGCTCATAGCGGGTGAAACTGGTGGAGCCAAACCAGAAAAACATAACGCAGCAAATCACATAATACAACCAGGGTCTTATGGACTTAGGAGCCACCAGCCCACCTAAAACCGTCATTGACAATATTCCGCCGTATTGCCTAATAAACAAGATAACAGGCTCAATAGTCAGACGCTTGGCAAATGCCGTAGCAGTGGCCTTATCCCATGACCATTGATGTGCACCTGTCAAATTCTGGACTGCCTGAAAATGCGCCATCGGACTGCCCCAAACAAACTGGCAAAAAACCAAGTAAGATATCCCTAGAATAGCCCCTGCAAATAATACCGGCCAATAAAACCGGCGCAGCAACAAAGCAAAGTCAGGGGCTTTACGGTCTGAAAATAGCGCGAAAAACCACAGTGGTAACACCCAGTACGCACTTTCCTTAGATAGAAACGCAAGAAACAGGCAAGCAATAGCAAGCAATGGCGGGATTACCATCCCTAACCCTTGCATCATAATCCATTGCTTTCTTCTAAATAGCAGCAAAGAAGAAAATGCCATAAAAGGCGTGGCAATCAAATCGGGAAACAAGGTCACCGAATTTTTCAGCAATGGAACGCTGGTAAGGCACAACAGCGCGCCAATAATCTTGCTTTTCTGGTCGGGTAGTGCGAGCCATACAATCACAATAACCATCAGTGCCGTGCATAATGGCCACAAATTGGTGGTCAGAATATCCGCCCCAAAAAGCGAATAGAGCAATGCCACCGGCACGGTGACACCTAACCTATGGCTGAATATATAATTATCGCCAAAGCCAAGCCCTTGGGTAATAGCAAATGCCCGCTTTGAATAATACCAAGGGTCGGAGGGTATAAATTCTTGAGGGCTTATTAACCACAAGGCCACATAAAATAACAAAATCACCACTAGCCATGTATTTGCCGGAACAATCCAGTATTTCTTAAGTGCCATGATTTAATTTGTATCAGATTTATAGGAACGCTTTTGATTATCACATAAGCGCATCTAATTCGTCCATGATGAAATATAGGTTATTGATATATAAATAATTAAACTATCACGCCGTACTACGCAACCTGTACACAGCAAAATAAAAGGCCCGCATAACCATTTGCTGTTCGGCCACCATGGGTTAAATCCGTCATTTGCTTTAGAATAGAGGGCATAGGCTGTTACTCTAAGTTAATTGTAGATGCGTGCCATCCCCGCGAACGCCCCATACGTCTACGGTCATCCGCAGGCGTAACCCACCCGCATCAACACAATTCCGTTTACTCAATTGCATAGGAGCTTATGTTAACCCGTTTTTTAGCTTTGCTGACCGTAGTGCTACTGGTTGCCCCCCTATCCGGTTGTGTGATGGGCCGTGATTATGAACGCCCCAAAACCGACAACGTACCCGCCCAGTTTAAGGAGCTGAAAGGTTGGCGGCAGGCGCAGCCCAAGGATGACAAGCTGCCCGGTAAGTGGTGGGAAATCTTCGGTGAAACGCAATTGAACACCTTAGAAGAGCAAGTGGCGGGCAAAAACCAGTCGTTGGCAGTGGCCGAGGCGCAATATCGCCTCGCCCAGCATTTGGCACAATCGGCACGGGCCGCTTATTTGCCGACTAGCGGGCTGAACACCACCACCAACCGTTTCAAGGCCGCATCGGGCCAAAGCGTGGCGGTGTCTGGGGTGCGTAACTTGTTCGGTGCAGTGTTAAATATTGCTTGGGAACCGGATTTTTGGGGCAGTGTCCGGCGACAAGTCGAGGCCAATGTGACCAGTGCCCAAGCCAGTGCAGCAACCTTGCAAGTGTTGCGCTTATCGACCCAAGCAAACTTGGCACAGGATTATTTCCAGCTGCTTACCTTGGATACCCAAAAGCACGTACTGGACAAAACGGTGCTGGCTTACCAAAAGACTTTAGATATAACCTTAAACCGCTATGCGGCGGGGGTTGCCTCGCGTAGCGATGTAGCCTTGGCAGAAACACAACTGGCTACTGCCAAGGCGCAAGCACTTGACGTGGGTGTGCAGCGTACGCAAATGGAACATGCCATCGCCGTATTAATCGGTAAAACCCCGGCCGAACTGAACTTGCCGCCGACCAGTCTGGCCCATGAACCGCCCCCTGTGCCAGTGGGCGTTCCATCAACCCTGCTGGAACGGCGACCCGACATTGCCAATGCCGAACGGCTAGTGGCTTCTGCCAATGCCAAAATTGGTGTCGCCAAAGCGGCTTATTTTCCCACCTTGACCTTATCGGCCAGCAATGGCTGGCAGACGGGGATGTTGTCCAACTTGTTTTCCACCGCAAGCCGATATTGGGCTATCGGCCCGGCAGCGGGTGCATTGACCTTATTGGATGGTGGCGCCCACAATGCCGGACTCAAACAGTCCATCGACAGTTTTGATGCCAGTGCCGCGCAATACCAGCAAACGGTGCTGACCGGATTTCAGGAAGTGGAGGACAATCTGTCGGCGTTGCGGGTGTTGGCGGAAGAAGGGCAATCTTTAAGCCAAGCGGTGCAAACCGCACAAGCTGCCCTGACCATCACCGAAAACCAATACCAAGCGGGTACGGTCGGTTATTTAAATGTACTGACGGCCCAAACCACCCTGTTCAACAATGAGCAATCCGCCGTGACGGTGTTGGGCGAGCGTTTCAACTATTCAGTGCTGTTGGTCAAAGCATTGGGCGGCGGGTGGGATAATAGCCACTTGCCAGACCGCGATGCAGCAACGGGAAACAGCCGTTGGACGGATGCCTTGCCGTTTCCTGTACAATGAAAAAAACCAGTACCCTTATTTTTCAAGCCTAGGGAGAACCCAAAATGAAACCGCATTATCCACTGATCACCACTGTGTTTATTATGGGTGTTGTCATTGCCCTGTTGAGTTATTTGTTTCATCCCGATGTGGGGGTTTTTCAGCTGATGGTCAACGGGCAGCCGATAGATAGCCCCATCATCCGTTTTGCCGCCCTGCCCAGTGCCTTAGCAGTGATCGCCATCAGCGGTGTGGTGGCAGTATTGCTGTTTTTTGGTGTGGGGCTGATGTTATTTTTGGCGGTGCTGTTTTTTGCCTTATTAATGGTTTTTCTGGTCGCGCCCTTCTTCTGGCCGGTCTTGGTGGTCATTTTTCTGATGTTTGTTCTGCTATCACCGCGAGGCAGTTAGCCCTAACTGTTTAAGGCATGGCTGGCATTATTTTTGGAGCAAAACAATGAAAACATTTTCCGTCAAGCACTTAATTGTTGCGTTCTGCCTGACATTGCTGTTGTCAAGTTGCGCAGACAATATCAGGGAACAATCTGCCGATGAAATTGCCGGGCGCATAGCCCGAAGCCCAAAACCTGATGCCAAAGGTTTTTCATGGAGCGCACCAGACTTATATAGCAGCCAGTACCGGACACTGTTTTTTGGTTATGATTCCCTCAAGTATCATTTACTGGCCCGTGAACATCAAAATAACGCCTTCCGCTTGCTGGTCCAGGCGAATTATGGCGGCGCCCTGCGCCATTATGAGCTAGCTAAATTTGCCGACCAGTCAACCCGTTCTTTAAGCCCGCTGCAACATTTTGCGGAACGTTGCCAGCTGTTTAACAGCTTAATATCATCGTGCCTTTACCAAGACCAATTCGCCTTGGATTTAACGGCCAGCGATTTGCAACGAACGCGTTTGAAAGGATTGAACGTGGTGTTGCAATCAAATTCGCAAACTTACGAAGCTATTGACTTGCCTGCAGCTTATATTCAGGGATTTTTAAAGGCGGTTGGACAATAGCAACGATGGAAGCCTTCCAAAACATTAACGCTGTCTCCTTACTTGATAGCTTTATCAGCCTGTCGACAGCCTTTGTACTGGGTGGTTTGATTGGTTTGGAGCGCCAATACCGGCAACGCACGGCAGGACTAAGGACGAATGTGCTGGTTGCGGTGGGGGCAGCGGTGTTTGTTGATATGGCGAACCGCTTGGACGGACATGCCGGTGCGGTGCATGTGGCTGCCTATGTGGTGTCCGGGATTGGTTTTTTGGGTGCCGGTGTGATTATGAAGGGTGACGGCAATATTCGCGGGTTAAACACCGCTGCAACGTTGTGGGGGGCTGCTGCAGTTGGGGCTTGTGCCGGTGCGGACTTGATTCTGGAAGCGACACTGGCAGCTGGCTTTGTGTTGGCGGGAAACACCTTGTTAAGGCCATTGGTCAATGCCATCAACCGCCAGCCAATTGATGGCACCGCCAGCGAAGTCACCTATTGTATCTGTGTGATCTGTGACCGGCAATTTCAGAAATCGACCATGGATCAGTTGGAATTATTGTTGGATGAAGCCAATTATCCGGTCGGTGATTTTGATGTACACCCTTTTGTGCAGAATGAGGTGCAAATTTTTGCCACGCTCTTGTCAACGTCTGTGGATTCGGACGAATTGGATGCCATTGTGGAGAAGCTGATGGCCCAATCATCGGTAACGCAAGCTTTTTGGAATCCCAGCACCATTGATTGAGCCTCCGATTAACCCAAGGCCATTTATTTCGACACGCCATTATTATGCTGACCATTATTCAATTGCCCGTCTTAACCGACAATTATATTTATTTGCTGCATGATGACGAATCGGGGCAAACGGCGGTCGTGGACCCCGCCCTTGCGCAGCCTGTTTTATCAGCATTAAGCCAATACGGCTGGCAGTTGAGCCATATTTTGGTGACCCACCACCATAGCGACCACACCGGCGGTATTGCCGCGCTAAAAGCCCAAACCGGCTGTACAGTGGTTGCCGCAGCGGCTGACCGACAGCGTATAGGGGATGTTGATGTCGGTGTGGCTGAGGATGACAGGGTAGCCATTGGCCAGCACACAGCCCGGGTGATTGCCACGCCAGGGCATACCAGCGGACATATTGTGTATTATTTTGCTGGTGATGGGCTGTTATTTTGTGGCGATACTTTATTTGTAATGGGCTGTGGCCGCCTGTTTGAAGGGACGGCCGACCAGCTTTGGGCTTCTTTGCAAAAACTTAAGGGCTTGCCGCCGGAAACACGCATTTATTGCACCCATGAATATAGCCAAAGCAACGGGCGTTTTGCTTTGACACTAGAGCCGGACAACAAGGTGTTACAAGAAAAAATGCGCTGGGTCGACCAGCGCCGGGCAAACGGACTGGCCACTGTGCCCAGCACCTTGGCTGAAGAGCTGGCAAGCAATCCTTTTTTACGTGTCGACAGCCCATCTGTGCAAAAAAGCTGTGCTGGCGAAGGCAAGCCAGCAGTCAAGGTGTTTGCCGCTATTAGGCACTTGAAAGACCAATTTAGCGACTAAAGTGGCTTACGGCTGCCCCGCCAACATACCTCGTTCAACCAGCAAATTGATGACCCTATCGACACTTTCTGCCAAGGTTTGTGCATGAGTGTCAATAACCAGCTCTGGATGCTCGGGCGCTTCATAAGGTGAGCCAATGCCAGTAAAGTGCGGGATATTGCCGGCGCGGGCTTTTTTATACAGACCTTTTACGTCACGCTGTTCACAAGTTTCAATAGGGCACTGGCAATAAATTTCCAAAAAGTCGCCATGCGGCACCAAGTTTCTGGCGGCATTACGGTCTGACCTAAAGGGTGATATGAAGGCCGTCAAGGTGATGATACCCGCTTCCACCATTAATTTGGCCAACTCGCCAATACGCCTGATATTTTCAACCCGGTCGTTATCACTGAAGCCCAAATCGCTGCACAGCCCGTGACGAACATTGTCACCATCCAGCACAAAAGTAGTACAACCAGCTTTGTGCAGGTAATCTTCCACGGCATGGGCCAAGGTTGATTTTCCTGAACCCGACAAGCCAGTGAACCATAAAATTACACTTTTGTGCTGATGCAATTTTTCCCTATCGGCACGGGTGACGGTGGCATGATGCCAGACGGTATTGGAGCTTTTTGTCATATAGTGTTTACACCTGATCGGGGATAAGAAAAATTACGGGTATTTTTGTTCAAACGCCGCAATGAATATTGCCAACTGGTCAACTGGCAGATGATTGATACCGGCGGCACTTTTACGGCCACCTCCGGTAGGGAAAGCCGAGCATAATTCATCGGCACCGGTATTGTTTGTTAAGGGTGCGCGCACACTGATTTGGTAGTCGCCCTGTCCGGTGAAGCTCAGCACTGCATGGGCGCGGGTAGGATGCAAATTAGCCAATTCATTGCCAAAAACGCCGCTGATACGGCGCGACCACGGCACATCAGGCAAGATGTAGACTGCAATGCGCCCGGTCTCGTATTCGGGCTTTATTTGCAGAGCCAAGCCCATGTCATCTGAGTAGCCCTCCAACAGTTGTTGATGGATGGCTGTATTGTCAGACATAAAGTCAAACGGTGAAACATAAGAGGCCAATTCACGATACAGCGAATCGGGGGCAAAATGCAAGTCCGAAAGGCTGCCGCCGTAGCCATTGTAATTGATACAAGTGCCTAAGGTTTTAAGTTGGTTGAGTTGCCGTTCAGACAAGCCTAAAGGCTGCGCAGCTTGTTCGGCCACTGCCAATAAGTTGTCGCCAAATGCGGCGGTGACCGCCCATGCGAGGTATTTGCCTTGCAAATATTGGTTGACCAACAGACTGGTGCAGATATTGGGGTCGGTGTCTATCAGGGTAATCAAGTTAGGGTGTTCTGGAATGTCTCCGGCTTGATGATGGTCAACATAGAAGATATTGGCACCAATTGCCAAAATATCGTCAAGTGCCGTGCGGTTTTTTTCCAGGGAAATATCCAGTACGGTTATTTGATCGCCGGATTGGGCGGTAATTTTTTCCAATAATTGGATATCCCGTTTGATACCGGTCACCAAGTGAGCTTCAGCGGGCCGGGCAAGTCGAAGTTGCACCAATGCGCAAAGGCCATCGGCATCACCGTTAAATACATCAATATGCATAGATTTACCGTAAAAATTATCCTGTAAAGGGCATTGTAAAGGATTGCCGATGGCGATACAAAAATTGTATCCATTACCTTAGCGGGCTATTTCAGTAGCCACTGCCGCTAGACTTTTAGTTGCACGTTGGACGGTCGATATTAATACCGCAGTTCTGTCACTTGCGCTTCAGTCAAGCCGGTTTTGTTGGCAATGGTGGCGTCGTCCAGAATATCCAGCAAAGTACTGGCAATCTGATTTGCCATAGCATGTTTACCTTGTTCGACTCCCTGCCCAATACCTTTTTCAATGCCTTCCTCCAGCCCTTTTTCGTGCCCCAGCTCCAAACCATCCTGCAAGGCCTTCTCGATGCTGCCGCGTTGCAGGCGGATGAAGTCGTGGCGCTTGTCCTGGGCGTCCAGTTCCTCCTGGCTCACCGGCTTTGTTGGCGATGCCGAAAGCTTGCTGGATGTGCGGTTGCCTTGCCAGGTTGTCGGGGAAGACGAGCAGTGAACCGGCGCTTTTGACGAAGTACAGCCAGCGGTCTTTGGCGGTTTGCAGTTGTTGTTCGCCCAGGTTGAATTTGGGCAGTTCGATGAAGATCAGTTCGATCGTCGCCGTATTCGATCAGGTCATCTTCAATCAATTTGAAGTGGCTGGTGACGTTAGGGCTGTCAAACATCAGGAAGGATGATGATTTGCCGCCCGTCGGCCAGTTTGGCCTTGATATCGACAAAGGAGTCTTTCATGCCAGTGAGCCGGGGTATCTGGTAGGGGTCTACAATGGTCAGGGCGTTGATGGCCCGTTCGGGCGGGTATTCCAGCACGGCGTTGAGGAAGTCTATCAGGATGTCGGTGCTGTCCTCGCTGCCAAAGACTTTTTTGAAGGCGAAGTCGGTCTTTACGTCGAGGAAGCGCATGGGCTGGGTCTTTTGATGGTTTTGTTAGGCTATTAGAATCAGCAGCATGGGAAATGTCAAGTTGAATCTTAGACTTGAGGCGGTTGCGGCCAGCGCACGGAGTTTGGCCTGGGTACAAACCAAGCAGTTAGACAGGATTAGCAGCTGATGCTACCACAAGCACTTTATGGCTGTCTGGCTTATAATAAGCATTCACTGAACCGAGCCGTTATGCCCATCAAAGCCAATGGAACTTTCGCTACTGACCCTGAACCTGCACACCTACGAGCAGCATCCGCACCATTGCCCTTTTGACACCATGCACCACCATGAACGGGAGGTGCAAATTATTGCCGAAGCTATCGCCCAGTTGCGGGTTGATGTGGTGTGCTTCCAAGAAGTGGGGGAATATATGCACGACCCGCTTACCCACCCTTATGGTGAAGGCCCGTCCAATATGGCTTTTCGGATTTGCAAACGATTACGGCAATGGGGGCATGGTTTTCATATCCATCAGGATTGGAGCCATATAGGTTTTTTGCGTTGGCGTGAAGGCTCCGCGATTATGAGCCGCCACCCCATGCGCCATAATTATTCGGCGTATGTGTCGGCGGACTGCCGTAAAGACAACTATATGTCGCGCAATATTACTGTGTCTTGTATTGATGTGCCGTGGTTTGGTTTGCTGCATATTGCCAATGTGCATTTAAGCTGGGCGCATCATGGTTTTTTTGATGAATACCGTAAGCTGCGGCAATTGATTGATTCACGTCTGCATTTTGGTGTACGGGGGGATTTGCTGGTAGGCGACTTTAATGCACCGGCAGGTGAACACGCTTATAACCATATTGTTGGCAATGGCGTTTATGTCGATCAATTTTACGAATTGCATCCACAGCGTTTTTACCAGCCCAGCTACCAGGGGCAAATAGACGGCTGGAAAAATTCGCCCGCCAAGCGCATTGACCATATTTTTAAGCGCAACGGCAACCCGCTGCGCGTCAAATTTATGGAAACCATTTTTAACGGCGATTTTTATCCGGTGGTTTCTGACCATTTCGGTTACTTGGCAAGGTTTGAGCTGTATTGATAGGCGAGGCGGATAGTGCCGATTTTATTTATTGGTGGCGGATTGTTAAGCTTGGCTATAATTGCCTTCGACTTCGCTCAGGGAAGGTGTGAGGGTACTCAGGAGGCTTACTTTTTGCGTAACATCAGCTGATAAAGCAAAATTAACATTGATCTGTTAGGCTTTATCCAGTACAATTCTCGCTTTTATATATTGCACCTTTAACAGAAATACCGAGTAACGATGAAAACATTTAGTGCAAAACCAGCCGAAGTAAAGCGAGATTGGTACGTAGTTGATGCAGATGGAAAGACGCTAGGCCGCCTTGCTTCTGAAATTGCCCTACGACTTCGCGGTAAACATAAACCAGAATATACGCCACATGTTGATACCGGCGATTATATTATTGTCATCAATGTCGAAAAAATCGGCGTGACTGGCAATAAAGAAAAAGACAAACTGTATCAGCATCACACTGGCTATACCGGCAACCTTAAGACTGTCGCCTTAGGCAAGCTAAGACAGACTTTTCCGGACCGTATCCTGACCATTGCGGTTAAGGGCATGTTGCCCAAAAATCCGTTAGGACGTGCAATGTTCAAAAAATTAAAGGTCTATGCTGGGCCTGAACACGAACATCAGGCACAACAGCCAAAAACTTTAGACATTTAATCGAGTAAATATCACATGGCAGCAGCAGCTCAATATTATGGAACCGGTCGCCGGAAAAGTGCTATAGCCCGCGTTTATGCCACTAAAGGCAGCGGCAAAATCATCGTCAATGCCAAAAGCCTTGAAGAGTATTTTGGCCGTAAAACCGACCAGATGGTTTCGCGCCAGCCGTTGGAATGCGTGGAAATGGAAGGTCAATTTGACCTTAACATCATCGTCAAAGGCGGCGGCCCGTCTGGCCAAGCCGGAGCCATCCGCCACGGCTTGTCGCGCGCATTGATGAACTACGACGAATCATTACGCCCCTTGCTACGTAAAGCCGGTTTTGTAACCCGCGATTCCCGTATTGTTGAACGTAAAAAAGTGGGCTTGCACAAAGCCAGAAAACGTCCTCAGTACTCGAAACGTTAAGCAGCATCATGCTTGCAAGAAGCCGCATGGTCTATTGGCCATGCGGTTTTTTAGTGCCTGCTGGTTTACCCAGCCAACACTCCAATAATAGCTGTCATTTTGATTGCCCCGATTAAACAATCAGGCAATGAAACCGTCAAAAAGGCAACAGCATTAAGCTAAACACTGCTCGGATTTACCAAACGCAGATACTTCTGTAACAAGGTCTCATAATCTTCAACCCTGTCCGGGTCTTTGCTGATGCATTCAACCGGACACACTTCCACACATTGCGGCACATCAAAATGGCCTACACATTCCGTGCATAAGGCCGGATCAATCACATAAATGTCTTCACCTTGGGAAATCGCACCATTCGGACATTCCGGCTCGCAAACATCACAATTGATGCATTCGTCATAAATAACCAGGGACATAGCTTTCCTATACAAACTTTTCAAGTAAACGTTGCCTGACCAGCTCCGGCACAAAACTGGACACGTCGCCGTTAAGCTGGGCAATTTCGCGGATCATACTGGACGAGATGAACTCATACTGCTCCGCCGGTGTTAAAAAAACCGTTTCCAATTCTGGCGCCAAACGGCGGTTCATGCCCGCCAACTGGAACTCATATTCAAAATCAGAAACCGCCCGCAAGCCGCGCAAAATCACATCGGCGCCATGTTGTTTGGCACAATCGACTAGTAGGTTATCAAAACCGATTACCCGCACATTGGCAAATTCTTGTGTGACCGCTTGCGCCAACCCGACCCGCTCCTCCAAGGAAAATAGCGGATTTTTGCCTTTGTTGACCGCCACTGCCACAATTATTTGGGCGTACAGCTTGGAAGCACGGGCAATCAAATCCAAATGGCCATTGGTGACGGGGTCAAACGTACCCGGATAAATTGCAATGATTGGCATGATGTATAATGGACTTAAATAATGGGTCTTGAATTTTGTTGGCATTAACGGCTTACAATACGGCTGAACCCATCACCCGCAAAGCCTATAACACCTTAATTATACCGTATTTGGCTAGTGGATTGCCGCCCCGTAGAACCAAAGCATGGGCATACAATGTTATAAGGGCAATTACTTCTCTACTGGCGCGACCGGTATCACCATTGGCATCGGACTAGCAAACACCACCGCCATTATTGCAGTATAGTGTGTCCCATAGTCCAGACACTAAACAACCATCGGCTAAAGCCCGTGGGTTTAAATTACTGACTGAAAGTCCGGATACGCGTCGGCCAAACGACGCGTCTTATTCTGGCCCTATTTTAAAATTGCCGATGGGGTTAGGCTCAAAATGATGCTCCAAATTTGCTTTGGTCATCTCTTCCATCATTTGCCCCACCGTGGCACAGAAGTGTCCGCACGCCCAAAAATGCCTGCCCCAATAGCGTTTCTTCAAATGGGGAACCCCGTCAAACAGGTAACTTGCCGTGTTCGCCCCTTGATTCGTCTGATTATCCCGCCCGATGCCAAATTCGGCGATGCACCCGCCAAAATATGCACAGGGGTCTTTGCTGACAACCCCTCGGTTTATGCGAATCTCAAACGCTTCACGCGTTTGTCTTGCCCAATCCCCCACCCGTTCGGCAACTTCGCCTTTCAAAACTTGATAACGACACTTCGTCACCCATACAAAGTTATTCTGTTTGGAAAACCGGATGGCTTCCGTATCTATAGTCCATGGCACACCCCTATGTGCCATTATCGCGGCTAACGATAGTATTGCGTGACTGAGAGCCTTTAACCTCACGCTTGCGCCAAAAAAAGGGAAGAACCTTAGCCAATCAACCCGCAACCGTGGGGTTTGTTGTGACGCACACACTCAATCATATCAAGGCAATACTACTTTGTGGCACATCCGCATAGTGGCTGCCATGCACAACATCAAAGCCGGTGCTGCGTGCGACCACTGCCGCCTGTTGCTGGTCGTCTTGTTTTAAAATGCTTTGCGCACCAATGGCGGTGACCAAAGTTTTCAATTGATGCAGCCTATCCAACAACAAGGGGTGGCGCAACAAATCCACATTGCCCCCTGCAAAGCTCACATAATTGGGCGACAATTGGGCGATAAAATCAAAAAAATCGTTATTTTGAGCCTCGGCATCAAATTCCAGTGCAATCTGATAGCCGCGTCTGCGGTAATTGCTGAGTCCGTTGTTTAATTCTTGGTAATATTTTGCATATTGGTTGCTCAGCGAGGTCAAGATGACGATATTTTTCGTTGCCAATCCGCAACGTTCAATCACATCTTCAAAATAGGCGCCATGGTCTTTCTTGATGCCCAAAATATGGCGTGGGTCAACTTCCAAAAATACACAGCCTTGTAAATGCACGACGGGCAGATAGTTCATTAAATGCACTGTACGGCATAAGCGGTCAAAATTGATGATGGACTCGCTCACGGCCGCATTTCTGTCTGACCGTAATAGATTTTCCACTTCATCGCTATATAACCGCTTGGTTTCATAGCTGGAAACGTTATTCTGGGCTTTATGCCCCACTATCGTCGCCACGTTTTCTGTCAATGTCAGGGGGGTAAACAAGCTACTGATACGGATAGGGCCAAAAATACCACTGACCAAATCGCCATCCAATACAAATGGGCGGAAAGTGGTGCGGTGTTCGCTGGTAAATGAATCATTGAAATGATCGACTAATGGTTGTAAATACATAAACTGTTCCTTATCACTATTGGCAATTGGAAAAATGGAGCCTGTCCAGCCATTGCCGTTTAGGCTGGCTTGACGATTTGTGATAATTTAACGGATAGTTTATATTTAATAAAATGATATATTTAGAGATAATAATCTAATTTTTTGATATAATAGTTATTATGCCCCGCCATCCCAACGCGGTATCGGCCTTCGATAACCCCTATTTCTTGACAGAACCCCCATGAACCTTAGCCAACTCGAACTGCTGCGTATTTTGCAAGAATCTGACTTTAATCTATCTAAGGCAGCGGAAAAAATGCACATTGTACAATCTGCGGTTAGCCGGCAATTGCAGATGTTGGAACGTGAATTGGGTTCGCCACTTTTTGAACGGAGAGGCAAAAAACTACTGGGCATGACCCCGCTAGGGGACAGGATTATGGAAGAGGTGGCCGTTATCCATTGTGCCAAAAAAAACATCCAGACCTTGGCATTGGATTTTTTGGATTGCAACCAAGGCGTGTTGCATGTTGCCACCACCCATACCCAAGCCAAATATTTCCTGCCTGTGCCCATCCATCGTTTTAAGGAAAAATACCCCGGGGTAAAAATTTATATGGTGCAGGCATCACCGGAACAACTGATAGACCAGCTCCATAGCCGCAAAGCGGATATCGCTATCTGCACGGAAAAAGTTGATGAAGATGCCAACCTAATGGTAAAAAATTGCTACGAATGGGGCCATGCCGCCATTATGCCTAAAGGCCATCCCTTATGCGAAGGGGATATCACCTTGGAACGCCTGGCCGCCTACCCTATCCTGACTTATAACTTAGGTTTTACCGGCCGCTCGAATATTGAAAACGCTTTTAATAATGTTGGCTTGTCCATCGACATTACCCTGGCCGCCACCGATACCGACGTGATAAAAACCTATGTGCGTTGGGGCATGGGCGTGGGCTTGATTGCTAGTATGGCTTATGACCCGGACACAGAAGCAGATTTGGTGGTCAGGGACTTGTCGCAACTGATCAACCGATCCGTCACTAAAGTGGCTTATCTGAAAAACCATTACCTGCCGCAATACAGCCAACATTTCATTGACGGGCTACTGCTGGCAGCACAAGAGATGCAGGCTTAAGCAGTTAAATGCGCCATCTCGGGCTTGTCTAAACTTTCTAACCCATCCCCTAAGGATACGGGGGTTGCCGCACTAAGCTTTTGTTATCATCAATCAGCCTGTTGCGGTTATTTTGATGGTCTGTCGGCAGTACATACTGTGCCATAGGCAAGGCATTGGGGGCAGTGAACTGATAGCCTTTGTATAGGCAATAATCTAGCCATTTCTGAAAAAAATAATTTAGCCGCCATTTATAAATCATAATGTCGTGGCTGCGGCCAGCATCTTTATATACCGCCGACACTTCGGCGCGGTCTTGATCGCTCAACACCTCAACCAATTGCACGTCCAAATAAACCCTTATTTTTAGGCCTGGTTGCTGCAAATCTTCCACCTGTCGCCGGAAACACTGGCTTAATTCAATGGTCAGTGTATATACACTGCGCTCAAGCACGGCAACATGCAACCAACCCTCTTGTGCAACCACATTAGCTACCGAATCTTTAAGCGTCGGTAATGCCGGAATGAGTGTTAGCAGTTTTTGGTAATTGGAGGTGCAAATCTGTTCAAGACACAGCGAAGTGTTGACCGGGTTAAGATGACTCATGGCATCCGCTAATCTTCGTGGTAACAGGCATAGGCACTGGCTGTTTCCCATAAGGTCACCGCCGCCACGTTAAAGTTGGCCTGTTTGAGGTGCCGGTAAATCATTTTGCTCAGCACTTCAGCGGTAGGATGCTCATCCAATGCCATAAACCGCTCATTGTTGGCGATTAGCATCGGGATGATCGGATCATCTTTATGTAGTAAAAAATTATGGTCGAGCTGTTGATCGATATAGGTTTCCACACTGCCACGAATATCGGCAAAATCACACACCATGCCATTGTCATTAAGCTCCGCTTGCCGGATAGCAATGCAAGCCTTAACGCTATGGCCGTGCAAATGGCGGCATTTTCCTGTATGGTTCATCAGGCGATGACCATAACAAAAATAGACTTCTTTAGTGATGGTGTACATGTTAAGGAATTGCTATCGGCTTTGGCTAAGCTTACATTATCGGCTAAACGGGCAGTGTACTATAAAATGCCGACTACAGAGACCGATCTTATGACCCCCGCCAACCGATAGTAAACTTTAGGAAATTTGATGACCAGAAACATGGCAAACGGGGACAATTCGAGTTGGCAACTACTCTGAAAATTTTCGTGGACGGCTGGTGTCTCCAGCCGCCAAACTCGCCAAAAAAGGTTAATTAGGAGCGGGGCATTAACCGGGTTCTTTGATGCTGGCTTCGGTCAAGTTGACATCGTTGCCAAGCGGGGTGATCTTGACCGGCGCAGTGCCTTGGATGCCCAATTCTTGGGCGGCCGAATAAGACAAATCCAAAGCCCGATGGTTGGATGCCGGGCCACGGTCATTGATACGCACAATAACACTGCGGTTATTTCTAAGGTTGGTCACTTGTGCATAAGAGGACAGTGGTAAAGTACGGCTGGCTGCTGTCATGGCATACATATCATAACGCTCGCCGTTGGCCGTACGTTTGCCATGGAACTTGGCGCCATACCATGAAACAATTAAAGGTTTGTCTTGGTTGTCCACATAATGATAACGGCTTTTGTGATGATGCCTTACATGGTGATGCTTTGAATGATGGTGCTTCGAGTGATGATGTTTGCTACCATGACGCTTAGACGAATCGGCGCTAGCGGTTGGAGCGGTGACATAACTGCCTATTGCAACGATGACGGATGCCAGTATCAGTTTGTTCATAATTAAGTTACCTATTCTGTTTAAATCAATTGGCCATCAGCCTATCTATGGCCATGCAACCAATAGCCCTTTTTTGTTGAAGCGGGCATCGGTTTTACACTTTCCTGATTGTTCCCAAACAAGACGTTTTGCTTGGGGGTACGTAGAGTTTATGAGTTGCATTCTTTTAACTTCAGGGTCATTGTGCTGGTCGAATCTTAAATCAACCTTAAATAGCTTTTTTGTAACAGCAAGAAAAATAACAAAATCTTGTATTTTATACGCTCAGTTTTTAATAAATCCTTAAAAATCTGTTGGCAATCGTACGTTTGGCAGTAGGGGGCGGGCCTAATCGGCGATATAATCAATGCCCGTAGCAACATGAAAAAATTATGACCATGAATATTCATTGGAAAGCATTTTTAGCGGCCCAACACGCGCTATTTGACGAAAATGCAGTCGACTCGGCACTAGCCCCCTTAACCCTGCCTGCCGTTTGCGCCATCCGCCATTTAGCGGTAATCAGCATCACCGGTAACGATGCCGCCACTTTTTTGCAAGGCCAAATAACTTGCAATGTCCATGACACCAGCATCGGCCAGAGCCGCTTAGGTGCCATCTGCACCCCGAAGGGCAGAACCATAGCAGTGTTTGTTTTGGTGCGCCAAGCAGAACAATTTTTATTGGTAGTGCCAGCCACGCAACTGCCGTCGGTAAAAAACCACTTACAAAAATACCTGTTGAGGGCTGCGGTCAGCTTGACCGACAGCACCGATAGCTTATGCTTGCTAGGCCAATGGTCTAGCAAGCTTGCATCCCCTCCATTATTGATAACCACGCCAATTGACAACGGCGTGAGCATTGCTTTTGCAAACCGTGAACTGGTGATTGCCCCCCCTGATCAGGCAATGGCCTTGTGGCTAACGCTGGTCGGGCAGGGCTTTAAGGCCACGCATCCGGCTTGGTGGCGCCATGCCGACATCAATACCGGCATTCCTTGGCTGTGTCCTAGGACTGCCGAGCACTATATCCCGCAAATGCTCGACCTTGACCGGATGGGCGGCATTAGCTTCAACAAGGGTTGCTACACTGGACAGGAAGTTATTGCCCGCACCCATTTTTTGGGCCAGGCCAAACGGGCTTTGTTCGTAGGCAACTGTGCCGCATTACAGACACCCGCACCCCAGAGTGACATTATTAATGCCCCCACGCAGGAAACCATAGGCCATGTGTTAGCCGCGCAATGCCTGCACGGCTCTTGCCAGTTAATGATGGTGTTGCAACAACCCGAATCCGGTTTTTTCCAGGCGGCCTTACCCGATGCCACCCCCATTACCTTAACTGCCATAAATTATGATTGATACCCAAGCTGTCCTACGCTTCCGCCGCTTAGGCACACTAACTATTTGCGCGGTTTATATTGTCATTTTAGCGGGCGGAATTGTCCGTGCTTCCGGTGCGGGCATGGGCTGCCCAGATTGGCCCACTTGTTTCGGGCAATGGATACCACCCACCGATGAAGCGCAATTACCGCCCAATTACCATGAGATTTATGCACTGCGTGGTTATCAAAACACCCAGTTCAACCCGATTAAGACATGGACGGAATACACCAACCGGCTAGTTGGCGTGACTATAGGTTTTTTGATTTTTTTGACGGCGTGGTCATCCCGCATTTTTTTAAAAGGCGACAAACCAATTTTTTATCTGGCTTTGACGAGCTTTTTTTTGGTGGGTTTTCAGGGCTGGTTAGGCTCAACCGTTGTCGCCAGCAATCTAAAACCGTTAATGATCACCACCCATATGCTGGTGGCTTTATTGATTGTCGCGCTGCTGATTTATACCATTGCCCGTTCTCAATGCACTGCTTTACGGCAACTGGATGCCAGCCAATTGCCCAAAAAATTTAAGACAGTGTTGATGGTGGGCATGGCCATGACTTTGTTGCAAGTGGCAATGGGCACCCAAGTGCGCGAGGCTGTGGACACTCTGGCCAATGGGCAAGCGGCCTTGGAGCGGCAATACTGGCGCGAAAGTTTTCCGGTGATTTTTTATGTCCATCGGTCTTTTTCTTCGTTAATTCTGTTCACCCATTTATGGCTAGTATGGCAACTGTATCAGTTCGTACCCAAAGACAGCTTATTATTCCGCATCGGCCTGGCTTTGGCAGGTCTGGTGGTCAGTGCCATTCTGGCGGGTGTCAGTTTGGATAGGCTAGGGATGCCGCCCATAGCCCAGCCTATTCACTTATTAATGGCCAACCTCATTTTTGGCGTGCAGTTCTTTTTGTTTATTTGTGTCAATTATGCCCTGCAGCAATGGCCAAACAAAAATCACGATGGGAACCAACAATAAAAACCAAGCACATTGGTAGACTGCCATCATTTTTTTGCACCAGTCTTGGGGCTAAGATTGATAACACTAACACCCAGCTCACTGTCCGGGTCAAGAAGTTTGATGTCTTGCACCGAAAGCCCAATTTCCAGATCAGCCAGCTGAGGACTGGCTATCCATTGAGGGGCATTTTTTTGTAAGACGTAAATCAGCGACATCACTCCTTGTTGATGACAGAATACGATAGCCCTAACAAAATCTTGCTCATTTTTAGGCGCAATCATTATTATTTTATTATCAACCAATGTGGCCAGTAAATTGGTTACATTCACCGTCACGATATGTTTTTCTGGCAGATTTAATATCGCTTTTGCTGCAGGATAATAACGATGTGCATAATTTCTTTGCAGGGTATGGGCACCAAATATGCTGTTATATTCAAAACTAAAGCATAACGCATCCAACATTATCATTGTGATTAGCAGCAAGTATGTACCCGTTTGTTTTCGCTTGTGTCCAGCTATATAAATGGCCTCAACTATCAGTCCCAATGCCATTACCGTCCAAGGCAACAGCACCAGAAGGTATCGTGAACCCCATTGAGTGCCGCCTGCATTAGGTACAATGAATGCTATACAGGGTATTGTCACCACAATTGCCAGCAAACAAACCAATAACTCTTTTTTGAAAGGCCAATGAATGCGTAGTGCTATAGGAGCTATTACCAATATAAAAAAATTGAATAAACAAATTTTAAAGGTATCCATTATAAATACAATGGTTCGATATAATATTTCCCTTACTAATAATAACGAAATAACACCTTGATTTGTAACCTGATCCGAATGCAGTCCAAGTATCGAACCATAAATCTGAAAATTAATAATAAAGAAAACCGCCACCAGACAGAAAAAACCCAACGAATATGAAGCAATCTCCTTAATTTTACTGTTCTTGAAAACAACAAGGCTAATGATAATAATGGCCAACGTCATCACCAGCACTTCCGGACGGAAAAATACCCCTATGCCCGTGACAGCACCGAAAGCCATATAACGGTGCAGGGCATCGCTCGGAGCGTCCTTAAACAACAAACACAGTGACATTGACGTACAAAAAACTGCCGGGGCATGTTCCCAAAACATGACACCATACAGCGTCAACGGGCTACAGAAAATGATGGCCAACAGCATCACGCTAGTGGTTATGGCATTTAAGTGTAACTGACGTGAACAATATATTAGCCATAACCAGAGTAACGGTAGGCTCAGAGCCGGAAGGATATAAAGGCCACGCCAATCAAGCAATGCGAAAAATGGCGCAGTCAGTAATGAAAAATAAATAGGAAACGACATGATGTGTTTACCTGAAAAATCATAGACAAAAGGGACATCAAACGGATAAAATCCCTGATCCCAAAATTTGGCAGCCTCTGCGGCAAACGGAAGGCTCAGTGTCATCGACAAATTTCCGGTTGAAAACTGCCTCACCATGAGATACTTAATGCCACCGTCACCACTAAAAAAAGTGGCCCCATTTAAAAAGCTAAGCAGATAAATAACAAATCCTAGGCCGAGCAGAAAAATCACTAAAGGTTTAGCTGAAAATGGAATGTTCATGGGTAATTTTTTAAAATTTGGTTTCGTTTTAATTCAATTGAAAAATCGTCCATGATTGGTAAACAGGAAAATATAGCACCCTGGCAAAAAGCAAGGCTGGAGCGGCTATTTTTCTTCTACGGCCTATCACCACCCAGCTTCTATTATATAACCCAATCAAAGATAAGGCTCACACGGAAACGTCCGGGGCCGAGAAGGACATTAGTAGTGGCAATTTGATATGTTTGGCTAGCCATTGATGTTTGCCGTTAGGCAATCAACAACTTAAGGTAACCCTGCAACAAACCAGTGGCACAACCGAAATCAATAGTTGACGGTATGCTTTGTGCGGATTGCTTTATTAGAATGATTACAATAGACTGCTAGTTTTACGACGCTGGGGCATCATTGCCGGATGCCTCCCTTTATATCTCTTCCTGTTAGACTCAAAACCAAACGATGGCAAAATTAAACAAATTAAATTCCGCCCACAGTGGATTGGGCGGTTTTCTGAACAGCATACAAACACTATTTGTGGGGGTCTTGCGGGTTTGGTCCATACCAATAGTAGTCATGCTCAGCATAGCATCCGGCTTCACCACTTACTACGGACTGTCCTTTTTCATCACCCCTTGGATTGCCTTGGTCATCACTATTGCCATCCAATCGATCATTGTTATCTGTTCATTGGAAATAGCTGGGATGCATTGGCAAGCCAACCGTTTCCGCTATTTGAGCGTGGTAATTTCATTGCTGGTGGCCATTTCTGCATCAATCACTTTTTCTTACTTTAAATTCTATGAGGTCTCTGAAAGCGATACCTTACAGATTAACCGGATTAGCGAAATCCGCACCAGCGTTAATGACTATTTGGGGCAAATACTTGCAGCAAAAAGCGCGCTGCTCAAAATACAAAGCACCGAACTGAATCAAGCCAAGATTGACATGGGACAAGCCTATTTCGGCACCCATGCCGAAGTGCCTCCGAGCTTAAAGAATATTGTTGGCGAAGGGCCGTTTTGGAAGCACTACAACGAACGCTACCAAGAAAAAAAGGAACAATTCAAGCAAGTGGAGAATGAATTTAAGCAAATGGAACCCAGTATCCAAGCGTTGCATAGCCACCTGAACCAATTGGAGCTTAACCCCGAAGACCAGTACCGCAAAATTTTGGACAACCTGCAAACTGTGGAGATGCAATTCAACCATGTGGCGACCAATGCCGGCTTCAAAGTGCCACAACCGTTAGTTTTGATGACCTACGCACAATTTTCCCAAGGCGTTACCCCCTCATTTGCAATGTGGCACAATTTTTCTTTGTTCGCTTTTTTGTGTGCAGCCATGGTCGATTTTTTCACCTTTTTGCTGTCTTACCGCCTGGAATCTACCGCGCCTGGCCCGTTAAACGAGGAAGAACAGGAATTGGCCTTTGAATGCTTGCGGCAATTTTCTGACTATAAAATCAACCAAAATGACGAACTGGAAATTATTATCGAGAAAACTGACCTAGAACGGGCCCGCCGCTATTCTGACTGGTCACGCATGTTTGCCGTTGGCTTTTTATTGAGCCGTGGCTTCCTAAGAAAAATTGACAAGCGCACAGTGGCCTTCGCACCTAACCTTTATCCACTAATAGCGCAAAAAATGAATGCCAAAATCCGCGCCTTTAAAAATGCCTCAACAGCACGGAATGAACTTAAATAAGGGCTTAATTATGGACAACGCAACCTACACAATAGAAAACTGGCTAAGTGTATTTGACGCAGCTTCGGATAATGGCCATGAAGCCTGGGATCCAGGCTTTGATGGCGACCGCTGCTTGGTGGTTGCCAAGTTTGGGCCTTTTGTCCGAAAATTTGCCCGCCCGCCTGCATTTGTGGCCACTTTTTGGCACCGTATTTACCCCCTACCCATAGAAAATTGGCAAATCAGTTTTGACACGCCACTGTATGGTGGTTTTTGCACCCTGACCACTCATTTGCATATCCTGTTCCAACCGACCATTGAGTTTGCCAAGCGCACTATTGAGGCCGCCCCAAACTTTAATAACCACGTCAGAAACAATTACTACGGCTTACTGATGGACATTGTCAGCGCCGAGTTGGGTAAACTGGACAACGATCCCGCTTGGTTGGACAGCGGGCTGCACCCTTTTGAGCGGCAAATTGCCACTACAATTAATGAAATCATGATGATACGTGGCATCCAATGCCGCGCCCGCTGTTTGATAAACCCAGTATTTGCGTTACCGGATGAACCGTTGGCAAACGATGACGGCTTTACCCATGCCGACGTGTATATGCAAGTGGCACACAAGCGCTTTACATTCCGCCAGCAAAAAGAAGCGGACGACCTTAAACAGCTGGTGTTGCTGGAACATTTACGTTTGGAACACCAGCAAGCGATGCTGGAAGTAATTAACAAGGAAGACGAGCTGGCACGTAAAAAACAGGCATTGGAAGCCGAAGCGGTCATGCGGCAACTGGAAGAAAAAAAGATTCAACGACTGGAACGTAACACATTGCAGTTAAGCATCCATGAAGACCAAGTGAACCATAAACTACAACAGAAAGCCTATGAATTCACTAAAGAAATACAACTGCTGAAAAAACAGCAAAATATGGAACATCGGGTGCAACTGGAAATACAAGCTGATCAAGTGGCGCATGATCTGCTGATCAAAAAAAAGCAACGTGAAAATGAGCTGATCTGTTTTGAACAAAATCGCCTGCAATTGTTGCAAGCCAAAGACCATGAAGAGCAGATCAGGCAAATTGAAATACAAACCCGATTAAAAAAACAAGAAATCGTGCAGACTGAACAGCTCAAATTAACCGAACGGCTGGAAGCAAAAAAACTTAACCATGAGGCGCGGCTTAACGAAATGCAAATACAGGCCGAATTGAAAATGTTGGAAAAACGTGCCGAAGCAGCCCAAAATAAAGACAGCTTCTTACGCAAAGAAATTGAGTGGTTAGTACTGGATAAACGGCGCGCAGAATTGACTCGGGCAATCAGAGCCGCCAACCAAGAGACCCCGTTAGCCGAGCCAGCCGACCCTAAACAGCCGCTTTAACCGGCATACTCAAACCAGCTAACCGGCTTGGTCAGCACTTCTTTTCAATTTATCGGACAAACTATGAGCTTTTATTGCCTTACCGCCCTATCCCCTATCGACGGCCGCTATGCCGATAAAGTTACCGCGCTACGTCCGGTGTTTAGCGAATATGGCCTGATCCGTTACCGTGTGGAGGTTGAAGTGCGCTGGCTACAAGCATTGGCTGCACACCCTGCTATTATCGAAGTTGCCCCGTTCAGCGACACTACTTGCGCATTGCTTGATAAAATCATCAGCCAATTTTCTGAAGCGGATGCCCAACGCGTTAAGGATATTGAAAAAACCACCAATCACGATGTCAAAGCGGTTGAATACCTGCTGAAAGAAAAAATCCACGGCTGTCAGGAACTGGAACAGGTCAGTGAATTTATCCATTTTGCCTGCACCTCCGAAGACATCAACAACCTGTCTTACGCCCTTATGCTGAAGGCAGGCCGCAGCATTATCAGCAGCCAAATGCAGGACTGTATCACCGCCATTACCCGCTTGGCGCATGACCATGCCGCACAACCCATGCTGTCGCGCACGCATGGCCAGTCGGCAACACCCACCACCGTAGGCAAAGAATTCGCCAATGTTGCAGCACGCTTGCAACGTCAGCTGGAGCAACTTCAGGCCATTGGGTTACAGGGAAAAATAAACGGTGCGGTAGGCAATTACAACGCCCATGCGGTGGCTTACCCGAATGTGGATTGGCCGGTATTTGCACAAAATTTTGTCGAATCATTAGGCTTACAGTTTAATGCCTACACCATACAAATTGAACCCCACGATTATATTGCCGAGTTCTTCCACGCCTTGACACGGTTCAATACCATCTTGCTGGATTTTGACCGTGATGTCTGGGGTTATATTTCCCTAGGCTATTTCAAGCAAAAAACCATTGCCGGGGAAGTCGGTTCGTCCACCATGCCCCACAAAATCAACCCGATTGACTTTGAAAACTCTGAGGGCAATTTAGGGGTCGCCAACGCGCTGTTTGCATTTTTGGCGGAAAAATTGCCAGTTTCACGTTGGCAACGCGACCTAACCGATTCCACAGTGTTACGCAACATCGGCGTGGGCATTGCCCATACCAGCATTGCTATGCAAGCGACCTTAAAAGGCCTGTCCAAATTGCAATTGAATGTGGACGCTATTGAAGCTGATTTAAACGCCAACTGGGAAATCCTGGCAGAACCTATACAAACGGTGATGCGCCGTTATGGCATTGAAAAACCGTATGAAAAACTAAAGGAACTGACCCGTGGACAGCGCATGACCGCTGAGCAAATGCAGGTGTTCATCAACACCCTGGATATTCCCGATACTGCCAAAGCAGCGTTGCTGACCCTGACACCGCGCCACTACACAGGCTATGCCGAACAATTGGCCAAACAGCTTTGATTTAACGTGTACCTGCCCTATCAATCCACGCTGACCTATACCGAGAACAAATCTTATGTTAACCATCCTCTCAAAAATGCCAGACAATTTGATGGGCGTTTATAAAGTATGCTCCCCTTAGCAGAAACACATCGAGCTGGCTTTAATTGTTTTTTTGCCTTTGTCGCTGATGTTGCTACAGGGGCTTAAGCTCTCAAGTGGAGTATTCAGCTAAACGCTCGATGCCCCCTACATCCATCTCGCATTGGCAAAAAATATCTGGTTGGGCAGTTATGGCATTAATCTGGTCGAGCCTTCCGCCCCCTCCTCCTGCATTTTTGGCCATTTTTATTGGCACCATTCTCCTACTTTAGTCGTTATTTTGAATTGGCATTGTTAATTTTGGATAGCTTTTGTTTTTATGTATATGAACTTAAAGCATGAAATATGAAAAACCTATACTTAATTAGCAATGCCGCTATTTTTTTTAATGTGGTGGCCCTGACCTATTGGGTGTTGCACTTGCTTAGTTTCAATTTTAAGGTAAATTAACCCTGCTTGTAGTGGAATCTATTTGTATCCAAGCCCACACACTGTCGGCACAACAACCCTCTGTCTAGTGCAATTTTTCATTATTCACCATGGACAACCACGATGACCCTATAGCTAAAATTGGCATTATTGGCGGCGGGGCGGCCGGCATGTCCTGTGCGTTGTGGCTAAAACAGCTGGGTTGCCAACCCGTTATCATTGAAAAAAACGCCTATTTGGGTGGCCAGTTAAAGGGGATGCAGCGGCTTAACCGCTGGGTGCTGGGGCATCAGCAACAAACCAGTTCAGAACTCGCCGAACTTTATGCCGCGCATATCCGTCAACTCGATGTGGACTGCTTCGTCGAAACACAACTGCTTAATGTCACACGTTTAACTGATGGTTTTGAACTGATTGTCTGCCGTGACGGAAAACACATTAACCAAATAGTTCGGGCTTTAGTAATTGCCACTGGGGTACGGGTTGTCGGGGCAGAAATGTTTGCTGATACACTGGGTTTTGCGGCACTTTATCCAAGCCCCCAAATTTCATTTCACCCTCTGGACCATTTACCAAAACTAGCGCAATTGGCAGGCCGGACGGTAGCGGTTATTGGTAGTGGCGATAACGCCCATTTCACTGCCAAAGATGCCGCTTTAGCGGGCGCACAAGTGTACTTGTTAATCCGCCACTCAGCTAAAGCCCGCCCAGCCATCCGTCACCAAGTGCTAGCCCTGATCGCCGAAGGCCGCATCCACGAGTATAGCAGTGTGCAAATAGCCGCTTTTAACGCCACTAAAAACACCATAACCCTCACCTTAACTAACGGTCAGTCGCTTACTGTTGATCACCTGTTTGGCCGTTTAGGCTTTGCCGCCAACACGGGGTTTCTTGATCAGTTTGCCGCCTTAGCGGACATTGCCAAGGAACGCGGTTATATTAAAACTGATACTGTCTATCGATCATCACTGGCAGATGTTTACGCGATTGGTGATGTGGCGGATGCACTGCATCCCTCGGTGGTCAACGCCATTGCCGCCGGTGCTGTTGCCGCACAGGATTTAAGTGACCGGATATGAACAAATGACTGCAAAAGCCAATACCCCGCCGCTGGTTTGGGTAGTAGACAGCACTTACACCGGCGAATTGCGTGCCCGTATTGGCTTAGCAGACCGGCTGGGGTATGGCTATCAGGTGATACCCTTACCCAATGGCAACACCACGACCTATCGGCAGGATTTGTATCAACGTTACAGACAACACGGACAGCCCGCACAGTTACTGGTTATTAGCGGTACTGGCGAGGAAACGACGGCGGAAATAGCCGATTTGCGGGGATTGTTTAAGGAAAAGTTTTTTTGCGTCTATCTGGCTTCCATTTTGCCCGAACAACGGCATCCCCGCCTTGCCGAATATGACTTGATCGCTTCGCCTCAATTGTCCGGCAAGCATATTGTCACCTTAACCGGCGTGCCCCATGCCTTGACCCACGACGGATTGGCCCGCGCCCGTCTGCGCCATGCCGATTATTTCAATACCTTGCCTAAGCCTATTGTTGCCTTGCTGGTCGGTGGCAACACCCGTTATTGCGAGGGTTTTACTGAACACCATGCCCAACAATTGGCCGTCCGCATCCTGACCATCAGCAATGGGCTGGGGGGATGCCTAGCCATCACCAATAGCCGCCGCACCCCTCCAAGTGCCTTTGCGGCATTGCAGGCAGGATTGGCGGATGTGCCGCATTATGTTTTTGATTGGCAACAAACAGACGGCGATTTTTACCTTGCCCTGCTCGCCCATGCCGATATTTTTGTGGTGACCGGTGATTCATTGTCGATGTGTTCAGAAGCGGCATTCACCGGCAAACCGTTATTGGTGGATTTAAGCACCAACGCCACAGAATGTTTCCATCGGCAAATTGTCGGCCGGTTGATTGACTACGGCGCCGCCAAATTATTGGCTGACCCTTATACAGCATGGTCTTATGTCCCGCCCGACCCAACCGGCAGGGTAGCGGAAGCCATCAGAAGCCAATTGCGGATTTGATGGGCAAAAGCAGTTACAATTAGACAGCGTTACGGCAAGCTTGACAGCAACACTGGAAATAGCTGACCCAAGCCTTTGGCAATAAACTCCACAGCAATGGCTGCCAAAAACAAGCCCATCACCCGTGTCACCACATTCATACCTGTTTGCCCCATAAACTGGGCAATCTTTGGTGCCGCCAGCAAGGCCGCCAACACCAGCAGGGACAGCGATAAAATAACACTACCCACCAGCAAATAATGTTGCCAAGAATGTCCACTATGGCCATAAACGATAATGGTGCTAATGGCACCCGGGCCGCTTAACAGGGGTATGGCTAAAGGCACTACGGCAATCGATTCTTTTTCAAATGACTCGGCCTGCTCTTCGGGCGTATGGCGGGCGCGGTCATTGCTGGCATGTAGCATCGACATGCCCATCATCAGCACCAATAAGCCACCGGCAACACGGAACGCGGGCAAACCAATACCAAAAAACTGTAATATGGGTTCACCTGCCAGCAAGGCAATCACCAACACCACCAAGACTGATGCGGCACAAACCAAAGCGGTGTGCCGCCTGTCTTCAGGACTCCGGTTGCTGCTCAGGGCAATAAATAACGGGATGACACCAATGGGATTGACTACGGCAACCAAGCCCACCAACAGTTGCAAATATTCGTTCCACAACATCATTATTTTTTAAACACAGTAGATTATTTTTTAGCAATGATATGTCCGGGGCTAGTGACACTAAATTTCCCGTCGCCCATTAAAGGCATGCATCAAGGTGCTGCTGTCAATAAATTCCAGTTCCCCGCCCATCGGCACACCGTGGGCTATGCGGCTGGCGGACACTTGATGTTTTTTCGCCAATTGGCTGATAAAAAAAGCGGTGGCCTCACCTTCTACAGTAGAATTGGTGGCTAAAATCAACTCATTGACCTTGCCCTCGGCGAGTAAACGTTCCAATTGCGCCATGCCCAGCTCCTCCGGGCCAATACCATCCAAGGGTGACAAGCGTCCATGCAAAACAAAATAGCGGCCTTTAAACACCGTGGCTTGGTCAATAACCCAAACATCGGCGGAAGTTTCGACCACACATAACAAGGCTGCATTCCTGCTATTATCAGAGCAGGTTTCGCAAATGGGCTGTTCGGTCAATATTCGGCAGTGTTGGCAGTGACCTATTTTTTCTATCGCTTCGGCCAAAGACGCAGCCAAACGCAATGCGCCAGCACGGTCGCGTTGCAGCAAATGAAAAGCCATGCGTTGTGCAGATTTATTGCCAACACCCGGCAAACAGCATAAATTTTGGATAAGCTGTGCCAACAGGCCTTTTTTTTGCATCGCTAAAAGGGCATTTGGAAGCCTGGCGGCAAAGGCAAACCAGCGGTCACTTCAGCCATTTTTTCTTTCTTCAGTTTCGCCACTTTATTAACGGCATCATTGATGGCAGCAGCCACCAAATCTTCCAACATATCTTTATCATCACCAACCAATGACGGGTCAATAGTCACTTTGCGGGCTTCGCGCTTGCCGGTCATGATAATGGTGACCAAACCGCCACCTGATTCACCCACCACTTGTATCAGACTAAGCTCTTCTTGGGCTTTTTTCATGTTGTCTTGCATTTTTTGGGCTTGTTGCATGAGATTGCCCAATGGGTTTTTCATAGTTTCTCCTAATTAATAACTATACCGGCTTGATGCTGCCCGGGATAATTCGGGCATCAAAGTGGTCTTTCAATGCTTGGATAGTTGGGTCGGATTGGATGGCATCAACCGCCGCCTGTTGGCGGTCTTGTTGTTCTTTGGCCTGTTGTACGGCCGGTGTTTCACCTGCGGTTTGTTGGAGGCTGATGCGCAATTTTAGCGGGCTGCCCCGATATTTTTGCAAGGCATCTTGCAGTGTTTTTTCGGTGCGTGCACTATGGATATGTCCTGGGGCAACCTGTAATTGGCAAACTTCATCATCCAGATGCACCAACACACAATGGCTGGCCAATTGCTTGGCCATGCCTGCCAACTGCATAGCTTCTATCATCAACGACCAGTTGTCGGCAGTTTGCGACAGCGGGGCAGACCCGCCATAATCTGCAACACTATTTGAAATAGTAGCGGAAATCTTTGGCGGCTCTTGGATTACAGGTTGGGCAGCTGAAGCTTGTGGCAAAGCATAAGGCTGGCTGGCTTGGCTTGATTGACCGGCCTTGCTGGGGGCATTGTCCGCCCTAACCGGCTTGAAAGCCAACATCCTGAGCATGACCATTTCAAAGCCCATACGCCGATCCGGCACACAATCAAGGTCTTTTTGCCCCATTAGGGCAATTTGATAAAACAGCTGCACATCTTCAGGCATCAGCCGCTTGGCTATGTTTTCAACAATATCTTTGTCAAAATCATCTGCCAGATAGCTGGGTAATTGCTGCAGCAACGCCACACGATGCAATATGACCAATAACTGCTGTAATACCGCGCCAAAATCAGCCGAAAAATCGGCAAGCTCGCCAATAACGCCCAATAAACTGGCGGCATCGGCGGCCACCAAGGCGGTCAACAATTCGGCAATGGGCTGTTGGGCCACTACACCCAGCATGGCGTTGACATCTTCGGCAGTCACTTGACCATTACCAAAAACAATAGCTTGGTCCAACAAGCTAAGCCCATCGCGCATACTGCCATTGGCAACCCGCGCCAAGGTCTTTAATGCCAATGGCTCAAAGGAAATTTGCTCTTGCCCTAGAATAAATTCAAATTGCTTAAGTATCTGCCCCGGTGTCAGGCTTCTGAGATTAAACTGCAAACAACGTGACAGAACGGTGACGGGGATTTTTTGCGGGTCTGTAGTAGCCAGCAAAAATTTGACATGCGCGGGTGGTTCTTCCAAGGTCTTTAACAAAGCATTAAAGCTGTGGCTTGACAGCATGTGCACTTCATCAATCAAGTAAACTTTGTAAAGGCCTTGGGTGGGGGCATATTGGACATTGTCCAGCAAATCACGGGTATCTTCGACTTTAGTGCGTGATGCGGCATCGACCTCTATCAAATCAAGGAAACGGCCTTCATCAAAGGCAACACAGATACGGCATTGACCGCACGGGTTAAAGTTTTGCAAGTTTTCGCAATTGATGGCTTTGGCGAGGATACGTGCAAGGGTGGTTTTGCCAACACCGCGAGTACCGGTGAACAAATAGGCATGATGCAGGCGGTTATGCTGCAGGGCATTCTGCAAAGACTTGACAATCGGTTCTTGACCCACAACCTGGGTGAAATATTGAGGCCGCCATTTTCTGGCAAGAACCTGATAACTCATGGCAGGCTCGTTAGAATGGATTAGCAATTGGGCGGTAATCGCACCAGCCACATCCCGGCACACGAATCTGCTGCTACCGTTGCTCCCTTCCGGGCCTGGCGGGGTTTACAGCGTATCGTTGCGGGAGGACCGACACGATCACCATTATGTTTAGCCAATGGCTAAGAGTTGTATATTATGGCTGAAGCGGCACAATATTACAACCTGAAATATTTCACCTTGGAAAAATAGCGGGGATGCCCCCTAGTTGCCCATTGCGCGGCTTCAGCCACGATATTGCCAGTGGCCGCAATCTATGGTTTATTGATAGCCTCATTATGCACAGTCATTTTTTAACCCAAGCCCGTTTAATGGATATTAACGCACTAAAGAAGCACCTGGACAGCACCCCTGCTTTTATTTTGGATGAGGAAGAACTCGCACGCTCGCTGGGCATATTGTCCCGTCTGCGCCAACAAAGTGGCGTAAAGGCATTGTATTCCATCAAGTCACTGCCCCTGTCCCGAGTGCTGGAGCTGGCCAAACCCTTTGTTGATGGTTTTTCGGCCAGCTCTTTGTTTGAGGCACTGCAGGCAAAAGAAATCTTGGCGGGTACCGGCAGCATTCACCTGACCACCCCCGGCATCAATTTTGCCGAACTTGACCAGCTGTTAACCACGGTCAGTCACCTGAGCTTCAATTCGCTCAGCCAACTGCAACGCTATCACGGACAAAACCGTCTGGCATCCGCGTCCATAGGCCTACGCGTCAACCCACAGTTATCTTATCTTGATGATGACCGCTATAACCCCTGCCGCTTACATTCCAAGCTGGGAGTACCAATTGATGACTTATGGCAGACCACAGCATTAAACCAAGTCCAAGGGCTGCACTTGCACACCGTTTTTGCTTGTCAAGATTACCGTCCGCTAACCGAAAGCATTGCAAAACTGGTCAGTTATTTCGGAAAAAGCCTCAAAAACCTCGAGTGGATCAACTTGGGTGGTGGTTATCTGTTTAACAATATCAACAACCATCAGCCCTTTATCGATCTAGTGGGCCAATTAGGCAAGGATTATGCGCTGGAAGTCTATGTGGAACCTGGCAAGGCTATTGTCGGCGATGCCGCCTGTCTGGTAGCAAGCGTGATCGACTGCTTTAGCAGCGACGGCAAAACCATTGCTGTACTGGATACCTCCGTCAACCACAACCCCGAAGTGTTTGAATATGGCTGGCAACCGCAACTGCATGAACATACCCCAGCCGGGCACTACTCGGCAATACTGGCGGGCCGCTCTTGCCTGGCTGGTGATTTGTTTGGCGAATACCGCTTTAAGTCACCGTTACAGGTCGGCGACAAACTGGTGTTTACAAATATGGGGGCCTACAGCTTAGTCAAAGCAAACCGCTTTAACGGCATCAACTTGCCTACCATTTATGGGCTGCAAGCAGGCCGTCTCAATACATTGAAGGAATACAGCTATCAGGATTACCGCCAACAATGGCTCACAGACAACTGACTCGGCAAGCCCCAAGCACATCCGACAATTAAGCTCGGCGGTTTTTTCTACTGCCTTTAATGCCCTAATCTGGTATCTTTATCTGCCCTGCCAACGGCTTGATATCCCCTACCATTCACCTTAGAATAACTATAATAATGAAAAGAACTCCAGAAGATAGGACGCGCTTTATTGGTGGCCTGCTTATTTTTTTAATGGGATGCTGGGTATTGCGCAGTTTTTTCCCGCTATTGGCTTGGGTGGTTATCCTGGTCATCACAACCTGGCCGATATACCAATTGATGCTGACGCACAGCAAAGAACAGCACGGTAAAATGACTTGGAGTGCAGTCATACTCACCTTACTGATAGCCACTATTATCGTCGCACCCATGGGCTACGGGCTGAGCCGTTTAACTGATGATGCCCAAGCGTTTGGGCAAATGCTCAACCAAATGCAAGACATCGGCATCCCGCCGCCAAGCTGGCTGGACACATTGCCGGTCATTGGCCACACCCTTAAAGACAGCTGGCTTAATGCGTTAGGCAGCCCCGAAGCGGCAAAAACATCTCTGCACGGATTAGGCACCAGCAACGTGATAGGGCAAACCAAAAACTTTGCCGGACAATTACTTAATCACATTTTAACTTTTTTGTTTGTGATGTTAGTGCTGCCCTTTGTCTACCAGCATGGCGAAAGCCTAAGCCGACAGATATTAGCCACCTGCAATAAATTATTCGGCGCAAACACCGGTAGCCGTTATGCCTGCCACGCAGCAGCGGCGCTCCGAGGCACCGTGAATGGGATGCTGCTGATCGGCATCGCCAAAGGCTTATTGCTGGGTGTTGGCTATGCCGCCGCCGGATTAAGCCACCCTGCCCTATTAGGTGCATTAACCGGCATGTTCGCCTTAATACCGTTCGCCGCCAAAATCATCTTCGGCGGCTGCTCTGTAGTGCTAGCCGCGCAGGGCAACATCGGCGAAGCCATTGGCCTGTTCAGCTATGGCATGGTGTTAACGCTGATCACCGACAATTATGTACGCCCGGTATTAATTGGCAGTGCCGTAAAACTACCTTTTATTTGGACGTTGCTGGGCATCTTTGGCGGCATGGAAGCTTTTGGCCTGTTAGGTTTGTTTCTGGGACCAACCATTTTGGCGGTGTTAATGTCTATCTGGCGGGACTGGCTTAAAGAAATGGAAAAACCCTAAGTGTTGCTTATTAGCCTTTTTGGGTAGCTTGACCCGCAATAATGAAATCGCCATTCCGGCGTTTTGGTAAGCGACAGCGAAATATGCTGCAAAAGACAATAAAAGGTAAAAAAATGGTATCTTTGGCTAGCAATTAGCTGCATATTTAACTGCAATGTAATAATCCGGTATAAAAATTCTGTAACGCTTGACCATGAACAGGCTGATGGATATAATACCCAAAAACATTAGAAACGGAAAAATGCTCAAAGTTGCTTCATTTTTTGCGGGTATTGGAGGTTTTGACCTGGGTCTGGAACAAGTCGGGATGAAGGTTGTTTTTCAATGTGAAATCAATACCTTCTGCCACCAAGTCCTAAAGAAACATTGGCCAGATGTAATTTTGCACACTGACATTAACCAATTAAAATCAAACGATATTCCAACAGACACCCAAGTTTGGTGCGGGGGATTCCCATGCCAAGATTTATCATTGGCCAACCAAGGCAAAAGAAAGGGATTAGAAGGTGAAAGAAGCGGATTGTTTTACAAATACGCTGGACTTATCAAAAATCACAAGCCCAGATGGGTCATTATCGAAAATGTGCCCGGACTACTCAACAGCCACCAAGGAAAAGATTTCCAAATTCTCCTCCAAAAGCTGGATGAACTCGGGTATGGCGTTTCGTGGCGAGTATTTGACGCAAAATATTTTGGAACACCCCAAAGACGTAGAAGAGTCTATGTTGTCGCAAGTCTTGGAAACCTCCGCTCCGCTCAAGTACTTTTTGAGTCAGAGCCATTTGAAATCGCTCATAGAGCGGGCATCGGTAAGAGAGAAACCCTTACCCGTTGCAATGGAGAAAACATTCCAGAGGCAAATTGCTTTGTTATCCAACATGCCAGTATTGGAAGAAAATCAGCAGCAGGGCCACAAGCTAAAGGATACCGAAACGACGGGGAAAGCTATACCCTTGATAGCCGAGGAACTGCGGATGCTGTATGTGCGACGGCTCATGCCTTCCGAGTGCGAGATTCTTCAAGGATTTCCGGAGCATTGGACGGAAACCGATATAGGGCTATAGGTAATGCGGTTTGTGTCCATATTGTAAAATGGATAGGCCAGCGAATTGTACAAGTAGACCAAGATTGGCAAAAATCAGATGCTAACTAATTGCCCTGTTAAATCCATATAGTCGCCTATAAACAAACTCGGGCTGGGCGACGCTTGATTGGTGAGCACCTGAACAAATGAGTTGTAATTTGTAAAAAT